>WNFB01001278.1_pt1 | contig 21323 bp, 14 predicted proteins | sample 5400501 | NCBI WGS metagenome assembly WNFB01 (sample SAMN13153341, study PRJNA577476) | soil metagenome | isolation source: 200 cm saprolite under Douglas fir tree site 2 hole 1 | place: USA:California | collected 2015-04-18 | reverse complement strand
AAGAAATACTCCGGATGCTGGACGATGAACTGGTCGAGCGGGGCCGAGCTGGCCACCAGCACCGCGCAGGAACTGCCGCTGCGGCGCCCGGCGCGGCCGGCGCGCTGCCAGGTGGAGGCGATGGTGCCGGGATAGCCCGCCATCACCACGGCGTCCAGCGAGCCAATATCAATGCCGAGTTCGAGCGCGTTGGTGGAGACCACGCCGCGGATGCCGGCGTCGCGCAGGCCCCGCTCGATGGCGCGGCGTTCGCCGGGCAGATAGCCGCCGCGGTAGCCGCGGATCGCCTCCGCCTGGCCCGGCGCCTGCGGGAACGCCTGCTGGAGATAAGTCAGCAGGACTTCCGTGTGCAGGCGGCTGTTGGCGAACACGATGGTTTGCAGATCGCGCTTCAGGAATTCCTGCGCGACGCGCGAGGTTTCGTTGATGTAGCTGCGGCGGATGCCCAGGTAGCGATTGACCACCGGCGGGTTATAGAAGATGAAGAATTTCTCGGCGGCGGGTGCGCCGTTCGAATCCATCACCTCCACTTCTGCTTCGAGCAGGCGCGCGGCCAGCTCGCCGGGATTGGCGATGGTCGCTGAAGAGCAGATGAATTGCAGCTCGCTTCCGTAAAAGCGCGCGATGCGACGCAGCCGCCGCAGCACGTTGCACAAGTGGCTGCCGAAGACGCCGCGGTAGGTGTGCAGCTCGTCGAGCACGACGTAGCGCAGGTTTTCGAACAGGCGCGTCCAGCGGGTGTGGTGCGGCAGGATGCCGGTGTGCAGCATGTCGGGGTTGGTCAGCACGATGTGCCCTTGCTCGCGGATGGCCTTGCGCGCGTCGGAAGGCGTGTCGCCGTCGTAGGTGAACACCCCGAAGCGATCGTCCAGCCGCCGGCCGAGATCGTTGAGCTCGGCAAGTTGGTCCTGCGCCAGAGCCTTGGTGGGGAACAGGTAAAGCGCGCGCGTGTCGGGGTTCTCGAGCACGGCGTTGAGCACCGGCAGGTTGTAGCAGATGGTTTTCCCCGAGGCAGTGGGTGTCACCACCACCACGTTGCGCCCGGCGCGCACGCCCTCGGCCGCCTCGGCCTGATGCGTGTAGAGCTGCTCGACGCCTTTCGCGCGGTAAGCCGCAGTAAGCTCGGGATGCACCCAGGCTGGCATCGGCGCCCACCGGGCCGCGCGCGCGGGGAGGTGCCGGACGGCGGTGAGGACTTCGCCGGAGGGATCGCGCGCGGCGAGCTGCTCGACAATGGCGTGCACGCGCGCAAGCGCGCCCGCCGCCGCAGGGCGTACGGCCAGGGAGTGGGGCATCGGTTCCTCCTTCGCTTTTTATTCGCTCAAGGTAGCATGCGCCCTGCCCGCGCGCAACCCCTTTTCTGACGATGCGCTGCTGGAGCGAATAGCCCTGCTGGGCGCGGTCAGTAATGGAAGCGGTAGCGCACCTCGCCGATGAACTGCCGCGGGTAGTTGAAATGCGTCCCGCCGAAGGTGTTGGCATTGTCCACGAGGAAGCGCGTATTGCCCGCGTTGAGCGCGGTAAATTGCACGCTCCATTTCTCGCCGAACGATTTTCCGGCCGAAAAGCTGAACGTGGTGTGGCCCGGCAGGTGCCCGGGGCCGTTGCCGTCAAGGAAGCCCGAGCCGTAGCTCAGGTTGCCGGAGCCCCAGCTCTTCCAAGGCAGAGTGGCCTGAAAACCCGCGTTGAAGGTGTGCCGCTGGTCGTGGTCGAGGAAGAAGAACTCCGCCTGGGGCGGGCGGAAGTCGGTCAGGCCGCCGGTGACGCCGCCTTGCCCCTCGGTGAACTGTCGCGCGTAGTTCAGACGCACTTGCGCGCGGCCCCACAGCCGGGGCGAGCGCACGCTTGCTTCCCAGCCGCGGATGCGCGCGCGCTCGATGGTGAGCGGGAAAAAGATGTCGGAGTTTTCCAGCACAGCGTGATCGAAGAAATTGCGCGCGCCGGTGCGGAAGTGGTCGAGGTCGATCACCCAACCTCCCAAGGGGATGGCCAGTCCGAATTCGTGCTGTTCGTCGCGCTCGCCGCGGAGCGGGAGGAAGTCGAAACCTTGCTGCAAGGCGAATTCGAGCAGCGGACCGGAAACTGTGGCAAGCGGCGGCGGCTGGTAGTAGCGGCCGTAGTACCCGCGCAGCACCCAGCCCAATCGCGGCACGCGGATCGCCGCGCCCACGCGCGGGCTGGCTTCATTTTCGCTGAGTGAGCCGGAAAAATGCGTCAGGCGGATACCGGCGTTCAGCGTTAGCCAATGGGTGAGCTTGTACTGATCCTCGAGGAAAAGGGCCTCCAGATTTCCGCTGAGCTTCTGCCGCTGCTCGAGCGCCTGCGCGCCGCTCGCAGCGCGCAAGCCAAAGAGCGCGGCGTCGCGCTGCGTGAAGCCATAGATGCCGGCGCGGGCGTTGTGTCGGCCATGCACCACGGCGAGTGACACTTGCCCGCCGGCGTAGTGCGACGCGCGGTGGTCGGTGGCAACAATCGGCGTACCGTTGGGACCGCCGTCGAGCGCAGCGCGGTTGAAATGGTAAGAGGGCGAGACCGTCAGCAGCACGCCCGTTCCGGCGGTATGTACCCAGGAGAAGTTGACGAAGGCGTCGCGCTCCCGCTCGATGTCGCGGATGCCGTCGTCCTGTTGCTCGGGCGTGTTGGGGATTTGATAGTGGTCGCCGCGCAGGGAAGCCACGAGCCGGAGCTGGTTCGACGCATCGGCATTGAAGATCAGCGAGGTGAACCCGCCCAGCCCGCTGCCCAGGTCATGGATCGCCTCGGGCGCCGGCGGCATCAAGCCCACGTCGGTGCGGTTGCCGCTCAGGCTGGTGTAGTAGGCGAAGCGCCGCGTGTGGTCGCCGAAGCTGATCTGGTCGTCCGTTTCGTGGAAGTTGCCGAAGCTCAGCACAACTTCGCCCTCGCGGTTGCGCTCGAAGCCCGAGCGCGTGATCACGTTGAACGCGCCGAAGGTGCGATCGCCGATCTCCGCCGAGTACCCGCCGCGCTGCACTTCGATCGTGTCAATGTCCTTGGGATCGAACTGCGGGCCGACGTTGCTCGCGATGTTGGTGTTGGGCACGGGGACGCCGTCCACCAGCCAGCTCACCTGATGGCCGCCGCGGATGTGGAGCTGGTCGTGCACCATGTACGCGCCCGGCACGAAATCGGTGATGATGGCCAGGCTGTTGGTGCGGCTCGCGCCGGGGTCGCGCGCGATCTGCTCGCGGTTCACCAGCGTTTCCGTCCGCGACGATTCCGGGCTCACCGCTTCCAGGTCGGCTTTCACTTCCACTCTTTCCGCCACCGCGCTCAGTTGCATGGGGAAATGGAGGATCGGCGCCGCGCCGGAAGCGGCGGTGAGGGCTTGCTCGATGGTGCGGAAGCCGGCGTGCTCGATGCGAATGGTGTATTCGCCCACGGGCACCGCGTCAATCGAGAATTCGCCGTTCGCATCTGTTGGTGTATGGCGCGTCCAGTCGGAGGCCCGCGCGCGCAGCGTGACCTCGGCGCCCTCAATCGGCCGGTGTTGCGGGTCGTGCACGATCCCGCGGACCGTGCCGAAAATCGTCGCCCAGCCAAGCGTCGCGCCGAAAAGTACAGATGCTGCCAGCAATAGGAGTTGTCGCAATCGCATCTGAGCCCTCGCAGAGTCGTAATGCGTGCCCGCTGCCTGGCGGGAATAACCCCGTGTACTTGCGTGCAAGCGTTTGCGCGGAGCTAACTAGACGAGGGCGATGCGAGGCGGCGGGGAATCAATATCCGCAGGCGGGGCGGGGAAGAACAGAGCCATTGAAAGAACCTCGAAAGCCAGTGGAGCTTCGTCGGTCATGAGCAGCGGTTCCGGAAGCACGTATGGCTGGAAGCCGATTGCGCGGCGCTCCGGCAGGTTGCACGAGCGCATCGAGCAATTCCCCAAGCGGGTGCCCAAGGCTGTGTCGCCGGGCCGGTGGCAATCGGGTGTGACCGGCGCAGACGGCGCGCGCTCGCGCATCGGGCAAAGGGTCCCGGCACAACAGTCAGGCGGATGGTCGGCCAAAAGCGGGCCCGCCAGCGCTGCTGCATACGTCGCCGCCAGCACCAGCAAGCAAGCGGCGGAGATGAACTTTCGTCCCATCCTGAGAATCTGCTTGAGCTCCGACCCGGCTCCAGATCCATGAGACGCGGCTCTTGCGTCCTTGGGTGCAAGTTCTAGCTGAGCGGAGACAGCTTGAGACTAATCGCGCACGAGGCTCGATGTCAACGGCGGCGGGGAATCTCCTCCTCTTGCGTCAGGGCGCGCAGCTCGGCTGCTGCAGTGGTTGCGTGGCCGCCCGCCTCAGGCAGCGCAACCTGGGTTTCCAGCGCGGGCGACCTCTTTGCCAGGCCCGCCTGGGCCTCCGCGCGCGCCGCGGCTGGATGGCCGCGCAGTTTTTCGATGCGCGCGCGATAGACGCGCGCCCAGGCGCGGTGGAAGTCCGTGCCCATCGGGTCGAGTGACCCCAGCTCGAGCACGCCGGCGAACTGTTGGGATGCGTGCGCATACTCCTTCATCCGGTAATAAAGCCGTCCGAGCTCGAAACGAATCTGCTGCTCGTTGCGCGCCAGGTTTTCCTGGTCAAGCGCCAGCGCCTTCTGGCAGGCATCGGTCGCGCGAACAAGTTCGTCCTTGCTTTCGAATCCGCCTGCCGCGGCGAGCAACGCGCGCTGGCTGCGGTTGCGCCGCGCCGCTTCGGTCCAGCGCAAGATGCGCAGATCCGGATCCAGCGCGATGCGTGTCACCGGGTTCTTGGAGGTCGCCGTGAACGCCGTCACCTCGCCCCGCGTGGCCACAGAGTGCTCGATCGGGCCGGCGGTTGTTTCCAGACGCATCTCCACGCGCACCTGAAAATCCGGCGGAACATTGTGGAGAATGATTTCGCCGGCCACTTCGTTCGGAGCCATAGCTGGCGTGCGGCGGAATTCGATTTCCGGGATGCGTGTGCCGCTCAGGAAGTAGTCGAAGAACCAGCCCAGTTCGCGGCCGGAGATCTCTTCACAGATTTTGCGGAAGTCGGCAATCGAGGCCGATCGGCCCGCGTAGCGCCGGTAGTACTCGCGCAGGGCCAGGTCCACGCGCTCGCGGTCAATCACCGTTTCCAGCGTGCGCCAGACCAGTAGGCCGCGCTGGTAGAGCGTCGCGTGCGTGACCTCCCAGTTCTCCAGCGCAAACAGGCGCAGGCCAAGCCCCAGCGGCGGCAGCGGCTCCGGCGCCAACGCGTCGCGCATCGCCCGCGCCGCCATCCGCCGGGCTTGTTCGGGGTCCGTTTCTTCGAGGTACCGCCAGGCAAGGTATTCCGCCAGCGATTCGGCCAGCCAACCGTCCTCCTGGCTTGCGAGGGTGACTTCGATGGGGAACCACTGATGCGCGATTTCGTGCGGCAGAAATTCCGGCGCATAGCCGGGGTAGTCGAAGAACTTCACCGCGTCTTCGCTGACCACCAGGAACCCCGGCGCCGAGTAGCCTATCGCCCCGCGCTGCCCAGGAAAACCCGCGACGACCAGCGTTTCCGAATGCCGGTATGGCCCGAACAGGTCTTTGTAGCGGTCGAGAAGTTCGTGCACCCTGGCAGCCAATCGCATGCCCGAATCTTGCTGCGGGCCTATGAAACAGGCGCTGCCGCGCTGGATCTCTGAGTATCCATCCTTCTTTAAAGGCTCCGGTACGCACCTCTGCTGTTCGTCGGGCAAGGCCACGATCGAGCGCGAAGAGACCGGCTGCCAGGTTTTCCAATTGTACGTGGCACCAAGGCCGGAGCCGACCGAACTGACGGGGGCACCGCTGGTGATGGCACGCCACCGGGAGGGAATCCCGATGTGAAATTCGTTCTGGGTGAAGGCGGCGAGGTCCACGGCGGGGTACCAGCGCGATTCGTCGCGCAGCAGGATGCCGTCTTTGGTGATGTAGTCGAGAGATCTGACCGGCAGCGTGCCTTCGTAGCTGAACGTCAGCGTGATGGCCCGGCGTGTGCCAACGGGCTCGGCCAGCCGCACGGAAAGTTTTGGCGAACCCAGCCGGCCGCTGCGCTTGAATTCCAGTTTGCGGCCCTGCCCGTCGGTGACTTCGAGGATCTGGAGATGCGGGTTCAGCTCGAATGCGATGGCCTCGAGCGAGGGATCGGCCCGGAGCGTCACCCCGGCGCGGGCGTGCAGGAAGCTCTTCTCCGGCTGAAAGGAAACTTCGATTTCGTAGCGCTCGGCGGTAACCGGCTGGCGCTGCGGCCGGCTTTTTTCCTGCTCGCTTTTGGCGGCCCTGGCGCCCGCCAGAAGCGCGCAGGCCACAACCAGGGCTGTGAAAATACGGCCTGGCCTGCGGCGCTTTTCCTTTTTGCCATTCTGAATCCGCCATGGCGGACCAACCTTGCCCCGCCTGCCCTGAGATTGCCGCGGCGACCCGAAGGGAGCGAGCTCAAAGGGAATCTCCGCTCGGTCAGGGTTGACGACAAAGCCGGCCCTCAGGATGACCGTACCTGCGTTTATCGCCGCAGATCCATCTTTGGGCTGTGGCGCCGCCCCTTGACTTTTCTGCGCTCGGGCCGCTATACCAGCACCCATGGCGCAATCGTATCTGATTTTCGATTTCGCGGCGAACGAGGAGGTGGCGCAACAGGCGCGCCACCGCATCGAGGGTTGGAAGCAGGCCTTCCGCTTGGGTGAGAAAATGCAACTCAAGTTCGAGCGGAAGGAACCGGAGAAGAAAAATGGTCCCGAGCGCATCCGGCTGATTGTGCGTCTGGACTTTTCTGAGCACGAGCGGCTGTCGCATCATCGCTGGCTCGAGCGCATCCCCTCCGAAGCGCCGTTCAAAGACGCATCGCCGCAGGTGGTGCGCCATGGAGAAGCTGACTTCGACGGCACCGCCGAGCTGTTTGACTCTCTGACCTGACTTGCTTGATTAGCGCGCAAGCCGCGCTGCTCGACGCCCACGGGCGCTCGGGAGGGGACGATAGCCAGCGCCAGCCCGAATGAAGCTTCCCACCGCGCAGGAGGTTACCGTCGCGACTAGGGTCCAAATTCCGAGGACGGCCAGGATCTTGGGGAGCATTTTATCTTCTCCTTTTGCCTGGATGCTTCATGCAGAAGAAGTGCATCCCCAGCGCCAAAATCCTCTGCGGCTCGCGTGCGCCTGAACTCCGGAATCTTGAGTGAGATACGCGGCCATCCGTGCCTGGACCCCCGCTTCCGCCAGGACTACTAGTCCATGTAAACCTTACTCGGCCCGCGTATGGCCGGGATATCCGCGGATCAACCAAATTCCTGGTCCCTGCCCCCGCGCAGCCAAAGCGCTGCGGGGTCACTGCCCAGCCGCACCTTCAGTTTCTGGTTGGTTGCGAAGCACGGGGTTTGGCTATAATGGGCTTCTCCGCAGGTCGGCCCTCGCTACCGATGAGGTGAAAGCGTATGCCGGTGCAGACGCGCGCCAAGACGCCCAAGTTTGATGCCGCAAAATATCACGGGCTCGACCGCGACACGCTCGTCCGCATCTACCGCACGATGTACCTTTCGCGGCGGATTGACGATCGCGAAATCCAGCTCAAGCGCCAGAACAAGATTTTCTTTCAGATCAGCGGCGCGGGGCACGAGGGCGTGCTGGTGGCCGCGGGACTCGTGCTCAAGCCGGGCTACGACTGGTTCTACGCGTATTACCGCGACCGCGCGCTTTGCCTGATGCTGGGGGTGACGCCGTACGAGATGCTGCTTCAGGCGCTGGGCGCGAAAGACGACCCGAGTTCCGGCGGCCGGCAGATGCCCTCGCACTGGGGTCAGCCGAAGCTGAACATCGTCAGCAAGTCCTCGCCAACGGGCACGCAGTGGCTGCACGCGGTGGGCTCGGCCGAAGCGTCGCTCTACTACGAGAAATTCCCGCGCGCGCTCGAGCAGGCGCAGAAGGCGCCGCTTGGCCACTCCGTCCGGCACGCCGCCGGCGAAGTCACCTACGTTTCGGGCGGCGAAGGCGCCACCAGCGAGGGCGAGTTCTTCGAAGCGCTCAATACGGCCTGCATCAAGAAGCTGCCGGTGCTCTTCCTGGTCGAGGACAACGGCTATGCCATCTCTGTGCCCGTCGAGGTGCAGACCGCCGGGGGCAGCATCTCGAAGCTCGTCGCCAATTATCCTGGCCTGCACATCGAGGAGTGTGACGGAACAGAACCGCTTGAGAGCTACGCTGCCTGCAAGCGCGCCGTCGAATACTGTCGCGCGCGCGAAGGGCCCGCGCTGGTGCATGCGCGCGTGATCCGGCCGTATTCGCATTCGCTTTCCGACGATGAAAAGCTCTACAAACCCGCCGAGGAGCGCGAACGCGAAGCCCGCCGCGATCCCATCCCGAAGTTCGGGCTGTTCCTGGTGCGTGAGGGCATCCTGGACGAAAAGGAGCTCGAGGCGCTGGAGGCCGAAGTGGACCGCGAAGTGGTCGAGGCCACCGACCGTGCCCTCGCGGCCGAGCCTCCCGCGAAGGAGTCCATCCTCCAGTGGGTGTATTCGCCGGACGTGGACCCCACCGGGAAGCAGTTCGAAGCCGCGCCGCAGTTCACGGGCGGGCCCAAGACGATGGTGGAAATGGTCGCCGCCACGCTGGCCGACGAGATGGCGCGCGATGAGCGCATTGTGATCTTCGGCGAAGATGTGGCCGACTGTAGCCGCGAGGAGAACCTCGAAAAGGTGAAAGGGAAGGGCGGCGTGTTCAAGGCCACTGCGGGCCTCCAGCGGCGCTACAGCTCGCAGCGCGTCTTCAACTCGCCGCTGACCGAGTCCAACATTGTCGGCCGCGCCATCGGTCTGGCGACGCGCGGGCTCAAGCCCGTGCCCGAAATCCAATTCTTCGACTACATCTGGCCGGCGATGATGCAGTTCCGCAACGAGCTCAGCGTGTTGCGCTGGCGCTCGGCGGGCAGCTTCAAAGCCCCGGCGGTGATCCGCGTGGCCATCGGCGGCTACCTGACCGGCGGCGCCATCTACCACAGCCAGTGCGGCGAGGTAATCTTCGCGCACTGCCCGGGCTTGCGCGTGGTGATGCCTGCGACGGCGCTCGACGTTTGCGGTCTGCTGCGCACCGCCATCCGCTCCGACGACCCGGTACTGTTCCTGGAGCACAAGCACCTCTACCGCCAGCCCTATAACCGCTCGCCCTATCCGGGGCCGGACTTCACCATCCCGTTCGGCAAGGCTCGCGTGGTGCGCGCCGGGACCGACGCCAGCGTCATCACCTACGGCGCCGTGGTGCATCGCGCCGAAGTGGCTGCGACGCAACTCGAGCGCGACGGTGTCTCGGTGGAGATCCTCGACCTGCGCACGCTCAGCCCCTACGACTGGGAAGCCATTGCCGCCTCGGTGCGCAAGACCAATCGCGTGCTGGTGGCCTACGAGGACACGCTCTCCTGGGGCTATGGCGCCGAAATCGCCGCGCGCATCGCCGACGAGCTGTTCAGCGACCTGGATGCGCCTGTGCGCCGCGTCGCCGCGATGGATACCTTCTGCGCCTACCAGCCCAAGCTCGAAGACGAAATCCTCCCACAGACGGAAGATATCGCCGCCGCCGTCCGCGAGCTGGTTGCGTTCTAGCCCCGCCGCGGCTATCGTTTCCGTGGAACCTTCTGCCGTGCCGGCGCGTATCTTGATTCGGAGACGGGAAGACTGCCCGGCGGGGCGCCCGCGGAGGGAGAGCGATGATTTGCCCGAACTGCCAGCGTGAAATCGCAGAATACTCAAATTTCTGCTATCACTGCGGTGCCCGCCAGCCTGTCGTCGCGCCGCCGCGGCCGGCTTTGGCGGAGAAGCGCCTCATGCGCTCGGCCACCGACTGCAAGATCGCCGGCGTCTGCGGCGGCTTTGCGGAATACTTTGATGTGGACTCGACCATCGTCCGGCTGGTGTGGGTGTTTCTGATTTTGATTCCTGTCCCGGTTGTGCCGGCCATCCTGGGCTATATTGTCGCGTGGATCATCATGCCCAAGGCCCCGCTGCCGGCCACTGCGCCGGCAGAAGCCGCCCCGAAGCAGGCCGTGCAGTCCAGCTAGTCTAGCCGTCCGCGGAGTGCGTCGCTCAGCTTGACTTCGTCGGCCTGCTCTGCTGAAATCGCGCGCGCCGGCTCCTGGAAGCCATCATCTGAAGGAGTGCGCTGTGTTCTGCTCCAAGTGTGGAGTACCACTTGCTTCCCAGGCGCAATTCTGCGCAAGCTGCGGCACTCCCACTGCGCCGGCGGCTGTCGCGCCGCCCGGTGGGACCCCGGCCGCTGCCCCGCCTGCCGACAGGTATGGGCACTTGCCTGCCTACTGGCAAAGAGTTTTTCAAAAGTTCGATCTGCAACCCGGTCGGATGCAAACGCATTGGAACTGGCCCTCGTTCTTTTTTGGCGCTTTCTGGTACCTGATCAAGGGCATGCCCGCCAAAGCGGCCATCTACTTCGTCATTTCCATTTCCACCTACGGCGCGGCTTGGCTCTTTCTTGCTATTTACGCGGGGTTGTATGGCGCATGGGATTACTACCTGAAGGAAGTCCAGGGCAAGCAGCTTTGGTAGAGCGTGTGGTCTAGTGCCGTTCCAGCTATTTCGACCTAATCGCGGCGGTCGGTATCGAAAGTCTTGAGTTGGAACGGCACTAGCCCTTGCTCTTTGCTTTGGCCTTTCTGTGGAAGAGCGGCTGGTCGAGCGAGATAGCGCCCGCGCCAAACGTGGCCAGCGTGAGCGCGGCCACCGCTAAAGTCAGCGGGAGCTCGTAGTCCTTCACGGAGAGAATCCCGTGGGCCAAATGGACTTTCCAGATGGCCACGCCCATTTCTACCGTCAGCAGCAGCCCCACCGCGCGGGTGAATAGCCCCGGGATCAGCAAGGCACCGCCAAAGAGTTCCAGCACGCCGGCGACATAAACCCAGGAGGAAGGAAGGCCCACGCTGGAAAAAAACTTTTGGAAATTCGCTGTCTGCCCGAACAGCTTTGGATAACCGTGAGACATATAGACGATTGCCAGGGCGCAGCGCATCAGCAGTAAGGTCAGCGGCTTCAACTTTTCAAGAAATTCCACCCGGCTCTCCCCCCCTTCCGCCACGACGCTCAGGCCCGCGCAAGCCCAAGGTCGGTCGCATTGTAGCAGAAACGCCTCGGCGCTTCTGTGGCGCCTCCGCCCCGGCGGCTCTTTCTGTTCCTTGCGCAAGAAGTTGGCAGGAGGCCGGCGCTGGCAAGCGCAGGCCCGCCTGTGCGATTGGTGTAGAATCGAATGTCGCACTCGCGGCGCACGAAGAGATGCCCGCAAACATTCGCACCATCGGTGTGGCCAACGGCGGCCGAGATTGCGCCGGGTTGAACGCAGTCGAGGAAGCCGTCGGCGCGGACAAGGCGGTGGACCCGAGCGGCGACGACGTGCGCGCCGCCCGCGCTGTCGGTATCGGCCGTGGGGACCGGCTGTGAAGCACACCCGGATTATCGTTCCGCTGGTCCTGGTAGCGGTGATGGGCGCGTACTGGTGGCTGCGCCCGCGCCCGCAGAAACTGCCGGAAGTTTACGTCAGCGAGCGCAACGCCACGCTGTGGAGCACCACCGCGCAGGTCAAGCAGCCGGTAGCCACGCTGCGCTACGGCGAGAAGTTGGCGGTGCTGGAGCGCCACGGCGAGCAGGTGCAGGTGCGGACGGCCCAGGGAGTCAGCGGCTGGATCGAAGCGCGCTTGCTGATGGACCCGCCGCTCTGGCAGCGCCGCGCGCAACTCCTGGCCCAGGCGGGCGCGCTGCCGCTGCAGGCGCGTGGGCGCACCAAGGTGGCCAGCAATGTGCGCATCGAGCCCGGGCGCGGCGGCGTGCGCGTTTACCAGTTTGGCCGCGGCGTGCCCGTCGAAGTGGTAGGCCGGGCCGTGGCCGAATCGACGCCGTCCGCCGAAGACGCCGAAGAGCAGCAGAAGGCCCGGCGGGAGGATTGGTTGCTGGTGCGCGGGTTGGCCACGGCCGGGCCCAGCCCTGGAGGCAGTGAAGCCGGCGCGGCAAAGGCGGAAGAGACAATTCCCGTGGCTGGCTGGGTCCTGGCCCGGTTTATCGAGCTCGCCCTGCCCGGCCCTCTCCGCGATTATGTCTCCGCAGCGGGGATGCGCGGGGTCGCGTGGTTTGAGCTCAACCGCGTTCCGGGCGAAGGCGGCGAGAAGCCGCAGTACTTGGTGGCTGGCGCGCGTGGCGGCGAGGGCCAGCCGTGCGACTTCACCCTGCTCCGCGCATATACCTGGGGTTCGAAGCGCCAGCGGTACGAAACCGCCTACGTCGAAAGCAATCTCTGCGGTCACCTGCCCATCCGCGTGGGGAAGACCCCCTCAGGCGATCCCGAGTTTCGCTTCGCGGCCGAGAGCCCTACCGGCCGCGAGGAGCGGCGCTACGTGATGCGCCAGACCATCGTGCGTCGCATCCGTGAGGGCGAAGGCAAGCCCGCCCGCCGGCGCCGCTGACCCGCATGTCTGGGCTGACCAAAAGTTCTTGACACGGGTTCGACTTCGGGGAAGACTCGTAGCACCCCCACCTCGTGGGGGTCATACAGGAAGGGGAGGAAAAGACATGCGCCGCTGGGTTTCAGCTTTAGCGGGAACATTGCTTCTGGCGGGGGGCATCCTGGCAGGCCCCCAGGGTCCGAAGAAAGAAGCGGGAATTCATTGCACGCTTACGGACAAGAACGTCAAGAAGTGTTGTTGCGTACAGCGCGGAGACAAGCTGTACTGCAAGCTGGCTAAGAAAACCATCGACAAGTGTTGCTGCGAGCCTCCTCAGTTGCCCAAGAACAAGGAGAAGTAGCTCGAGCGGGGGCCGCCGCCAGACTCACGCGGCCCTGCGTCCCGTCGGAAGGACTTCATTGATGAAAGCATCGCTGTTGCCAATTTATAGCCAGGAAAGGAAAGACTCTTGCATCCGCAGGCTGAAAGCGGCCGAAGGTCAACTCCGCGGACTGCAAGAGATGATTGCAGAGCAGCGGCCCTGCCTGGAGGTCTTGACGCAACTGGCTGCGGTGCAGAGCGCACTGCGCCAGGTGAACCAAATCATTCTGCGCAACTACCTGGAGAATTGCGCGACCCAAGCCATCCGCCGCTCGGATCCGAAGATTTACGACGACCTGATGGATGCGATTTTCAAGTTCGCGCGGTAGCTCACCGGGCCGAACGCGCTTCAGGAATTCAGCTCGACGTGATGCGAAGGCCGCAAGGTTCCGCGTCGCAGCGCCCGCTCTTTCATCAGGCAAAAGAAGACCGGCACAAGGATCAGCACGTGAACGGTTGAGGTGATCATTCCGCCGACGATGGGAGCCGCGATCGGCTTCATCACGTCGGAGCCGATGCCGGTTTCCCACAGGATGGGCACCAGGCTGGCCAGAACGGCGCTGACGGTCATCAATTTTGGCCGCAGGCGTAAGACTGCGCCATCGAGGGCGGCGGACTCGATGTCCCCGTGGGCCAATGGGACGCCCGTGGCCAGCCGGCGATCCAAAGCTTCGTGCAAATAGACCACCATCACCACCCCCGTCTCGACAGCGATGCCGAACAGAGCGATATAGCCCACCCAGACCGCCACGCTGAAGTTGTACCCCAGCAGCCACTGGAGGATGAGCCCGCCGGTCAGCGCGTATAGAGTGGGAAAGATCAAAACGGCGGCTTCCGCCACCGAGTGGAAGATCAGGTAGAGCAGTAGAAAGATGACGAGTAACACCACCGGCAGGATGACTTTAAGCCGCTGCTTGGCGCGCAGCTCAAATTCGTATTCCCCGGACCACTTGAAGGTGTAGCCGGCCGGGAGTTTCAGCCTCTCCTTGACCAACCTGTCGGCCTGAGTCACAAAGCCGCCATAATCTTTCGTGTTCAGATCCAGGTAAACGTAGCCGGTAAGAGTGCCTTCTTCGTCGCGGATCATCGTCGGTCCGCGGGAGAACGAAATCCGCGCCACCTGCGCAATGGGAATCTGCGCGCCGGAGGGCGTGGCGATCAGCACGCGCTGGAGCGTCTCGAGATCGTCCCGGAAATCGTGGCTGTAGCGGATGTTGATCGGGTAGCGTTCGCGGCCCTCGATGTTCTCGGCGATGTTTTCGCCGCCGATCCCCGAACTCACCGCTCGCTGCACGTCGGCCACGGTCAGCCCGTAGCGCGCCGCTTCGGGCCGGTTGACCTCCACATTGACGTAGAACCCTTGCGACACGCGCTCGGCGAACACGGAGCGCACGGCGGGCAAGCTCGAGAGGATTTGCTGCACCTGTGCGCCGACTTGCTGGATGCCCTCGAGGCTCGGCCCCTGAATCTTCCCTCCGACGGGCGTCTTGATGCCGGTCAGTTCCATGTCCAAGCGGTTCTCCACGGGCATCGTCCACACATTCGAAAGCCCGGGGAATTGCAGCTTCTGGTCCATCTCGTGGATCAGCTTCTCGTAGCTCATCCCCGGGCGCCACTGGTTGCGCGGTTTAAGCATGATGGTGGTGTCGTACATGTCCAGGGGCGCATTGTCCGTAGCGCTGTCGGAGCGTCCGATCGAGCCGAAGACGCTGGCCACCTCCGGAAACGAGCGGATGATCCGGTCCTGCTCTTGCAGCAATTGCGAGCCCTGGGTAATCGAGATCCCGGGAAGCGCGGTGGGCATGTACAGCGACGAACCCTCGTACAGCGGCGGCATGAATTGGCTTCCCAGGCGCAGCGTCAGCGGCAGGGTGAGGGCCAGAAAGGCCAGGTTCAGGAGCAGTGTGGTTTTGCGGTAGCGCAGGCAGAGGCGAAGAACGGGCAGGTACAAAGCCTGGGTGAAGCGGGAGAACGGATTCGCCGATTCCGGCCGCAGGTGCCCGCGAATGAACAGCAGCATCAAGACCGGCACCAGAGTGATGGCCAGCAGCGATGAGAAGCCGACCGCCAGGGTCTTGGTCCATGCCAGAGGGCGAAACATCCGCCCTTCTTGCGCTTCCAGAAGAAACACCGGCAAGAACGAGACCACGATGATCAGCAGCGAGAAGAAAATTGCCGGGCCAACCTGCTTGGCCGCGTTGAGCAGGATGCGGCGCCTTTCCAGCTCCGTCACCGCCGGTTCCGCTGCCACGGCGGCGATGCCCTGGGGCGGGTCGCCCCCAGCGGACGTGGCGGGAGCGGCCGCTCCGCGTTCGGACAGGTGCCGGTAGCCGTTTTCCACCATGACGATGGCCGCATCCACCAACACCCCGATGGCCAGTGCCAGGCCGCCCAGCGACATGATGTTCGAGCTGACGCGCAGGTAGTACATCGCCAGGAAGGTGGCCAGCAGCGCGATGGGCAGAGTGATGATGGGAATCAGCGCCGACCGGAAGTGAAAAAGAAAAGCAATGATGACCAGGCTGACGATGATGGCCTCTTCGAGCAGGTCGCGTTGGAGCGTCTCGATGGATGCCTGGATGAGGCCGGAGCGGTCGTAGCCGGCGGCCACCTCCACGCCCGGCGGCAGTGAGGGCCCGATCTCCGCAAGCTTGCGTTTCACGCCGTTGATGACGTTCAGCGCGTTCATTCCATCGCGCATCACCACGATGCCGGCGACGCTTTCGCCCTCGCCCTGCCATTCCGCCACTCCGCGGCGGATGTCCGGGCCGAATGTCACCGTGCCCAGGTCTCGCACCATCACTGCCGTGCCGTTTTTGGTGGCCACAGGCACGTTTTCCAGATCGCTGAGCGAGCGAAGGTAGCCCAGGCCACGGATCATGTACTCCGCGCCGCCCAACTCCAGCAAACGACCGCCGACTTCGTTGGTACTGGCGCGGACCCGGTCGATCACGGTGGCGAGAGAGACGTTGTAGGCGAGCAGCTTGTTGGGGTCCAGGCGCACCTGGTACTGCCGCACGAATCCGCCGATGCTGGCCACCTCGGCCACGCCGGGAACCGTTTCGAGTTGGTAGCGCAGGTACCAGTCTTGGAGGCTCCGCAGTTCGGCCAGGCTGTGACGGTGGCTACGGTCAAGCAGCACGTACTCATAGATCCATCCCGCTCCAGTGGCGTCCGGACCAATCACGGGGTGGACGCTCGACGCCAGGCGGCCCGAGATCTGCTGGAGATACTCCAGAACGCGCGAACGCGCCCAATAGAGATCGGTTCCGTCTTCGAAGATGACGTAGACGTAGGAGTCGCCGAACATGGTCTGCGCGCGCACCGCCTTCACGTGCGGCGCTGCCAGCAGCGCGGTGACGATGGGGTAGGTCACCTGGTCCTCGATGAGGTTCGGCGGCTCGCCCGCCCATTCGGTGTGCACGATCACCTGCACGTCGGAGATATCCGGCAAGGCGTCGAGCGGGATGCGGCCCAGCGACCAAATCCCGCCCAGCACCACCAGGAACACTCCGAGGAAAACCAGGAAGCGGTTGTGGGCGCACCAATCAATCCAGCGCGCGATCACCTTACATCCCTCCGGAGGCGTCCACGGTGAACTGCTTGTTCGCGATCGTCTGGCCGTTGCGATGGGCCACGATGGTCACCTGCCAGGTTCCGCCGGTCGGCAGTTCGCCGCTACCTTCGTAGATTCCACCCTCTTTTTCACTCAGTGTCACAACGGTTCGCATGGCCGCCATTCCCATCGCCGGCATGGCGGGCATGAACAAAGTCACTGTAACCTCGGCGCCGGTGAGTGGCGCCCCGCCCGCGCCCGTCAGCTTCACGCGAAACGTGTTGTTTCCCTTGCGCGGAGGCGACGGCTCGCTCGTGAACTCGATTGCGGCCGCCGCGGCGTTTTGGGGGGCGTTCATCGAGGCCGCGGCCCCGGCTCCCGGCGGCGGCGGAACAAACGAGCCCATGGCCGCCTGGAGTTGGCTTTCGGAGTCGATCAGGAAGTTGGCCGAGGTGATGATTCTCTCCCCCGGCTGCAATCCTTTCAGAACGATGAATTCGTCCTCGACGCGCGAGCCCGTCTCGATCTCGCGCGGCTCGAGATACCCGTTCCCGCGGTCCACGAAGGCGATCTGACGCGTGCCGGACTGGAATACGCTCGCCGCCGGGATCACCATTTGCCGGCCCATTGGAATCTGCAAGCGGACGTTCACGAACATGCCCGGAAGCAGCTTCAAGCCCGGGTTGGCGAAGACCAGCCGCACACGCACCGTGCGCGTAGTCGCATCCACCTGCGGCAAGATGAAATCCACGCGCCCGGCAAAGGTGCGGCCCGGGTAGCTGTCCACGGTGAGGCTTGCCGGACTGCCGAGCTTCAGTGCGCCGAGTTCGTTCTGAAACACCGCCGCGTAAACCCAAACCGTGGAAAGATCGGCCACGGCGTACAGTCGCGTCTCCGGCTGGACGTACATGTTGGGCAGTGCGTTGCGTTCGGTGACGTAGCCGGAGACCGGCGAATTGATGGTCAGGTGTTCGCGTACTTGGCCCGTGGCCTCAAGCTGCGCGATTTCGCTTGCCGGCACCTCCCACTGCTTCAAGCGCTCCCGGGCGGCGTCGAACAGCGATGCAGCGCCCCCGGCCACCCCGGGAAGCGAGCTCTGCGCCAGCAGCTTCCGGTTTTGGCGCGCCAGTAAATACTCTTTTTCTGTGGTGACCAGGTCCGGACTGTAGATGGTGAAGAGCGGCTGCCCTTTGCGGATGAATTGAAAAGTGGAATTGGCAAAGACCTTTTGTATCCAGCCGGGAAAGCGAATCTGAATATAAGAAAGGCGGCGCTCATCCGCTTCGACATTTCCCACCGTGCGGATCTCCTTGTGCACCACCTTGTACTTGGCTTCGCCGGTCGTTACGCCAATGCTCTGCAGGCGTTGCGGTGTGAGTTGGATTGGCACCAGCGGCGCTTCGGCCGGGGCGGCCGGAGCCGTTGCTGTCCCGCTGCCGGCGGCGGGCCCGGTGGCGGCTTGGGGTTGAGCTCCTTCGGTTCGCGGTACGTGCCGCTTCCCGCCATACCACCACAAAGTGAGAACACCGGCGGCGAGTGCCACGTTTACGGCCAACGCCGCCAGAAACGCGTTGCGATAACTCTTCATGGGATTGCTCCTCGTTCGCTCTTCGATCCAGCTCCTTTTACGGTGTCGCGTCCTTGCTTGCTGCCAGCGTCACTCCGGTCCGTTTCTCGATCCGCGCAAGGGCGGTCTCGTGGTCGGCCAAGGTCCGCCAGTAATCGGTGTCGAGGTTCAACACGTCGAGAAACGAGTTGAGCAGCGTCTCGAAGTCTTCGCGATTGGATTGGTAGGCGGCCAAGCCCGCCTGAAACGTCGCCGTCGCCTGGGGGATGAGCCCTTCTCGATAGATCTTGAGCAATTCCGTCGCGGCCTGCGCCGCCAGCAATTGGTCGCGGACATCGAAATAAGCCTGCTGCACCTGGGCCTCATACTCGCGCCGCGAACGGTTCAGCTCTTCCTGAGCCTGGGCCAACTCGGGTTCCTGCTTGCGGCGCCGGTGAATGGGAATCCGCATACCGAGCGTGAGCATGTAGTAGTCGCGGAAGTTCGAAGAGGTGTGCTGCCACATGTACTGGAGATTGAAATCCGGATAAAAGTCCTTGCGGGCCAGTTCGACTTGCAAGCCTTGCCGCCGGACCATCTCGGCTTCCATTCTCACCTCGGGGCTGGCCGCGCGCGCGCGGGCCAACAGTTCGTCCGACGAATAGGGAAGCGGCGTTTCGCTCAGTTCTTCGGTGGTTAGATCGGGAGAATCCGGCGCGCGGTTGAGAATCTGCTTGAGCCGCGCTTGTGCCTGCCACATCTCTTGGTGGTGCATGGCGACCTCGCGCAGGAGCTTCGTTCGTTGCAACTGCGCTTTCAGCGGGTCCTGTTGGTTGCCCTTGCCCACGCGATACCGGGCTTCGGCGATCTTCTCGATCTGCTCGAGCAGTTTGTCGTTGCGCTCGAGGATAGCGAGCGTTTGCTGAAGGTAGGCAAGGCGAAAATAAGCTGTTTTCAACTGCTCGATCACCGAACGCCGGACCGCGTCGGCGCGTTCGCGAGCGGCCGCCGCCTCCCGGTCGGCTAGTTCGCCCCGCAGGCGCAGTTTTCCCGGGTAAGGCAGCTCCTGCGACACTCCGATCCCGATGTAAGCGAAATCGCTGTTGCTATACCCGGCGAACGGCCGCGGGCTGCCGACGCTGAGGTGTTGCACCACAACTTGGGGATCGGGCAGCGTCGAAACCTGCGCTGCGATTTGCGTGGAGGCTTTCCAGGCGTGGCCTGCCGCCAGGATCTGCGGGTTGTTTCGGTCGGCTTCCTCCACCAATTGCGCCAGCGGAGTGGCTGGCGCCTGCGGCACTGTGGCTTCCGCTTGTGCGCCGCTCTTCGGCTCCTTGGAGGGTTCCTGCGCGGCTGCTGCCGCGGCGTGCAAAAGCAAGAGAAATACAAGAAGGCAGACGCGGGAGCCCGAGGAGAGATGGTTTTCATTTCCTTCTGTCTTCTGCATGCTGGCCGGCATTGGCTGCCTCCTGCTTTCCATGTTGGGTTTCCTTCCTCTTTGCGGTTCTTTTTGCTCCGCTGCTGGGGTTAATGACCGTGCGAGGCGGCAAACACAAAAACCAATAGACGTGCGACGATCATCGCTGCTCCTTCAAGAAACACCCTTGCGCAGACGCACAAAGGCGTCATTGTGGAAAGCGGAAGGCGATTAGATTCTCAGGACGGGCAGCAGGGCAGAGAGCGACTCAGGTGGGCCGTGGAGGTCTGCAAGCAGGAACCACGGTGCGCTGGGCGGATTCGCAGCCGCCACATGCCCGCTCGGAAGCTCGAAAACCACCGCCGGGTGCAGCGCTGCGAAAAAGTCTGTTTTCGAAATCAAAGCGTGCTGCGGCCGGACCACAGGCTTGCAGCAGGAATGCGAAGTGGGCATATCCGCGCGGCCGCATTCGCCCGCCATCTCCTTGCAGCATTCCTTTTCGGCGGGCGAAAGCGGTTCACCCGGCGCCAAACATGCCAGAACCGGCGCGCCGAGCAAGAGCACGCACGCAAGGGCCGCGACGATTTTGCGAATCACACCCACGAACAAAGTCTACACCGCCCTTCCGCTGGACGCAATGCGTTGGCGGGGTAAGCAATAGCCCCCTCCGTTTCTGACCCACCCCACTCTCCGATCCCGTATGCGTTTCTACCGCTACGACCGCCTTTGACCCCAGCCTGCGCCAGCTCGTGAACGCGCTGTGCGAGTTCGACGCGCTGGGGAGCGAGTTCGTGAGCCTCCACGAGGGTGTGGACGCTTCGACGCCGAACGGCCGCCTGATTTTCGGCATCTTCGCCAAGCATTGCTTGAGCGGCAGCGAATGATCGACCATACGGCTACCTTCTGCTGCCGAGCCAATGCCGCAGCTTTCGACCCAATTTCACTGCATCTTTTCCGAGGTTGATGACAAGACCGAGAGGAAGGACAACTGGAAATAAGTACCAATATCGGCTCTGAAAGAAGCCCCTGGAGAGTTTGGCGCTCCAGGCTTCCGCCACATCTTCTTTATCGCGATACTCGGGACGCCGTGTCGCGTGAATGTGGTGGCCCACTTCGTGATACAGAACATCGGCGAAAAACATGTTCCGAAGTGGCGCAACGTACAGAGCAAATCACGGAAAACTATCAACGACATTGTCCACCAGGATGTGTATGCTGGCCGCCAAATCCCGCGTCGCATGTGTGTAATTTCCCAGGACTCTGCGATTCGGACCTTGTGATGGCGGCTCCAGGTTTTCCTACGGCGCCGGTTGCGAGATAGGCCGGAAGAATTGGTGAGAACAATGCTGCGAAGTCCGAGCAGGTATTCGGGGGGCACGTAGCGCAAGAGCGTTTTGACAATTCGCTTAACATTACACGACGGGACATAGTTCCGGTAAGCTTCGATAATCTCGGGTTGAGGATGCGCCGGCCGGAGACTCATGCTTTTATTCATAACATAAGTACTCTGATTGTTGGAGCATGGCGGTTAGACGTAATGAGTTGGCTTGCCGAGGAGCTTTCGAGACAACGCGGAACGAAATCCTGTAAGATTTGTTGCGCCTACGGCGTCGCTGCGATAAGAGTTCCGGAAGGGAATGCGCCTCCAGTCCATTCTGATGCTTGCCGGCCTGCTTGCTGTGCTCGCACCGGGCGCCGCCTGCAAGCTGCAGCCCGAGCCGCCGCCGAAGCCCTCTCCGCCTCCGCCGCCGTTCGAGTACCTGGGCGAATGGGGAGTCAAGGGCGAAGGACCGGGGCAGCTTTCCCGGCCCGTCAGCCTCGCGACCGATGCCGTTGGCAATATCTATATCGCCGACGAGGGGAGCCGCTTCATCCATAAATTCGACCCGGTCGGCCACCCCCTTCTATCCTTTCAGGATGCCGGGCTGGAATCCCCCGATGACATCGCCGTGGATCGCGGCGGCGCGATCTATGTCGCAGACCCGGCGCGCAGCAGTGTTTTCATCTTCTATCCTGATGGGACGCGCCTGC
>WNFB01001277.1_pt1 | contig 21324 bp, 22 predicted proteins | sample 5400501 | NCBI WGS metagenome assembly WNFB01 (sample SAMN13153341, study PRJNA577476) | soil metagenome | isolation source: 200 cm saprolite under Douglas fir tree site 2 hole 1 | place: USA:California | collected 2015-04-18 | reverse complement strand
TCGAAGCCATGACCTACCGTATGGGTCCCCACACCACGTCGGATGATCCGACGCGATACCGATCGGAAACCGACCTTGAGCGCTGGAACGTCAAGGATCCTATCCCCCGCTATCGCGAATGGCTCCAGGGGCAAGGCCTGATCGATGAGGCCTCGCTGGCGGCGATCACTCGGGAGGTCGAGACCGCCGTGGAGGCGACTCGCAATCGCCTCAAGTCGGCGCCGGTCCCAGCGGCTGGCGAGGCGATCTTCGGCCGCGTGTACCAGCACCCGCCTAACAGCTTTCTGGAAGAGCGCCAGGAATTCGAGTCCTTGCTGGAGAGCAATTGATGGAACCGGTGACGATGGCGAAAGCGATCAACCTCTCGCTCCGGGAGGCTCTCGCGCGGAATGATGACGTCCTGGTTTTCGGTGAAGATGTGGGCACCCTCGGCGGCGTGTTCCGCATCACCGACGGACTGCAGAAGGCGTTTGGCTCCGACCGCGTCTTCGACACACCGCTTGCCGAGTCGGCGATCATCGGCATTTGCATTGGCCTCGCGCTACGCGGCTTCAAGCCGGTGCCCGAGATTCAGTTCGACGGCTTCATCTATCCGGCCTTCGACCAGATCGTGAGCCACGTCGCGAAGTACCGCAATCGAACCGGTGTCTCGATGCCGATCACGATCCGCGTTCCTTTTGGTGGCCGGATCGGCGCGGTCGAGCATCACTCCGAAAGCCCGGAAGCCTACTTCACCCATACGGCCGGCCTGAAAGTCGTCGCCCCCTCGACACCCGGCGACGCCTACGCCTTGCTGCAGAGCGCGATCGCCGACCCGGACCCGGTGATCTTCTTCGAACCGAAGGCCCGCTACTACCTCAAAGAAGAAATCGACACGGCGAAAGAGGTGCCAATCGGCCAGGCGCGGGTCGCGCGGGAAGGCTCGGGCGTAACCGTGATCGCCTATGGGCCCACCGTCAGCATCGCGCTCGATGCGGCGAAGGCGGCGGAGAAGGAAAACATCTCGCTCGAAGTCATCGACCTGCGCACGCTTTCTCCGCTCGACATGCCCACGATCCTGGCATCGCTGCAAAAGACCCACCGGGCCATCGTTGTCCACGAGGCGCCTGTCTTTGGTGGCTTCGGCGGCGAAATCGTGGCGCGGATCGCCGACGACGGTTTCGATCTTTTGGAAGCGCCCATCGCACGCATCGGCGGCATGGACACCCCGTATCCCCCCGCACGCTACGAGAAGCTCTACCTGCCGGACGTCGATCGCATCCTCGAAGCCGCCGACCTCGCGTTGGCGTATGGCTGATCAGACGTTCCGGCTGCCAGACCTCGGTGAAGGACTGACCGAGGCTCAACTCGTCGCCTGGCGCGTCCAAGAAGGCGCTCACGTCGACGTCAATGCGCCGCTGTGCGATGTCGAGACGGCGAAAGCCGTCGTCGTCATCCCTTCGCCATGGGCGGGCACCGTCCAGAAGCTCCACGCTCGGCCCGGCGACTCGGTGGCGGTAGGCGCGCCGCTGGTCACGATTTCGGCGCAGGGCGCGCCGGCATCGGCTGAGCCGGCGGCCGAGGCCGCGCCGAGCACCCTGGTCGGCTACGGTCCCGGCGGTCCCGAGGCTGGCATCCGACGCCGCGCTCGGGTTGCGCCGTCAGCGGCGGTCGAGCCGAGCAGCGACGTCCGCGCTGCTCCATTCGTGCGTCAGATGGCGAAAGAAAAGGGTGTCGACCTGGCGCAGGTCACGGGGAGCGGACCCGGCGGGCGGATCACGAAAGCCGACGTTGACGCGGCGGCGGCACCGGCAGCGGCGACCACCGCGCCCTCGACCGACGGGGAACGGCGCATCAGCGTGGTGGGAATCCGCAAGGCGATCGCCCGCCAGATGGTCCGCTCCGTCTCCACCATTCCGCAATTCACCGAGTTCGCCATCTTCGACGCCACCAACCTGATGGCCGCCCGCGAGCAACGAAAAGCAAGCGGCCGCCCGATGACGCCTCTCCCCTATTTCATCGCGGGCGTGGTCAAGGCCGTCCGGGCCTATCCCTTGATGAACAGCTCGTGGGACGAGAGCCGCGACGAGATCATCGTGAAGCAGCCGATCAACGTCGGGATTGCCGTCAATACCAGTCAGGGGTTGCTGGTGCCCGTGCTCCGCGGTGCGGACAAGCTCGAATTGGAGGCGATCGCGGAGCAGAGCGCCCACCTGATCGAAGGCGCGCGCGCCGGCACGCTTCCACCCGGGCAGATGAGCGGAGGCACCATTACCGTCACCAACGTCGGCGCCAGCGGACCGGTGGAGACCGGCACGCCAATCATCAACCCGCCGGAATGCTGCGTGGTCGCCTTCGGCGCCATCAAGCCGCGACCCATGGTGGTCAATGGCCAGGTCCTGGCCCGCAGCGGTGCCTGGATCTCGATCTCCGTCGATCACCGGATCGTAGACGGCGCGCTGGCGACGGAGTTCCTCACGGCGCTGGTAGCGGAGCTCGAGTCGATCCGTGCCTGACGAAGCGCAGCTGATCTACGACTGGAACACCGTTGATGCTCCGGCCAAGCCGCCGCACCCGGTCCACATTCACGACGAGACGCTGCGTGATGGCATCCAGGGCCCCTCCGTCCGTGACCCTGATATCGAACACAAGCTGCGCTTCCTGCACCTGGCCGACGAGCTTGGTGTCGGCTCGATCGACCTCGGCCTGCCGGCGTCAGGACCCCGCGCCGCGGCCGACGTGGAACGGTTGGCCGAGGAGATCCGCGACCAGCGACTTCGGATCAAACCGCTCTGCGCCGCGCGTACCCTCGAAGGCGATATCCAACCGGTGGTCGAGATCTCACAGCGCGTCGGCATCCCGATCGAGGTCGCAGCCTTTATCGGCTCCAGTCCGATTCGCCAGTACGCGGAGGGCTGGACGATCGAGCAGATGGTCGACAACACCCGCAAGGCGGTACGCTTTGCCCGCCGGCATCAGCTGCCCGTGCTCTACGTCACCGAAGACACGACGAGGGCCCAACCCGAAACGCTTCGCCGGCTGTTCGGCGCGGCAATCGAGGAGGGCGCAGCGCGCGTCGCCGTCTGCGATACCGTCGGCCACTCGACGCCGGACGGCGCCCGCGCCGTGGTCGGCTACGTCCGGCGGATGCTGGACGAAATGAAGCCGGAGACCGGCCTGGACTGGCACGGCCACAGCGATCGCGGCCTGGGCGTCATCAATGCCATCGACGCAGCCCTGGCCGGCGCTGACCGGATTCACGGCTGCGTGCTCGGCCTGGGCGAGCGCGTCGGCAACACGCACCTCGACCTCCTGCTCGTGAACTTTCGGTTGCTCGGTTGGATCGATACGGACCTCAGCAAGCTTCGCGAGATGGGCCAGGTGATCGCCGACGGCACGGGGATGGCGATCCCGGCGAACTATCCGGTGCTCGGACGGGACGCCTTTCGGACGGCCACCGGCGTCCATGCGGCCGCCGTCATCAAGGCTAAGCGCAAGGGCGATGACTGGCTCGCCAACCGCGTCTACTCCGGCGTGCCCGCCGAGCTCTTCGGCTGCGAACAGGTGATTGACATCGGGCCGATGAGCGGCGAGTCGAACGTCGTGTTCTGGCTGGAGCAGCGCGGCATCGAGCCACGGCCCGAGCTGGTCCGCGCCATCGTCGAGCGCGCCAAGCAGGGCAATCGGCTGCTCGACGAGCCCGAGATCTACGCCGTCGTCAACGAGCGCGCCGCGAAGACCGGATCCTGATTCTGTACGTCGTCAGGCCTTCGGCGATGCCGTCCGCTCCGCCAGCTTGGCAAGCTGCACCATCACGATGACCGCGAGGATGGTGACGATGATGGCATAGATGAACAGCGAGACGATCTGGGCACCGGTGCCAAAAATCTGCTTGACGAGGGCGGTGATCGCGCTGTTCCAGGCGAGCGCGGCCACCACCCCGAATGCAGCCGACGCCAGGGCAATCATGGTCTGTAAGTACGCCGCACGGTTCGTCACGTAAACCTCCTATTACTCCGACAGTCCGTCTCTGTCTAAATTCTGAAGGAGCATAGGCCCAAACCCCAAATTTCTAGAGGGTTGGTCAAGCTTCTCATCGCCGAGGAGCCGCATCAGTGAGGGCAGGTCACCCGGTCCCCAGGGCTCGAGGTGGACCGCCGCGGCGCGGCTCAACCGAAGACGGAGCGCGCCACCCGACCGACCAGGTCCAGCTTGGCCCGCTGCTCATCCTGCGTCAGTTTGTTTCCCTCCATCGTGGAGGCGAAGCCGCACTGCGGGCTCAGCGCAAGCCGCTCCAGCGACACGATGCGGGCGGCGTCGGCGATGCGCCGTTTCAGGTGTTCCTCGTCCTCCAGCCGCGGTCGTTTGGTTGTGACCAGCCCCAGGACGACAACCCTGTCCTCCGGAACGTCTCGTAGCGGTTCGAAGTCGCCGGAGCGCTCGTCGTCGTACTCCAGCAGGTATCGATCGAACTGGGTGGCGCTCAGCACCCTGGCGATCGGGCCGTAGCCACCCTCCGCGTAGTACTTGCTCTGGTTGTTACCGCGGCAAATGTGCAGGCCGAACGTCATCCCCGGATGGCCGGCAATGATCGCGTTGTCCATCTCGAGGCACTCGTCGAGCAGCTGGTCCGGATCGCTGCCGCGTCGCCGGTAACCTTCCCGCAGATCGTGGTCGAGCAGGGCCGCGTACTGGGGCGCGTCGATCTGGACGTAGGTGCAGCCGAGACGGCGGAGCTCCGCGATCTCGCGGCGAGTGAAGTCCACGATGTCGGCGAGGTATGCGTCACGCGTGGGATAGGCGTCGCGTGACTTCTCCGGGTCGTAGTAGGCAGCCGCTTGCTGGGCCGATATGAGGGTGACCTTGGCGGCGTGGGGCGTGCGTGCGCGCAGGTAGCTCCATTCCTCGGCGCACATGTGCCGGCGCCAGCGCAGTTTCTCGACGACCAGCGGGCGCCGCAGCCGGGTCGTGTCTCCCGTGTCGTCACGGAACTCGATCCCCCAGCCGCCGAACTTGTCGAAGCCATCCAACGAATCGATGAGGTGTCCGTAGAACGCATAGCGCCTCATCTCGCCGTCGGTGATGACGTCGATCCCAGCCAGCGTCTGCGTCTCGATCGCCTCGTCGACGGCGCGGTCCTCGACACCTTTGAACTGCGGCTCGCTGATCTCTCCTTGCTCGTGGCGGCGGCGCGCCTCCGCCAGATTGGGCGGGCGAAGGAGGCTGCCGATAACCTCGCATTTCGCCTGAGCGGCGGTGCCGGTACCGGGCATGGTCTACACGGATACGTCAAAGTGCTCGGGATCCCATTTGATCCCGAGCGACGACGGCCCGGCCATGTAGCCGAGCAGCGCCGACGATGCGACAACTGCCGGGCTCGCCAGGTAGCCCAGGCCACCAACGCCCATCCGGTTCTGCCAGTTGCGATTGAAGGAGGTGATCGCGACCTCGCCCTTTTTCAAGGCATCCGGACCCTGCCCGAAGCACGGGCCACACCATGACTCGCGAATCTCCCCACCCACGGACCGCAAGACCGATGCGATCGACTCGCCGCCCAAACGTGGTTCCGGGTTTTCGATGTCGCGCTTGACGCTGCCGGATCCGGGGAAGATGACGAACTGCTTCGGCGCCTTTTCAAAGCCGTGCTCCCGGCCGGAGCGGATCACCAGCGCCGCTTCGAGCAGGTCGTCGTACCCGCCGTTGGTGCAGGACCCGATGAAGGCCTTATCGAAGGTCAGCTTCTCGAGCGCCACCTCGTCGGCGGGAAACGCATTCCCCGGGGCGAAGGGCTTGGCGATGAACGGGACCAGCTCCGAGAGGTCCAGCGTCTCGTCGAGGTCCCACGCCACGTCGGCGCCAGGCTTGAACAAGGGATAGGGCAGATCGCTGATGTCCTTGCGCCGGTACCAGTCGAGGGTCACCTCGTCGGGAGCGAAGATGCCGTTCTGGGCTTCGGCTTCGGCCATCATGTTCGCGACCGTGTTGCGGTATGGGATAGGCAGTTGCCGATCGGCATCGACGAACTCGACGCTCATGCCCTGCGCCTGGGCTTTCCCCCATCGGCGCAGCAAGGCCAGGACGACGTCCTTCCCGCTGACCCATGGTCGGAGCCTTCCGGTGAAGACGACCCGCCGGCGCTTGGCCGGCGTGAAATAGATGTAGCCCGTCGACCAGCCGAAGCCGAGCTGGGTGCTGCCGACACCGGTGCCGACCGCGCCGTATGCCCCGTAGGCACGACTGTGGGAATCGGCGCCCGGGATGAAGGCGCCGGGGACGACCAGCCCCTGCTCCGGAAAGTAGAAATGAAAGATGCCGTCGCCGGGCGTCGCGTAGTACGGCTTGCCGATGTCGTGTAGCTGCGCGAACTCGCGGCCAATGGAGGTCTGTTTGTCGTCGGCGTTGCGGCCGGAGAAAACGAAATGATCGTTGGCGATTGCCGCCTGCCGCGGAAAGATGCGGTCGCCGCCCGTGATCTGGTTGAAGGTGTGAATCGAAAACGGCGCCGTACCGTCGGAGGCCGGCAGCAGGTCACACCAGACGCGCAGGGTACCGCCCGGCCGCACCTCGGCGTCTTTGTCGACCCGATGAGACCAGACGATCTGCTCGGTGCTGGTCAGACCTTTCGCGGTCTTCGAATCAGGCCAGTCGATGCGAGGAGGCCGCGCCGTGGCCTCGGTGAACTCCCGGCGGCCGACCTTGATGATGCCGCCGGAGCGGCGGATCTCGTCTTCCATCGGCGTCAGCGGAACGGGGTCGTAGGTCTTGCCGCGGGTCTCGTTGGTCAGCCGGCGGGTCAATGGATCAAACGTCAGGACATCGCCCTCCTGGGCGTCCTCCGACGCGGCGCGGCTCTGGACCACATGCAGCCCAAGGTTCAGCGCGTTGCGGCGAAAAATGTCGCCCACTCCATCGCCGCACACGATGACGAGCTCGAGTCCGGCCTCCTCGGCGACAGCCTTGAGACCGGCGGGGCTCATCTCGCGCGACGAGCCGATGCCGAAGCGCTCGCCGGCAATCACGAAGGTCTCGCCGCGATGCACGCGCTGCCGGAAGTCTGGCATCAAATAACGGAACGCGCCAAGCTTCCAGCGCTCGTCGAGCCGGTCGAGGCTCTCCGAGACGCAGTCATCGGCGGGCGTGATCTGGTCGGTGTCGATGGCGTCCAGCTTCTTCCCTGGAACTTTTGGATCCCAGAAAATCAGCGCCCGGCCTCGTACCAGGTGGTCGCCGACGGGCGGGCGGTCGACCGCAGAGACGGCCGGCCTCGCGGACGGCGCGGCGCCCGACTTCTGACGCGCAGGCTGGATCGTGTTCACGAGGCGCGCGATGATTCAACCCTCTCGAGCCGCTCGACCACGGCCTCGGCGGCGGCAGTGGTGGTCAGGGTCCCGCCGAGATCCCTCGTCGTCCGGCGATCGCGTGCCGCGGACATGACGGCCGCCTCGATCTGGAGCGCGCCCGCGACGTCGCCCAGGTGTCGCAGCATCATCGCACCCGCAAGGATCGCACCGACCGGGTTGGCGATACCTTTGCCGGCGTGCTTCGGGGCGGATCCGTGCACCGGCTCGAACAGGCCCCGTCGGTTGTCCGGGTTGATGTTCGCCGAGGGCGCCTGGCCCAGGCCGCCGACCAGCTCGGAGGCGAGGTCGCTCAGGATGTCACCGAACATATTGGAGGTCACCACCACGTCGAAGCGGCCGGGGTCCTTGACCAGCTGCATAGCGGCCGCGTCGACGAAGAGATGCTCGGCCTCGAGGTCGGACGCCGCCTGCCGCTCGAGGGCGAAGACACGCTGCCAGAGGTCGTGCGCGTGATAGAGGGCATTGCTCTTGTCGACCATGGTGACCCGCCCTTGATGGCCCGCCATCTTGCGCTGTTGCGCCAGCCCGAAGGCGTACCGCACGATCCGCTCGACGCCCTTGCGGGTGTTCACGTCCTCCTGGATCGCGATCTCGTCGGGCGTTCCACGTTTGAACTGGCCACCGATGCCAACGTAGGCGCCCTCCGTGTTTTCGCGCACGACGACCAGGTCGATCGAGGTGGCATCGCGCAGCGGAGTCAGGCCGGGCGCCAGCAGCCGCGACGGCCGCAGGTTGACCCAGAGGTCCAGTTCGAAACGCAGGCGGAGCAAAAGTCCGGCGGCATACTGCGGGTTCTGGACGCGCGGGTCGCCGACGGCGCCCAGGTAGATGCCGTCGACCTGCTCGAGCTCGCGGAAGACCGAGTCGGGCAGGATCTCCCCGGTTCGCAGGTAGCGGTCCGCGCCCAGGTCATAGCTGACGAAATCCAGGTCGGTGCCGGTCGCGGCCGTGACCACCTGCAGGACGCGGATTCCCTGGGCGATGACCTCGGGGCCAATGCCGTCGCCCGGGATGACGGCGATCCGAAACGGCATCGGCTACAAGCATATCGGCAGCGGCGGGAGAAAGATTCCGGCCTCCCGGCCGATACCCCTACATAGTGCTGACCGAGGAGAAGGCCCTCAGCGTGGCGCTCGGCAAGATGCGTCGCCTGCGGCGGGTCCGCCGCCTTTCCCGGCTGACCTACTGGGCGGCCTGGGGATTCGTCGGAGTCGTGTGCCTGCTGTTGCTCGCCGGCGGTGTCGCCGGCCTGGCGTCCGGCTAGGAGCCCTTTGACGTCTCGACCAGCCGGCTGAGCGCCTGCTTCGCGCGCCCGCTGTCCAATGACTCGCGAGCCACGGCGACCGCCCGGCCCCAATCGTCGGCCTTGCCGGCCGCGAGGACGGCGGCGGCGGCGTTGAGCACGACGACCTCACGCCGGGGCCCGGCTTCCCCATCCAGGACCTGGCGCAGCAGGGCGGCGTTTTCGGGCGGAGTGCCGCCCCGCAGGTCCTCCGGTCGGGAGCGGCCGAGCCCCAGGTCCGTGGGATCGAGCTCGTACTCGGTGACCGTCCCTGCGTTCAGCTCGAAGACCCGCGATCGGCCGGTGGTGGTCAGCTCATCGAGCCCGTCCTCGCCGTAGAAGACAAGCGCGCGCTCGTGGCCGAGGTCTTGCAGCACGCGGATCATCAGTGGCGCCAGCGCCGGCGCGCCGACGCCGAGCGCCTGGCGGCGGACCCGCCCAGGGTTGGCGAGCGGCCCAAGGACGTTGAAGATCGTCCGGACACCGAGCTCACTCCGGGCGGGGCCCGCGTGGCGCATCGCCGGGTGAAACGTGGGGGCGAAGCAGAATCCTATCCCGGCAACGTCGATGCAGCGTCCCACGCCCTCCGGGCTCAGCCTGATGTCGACGCCGAGGGCTTCCAGGACGTCGGCGCTGCCACAACGGCTGGAGGCCGCGCGGTTGCCATGCTTGGCCACCGGAATGCCGGCGCCCGCCGCGACCAGCGCCGCCGCCGTCGAGATGTTGAACGTCCCGGCGCGATCCCCACCGGTTCCGCAGGTATCGATCGTCCCTGGCGGCACCTCGAGGGGTGTCGCATGCGCTCGCATCGACTCGACGAATCCCGTCATCTCTTCAACCGTCTCGCCCTTGGCCCGCAGCGCGATCAAAAGTCCCGCGAGCTGTCCCGTTGTCACCTCGCCTGCCATCACCTGGTCCATGACATCGCGTGCCTGCTCGCGGCTCAGGGGCGTCCCCTGGAGTAGCTGTTCGATCGCCTGACTCGGGGTCACGGCCGCGGGTACTGATAGGCGGCGGGGGTGGCCATCACCAGCAGCGCGAGCAGCATCTGGTAACAGGTCTGAAAGTCAGTGGCCCGATAGCGGATGGTCCGTCCGCCGGCGCGCTCGACCTCGGGAATTTGTACGCAGAGATCCGCCATGCTGGCGTTCATCCAGTCGATCTCGAGCGTGAACGGGCCCTTGGGCCGGTACAGCGGCCGTCCGGACCGCTGCGCGTAGGCGCGGTGGGCGCCCTCTTCGATCCGCCGGCAAGCCTCGACCGGGTGCAGCGAACGGGCCGCCTGCCGCCCGAGCGCCTGCTTGACGACCACGCCTTCGATCCCGGGAAGCTCGGCGGTGGCCTCGTCGATCGTAGCCTGGTCGCCGGTGACCAGCGCGGTCCGGACGCCGAAGCTGCCGGCCAGCGCCGCATTCAGCGTTGCCTCGCTCTGCTCGCGGCCGTTGATCCGCAGGGCGTAGATCGTCCGGCCGCCATAGGTGTGATCCATGATGGCGCGCTCGCTTCCAACCGACGCGTGATAGCCGACGAAGAAGGCGACTTCGAAGCTTGGGTCGAGGCCGGCGCCCATCGAGAACGGCTTATCCGCCCCGCTGATCACCTCGACGCCGTCGTCCAGCTCCTCCAGCAGGAAGTTGCGCATATCGCCGTGCGAATCGTTGACGACAAATCGGGTGGCGCCGGCTCGGCGCGCGCCGGCCACCGCGGCGTTAGTTTCGGCCGTCATCAGGCGGCAGGAACGCTCATATTCCGGCGTCCCTCGCATGACCTGGTGCAGGTGGACGATGCCGGCCATCCCCTCCATGTCGACCGAAATGAAGACGCCGTTGCGTTCCGATGAGCGAGCGCGCCGCGCTGTGGCCAAAGTCCTCCAATTCTAGGGAGGGTCTGGCTGGACCCCCGCCCGCCAATCGTTTGGGCCTCGAGCAGGCCGGCTGACGGCAAACGTTTGGGGCTGGGCGTGCTTTTGCGCCTGGAGGAAAGGAAGTGGGGTCCTGGTTCCGGGGGGCTTGGAACAAGAACCCCACCGGAAAGTATAGGGAAGTGCCCCTCAGTTTTCCACCCGCTTCTCACCCTTCTCTTAGCTCGAGGCGCTTGCTTTCAGTAGCGGGCCACCCGCCGTAATCCGTCCGCGACTTTGTCCGGATTGAGCATGAACGCGTGTTCGAGGCTGGCGCTGAAGGGCATGGCCGGCACGTCCGGGCTGGCAATCCGGCTGACCGGGGCATCGAGGCTGGCGAAGCACCGCTCAGCGAGCTCAGCCGTGATCTCAGCCCCGAAGCCGCCCGTTCGATTCGCCTCGTAAACCACCGCCGCCCGCCCGGTTTTCTCGATCGAGCGGACGCAGGTTTCGACGTCCCAGGGGCGGAGCGTTCGCAGGTCGATGATCTCGACCTCGATGCCGTCCTGGCTCAGCCGGGCGGCGGCCTGGGCGGTGACGGCTCGCATGTATCCATAGGTCACGGCGGTCAGGTCGACACCCTCCCGGACCACCGTCGCCGACCCCAACGGACGCACGGCCGCCTCGCCGTCGGCCACGTCCTGGCGCTCGGCACGGTAGAGCTTCTTGGGCTCGAGGAAGATCACCGGGTCCGGGTCACGGATGGCGGCCTTCAGCAGGCCCTTGGCGTCGGCCGGTGTCGAGGGCAGCACGACCTTGAGGCCGGGCACGTGGCAGTAAAACGCCTCAGGCGATTGCGAGTGGTAAAGCGCCCCGCGAACACCGCCACCGGTCGGCGCCCGGATCACCAGGGGACAGGAAAAGTCGCCGTTCGACCGGTACCGCACCTTGGCGATTTCGTTGACGATCTGGTTGAAGGCCGGGTAGCTGTAGTCGGCGAATTGCATCTCGGCCACCGGCAGGAAGCCCTCGAGGGCCAGCCCCTGGGCAACCGCGGCGATGCTCGACTCCGCCAGTGGCATGTCAAGCACGCGCTGCGCGCCAAACCGCTGCTGCAGGCCCTCCGTCGCCTTGAACACGCCGCCCTTGAGGCCGACGTCCTGGCCAAGGACACACACACGATCGTCGCGCTCCATTTCCTCGTAGAGCGCGTCGCGCACCGCCTGGACCAGGGTGCGATCAGGCATTGGCATACACATGGCGGCCAAGCGATGCGGGGTCAGGATCCGGGGCCGCTTCGGCCGCGTCGGTGGCCTGCTCGACCTCGCGATTGACCTCGTCACGCAATGCCGCGTCGTCGTCCGCATTGAGCCAGCCACGCTCGATCAGCTCGTTACGCATGCGGGGAATCGGGTCGCGCTCGGCCTCGGCTGCCAGCTCGGCGGCATCGCGGTAGGCGCGCTGGTCGTCATCTGTCGAGTGCGACTGCAGCCGGAGAACCTCGGCCTCGATCAAGCTCGGCCCCTCCCCGGCTCGCGCCCGCCGTGCCGCTTGTTGCACAGCCATATGGACGGCGAAGAAATCGTCCCCGCGGACCCGAATGCCGGGAATGCCATACGCCGCGGCGCGTTCCGCGACGCCGGGGCCGGCCACCTGGAGCCGCTGGGGCACGGAAATCGCCCAGTGGTTGTTCTCGCAGAAAAAAATCACCGGGCAACGATGGATGGCGGCGAAGTTCAAGCCTTCGTGAAAATCGCCCTGGCTGGTCGCCCCCTCACCAAAGCTGACGTAGCAGAGCGCGCCCTCCCCTCTCCATTTCAACGCCAGGCCGATGCCGGCCGCCTTGGGAATCTGCGGGCCGACCGTACTCGAACCAATCACTACGCCGCGCCGCCGACTGCCGAAATTCCCTGGCGTCTGCCGCCCGCCACTCGACGGGTCGGCCGCCCGGGCAAACGCCGCGAGCATGAGCTCTTCTGGAGTAAAGCCGCACGCGAGGGCGGCCGCGAAGTTTCTGTAATAGAGGCAGAAGCGATCACGCCCCGGTTCGAGCGCCGTGATGGCGGCCACCTGGGCGACCTCATGGCCACGAGGCGAAATGATGAACGCCAGCTTTCCCGCGCGGTTCAGGACAAAGCGCCGGTCGTCAAGCGCGCGGGCCCGAAGCACCGTGCGATAGGCGTCCAGGACCCGCTCCCGCGTGAGGGGGACGACGTCGGTAGACAACCGACAAACTTTACTGGGCCGTGCGGTCAGGCAGGGGGCCGGACGACGCCGAGCCCCAGCCCGTCGCCGACCGGAACGATCGTCGCCTCGAGCTGTTCGTGCCGCAGAAACCGCTGGTTGAAGGCGCGCAAGGCATCGGTGTCCTCATCGTGCACGCCGGCAGCGATCCGGCCGCTCCAGAGCACGTTGTCGACCGTGATCATCCCGCCCGGCGCCATCTTCGGCAGCAGGGCATCGAGGTACGCCGCGTACTCCGTCTTGATGGCGTCGATAAAGGCGAATTCGATGCCGGGCGCCAGCCGCGGCAACACCCGCAGCGCGGGCTCATTGATGACACGGACGCGGTCCGTCACGCCGGCGCGCAGCCAGTAGCGGCGCGCGCGGTCGGTGCGCGACCGGTCCGGGTCGATGGTGTCGATGCGGCCACCGGCTCGCAACGCGCTCGCCATCCAGAGCGTTGAGAACCCGATCGCCGTGCCGATTTCCAGGACGCGCTTTGGGGCCAGCGCCGTCACCAGGACGCGCAGCAGGCGGCCCGAGGAGGGGCTGACGATGGGCACGCCCTCGGCCCGACCGGTCTTGAGCATCTCCTCGAGCACGGGCCCCAAGGGGGCGTGCACCCCCTCCAGGTACTGGAGATCTGCGTCAGTGACCTGCATGCGCCTCCTGCCGCGCCGGAAAGTGGTTCAAGGGGCCGTGCCCATGGCCGAGCCCGGGCGCCTGAGCCAGCGCGATGGAAAGATAGGCACGGGCTTCGCCCACGGCGGTGGCCAGGTCTTCGCCGCGTCCCAGCGCGGCGGCGATGGCGGCCGAGAAGGTGCAGCCGGTGCCGTGGGTGCTCGCGGTCGCGATCCGTTCGGCGCGAAACTCTTGCACGCCGTTGCCGTCGACCAGCAAGTCGACGATCGGGTCCTCATCCGAGTGGCCGCCTTTGATCACCACCGCATGCGCTCCAAGCTCCATGATGGCGCGTCCCGCCGCCACCCGGTCGGCATGAGTCCGGATCGTGAGTCCCGACAGGACCTCCGCTTCCGGAATGTTGGGCGTCACGACGTGGGCCACAGTCAGCAGCGTGCGGCGAAGCGTACCAACCGCGTCTTCACGAAGCAGGCGATCGCCGCTCTTGGCGATCATCACCGGGTCCACGACGAGCGGACGCAGCGCGTAGCGCCGCAGCCCCGCGGCGACGGTCTGGATGATGGCCGCGCTCGACAGCATGCCGGTCTTCAGCGCCGCGATCGAGAAATCTTCTGCCACGGCATCGAGCTGGGCGGCGATCAGGTCCGGGTCGACCTCCTGGACCGCGCGGACGCCGACCGTGTTCTGGGCCGTGATCGCCGTGATGACGCTGACGCCATAGACGCCGAGCGCCGCGAAGGTCTTGAGATCCGCCTGGATGCCCGCGCCCGCACCCGAGTCAGAGCCCGCGATCGTGAGCACCACCGGCTGGCTCATCGCCGCCCCAGCAGCAAATACGCCCCGCCACCAACCACTGCCCCGACGTAGCCGGAGATATCCGTGTTGTGCAGGACGTTGACCGCCAGCGGGCTCTGCCATAGCGACGAATTGACGAATGGGATAGCGACGGCCAACCCGATGAGCCAGGCGAGCACCGCCCGACCCTTGAAAGGCATCAGCCGGCCGGGACGACGCCCAACGACAAACATGTCGACCAGTACGACCGCGGCCCACGACGGGACCCACAGGTAGGTGATCAGCAAGAAGTTCGTGTACTGGTCCTTGAAGTTCGAGATGAACATCGCGACGTACGCGAGGACGCCGCCGATCGCGCCACAGGCGAGCGCCGCCGTCCAGCGCCGGATCCGCAGGTTGAGGGCCAGCGCCGACAGCGCTGCCGTATAGACGTCCAGGTAATTCGCCCAGATCTCACCAACGGCAATGAACACCAAGAACGGCACAACGATCGCGATCGGCGCATTGCCCGAGATCAACGCCAGTAAGTTGCCGCCAGCCTTGGGATCGATCGTGGCCAGCAGGACGCCCAGCGAGCCGAACGCAAACATCGAGCTCGCCGTCCCCGCCCCGATCCAGCCCGCCACGGAACCAACCGACAGCCGCTCCGGCAGGTAGCGCGAGTAGTCGGAGGCAAAGCTGAACCACGAGGCGACCAGGGCGAAGATGACGCTGGTACCCAGCACCCAGGCGGCCAGGTGGTCGCCGCCGCTGACCGAGGCCTGTAGGCTCCAGTTCACCCTGGGCAGCAAGGCCAGACCGAGGACGGCGCAGAAGATCACGAAGACGATGGCGCCGTATTTCTCGAAGACCGCGATCGTCTGGTGGCCGTAGACGGCAACCAGGACGGACAGGACGACGACGATCAAGAGGGCAACCCCATTCATCACAGTGCCCTGCGGCACGCCGCCAAGACGGGCCAGTTGCACGAGGGCCTGGGCCGCGATGACGCAGTCGACGGCAAACCACCCGACCGCGAGGAACAAGGTGAAGAAGGCGCCGCCATAGGCGCCCCGAATGCCGAATGTCTCGCGGGCCGCGACCACCTGGGTCGTCCCGAAGCGCGGCCCGGCAACGCTCAGCAGGCCATGCAGGGCCGCAGCCAGCACCGAGCCGACCGCGACGGCGAGGATCGCCTCGAAGACCCCCAGCCCAAACGTCACCAGCAGCGCGCCAGTGATCAGCGAGACAAAGTTGGCAAAGGCGGCGACCCACAGCCACGCCACATCGCGCGGCGATCCCTTGCGCTCGCTCGAGGGAATCGGCTCGATGCCGCGGGTCTCGACCTTGAGAAATTCGTCGCTAGGAGCTTTCTGCTCAACCATATTCCCTCCGCTGGCATTACCCAGATCAGGTTCTAAGGGTTGGCGGAGCGTTCCACCTCTCAGCGTTCCAAACGCACCCCGTTACTCGAGTATAGCTACCAGTACCGCTCTTCTTTCCAGGGGTCGGCGGCGTTGTTGTAGCCGTTGCGCTCCCAGAATCCGAGCCGATCGTGCTCGACCCACTCGAGCCCTTCCAGCCACTTCGCGCTCTTCCACGCATAGCGCTTGGGGACGACCAGTCGCAGCGGCCCGCCGTGGTCCGCTGTGAGCTCGGCGCCATCGTGGCGGTAGGCGATCAAGACGTCATCGTCGGCCAGGATCTCGACGGACAGACTTGTCGTGTAGTCGGCATCGCAATGAGCGATCACGTAGGCGGCATGGCTACGCGGTTTGACCAGCGCCACCAGGTCCTCGAACGCAATCCCCTCCCAGGCGTTGTCGAGGCGACTCCAGGTCGTGACGCAATGCATGTCGGCGGTGATCGCTGTCGAGGGCAGCTTGCGCACCTCGTCCCAGGTCAGCGTCGCAGGTGCCTCGACCTCGCCGTAAAGGCGCAGCCGCCACTTCGTCATGTCATAGCGCGGCGTGCTGCCGTACGAGAGCACCGGCCACTTCTGCGTCAGGACCTGGCCGGGCGGCAGGCGATGCGGGTCCTTGACGACCCGGGGATCCGGCTCGCGGTCGCGTCGAAAGATCATCAGCCCCCACCGTGGGCTTCCCCGGAGGGGGAGGAACCTTCATTCGGCGGCGAGGGCCGCTTCAGCTCTTTCCGAAACTGGTCGAAGGCGTCGACCACGACGTCGCTCACGCCGTAAACGCTCAAGACCCGCTCGAGGGCACCCTGCACCTCCGCTTCGGGCAGCAGGTCGGTCTGCACCTCGTACCAGGGTACTTCGGTACCTTCGGCGGTCTTCCACGTCCCGTCTTCGTAGCTCACCGGGATGAAGCCGTGCCGATCGGATGCCTCCACTTGCCTAATCTATATCGGCCCGCATGCTCCTGCTCGACGCCGTTCCGGTCACCAGCTGCCACGAATGTGTGGCGACGCTGACCCTGCCGCTCGCGCTCTTTCTGATCCTCGCCGAGACCACGGTCGGCGGCATCGCCACGGTCGCCTACCTTCGGCTGGCCGGCGGACTGACGCCAGGCTTTTTGAAATTCATCGCCGTGACCTACGCCATCCTCGGTGTTCTCGCCTTCCTCGTCGTGCTCGCTGCGCCACCGGGCTCGTATCACCGGCTGCTGGCCATCAACCAACCGGCGGCCAACGCCCTGGTCTTCCTGCAGGGATGCTTCGTCCTTGCCCTGGTCGTGAACGCGGTCATCACCTGGCGGAGCAACGGCCCGTCGACCGCGAGCTGGGCGCTGACACTCCTGGCCTCGGTGCTCGTGCTGGCCGGCATCGCGGCCGCGTTGGGGCCGATGGCGGGATCACCACCTGGCGGCGCCGGGATTACCCTTATGGTCGCCCTGTCGGCCGCGGTCCTTGGGTCAGCGACCACGGGGATGCTGCTCGGGCACTGGTACCTGGTGACGCCGGCGCTGACGAATCGCCCGCTGCTGCTCGCGATTGGCGTGCTGCTGATCAGCCTGGTCCTGCAGGCCGTGGTCGTGCCCTTGACGCTGGGCGGGGTCGGCAGCGGCTCCGGCTCGCTGACCCATGCGCTGGGCCTGAGCCCGGTTCTCTCGGTGCTCTGGGCGCTCGGCTCGGTGATCCTGCCCCTGGTGGCCGCCGGCCTGGCGCTGGTGACCTGCCGGATGCGTTCGTTCATGTCGACGACCGGCCTCCTCTACCTGGCGATGATCGCCATCCTCCCGGGGCAACTGCTCGGCCAGCTGCTCTTCTTCGTGGCCGCCTCCGCTTGATAGCCGGACTGCCACCTTGGCGATAGCCCGGAATGGGGGTTTCTCGGGCGCCTGATGGCTTGGTCTGGCGCGCAGAGCGGGCCTAGAATCCTCCGAGCCGACTCAAATCACAAGGGGGATTTGAATTGTCACGTTCCGTCACGCGTGCCACGCTGATCATCAGCATTCCACTGCTCACGCTCGCCGTCCTGGCCATCGTCGGGTCACAGCGTTCCCACTCGGTGGCCGCCAGCCGGCCCCAGAGCGCCAACGTGGCCTTCTTGCGGCCGCGGCACGCCGGGCTGAACGATCTGACCAGGCTGGTCGACGACGCGCCACCCGTCCCCATCCCGGCGGCCGCGGCAGGCCCGGTTCCGGCGCGCCTGGCGGCGGCTCGGCCGGCTGCCCCCAAGCCAGCGGCTCCCCCGGTATCGACGGTGGGCGGCGCCGCCGGCGTCGAGTTCAGCCTGGTCAATCAGGACCGGGCGGCGAACGGCGTGGCGGCCCTGCGTTTCAGCGGCGCCCTGGCGCGGGTCGCCCAGTATCGGGCCCAGGACATGCTGAACCGGGGGTATTTCTCCCACTACGACCCGGCCACGGGGCAGCTCGCCTTCTCCGCCTTGATGCACCTCTGGGGCATCCCCTATACGACCGCCGGGGAGAACATCGCCTGGTCCACCAACCCGTCCTTGGCCGAGATCAACACCATGTTCATGAACTCGCCTGAGCACCGGGCGAACATCCTGAACGGCGCCTACCATCAGGCTGGGATCGGGGTCGCCAGCAACGGCGCCAAGATCATGGTGGTGGAAGTCTTCTCGAACTAGGACTCCCATCGACGACCCGAATACAGCTGGGGAATTTTCAGGGTCGAATCTGGGTTACCCTTGTTGGATCGTTCAAGCAAGGGAGAGTCATGAGTAAAGCAGTTAAGGTAACGACCGCCACCTTCGAAGAGCAGGTCCTGCTCGCAGAGCAGCCGGTTATCGTGGACTTTTACGCCGATTGGTGCGGGCCGTGCAAGATGTTGTCCCCCGTCCTGGAGCAGCTCGCGATCGAGCATACCGACGTCAAGATCACCAAGGTCAACGTCGACGAGGAGCCGGCCCTGGCCGAGCGCTACCGGGTCCGTGGGATTCCGTACGTGGCGATGTTCCGCGACGGCAAGCTGGCAGAGCAGGTTGTCGGTTACAAGCCGAAGGCAGCCCTCGAAGCCGGCCTCGGCCTCAACGGCAAGCACGCCTAAGTCGTAGCGCACTCGCCACAGGGGCAGATCGCTCGTAGAAAGCTGAGGCCGTAGATTCCGGTATTGTGCCCGTCCTTCCAGTAAGGACGGATGCCAAACAGGCCGACAGCCTCCACCTGGTCGAGCTCGAGCTGGTCGTCCCGGAGCGAGACCGTGCTGGCGATCTTCCCGGGCCTGCCCATTTCGCCGGCACATTCGGCGCACGGACACTTCCAGCGCAACAGCTCGAAGTCGTAGGCCGATTGATGGCCGTCGGCCCATTGGATCGTGAGCAGCCGGCGGGCGCGGTCCGCCAGGATATCGAGCGGCCGCTCCCGATCGGCGGGGTCGCCCCTGTCGAGGCTCGCGCTAGGCGGCTTCGTCGTCTCCGGGTGCGAGGATGAGATCGAGATCCTGCCAGTTGGGCACCCGCCGCAGCTCGGCCAGCTGGAGCATCACCCGGCCCTGCGCCTCGAAGACGGCGTCGTGCACCGCGTTCAGGTCCTCGGCATCGATCCGCCGAAGCCGATCGGCGAGTTCGGCGTCGTGGCGCGCCGCGTAGCTCACGACCTGCTCACGGATGTCCTCGGGAAGCAGCCGCTCGTTCGCCAGCCGGAGCTCCTCCAGCCGGTCGAGCAGCGTGTCCAACGCCGTGATCCGCCAGTAGGCGAGCCGAACCGGCGCGTGCGTCAGCTCCGACTCGGCGGCGGCCTGCGACATCGCGCGCACCGCGGACGAGTAGTCGGGCGATTGGGTCGACATTGTCATTGCTGGAAGCACTGGTAACTCCTGTGAACGCCCGCCGTCGGGCCTGTCACTCCTACCCTGTCACGGATCCCAATCAACACAACGAGGGCGGAAATTCCGCCCTACATTTGCGGGAATCCAGACACCGTTAGTATAAGTTGCCGCCAAAACCCCGTCAATCGGGTCTTCGCCCTAGGCAGACGGTTCTAGCCGGATTTGGACTCTCGGGAGAAACCTGGTGTCTGTCCGCGGCGCTTTTCCCGGCGTAGGTAAAGGCGATCGGGGCCGCCAGCCGGTCCGGGCGGCAGGATGGTAAAGAGCTCGAACCCGTCCTCGGAGAGCTGGTTGGCTTCCTCGACGGTGGTGACAACCTTGTATTCGAACGCCATTCAGCGCCTAAGCATAACGGGTCACAGCTCACCGATTACGCGGATTCCTGCGGCCGAGCCGATGATGGCGGCCTTTGCCAGGCCAAAGAAGAGCCCGTGTTCGATCACACCCGGGATGCCGTGTAGCGCCAGCCCCAGGCCCGCGTCGACGACTCCGAAGCTGGTGTCGAGAACCAGGTTGCCGTTGTCGGTTCGGGCGGGCTCGCCAGCGGCGATCCGGAGCTCCGGCCGGCCCCCCAGCGACTCGATCGAACGGCTGGTCGCCTCCCAGAGGAAGGGCAGGATCTCGACCGGCACCGGGCCGCGTCCCAGCCGGCCCACCAGCTTGCTCTCGTCGGCCACCAGGACAAACCGGCGGCTGGCGTGGGCGACGATCTTCTCCCGCAGGAGCGCCCCACCTCGGCCCTTGATGCAATTTATCGCCGGGTCGATCTCGTCGGCGCCGTCGACCGCCAGGTCGAGCCCGCCGTCGATCCGGTCGGTGATAGGGATCCCGGCCGCCTCCGCCAGCCTCCGGCTCTCGTCGGACGTCACGACGGCCGTCACGGTAAGGCCCTCCCGGACCCTCCTGCCCAGCCCGTCGATAAAGTAGCGGGCCGTGCTACCGGTGCCCACCCCGACGATGGTCCCGGGTCGCAAAAGCTCGAGCGCGCGCTCGGCGGCGGCACGCTTCTGCGACTCGACTTCATCCGGCGCGGTTGCCATTTAGTTGATAGAACCGATGACAGGTAGAATCGTCACGATGGGGCGGGTCATGCAGACCGTGCCGGGGCGCGTCATCCGGAAGTTCCTCGAAGACCAGGCGCCCACCTGGGCCGCGCTGATCGCCTGGAACGCGCTCTTTGCCCTGTTCCCGATCGGGATCTTTGCCGCATCACTGCTCGGTTTTGCCCTGCGGATGTTCGGCGAAGCGAACGACGCGGTGTACAAGACGATTTTTAGCGCCATCCCCAGCGACACCCAGCAGCAAACGGAGCTGCTCAAAGCCGTGGGGGGCGTGAAGAGTCAGAGTGGCGTGCTGTTCATCGTCGGGCTGGTCGGGTTGCTCTGGGGTGGATCGGCATTGTTCGGTGCGATGGAGCAGGCGTTCGCTCGGATCTACCACACCGGGCCCCGGGATTTCATTCAGCAGAAGCTCATCGCTTTCGGCATGGTTCTGCTGTTCACCATTCTTGTCGGGATTGCGGTAGCTACCTCGGCCCTTCTACCAGCCCTCAAGCATATCCCCAACATTCCAGAATTTCTGTACTCAGGCGCGGCGGCCTTCATCCTACAGATGCTGGTCGGAATCATCGCCGGCTTCATCCTGTTCGCCAGCATTTATTACGTCATTCCGAACCGCAAGCAGACCTTCAGCAAAACCATCCCCGGCGCGCTGGTGGCGGGCATCCTATTCGAGCTCGTCACGCTGCTCTTCCCGCTATACATATCGATCAATAGGGGCATCAATCAGTATGGGGCTACCTTTGGGCTCCTCTTCCTGTTGATGACGTTCCTTTACTTCCTCGGACTGATCACGATGGTCGGCGTCGAGGTCAACAGCGTGCTCTACCCCGAGGAGGCCGAGCGGCCTGTCCGCGGAGCCAAAGTCGCCGCGGCACCAAAGACCGCCCGCGACGCGAGGCACCGCGC
>WNFB01001276.1_pt1 | contig 21348 bp, 20 predicted proteins | sample 5400501 | NCBI WGS metagenome assembly WNFB01 (sample SAMN13153341, study PRJNA577476) | soil metagenome | isolation source: 200 cm saprolite under Douglas fir tree site 2 hole 1 | place: USA:California | collected 2015-04-18 | reverse complement strand
AGACAAAGAGTGCGGAATTGCTTGAAAACAAACGGGTTGAGCTTTCTTCTTAGCGCAAAAGAGCCCAAAGAGTGCGCAATGTAATGAATTTACATGAGTTAGCATCTTTTGCGCCACCGAGTGGAATGGGGATATATCGGCAGGGGGTACACCCCCATCATTTTGCATGAATCTCAAAATAAAGGGCTTACAAAAGTTGCATTTCATAAATGATTGATTCTAAACGATGTGTTTTTGGTAGTTGGCCGCGAGCAAATGCAGAACTATGAGCCCCGAAGGAAGAAAAGCGGGAGCAAGCTCCCGCACTCCAGATGCAGTTTTCTATAAGCGTCACTGTACCAGATGGATAGGGGTTAGTCAAGAAAAAGTTTCCAGGAATTTGGCGGGCGGCGCTACGCCAGAGCAGGCTGGATGTCTGTTTGAAGAAAGTCGTCGCCCTTGAAGAGAAGGGGCTCGCCGGTGGATTTGGCCAGGGCGTAGGCGAAACAGTCTCCGAAGTTGAGGCCGGCGGGATGGCGGCCTTTGCCGTAGTCGGAGTAGCCCTGGCGTGCCAATAGAGCTTGCTCTTCGGTAACAGGCTCAACCACTATTCGGGCTTGCCGAAACAACGCATCGCAGTGACGAATGGCCGCGTCGCCCGCGCGCGATTCAAGCACGATTGAAGCTTCGACGAAACTCGCGGCTGAAATACTGCATGTGGGCGCATCCGCAACAGCTTTCTCGAATGCCTCGTAGCCTGGTTCACGAAGAAGAATCGCCAAAACGGCCGAAGTGTCGAGGATCATTTCGGAAGGCCGTGCTCATCGTAGAGCAATTCCGCATGGTCGATATAGGGACCCTTCAGGAGTTCAGCAGAACGCTCACTAATGGCGTGGATTGCAGCCAACATCGCGTCGCGTTTGCGGCGGCGACGGACTGCTTCGAGGCGTTCGCGAATGGCTTGCGTCACGGCGGAAGTCATGGATTCGCCGGTTTCGCGGGCCAACTCCTGAGCGAGCCTGTGGGCCTCAGGATCTTTGATGTTGAGACTCATTGTTCTACCATACTAGATTGCGCTCTACCTGTCTACCATAGGTATCAGATTTCTACGCGAATTGCGAAATTGAGGAAGTCCGAGAACAGGGTGACTGGTGACTCGCGACTAGTGAATGGTACAAACCCCACTGAGCATGTCGTATCGAGGTTGAGGCAACCGCAACGTAACGCATGTTGCCTTGTTCAGCTCATCTCATGGGCACGCGGGGCAAATTGAGGAATTCGTCGAGGCTGTCGGCGACGGTTTTGCCGTGGGAGGCGCCGCCGTCGTAGTCCAGGAAGATGACGGGCGAATCTTTTGCGCGTTGGTCGGAGGCGGCGATCCAGTACCAGGAGCCGCGGCCGGTGGTGGCGAAGCAAAAGCCGGGGCCTAACTCTTCCTCATAGGGCAATTCGTTCAGGGATTCGAGATCAAGGGGCTCGAAACAATAGACTTGCCAGCGTTTTGGCCGCCAGCGCTTGCCGCCAGGCTTTTCCAGTTGGAAGCCGGCGGCCTGGACAGCGGATTGGTCCTGGTACAACTGCAGCATTCTTTCTGGGAGGAGCTTGCCCAATTCCCTTTCGACGGCATCGGGTTGCGGATGCAACAGACGGCGAAGATAGGAATCGTAGGCCGCTTTGAGTTGATCAGGCGTTGGACGACAGCGAAATCTCGTTATGGCGCGGCGAATCCCTGTGGCGATGACGAGGAGGACGGCGGCACAGGCCAGGGGGCCAAAGACGAAGATAAAAACCTTATCCACACTCCGATGATACTGCATGGCGAGGGTAAGCGATGAAGGGGGCGCAGGCAGGTTTGTGGCAATAACTGATTCGCGGGCGGTTTGCGGAGTCGGGTATCCGGTGGCACCCACACTCAGGCAAGCGAAGCAGCGTCGCGAAGAAACGGATTGACGACGAGAAGGCCGTCAAAATCCTGTCCAGGCTGCAAATCCTCGGTGAGAAGGAAGCGGCAAGAGGCAGACTTCGCAGCCGCGACAATTAGTGCATCCCAAAAGGAAAGCTGATAGCGGTCCTGAATCTTCCAGCCATGATCCAAGATTTTTGCGTCCACTGGCAATGGATTCCATGCCAGTAAGCCGCGGACCTCAGCACGAGCCTCATCGCGAGCCGCGGCACTTTTCTGACTAACCTTTGCGTAAAACTCCTGTAGAACTTGAAAGCTGATACGACCATTGCGGCCTGTCCATAATTCCGCCAACCAGGATTGGGCCGCGTACTGCTTCTTTGGATCTGCCAAGTCAACTGCATAGATGAAAACGTTGGTGTCAACGAAGACGGGAGCGGTCATGGACCTCCTCACGGGAGAGATAGCGGCCGTCTGATTTCAGGAAGGGCTTCCGGGACAGAGCGCGCTGCTTGGCTGCTTCGTATTCGTCGTTCTGCTTCATGCGTTCTCTTAGGATGTTGGCCAGAAAGCGCGAGACGCTGGTCTCCTGGGTGGCGGCTTCGATGCGAGCCCATCTGGCGACAGATTCCTCGAGCGTAATAGTGATATTACGCAGCTTGGTTTTCATTACACGATTATAGTGTAACACGATTTCCGTGTCAAGGGTCAAACGAAAGTAAGCTTGTCAAGAAGCCACAGTGCGCTTGATTAGGCCAGGGATTCGAGGAAGAAGGTGAGCATGCGGTAGCCGGCGAGGTAGGAGAAGGGGGCGAGTTCGAGGGAGTAGTGGCCGCAGAGGAGTTCGAGGGTGCGAGGGTCGGCGCCGTGGCGGCGGAGGGAGTCGAGCATCTGGCGGGTGAGTTCAGGGAGCATGGTGGGGTCGTATTTGCCGTAAACCATGAAGGTGTTACGGCCGGCGCCCATGCCGCGCTCGACGTAGGGCATGGGGCTGATGGGAGCCCAGTAGTCGCGGAGTTCGTCGACGGTGACATGATGGCGAAGGCCTTCCCAGACGTGATTGGTGGTCATGCCATGGCTGACGACATCGGCGTAGTAGGTGGAGACGTGGAAGAAGCCGCCGGCGCGGACGCGTTCGTCGTGGACAAGGGTGATGTAGCCGACGGAGGAGCCGATGCTGGTGCCGAGAATGCCGAGCTTGGTGTAGCCCTGCTGCTCGAGCCAATGGAGGCAGCGGCGGGCGTCCTGAACGGCCTGGCGGTTGGCCTGAAGCGTCAAGCCGATATTGGGGCCGCAGATCTGGTCGGCGCGCTCGTGGCCCGGGGCCATGCGGCGGTCGTGATAGGGCATGCTCATTTTCAGGGCGGTGATCCCCAGACGCTGGATCCAGCGGCAAAGACCGTTCTGGCCGTGCCACTTGGCGTTCCAGTTGGGAAGGACGAGGACGGCAGGGCCGTTCTTTTTCACCTGCGATCGCGAAGCGATCGACACGGCGGGAAAGAGCTGCGCGTGGACGGTGTTGTTCTCCCGCCAGGGAGATTCGATGGAACTGGTGAAGGTCAGGACGTGGTCTTTTTCTTGTGCGGTCGCGAAGCGACCGACATCAAGGCGGTAGTCGGCGGCGGGAGCGACGGCGAACCAATCGCGGCTGGATTCGATGGCTTTTTGCGCGTACTGGCGGACGAAGGCGCCGGGATTGGGCTCGGCGGGCAAGCCGCCGATGTGCTCCAGGCCCCAATGGAAAGGCTGGACGCGGCGATTGTCGTCGGTGGTCCAGCGGCGGTGCTCGTAGCGGCGAATTCTGCGTTCGAACCAATTCATAAATAGGCCTGCAGTTCACAGTTTACAGTTGACAGTCAGGGAAGAAAAGAAAGGTAGCGGGTAACGTAAAGTCATAGAAGAACGCCGACAGGCGCAAAAGAAGGCGCAGAAACGAGGTAATGGGAAAGTGAGTCCTGGTGGCGGGATGTTAGGCATCGGACACGCGGAAAAGGCGGTTTCTTGAGGCAGTACAGTGAGTGTGGCACAGTCGGATTGTGGCCATCACCATCTTTTTTCTGTTCGGGATCGTGATTGGAAGCTTCCTGAATGTCTGCATCACGCGGATACCGGAGGAGAAGTCCATCGTTTCGCCGGCGTCGCGCTGCCCGAAATGCGAGGCGCCCATCAAGCCGTACGACAACGTGCCGGTATTCGGGTGGCTGTGGCTCGGCGGCAAGTGCCGCGCGTGCGGGCAGGCGATCTCGCCGATGTACCCGCTGGTGGAGTTGATTACAGGATTGCTGTTCGTAGCGGCGTTTCTGGAGTTCGGGCTGACCCAGGCGACGGTGAAGTGGCTGTTTTTCACCTGCCTGATCCTCATCCTGACCGTCACCGACTTGCTCGTGCGGATGCTGCCGGATCTGATCAACTGGCCGGGAACGGCGGCGGGGCTGATGTTTTCGGGGTTCGTGCCACCGCACAACGGATTTGCGCGTTTGCTCGCTGGGCGAGTGTTACCTCAGCGGCTGCCAGGATTTGCCGCGGGAGTTATAGACGGGATTCTCGGAGCTCTTTTCGGGAGCTTTTTGCTGTGGGGCATGGCGGCCGGATATCGGGCGGTGCGCGGGCGCGAAGGCATGGGACGGGGTGACGTGAAGATGATGGCCATGGTGGGAGCGTTCCTGGGGGTGCGAGGGACGTTCTTGACGATCCTGGTGGGGAGTCTTCTCGGAACCGTATTGGGGATCAGCGTAATTCTGGCGCTATACCTGGGCGGCTGGAGGAGAGGAGTGGCGAAACGCGCGAGCCGGCGCGGATTGGGGAAAGAGAGCTGCTTGCGCTGGGCCATTGCCAGTCAATATCAGCTGCCATTGGGGACGTTTCTTGGCATTGGCGCGCTGGCGATCGTGTACGGCGGGCCCGTGATCGCGGGGCAGTGGCCGATTCTAAGAGTGGTATTCGGGTAGAAATGCAAGTAGAAGGGCGAGGTTGATGTTCGCAGCGTTACAAAGCGGAAGCAGCACGCAGCACTTGTGGATGGTTGCCGCAGGACTCGGGATTGCTCTGCTGGCAGTCATGGGAGCCGCGGTGTTTCTGCTACGACGCTTTTTTCGGAGCAAGCGCGAAGCCCATAAACAGGAGATGGGAGGGGACACGCGGAGCACGCAGAACCCTTCGGCGTTCATGACCGCGTCGATGCAGGGCGTGATTCAGCAATTGCGCGCGCAGGAGAAGGAGCTGGAGCGGTTGCACCGCATCGAAAAAGAACGCGCGGAGCAGACCGAACGGCTGAGCGAAGAAGTGACGAGAAACATGCCGGCGGGGCTGCTGGTTGTAAACGCCGCGGGAATTATCTCCAGCTCGAATCCGGCGGCGGAGCAGATTCTGGGAATCCGAGGCCTGGGATTCCGGCGGTACAGCGAAGCGCTGGGGGCGTCTTCGGGACTGACGAAGCTCATCGCCGAATGCCTGTCCACAGGAAGGATTTTCCGGCGCGAACAGGTGGAGCACCGGGCTCCGGCAGGCGACGCGCGGCAACTGGGCGCGACCATCTCACCGATCCGCCGGGGGACAGAAAATATAAACGGCGCGATCTGCTTGTTGACGGATTTGACAGAGCTGGCAGCGCTGCAGCAGAGAATGCAGCTGAAGGAAAACCTGGCGGCGCTGGGCGAGCTCTCGGCCGGCATTGCCCATGAATTCAAGAACGCCCTCGCGACGATTTCAGGATACGCGCAGCTGATCCGCGGGGAGGCGTCCGGAGGCGATGCCTCGGATTACGCCGAGCACATTCTGGAGCAGACCCGGAACATTACGCATGTAGTGACGGAATTCCTGAAATATGCGCGGCCGCTGGAAATCTCGGATGAAATGGTGCCGCTGCAGGCAGTGGTGGAGCGCGTGGTGAAGGAAGTCGGAGAAGCCCTGCCGCAGGTGAAGATCCGCTGCGAAGGGATGTTCGGCGACGTGGAGGGAGACGAAGGGCTGCTCCGTCAGGCGTTGTTGAACCTGGCGCGCAACGCGGCGGAAGCGTGCGGGGAGGCGGGGGACGGGTGCGTTGTGGTGTGCGGCGAGTTGGTCCGCGGCGAGGAGGCAGGCTCACAGCGCATCACGGTAGCGGACAACGGCCCCGGGATAGCGCGGGACGCACTGGCGAAGCTCTTCCGGCCATTCTTTACCACCAAGGCGAACGGAACCGGTCTTGGGCTGGCGGTCGTGCAGAAAATCATCGTACAGCACGGAGGACAGGTGGAGGCGCGGAATAAGCCGGAGAGAGGGGCTGAGTTTATAGTTACGCTACCCCTGCCGCGTACCGTGCGAGAAGCTGTAGAATCAAGGCAGGACGCATCTAAAGAATGAGCGGGGTCTACCGAGTGCTCCGCGAAGGCAGGGCCATATGCGAGCGAGACTTTGGAACAATGCATGGATGATCGTTCCGGCGCTGTGCCTGGCGGCACTGCCGGGGCACGCGCAGCAACAACAGAGTTCTTCACAGCAATCCGGCAGCGACGCGGTTGCCGAGGCGGCAAGAAAGGCCCGTGAGGAAAAGAAAACTGCGGCGAAGCCGAAGAAGGTCTACACGGATGACGATGTGAAACAGGGCGTGCCGGCGCCTGCTCCGGCGCCGCCCAGCGCCACAACCGCCGCGGGGAGCCCCGGAGAAAGTTCTAAGCAAGCCGCTGCCGCCGCCGGAGAACAAAAAGCGGCGGCAGAGCCGAAGACCGGGCAGGCCGAGGATCCGAACGGCGAAAAGGCCTGGAGGAAGCGATTCCAGGTTCAGCACGACAAGATTGCGAAGGCCGAGAGAGAACTCGACATCCTGCAACGCGAGAGTGAGAAGGCCCAGACGCAGTACTACTCCGATCCGCAGAAGGCGCTCACGCAGCAAAACAGCCGCTCGGACATCCTTGAGAAGAAGACGAAAATCGATGCCAAGAAGAAAGAGATTCAACAGCTGAAGCAGGAGCTGGAGGACCTCGAAGACCAACTGAGAAAGTCCGGCGGGGATACTGGCTGGGCGCGGTAAGCCCAAAGCTCCACCAAGCCGCTAGCTCTTCCAGAAAGTTCCGCTTTCCGGAGTGCTTCCCTTCTCTGCACACGTCTCTCTGGTTGTTCCCTGACCGCTGCCGGATTCGTGGTAGAAACAAAAGAGATGGAACCTCTCCTCCTCGTGGAAGACAAGAACGAACTGCGCGCCATGCTGCGCAAGGCACTGGAGCGCGCGGGCTACGAAGTGGACGAAGCACCGGACGGGGCGGCGGCAATCCAAAAGGTGCGCGCTCGCAGGTATTTGCTGGTGATTACGGATTTGAAGATGCCGGGGGCTTCCGGGCTCGAGGTTTTGCGCGCGACCAAGCAGGCCGACGCGACGATCCCGGTGCTGCTGCTGACGGCGTTTGGGTCGGTGGAAGAAGCCGTCGCGGCTATGAAAGAAGGCGCATTCGATTTTCTGCAGAAGCCGGTGGACCTGGATCATTTGAAACTGCTGGTGCAGCGGGCGGCGCGGCAGCAGGAGATGCAGCGGGAAAATCTGCTGCTGCGCGAAGAATATGCGGAGCGCTACGGGTTTCCGCGCATCGTGGGGGAAGCTGCCTCCATCCGGCAAGTCAGCCAGCAGATTCAGAAAGTCGCGGCGACGGATTCCACCTGCCTGCTGCTCGGCGAAAGCGGCACGGGAAAGGAATTGTTTGCGCTGGCCATCCATCACCTGTCTCCGAGGCGCGAAAAACCGTTTGTGGCGCTGAATTGCGCGGCGATTCCGGAAGGGCTCGTGGAGAATGAGCTGTTCGGCCACGAACGAGGGGCGTTCACGGGAGCAGGAACGCGCAAAGTCGGCAAGATGGACCTGGCGCATCATGGAACGCTCTTTCTGGATGAGATTGGCGAATTGCCGCTGGCGATCCAGGCAAAACTTCTGCGCGTGCTGGAAGAAAAAAGATTCGAGCGGGTAGGCGGGACGCAATCCATCGACGTGGATGTGCGCATTGTCGTAGCTACCAACCGCAACCTGCAGAAACTTGCGGAAGAAAAGCTGTTCCGCGAAGACCTGTACTTTCGAATCTCCGCCGTGCCGATGACGATCCCGCCGCTGCGCGAGCGCGGAAAAGATGTATTGCTGCTGGCAGACCACTTCCTCGATAAATTCAGCCGCGAATTCGGAAAACACGGATTGGAATTATCCAAGGAGGCGCGGGAGCGGCTGCTGCACTATCGCTGGCCGGGAAACGTGCGCGAGCTGCGGAATACACTGGAGCGCGCGGTGATTCTCGCGGATGGAGGGAGCATCCGGCCAGACGGCCTACAGCTACCGGCGGCGAAACCAGATGCCAAGCGGCTTGCCCCGGGCCTGCTGCCGGAGAGTTTCCAATGGGACGGCTCGCTGGAGGAAGTGGTCGAGCGCGCGGGCAGCCACGTCGAGAAAGTGCTGCTGGAGAGCACCATGCGCGAGTGCAAGTGGAACAAAACGCGCGCGGCGGAAAAGTTGGGCGTTTCCCCGAAGACGCTGCTCGCAAAGCTTCGAAGTGCCGGATTGGAAGAGTAGTTCTTGCCGCCTACACCGGACGAACTCCGGTGTGGAACGCGACCGTGCCGAGGGTCCAGACGCAAGAGTCCACCGACCGGTAGCCCACGGACCGCATGAGGGAAGCAAGTTCCAGCGGACGCAAGAAGCGGGAGACGGATTCCGGCAGGTATGCATACGCGGAGCGATCCCCGGAAATGAGCCCGCCGATCCGCGGCAAAACCTTGCACAAATACCAGCTGTAGAGATCGCCGAGCAGACCTTCTGGCGGCTCCGCGAATTCCAGAATGGCGATGGTGCCGGCGGGCTTGAGCACCCGCTGAATTTCGCGCAGGCCTGCTTCATAGTTGGCAAGATTGCGGAAGCCGAACGCGCTGGTTACGAGATCAAAAGAAGCATCGGCGAACGGGAGCCGGAGAGCATCCGCTTCTAAGAAAGGCATCAACGTGGCGGAGTGTTCACCGCGGGGTGAGACCAGCGCCGCACTTTTCTCTTTGGCGCGGACCAGCATGGCGTGTGCGAAATCCGCGCCCATGACGCGGGCCTTGCCGGAACGAGCGAGGGAAAAGGCGAGATCACCGGTTCCGCAGCAGAGGTCGAGCACGAGAGCTTCGGGCCGGTCGAGAATGGAGCGCAGTCGGCGGGCCACGCGGGCGCGCCACAACCGATCGAGCTGCAAAGACAAAAGGTGATTCAGCAGATCGTAGCGGGGCGCGATCTGCGTGAACATCTCGCGGACTTTTGTTGAAGCTTCGGCTTCCGTGACGGCGCCCTCGGGCCGAGTTCCCTTTGCCGACGCGGTTGCCTCAGCCATGGCGGCTTCCCGAAAGTTTGCGATTCGTCCCTTGCGGACGCCCGGCGCCCGCGGCGATGAGTCGCGGCGTGAAATAAAGAACGCGGCCGACGGCCTGGAGCGGGACGGTATCGTACGAGCGCGCCTTGCCGATGCGCGGTGAGAGCACGAAGCGAAGAACTCCGCTGCGCGCCTTCTTATCGGACCGCATGGCATCGAACAAAGCTGCTTTCGAGACCCGGGGCCATGCGGGGAGAGGCACAATCCGGCGGACAAGCGCAACAATGCGTGACACGTCATCGGCGGGCGTCAGGCCGAGTTCATGCCCGAGGAACGCCGCGGCGATCATACCCCACGCCACAGCTTCCCCGTGCTGAAAGCGGCGGTATTGCGTCACGCTTTCGAGAGCGTGAGCGAAGGTATGGCCGAAATTCAGAATTTCCCGCAAGCCGGAGTCGTGTTCATCACGACTCACGACGCGCGCTTTTATTTCCACGTTGCGCGGGATCAGGAAATCGAGGGTCCGGGGATCCCGCCGCAGGATCTTCTCCATGTTTTCCTCAAGGAAGGCGAACATATGCGCATCGGCAATGATGGCGTGCTTGATGACCTCCGCAAGGCCGCCGCGAAATTCACGTTCTGGGAGAGTGCGGAGCAACTGTGGATCAGCCAAGACCAACCGCGGTGGATAGAACGCGCCGACCAGGTTTTTCCCCTCGGGAAGATTCACGCCGGTTTTCCCCCCGATGGAGCTGTCCACCTGAGCAACCAGCGTTGTCGGCACCTGGACCAATGCCACCCCACGCAGATAAGTGGCGGCCGCGAATCCAGCGACATCGCCGACGACTCCGCCGCCCACCGCTAGGATCAAAGATTTGCGGTCCGCACCGGACTTTACCAGCGCTCTGGAAAGGCTCTCCACTGTGTGCAGGTTCTTCGCCGCTTCGGCATCGTCGATGAGATGAATGGGGTTGCCTTTTGCAAGGCGCAGCCCGCGCTGAACCCTCCTTCCGACGGCGCGCCAAACCCGCGGCGATGTCACCACATGGACGCTCGAAAACCTGCCGAGCGCGGCAATTTCCCGGGGGGCGCGAAGAATCGTGCCCGGACCCGAAACAACCGAGTAGGCACCCGCCGACGACTTCACAAAAATCCGTTTGATTTTCATCTGCGAGGCATTTTCAATGTAACACACGGCCCGCTTGCGCCGTATGCCGTGCCTGGCCATTCCCGACGGCACAATTCCTTCGTGTTACCATACGGAGCGGCGTTCCCCCCATTCCCATGACGAACTCCCACAAAACCTATCATGCCGATTACGCCGTCGTGGGGAGCGGAATCGCCGGATTGCGGGCGGCGATCGAGTTGAGCAGCGCGGGAAGCGTGCTGGTTCTCGCCAAATCCAATCTGAGCGATTCCGCGACGGCCTGGGCGCAAGGCGGGATCGCCGTGGCCCTTTCCGACGAAGACGAAATCGGACTGCACGAACAGGACACCATCAACGCCGGGGATGGGCTTTGCCGCCCGGAGTCGGTCTCGCTGCTCGTTGAAGAAGGTCCGAAATACATTACCCAGCTGATCGAATGGGGCACGGAATTCGACCGGGCGGGGACGAAATTGGCGTTCACGCGCGAGGCGGCGCACAGCCGCTCGCGGATTCTGCACGCCCACGGCGACTCCACGGGCCGAGAAATCAGCCGGGCGCTGCTTGCGCGGGCCCATACGATTCCACACTTGCACTTGCGCGCGCACGCGTTCACGCAGGAATTGCTGGTCGACGGCGGCCGCGTCACGGGACTTCGCTTCATTGATGAAACGGACGGTTCCCAATACGAGGTGCGGGCGGGTGCGGTGCTTTTGGCCACCGGCGGCCTGGGGCAACTCTACCGCGAGACGACCAATCCCGAAGTGGCCACCGGCGACGGCATGGCCATCGCCTATGAGACAGGGGCGCTATTGTCCGATATGGAATTCGTGCAATTCCACCCCACGGCGCTGTCCATCAAGGGCGCGCCGCGATTCCTTCTCTCCGAAGCGTTGCGCGGCGAAGGCGGCGTTCTTCGAAACATACATCTGGAACGCTTCATGAAGCGCTACAACGAGGCGCAGGAACTGGCGCCACGGGACATCGTGGCGCGCGCCATCGTGAGCGAACTTCACCGCACCCAGAGCCAACACGTGTACCTGGACATGACGGCAAAGAGCGAGGAGTTTCTCAGGAAACGATTCCCGCGAATCTACGAGACGTGCTTAAGCTATGGCCTCGACCTGGCCACCGACCTGGCTCCGGTTTGTCCGGCGGCGCACTACATGATGGGCGGTGTGAAAACCGATCTCTGGGGCCGGGCGTCCGTTCCAGGCCTTTACGCCGCGGGGGAAACGGCGGCGACGGGAGTACATGGCGCGAACCGGCTGGCGAGTAATTCCCTGCTCGAAGGACTGGTTTTCGGCGCGCGCGCAGGGCAAGCGATGATGAAGGACGCACCGGTGGGGAAGCGAAAGGCAAGGGCGTTGCCCGGCAGCCCGGCGCCGAAGCCCGGCAACGATGCTCCTGCGCCAAAGGAGCCCGGCAAGGCCGCGGCGGAGGCTTTACCAGTCTGCGCGACACTCACGAAGATCCGGGATGTCATGTGGCGCCAGCTCGGAATTCTGAGAAGCGGCAAAGAATTGACGGACGCCATCCAGCAACTCGAATCCCTGGAGCTCGCGAATGGCGCGAAAGAGGGGCGGGCCGGGCACGAATTGCAAAACCTGCACCTGCTGGCACGGTTGGTCGCGCGTTCCGCGCTGGCGCGCGAGGAGAGCCGCGGGAGCCACTACCGCTCGGATTTTCCCTACCGGAATGACGAAGACTTCGGCAAGCACTCAACGGTACAAAAAGGCAAGGACGTAACGTTTGAGAAATAAAGTTGCGTACCGCCGCTTTGAGGACACAAGAATTTGGAACCGCAGTGAAATGTGCGCAGCGTATTGCGCCCGTACAAAGGCCGACAACGATTTCGGTTCGATCAACAGAGCCGAATGTTGCCGTGCCAGTTCTCTCCGTCCTATTTAGTCTGGAGTTGTTTCACGGATTCGAGGAAAACATGGCCGACAATGGCGAGGCTTTTGGCGCTGATCTTGTCGAGTGAATCCTCGGTGGTGTGCCAGTACGGAATCTCCAGATCAATCACGTCCACGGAAGGGACGTTGCGATTGAGGAAGGACAAATGGTCGTCGGTAACCTCCGTGGATTCGTTGACGAAAATGGAGGAGTAGCCCAGCCTTTCAGCAGTAGCCCAAACTAAATCCGTAAGCGATTTCGTGGAATTGGACTCGCGCCGAAAGCGCAAGGACTTTGTGCCGACGATGTCGGCAAGCAAAAAGGCTTTCACTTTTGGGAGATCGCCGCTGGTTGCAAGCCGCGCCGCCATCTGACGGCTCCCGTAACGATTATCCGGATCTCTCCACACCCAATTTACGGCTTCTTCGCCATCGAAGAAGGCGATCCACACGGCGTATTTGCCGTGTTGCTTGCACAGGAGACGCGCCAGCTCCAGCATCACGGCAGTGGAGGAACCACCATCATCAGCACCGACGAAGTTTTCCAGGCGCTTCGTATCGTAGTGAGTGCCAAGAAGAATTACCCCTGATTTTTCGCCCGGAATTTTCGCCACAATATTCTTCATCGGAAGGCGGCCGGCCGGCGTGTCCGCAGTGAAGGAATCAACCTCGACCCTGCAGCCATAGCTTTTCAACTCGGTTTGCAGATACTCCTGCAATGGCACGAGGGCCTGCGATCCGGAGGGACGCGGGCCGAAGCCGACCTGTTTGGCGACATGAGTAAAAGCGCGCTTGCCATCGAAGCCGCCGGTTTTCTCCGGCGGAGGGGCGTCATCGGTGGTTTGCGGCGGAGCCAAAGCTACCGCGCTCATGAAGGGAGGGTCAGCGGCGGGAACGCGCGCGAGCGATCCTTCCGGGACGGTCGCGCTCGCGACGAACAACCTCCTGGTTTTGTAAGCCGTCAGGCGAACGAGCAACAAACAAACGCTGACTGCCACCATCAGCAGCAAAATCGCCCGTCGCCCGGTCATCTAGCCCGCCTCCACGGGAGTGGCAAGGCGGCGTTCTCTCCGCCGCGTAACAAGGTAGGAAACCGCAATCCCCACGAAATAGAGGCCCACCATCGGAGCCATGAAAATCAGCATGGTCATGGCGTCGGGCGTGGGTGTCACAATCGCCGCTACGATGGCAATAATCAGGATCGCGTAGCGGAAATTCTTCCAGAGGAACTTCGGGGTGACGATGCCGAACAGGGACAGAAAGAAAATCAGAATCGGCAGTTCGAACACCAACCCCAGCCCGAGAAGCACCATCAAGATCAGGTCGAAGTACTCGTTGATGCTGATCATGGGCACGACCGGGCCCTGGAAGCTGACCAGAAACCTCAGAATGTAGGGCAGGGTAATGAAATAGCCGAAGCCGATTCCAGCGAGAAATAGAAACACGGTGGAAAACATGAATCCGGTAATCGCGCCCCGCTCGTGCTTGTACAGGGCGGGAGCGACGAAGAGCCAAATCTGGTAGAGGACGACGGGCGAAGCGAGAACCAGCCCCATATAAACACCGAGGGTGATGATGAGGTTCAGGTATCCCGCGGGATGGGTATAGACCAGCTTGGGGTCGAGGTGAGCGTCCGTCAGGGCCTTGAGCATCGGCCGGGTGATCCAGTTGATGAAATATTTCGAGAGGTAAACGCCGATGAAGGCACCTATCCCGATGGCATAGAGCGAGTAGATGATGCGCTTGCGAAGTTCGCTGAGATGTTCAAAAAAGGTCATTGCTCCGGCGGGCTCTTCCGGCGGAGTGATCTTCGAATTGGATTCGGACTCGGGCACGGGTTCAGACCGGTTGCTGCGTGTCATGGGGAGCACTTTGCGGATCTGCGGCCGCGGCGGTTTCCGTTTTGATTTCAGCCGGGTCTCCCGGCGTGCGTGGAACTGCTTCGGCTAAAGGTGAGAGTCCTTGGGCTTCCCTGGCGTGGCTCTCAGGCGGAGCCTCCGTGGGTGGGGTTTCAACGTCCCCAGGCATCTCAAGGGTAGCAGGTTGGCTGGGCTTCGCCGTTGCAGAAGCGACAGTGGCCTCCGCGGCTTTTCTGCTTTGGGCAACGAGCGCCTGGCGCTCCAGGTCGCGCATTTCCTCTTCGAACGCGGTCTTGAAGTCTGTGGAAGCTTTGCGGAACTCGGCCATGAGCTTTCCCAGGCCCCGGGCGAGCTCCGGCAGCTTCTGCGGTCCAAAAACAACGAGGACCACGATAAACACGACGATCATGTGCGGGATGCTTAACATTGTGCCTGGGAGCCGTCCAGCAGGCCCATTGTCATCATAGAAAGTGCGTCATGCGCTGTCAAACCAGAGTTTACGGTGTGCTATAATTTTAGGCGGAGTTGTCGCGCGAGGTGAGGATGAAATCAGAGCGTCGCGGGCTGGTGATCGTTGTAGGCGTTTTACTTCTATCTGCTGTCCTGGGGGGCGTTTACGGCCCCAATGTACGAGCCACGACCGCCTCGGCCGACGATTATCAATCGGCCGTCCGGGACTTTACGCGAGTTCTCGATGTAGTCCAGAACAATTACGCGGACCCGGTCGACGTGGACAAGGCCGTGTATCAGGGCGCCATTCCGGGCATGCTGCGCATGCTCGATCCCCACTCGAATTTCTTCGATGCCAAACAGTTTACGCTTCTCCGTGAAGACCAGCGCGGGAAGTATTACGGCGTGGGCATGGTCGTTGCCCCGCGCGAGAATCACACCGTGGTCATGGCGCCGTACGTGGGCGCGCCGGCGTATAACGCAGGAATCCGGCCGGGCGACGTAATCATCAAGGTCGATGAGAAGTCCACCGACGGTCTGAGCACCAGTGAAGTGGCGGACATGCTGAAGGGGCCCAAGGGTACCGTGGTCAAGATTACGATCTCGCGGGAGGGCTATCCGGAGCCGCTGGTGTTCACCGTGACGCGCGACGAGATTCCGCGGCACTCCGTGGATATCGCATTCCTGCTGAAGCCCGGAGTTGGCTATATCCGGTTGTCGGGTTTCAATGAGACCACCGATCATGAAATCGCCGAGGCGCTGAAACAGCTGAATGCACCTTCGCTGGACGGGCTCATCCTGGACATGCGCGGAAACCCTGGCGGATTGCTGAATGAAGCGGTCGCCGTGGGCGACATGTTCCTGGACAAAAATCAATTGATTGTTTCCCACCACGGGCGGACTTCGCAGGAACGCCGGTATTACGCGCTGCGCGGCAATCAGGGTGTCACCGTGCCGCTGGTGATTCTGGTGAACAACAATTCGGCCTCGGCGACGGAAATTGTTTCCGGTGCGGTGCAGGACCACGACCGCGGGTTGATCGTGGGGGAGACAACCTTCGGCAAGGGCCTGGTACAGACAGTGACGCCGCTGAGCGAAAACACCGGACTGGCGCTGACGACCGCGCGCTATTACACGCCCAGCGGACGGCTGATTCAACGCGATTACAAGTTGGTTTCGCTCTACGAATATCACTACGAGCGCAAAGTGCCGGATCATCCGACGGAAGTAAAGCTGACGGACAGTGGCCGCCAGGTGACCGGCGGGGGCGGCATCACGCCAGACATCGTCGTGGCGGCCCCCAAACTGACGAAATTCGAACAGCAACTCTACCGCAATGATGTTTTCTATCCTGCCGAGACGGGTGTTGGCGGGTTCACACGCTACTATCTGGGCACCAAGCCGGCGATCACCAAGGAATTTGAGGCCGACGACAACTTGCTGCGCACGTTCCGCGAATATCTGAGCAAGCACAATGTCCGCTATACCGAACCCGAGATGGCCGAGAATCTCGACTGGATCAAACGGAAAATCAAGCAGGAAGTGTTCATGTCCAGCTTTGGACAGCAGGAAGGCTTCAAGGTCCTGCTCGAGGCTGATCCGCAGGTCCAGAAGGCAGTCGAAGCCATTCCGCAGGCGCGCGCGCTCTATCAAAATGCAAGAAAGATCGTCGCGCAGCGGACGGGTGGAACGATCGAGCAGCCCTAAACGTACTGGAATTTCGCTCTCTATCCAGGGGCGCAGCATCCCGACAAACCGGACTGGATGCTGTGCCCCTTCCGTCTTTGAGCGCAGAAGAGCACGATCGGCGTACAGTTGTGGCCTGCGGGTTGGCAACGCCTCGGACGTTTGATAAAATTTCTTTGCTGCTCGTGGGCGAGTAGCTCAGCTGGGAGAGCGCCTCGTTCGCAACGAGGAGGTCGGGGGTTCGAATCCCCTCTCGTCCACCAATCTTCTCAATGACTTTCGCATCTGCCGACGCTGCATTATGTCCTTTTGTGACGCGGTTTGTGTCGTAACCTGCCTTCCACTCCTCTGGGAAAGCGCGTCTAGAGCCTTGCGTTTGGCGTCGATGCGAATGTGCGAGTAGTGTTCCAGCATCTTCTGTGAAACGTGCCCCGCAATACTGCGAATGGTTTGTTCGCTGGCCTGGCCTTCGGCTAGTTCTGTGATTGCATGATGCCGGAGGTCGTGGAAGCGGAGACCAGCGGTGGGGCTCATGACTTTGCGGATATCGGCCTTGCATTTTTCATTGGAACAAATCTTAGCAGGCTTCTGTAGTTGGTCGCACGCTGGGCATCGAATAGCGCGAGTCAGATTGCGCCACCTAGTACGCCAGCCAGACATCGGCATTGTTGGATTGGGATTGCGTAAGCCTTCAGCGTGGGGGAGGACGTACCACTCTGGCTCCGGCTCGCATTCGAAGAGTAGCTTTGAACGCTCTCTCAGTTCGAGCACCGCAGCCCAAGCGTCGCTGTTGAGGGGGATAATCCGCTTCCCTGCCTCAGTCTTGCTTCTACGTACTGTGAGCACCTTATTCGTTAGATCCATGTCGCACCAGCGCAGACCTCGTATCTCACCTGCGCGCATCGTTGTATTGAGTGCCAGAGTCGCTGCGACGCGGGCAATCTGCCATTCGGGTTTTGACTCAGCGGTTTTTATCAGATGGAGCTCTTCCGCCAATGAAAGTGCCCTTTGGCTGCGCTTCACAACGAGCTTTGGGTTCTCGCTACGGGGCTGATGCGGCCATCCAGCAAGTTACGTAGAAGGTCCAGTTCCCGACGGGACCGCCTCCGACCGTCCAGGAGAAACTCAACGGACTGGTGCCCTTGTTGTATACGTGTGCCCAGCCATTGTTTTGATTCACCGGGTTGTCGGAGAATTCCGGCGCTGTGTTTGCCGAGTCGAAGTTGCCAGGGGATACACCGGTCGCGGTGTTAGAAGTGAAGCCAGCTTCCGCAATGACCAATCCGTTGGAGGTGCTGGGAGTGACCGAACCCGTCGAGAGCGTACCGGAAACGTTCTGAGTACCCACATTCGTCGCGCGTGTATCAAACGGAGAGGCTGCAGCGCCTTCGACGTCAAAAAGAAGGATGTTGGATTGCTTTTGCACCGCGCCGGAGAATGCTACGGTGAGCCGCAAATCCGAAGAGGTCGTGGCACTGGCCGTATAGTACATCTGGCAGTCTCCACCGGCACTGTTTGTCTCTACCGGACCGGTGGGCTGCCAATTGTTTGAGCCCGAGTCACTGATTCCGCTGACGTTATAGCCCTGGTTTGTGATGATTGCTGCAACCATGAGATCGCCGCTTGAGGGGAATTGCAACGGCACAGAGGAGCCGTTAAAGCTCGCGATATTGAAGAATGAATTGTGCTGAATGCGGACAATGCGAATCCCAGTGGAGGGAGGCGGAGTTCCTGCGCTGGCAGCCTTAAGAGCGATAGCAGCCGAGAGCCAACTACCGGCCGGAGACATCGTCGCAGAGGGATTGATGGCAGCGGCTGACGGTTGCACTGCAAACTGAGAGTAGGTACCGTCGAGCAGATCCGCAAAGATGGGTGTGAAGCCGGTTCCCGGGGACCAGCCACCGGTCACGTAACCGGGGTCGTCATTGATGGCGAAATTCAGAATCAAGTCACCGTTTGCCGATGGGGCGAAGGTCCCGGCGTTCAGGCCGGACGAACTACCGCCAGTGTTGCTGTTGGCGGAGGTGCCGTCCAGGGCACTGGCAAGCGCAATGTTGTACCACTCGGTAATCTGCACCTGGTCGTAGGTAGGAGTGCCACCGCTCCAGGATACAGTGACGTTTTGCGCGTCTGGTTTCACGTTGGTCGCGTAGAAGATTTGCATTCCTTGATTCCCGTCGTTCACTCCCGGCTGCGGGAAAGCCGCCAGGTACATGTTGCCTTTGTCGTCCGTGACGGAGATCGCACTCGCGCCATGTCCTAAGCTATATTCCAGGAAGACGACAATACAATTCCCGCTCAGGGTTGGGTTGGGCAAACGGGCAATATAGCTGCTGATGGCGGTCCCCTGGACGTTCGAGTGGCTGACTCCCTGGACAAAGCCCGGGGTTGCCGGTGCACCAGTGTTCGGCGTCACGGTAATGGTAATTGTCGCTGACGAGGACCGGTTGGTGTCGGTTTTCGATGTGGCGGTGAGTATGACCGTAGAGCCAGGAACAGCCGCGGGGGCCGTGTACGTCACGGAATTGGGCGTAGCGTTGCTTAACGTGCCGCAGGCGGTGCCCGAGCATGCCGATCCGGAGACGTTCCAGGTCACACCCAGATTTTGCGCATCATTCTGGACTGTAGCTGTGAATTGAGCGGCTTGGCCGACCGGCACGTTGGAACTCGATGGGGAGACGGTCACAGAAACTGTTGAAGGTGGAGTGACGGTGAGGACAGCCGACTTGGATGTGCCGCTATAGGTAGCAGTCAGGGTAACCGACTGAGTTGAAGTGAACGTCCCGGCCGTAGCCGTGAAGTTGGAAGAAGTCGAGCCTGCGGGGACGGTGATGGATGGCGGCACGGACACGCCCGAATTATTTGATGACAATGAAACCGTACTGCCGGTTGCCGGGGCAGACTGAGTGAGGGTGACAACACAACTGCTAGCTCCGCCCGAGATCACAGCTGCCGGGGAACATGCAAGAGAAGACAAGCTTGCAGAGGTGCCGCCCGCTCCAGAACCAGCCGGACGAAAGGCCACCATTTGCGCAAGGTAGTGATCCCGCAGGGTAAAAGTAAAGGTAGCTACCTTGGGTCCAGCCGTTGTTTGCACGGCATCTTCAATCGCCGTATCCATGTTGTTGAGAAAGGCTCTCCGAGCGAAGCCCGTGCCTGGGCTGATGGTGGGAAAGCTGCCCGAGTCATCCATGACCGCACCGAAGATCAGATCACCGTTGGTCGTAGTGGTTCCCGCCGCGCTGGTAACACTATTAGCGGTTGTCGCCGCGCTCGCCTGGTTTTTGGCGGCGGCATCTAACGGAGAACTGACGGACAAGCCGGCGTATTCGCAGACAATGATCCGGCGCCAAGCATCCGAGTGACCCAGGTCTACGGTGACCACGTTAGCGCCGGCGCGGATGTTTGGCGCGTACAGAATCGCAAGGCCCTGGTTGTTTCCCGAGCTCCAGTCCCTCGTGGCGACAAAATAGGAATTACCGAGGGTGTCTCGCGCACTGATCGAGGGAGCCTGGTTGGAACCCCAACTGGCCACGACGACGATCAGATTGCCTGAAGTATTGCTAGAGGGAAAAGATTGAGAGACGGACGCAGAGGCAGAGTCATTGGAGTTGCCCGAGGTTTGCACGAGGCGGATGTTCTGTGCGGAAGCAGAAACAACAGCAAGATGACTTAGAAAGAGGATCGACAGCGCGCAGAGACTCGACCTGCCCTTAGTTCGCGTCCTGACTTGTGTTGTGTGATGAAAAAGCGAGACACAGAATAGGACGGGACTGCTACTGAGCATTGGGTCTTCCCCTGCCTAAGTTAGGCGACGCAAGCCTCTGACGATAGGGGCAGGGGCAATCCTGACTTGCTTGCTGCATTCTGCGCGCGATTGTGGCTTTTGTACAAAGGGTATTCGCCTGAGTTGTCCATCTATATATCTTCGTGGTCGAAGAAAAAAATCCCAAATGCGCTCAGGTCAAGCCTGCGGTGCGTGGAGAAGGATCGGGAATTGTAGACCTTCATCGACAAATTGAAATCTGGGGAATCCCCGCCCAAATCATAGAGCACGTCAGGTAAATGTTGAAATGGAGATGCAAGAACGGTTGCATACTCGTTGCCGAAGGTGACCAATTTTGTGTCGTACTTTGTGACGTAACCCGGCTCTGCTAACCGATCCAAACTGCTACTTCTCAGTGCGAACCCGTCCAAGGTCGTTTGGTCGCTCACAAAGGCCTGAGGTCGCTGGATCTTTTTCCTCCTCCTGCTCCTTCTCATTCAACTTCGCTCCTTCCAACCTAGCTGTCTGTTTTCGCAACGAGGAGGTCGGGGGTTCGAATCCCCTCTCGTCCACCAAATCGCTTCCCTACTCCGGTCAAACGGAACGCCCGTCAAGCCGCGCCGGCCGCCAAATCTGTTCCGTGCGGATCTGGAATTCCTTTTCGAAAGAGTCTTCGTAGTCGAGGCTGCGTGTGGCCATGGCGCTATTGGCGTTGCGGCGACTGCAGCGCGCGCTCCCAGGCCTCGGAGTATTTGTAGCCTGTGCCGGTGTTGAAGAGCACGACGAGTTCGTCTGGCTTGATCCAGCCGGATGCGGCGAGTTTGCGTGCTGCGATCACGGTTGCCGCGCCCTCAGGTGCCGCGAAGATTCCTTCCAGAGAGGCGAGTTCCCTTCCCGCACGGAGCATTTCTTCGTCGGTAACGGTGAGTGCCGTTCCGCCCGTTTGTCGTAGCATGCTTAGGATCAATTGGTCTCCCAGCGGGCCGGGGACGCGCAAGCCGGTGGCGATAGTCGCGGCGTTCGGGAAGAACTGCGCGGAACTCTGGTGAGCTTCCCAGGCCCTGACAATCGGCGCGCACCCTTCCGCCTGGACGGCCACCATGCGCGGCCTCCGGGCGCCAATCCAGCCCATCTCCTGCATCTCGTCAAAGGCTTTGCACATCCCGATCAGGCCGACGCCGCCGCCCGTGGGATAGAAAATCACGTCGGGCAATTTCCCTTCGGATTGCTCCCAGAGCTCGTAGCCCATGGTCTTCTTGCCCTCGACGCGGTAAGGCTCCTTCAAAGTGGAGACGTCGTACCAGCCTTCGCGGTCCTTGTGTTCGGCAACGTATTTGCCGCAATCGGAGATCAGGCCGTTCAATTTGA
>WNFB01001274.1_pt1 | contig 21368 bp, 19 predicted proteins | sample 5400501 | NCBI WGS metagenome assembly WNFB01 (sample SAMN13153341, study PRJNA577476) | soil metagenome | isolation source: 200 cm saprolite under Douglas fir tree site 2 hole 1 | place: USA:California | collected 2015-04-18 | reverse complement strand
GACGACATGGCCTTCCCACGAATCAATCGCCTGTCGTATCAGATTTTTTTCCTGAGCACAGTTGTGCTGTTGACTTCCTTTTTCGTGAAGGGCGGGGCTTTCGGCGGCGCTTGGACGGCGTATCCTCCGCTTTCGGCCCGGGGAGCTTATAACTTGACGCCCGCGGGCGCATCGCTCTGGCTCGTCGCGGTGGGATTGGAGTTCGTGGCATTCCTGCTGGGTGGAATCAACTTCGTGGTCACGACGATGAATAGTCGCGCCCCCGGCATGAAAATGTACGACTTGCCGATGGTGGTGTGGCTGATCGTCCTGGCCAGCATCATGTTCATGGCCTCGGTGGGACCATTGATTGCCGGCGCGGTGATGCTGCTATTTGACCAGACGCTGGCCACCGGTTTCTACGACCCGGCGCGAGGCGGCGACCCGCTGTTGTGGCAGCACCTGTTCTGGTTTTTCGGGCACCCGGAGGTTTACGTTGTAATGCTTCCGGCCGTGGGCATCGTGGCCGACGTCCTGGCCGTCTTTGCGCGCAAAAAACTGTTTGGCTACCGGACGATCCTGTACACGGCGTGGGCCACAGCCGCGTTGAGCTTCGTTGTGTGGGCGCATCACCAGTTTATCGCGGGAATTGATCCCCGGATGGCGAACATTTTCTCGATCACCACACTAATCATCTCAATTCCCATCGCCGAAATGGTGTTCGTTTACATCGCCACGCTGTATGGCGGCTCGATCCGCTTCACCACACCGATGCTTTGGGCGTTGGCATTCATCGCGGAATTTATGATCGGCGGCGTGACGGGGATCTTTCTGGGAGCTTCCGGCGCGGACATCTATCTGCACGATACGTATTTCGTCATCGCGCACTTCCACTACACATTTGTCCCCATCGCCGTTATCGGGACCTTCGCCGGGCTCACGTTCTGGTATCCGAAGATGTTCGGGCGGATGCTCAACGAAAGCCTGGGGCAGATTCACTTCTGGGGCACGATCGTAGGATTCAACATAGTGTTCATCCCGCTGTTCATCACCGGCGCCGCCGGGGACCAGCGCCGCGTCTACAGCTATGCGCAATTTCCGGAGCAGGCACGGCCCGAGTTGCAACACCTGCGCACGCTGTCCACCCTTGGGCTGCTGCTCATGCTGTTCGCCCAGTTGTTCTTCTTGTTCAACTTTATTTGGAGCCTGCGCCATGGCGAGCGCGCGGAAGCCAATCCCTGGAAGTCAAATACGCTGGAATGGACAGTCGCTTCGCCGCCGCCGCACGGAAATTTCGCGGAATTGCCAATCGTGTATCGGGGGCCCTACGAATACGGCACGCCGGGCCGCAGTGAGGATTACTGGCCGCAGAATGTTCCGGCGCAAGAAGTGGGGAAGCTTCAATTATGAGCAGCCGGCCGATCGCCAACACGCGAAGCGCTACGGGGATTCCCTCCGCGCGGCTGATTACCTGGTGGGTGATCGCTTCGGAGATTGTTATTTTCGGGGGGCTGCTCGCTACCTACTCGATGCACCGGCTGGGGCATCCCGAGTGGGAACTCTCGGCGGCGCATACCAACACGTGGGCTGGGGCGTTCAACACCTTGGTGTTGCTGTCGTCCAGCTTGTCGGCAGTATTGGCGCACAAAGCGGCTGACGCTGGCAATGGCGCCCAGGCCGCGAAATTGCTCCGGCTCACGGTCTTGGGCGGCGCCGTTTTCCTGGCTGTCAAGGCGTTTGAGTGGACCACGGAGATCCGGGAGGGGTTCACCCTCCCTTCCGGTGGCTTCTGGTCGTTCTACTACACGCTGACGGGGCTCCATGGCCTGCACGTGTTGGCAGGAATGCTTATCATGGTGGTCGTGGCAGCCGACGCCGCCAAAAATGAAGAGCTCCAGCGCGTAGAATGCATTGGCTTGTACTGGCACTTTGTGGATATCGTATGGATTTTCTTGTTTCCGCTGCTCTACATCGCCCGGTGAAGAAATCGTGAGCCCCGAAACGCACATCCACCATCCGGACTACGTCAAGGTTTGGGCGGTCCTGGTCGTGTTGCTGATCGTGAGCGTGTTGGGGTCCATGACCAGCATCCGCTGGCTCGTCTTGATCACCGCGTTTGGGGTCGCCGTGCTCAAGGCTTATTTAGTGGCCAAGAATTTCATGCACGTCACGATCGAGAAGCGCTTCGTCCCGTATCTGCTCGTGACGTGCTTGGTCCTCATGATGCTCCTGTTTGCGGGTGTGGCTCCGGACGTGATGAAACACACCGGGTTGCATTGGGAAAATAGCGCTGCGAAACAGGCGGTGGAGGCCGGCTCGCGCAATGCGGCGCCAAAACGTGATTGAGCGAACTCATACACTCGAATCGCCCGTAGCTCTGCGAGCTGAAGCCGGAGTGCGCCGCGTCCCGAACGCCGTTCTGGGGGTCATGATCTTTGTCGCTGCCGAAGTGATGTTTTTTGCTGCGCTGATCAGCGCGCAGACGATCGCGCGTTCCACGGCCCTGGGAGGCATGTGGCCGCCCCCGGGACAGCCGCGCTTACCGGTGGAACGCACGGCGTTCAACACAGCCGTGCTGCTGCTGAGCGGTGTGCTGTTATGGCTGGCGAATCGCTCCATGAACTCTATGCCTAGGCTGGCGCGGCGGTATTTGGCGGGAGCCGTCGGGTTGGGAATCGCTTTCGTGTCTCTGCAAGGCGTGGAATGGGTGGCACTGCTTCGCGAGGGCCTCACGCTGCGATCGAGTTCCCACGGCGCCTTCTTTTATCTCATCGTCGGCGCGCATGCCTTGCACGCCGTCGCCGCCATTGTCGCGCTGGCGTGGGTGTATCTTCTGATGCGGCGCGGGAGACAAATGCCGGAAGCCTTCGCGGCGACGCAGGTGTTCTGGTATTTTGTCGTTCTCGTGTGGCCGGTGATTTATCTGCGCGTGTACTTCTGACCGAAGGGGGAGACGCCATGAAATTTAGCACTCGCTTAGTGGCCGCGGCCGGACTTGCTCCCCTCCTCCCCGCTGCAGCGCGGGCCTGCGCAGCATGCGCCGCGGGAGACCCCAAGAATGCCGGAACCTATCTCGGAATGACCCTGATGATGAGCGCCCTGCCCCTCATCCTCGTTGGCGGGCTGGCTTATTGGTTGTGGCGCCGCTACTCCTAAATTCCCTGCCAATCTTGACCTGAAGCGGTTGCCGAAAATGCGTATTTCCTGATCTTTCCCCCAAGCATGGGCCGCCTGAGTCACGCCCGCTGAGCCTTGTGCTTCTCCTTCGAAACGCCCAACACGCGATTCACCTCCAAGATGGCGACGGGGCGTCCCCCTTCCTCGAGCATTGCCTGCCGGCTGGCCACCAGGATCTTCTTGCCTCGTTTCGTGGTGTGACCTAACTTGCCCTCCCAGAACCCTTCGCCCCGGAGGGCGGCCGTCGTTCTATCGACAGATTGGGGAAACTGGGTTTTCAACAGGTCATGCGTGACCGCGCCGATGGCCTCTTCAATCTTCCAGCCGTAGAGTTCCTCCGCCACGTGGTTCATGAAGCGAAGTCGGTCGGCCATGTCCCGGACCAGAACGGCATCGTGGATCAGGTTGAGAATGGTGGCCTGTTTTCGGAAGATTTCTTCCGGATGGTCAGTGATGTCGGCAATCGAAACGGCGAGGACCCGCATACCTCCACCGGCCTCGATGGCACGCACACCCAGGCGGAGCCGCTTCTTTCCTAAGTTGGGAAACTCCTGTTCGAACTCGATATCCTCGGTGGGTTTGCCCGTCTTCGCCGCTTCCTCCAGCGCCTGTTCGAATTTCGGACAGGTCCACCGGCCCCCGTCGACCTCCTTGAACGGACGGTTCTCGACGTCCTCCCGGCTCAACTGGAACGCGTTGTAAAAAGCGGGCCCGACTGCGCTGACCTGCAATTGGGTGTCGAGCACCAAGATGAATTCTCGCGGTTGGCTGGTGAGGTCAATCGCGCGGCTTTGACTCTCCCCCTGGCCGCGGCGGAATCCTTGCTCGACCTGCTTCGATTTGGAAATATCCACCAGAGTCATCACACAGCCGTCCACTTTGTTGTCCAGCGTTCGATAGGGAAGGATGCGCAATTGATACCACATGCCGGTGCGGTCTCGTACGTCGCGCTCCACCGCGGTGAAGTTGGAAATCACCTGGACAATCATTTGCTGCAGATCTGGAATTTCGATGGAAGGATTTATGTTCAGGAAGGGGCGGCCGACGTCGCCGGGGATTAATCCGAAAATTTCCCGCGCCTGCGACGTGAACCGGCGGATGACCAGCTCGTTGTCCAGCATGAGCATGGCGATGTCCGTGCTCTAAACGAGATTGGTCAAGTCATTATTGAATTGAGTGGCTTCCGCGTTGCGGTTCCGCAGCTCGTCATTGACGGTGGTCAGTTCTTCGTTGGCTGACTGAAGCTCTTCTTTGGCCGTTTCCAGTTCTTCATTCGTGCTCTGCAAATCCTCGTTGCTGGAAAGGATCGCCTCATTGGCCGACTGTAACTCTTCATTCGTAGCTTCCTGATTCTCGATGAGGGAGCTGAGGTACTCCTTGGAGGCGGAAAGTTCCTGTTCCAGTTGGGAAGCGCGCTGAGCCGTTTCCGTTTGCAGCCGAGCGGCCTGCAAGGAACGCACCGGGGCGGTCTGGCGGCTGGATTCCAAAGTTGCATCTTCGAAGGTGATCATGAAGTATTGCTCGGTGAGATTGCCGACTTTGAGCGGGGTCACTTCGAAATCCACATCGCGGGCTCGCTTGTCATCTTCCCCGCCATTTCCATCGCTAGGGCCGCCTTTGATATGCACGTTGCGTTTGCGGACCTTCGTATTTTCCTTCTTGGCGCGATTCAGGGCATTTCGCAAGTCGAAGAGCAGCCCTTCGCGCGCCATCTTCAAGATCCCCAGGCTCGCTTTGCCTGGGGCTAGCTTGAGAAAGCGGTCTACGTCGCCCCGCGAGTGGATGACCTCCAAGTCTTGGTTGGTAAAGACGGTAGCCGGGGTCAACAGGGTGAGCAGGCGCCGGTCAAAATCTCTCTGCACTTCGAGTTGGGTCCATGCCATGTCCGAATGCTTCACGGGTACGCGGCCGCCGCCATATTCTGGCGGCTCCACGTGCTTGTTTAAGGAAAAGCTGACCATGGATCGCGCTCCACCTTTTTTCAAAAATATCTTATTGAGCTGGTCTTCCAATGCAAACAAGTGGGTGGAACCGTCAACCCCTTCCGACTCTCCCAGGACCAGGAATCCGCCGGAGCGGGCCGCATAGTGGAAGACCGAAATCATTTTGTTCTGGAGGACTGGTTCAATATAGATGAGCAGGTTGCGGCAGCAAATCACGTCCATCTGGGAAAAGGGTGGGTCATCCAGCACGTTATGCCGGGCGAAGATGCACATATCCCGGATGCTCTCGCTGATCCGGTAGCCGCCTTCGACCTTGACGAAGAACCGCCGGAGCCGCTTCGCCGAGACGTCCGCCCGGATATTCTCCGGAAACAAACCCGTGCGGGCCTTGGCGATGCCCGTTTCGTTGACGTCGGTTCCGAAAAGCTGGATGGAAAAATGCGAGGCTTTGGAGCCGAGGAACTCGAGCAGCGCGATGGCCAGGGAATAGGTTTCCTCGCCGGACGCGCACCCGGGAGTCCATAACCGGATGGCCGCCTCGGTTTTTCTTGCTTCCAAGACGCTGGGAAAGACGAGAGTCTTGAGGGCCTCAAACACGCCGGGATTTCGGAAGAACCTGGTTACGTTGATGAGAATGTCCTGGTAAAGCGCTTTGATCTCGGGGGGGTTCGTCTGAACGTATTTGGTGTAGTCTTTCAGGTCCTCGATCTTTTGGACCACCAGGCGGCGCTGGATGCGCCGCAAGATTGTGGTCCTGCGGTAGAAGGAGAAATCTACACCGCCGGCCTTGCGGAGAAGATCAAAAATCATGCTAAGTGGGACGTCCTCTTCCGGCAAGAGCTCCGACCCCTCCGCGGCGCGGCTGCGGACGACGTAGGGATGGTGGGCAAGGCGAGTTAATTCGCGGGCAACGCCCAGGGGGGGCAACACGTAGTCCACGCAACCCGCGGCGATCGCGCTCCGTGGCATCCCGTCATACTTGGCCGTGGTCTCATCTTGCGCGAAGGTCACGCCGCCTTGGGCCCGGATTTCCGCCAGCCCCAGAGTTCCATCCGAGCCGGAGCCGGACAGGATCACGCCGACCGATTTGCTGCCGTGCTCTTCAGCCAGCGAACGCATGAACAGATCGATGGACATCGGGTGCCCGTGCGAATCTTCCCGGGGGCTGAGGCGCAGGACACGCTGGGAGATGGACATCGTCGCGTTGGGCGGGATGACATAGACGTGATTCGCCTCCACCGCCATGCCGTCCTCTACTTCGACCACGCGCATGGCTGTTTCCTTGGAAATGAGCTGCGTCAAGATGCTGTGAGGTTTCGGGTCCAGATGCTGAATGAGGACGAAGGCCATACCCGTGTCGACGGGCAGGCGTCTCATCAACTCCGAGGTTGCCTCGATGCCGCCTGCCGATGCTCCGATGGCGACGATCATGCTTTCGCCGGGGTCCTGTTGGGGCGATGCCTGGGGGGACTTCCCCGCCGATTGAGGCTTGCTATCCCTGCTGGTCGCTGATTTCCGTCTCATGGCCTTCCTCGATCAGGATCTGAGGCGCGGAGATTGGGTTTGCAGCGAAGAAGAACTGCGCCCGCAGAAGACCAACAGGGAGAGAGGGCCTGCACGGCCGTTCCTTCCCGGCGGATGGCGCGCACTCCTCTGGCATGCGTTTCGCTATCCCGGAGATCGTGCTCGCCGTTGGCGCGAATGGATTGGGCGGCGCGTGAGGGGGCCGCTTCCCCCAATCGCGGCTCCGGTTTCTTACGACTTCCTGGGGTCCAGCGCAACATGTTTCGGCAGGGAAGCGCGAACCTTGGTCCCCCCGCGGTCCGGGCAGATTTCGAGCAGCCCGCCGAGTTCCTGGATCCGCTGTTTCGTGGCCCGAATGCCCATCGCATCGATGCCGTCGGATTCGATGTCGGCGAGTACCTCCGGGGACGGCCCCGCGGCATCATCTTCGATCGAAAGAACGACGTTTGCCTCGTCCGACGTCAGCCGGAGTGTGACAGAATCAGCGCGAACGTGACGATACACCTTGGACATGCATTCCTGCACCGTGCGGAAAAAGATCAGCTCTACCTCGCTTGAAATCCGGCGCATTTCTTCGGCGACGTCCAGCCGCCACTTGAATCCATTCTGCAAGGCGAAGCTTCCCAGGTAGGACTCCAGAGCCGCCGTCAGTCCCATGGCCTTCAGCAGAGGGGGATGCAGCAGGTAGTTGAGGTTTCGCAGCTCAGCCATGCACATCGTAAGCAAGCTCAGCCCGTCCTCCATCACTCGATGCGCCTTGGCCGGGGGACGGGATCCGGCGTTCTGCAGTGTATGAAGGTTGAGCTGAAGGGCCGTCAGATACTGAGTAATGCCGGCGTGCAGTTCGCGGGTGATGCGCTTCCGATCTTGGTCCCGAAGCTCCAACATTTTCGCGGACAGTTCGCGCGCCCTTTCTTCGATCCTCTTCTTTTCGGTTATTTCTGCCATGACACCGGCGATTTCCACCCGGTTCACCGGGGACACAACCCGGCGCGCCAGGACCCGGAACCGGCGGAGGCTGGAATCCGCGGCGGTCATCCGGCATTCAAACTGGCGGGGAATTCCATCGCGGGTCACTCGTTCGCAGGTGCGCTTTACTGCATCCCAATCCTCCGGATGGACCCGGTTTTTCCAGAAATTGGGTTCCTTGTACCAGCGCTCGATCCAGTATCCCAGGATGAGCTCGGCCTCCTTCGTGACATGCCGGAACTCCAGGGTCTCCGGGTCGGCGCGCCACAGAATCGCTCGAACCGATTCGCAGACCTGGCGGATATACTGTCGGGCTTCCAACAATTCCTTTACGGCATTCCGAAGCAGGGTTTCGTCTTGCAGCAAGAAGCCCACACAACTCCCCGCCATGGGGAAGGCGGTTAAAGCGTATGTGCGTGCCGAGGGCGCAGTCTTCCCCTTGCCGATATGACCCAGAAGCTGCTGGGATTTCTCCGCGGCGATCTTTCGGATGAGCTCCGCCGTGTCCCGCGCATTGCGCTGATGAGAATTTTCCAGCGTACGGACCGCCAAAAAATCTGCAGCCGTCGAGCCAACAACCAACGAGGCCAGTGTGTTCACGGCGGCAACCACCCAGGTATTTGGATCTCCCGGATCTTCAAGATGCAAGACGGCCAGGCCCAGGGGAAAATCCGCAACAAAGCGGCGGTAATACGCGCGAAGCGAGGGTGTCAATGAGGCCGTTGAGCGGTATCGCGCCCAGGCAAGTCCGTGACCCTGTCGTCGAATGTCGGTCACTGACCTCATAATTAACTGGAAGAGTGAACCGATTTACAGTACGTGTCAAGAGCGTAAATGGATTGCGCGAGACCGGAACCACTTTGCCCGTTGACTCCGGTCACACCGCGCTGTCAAGCTTCAAAAGCCGCGCCGCGGTCCCGCCCAGCATGTCTTCTTTGGCGTCTGCGGGCAAGTCCAACTTGCGAATGGCTGCAACATAATCTCGAATCTGCGCGAGCCCCTTACCCGTGTTGGTGAGCACGCCGGTAAAATCCTGCGGATAATCGGTGGCGAAGACCAAGCGCTGCGGCTTGATTCCCGTCAACGCGCACTGGAGCGCCGCCGCGCCACCCTCAAAGCCTGCCATATCGAAATACAGCAGGTCGAAATACTCCTCGAAGGAACGCGACAACTTGGTGCCGAAACGGTAAGACTTGTTGTTCAGGCGCTCCTTGATGGCGGCAATCCCCCCGCCAAAGTGCGCGATGACCAACTTGAGCAAGGGGAACGCCTCCAGGACGCCGCCGGCAATCACGCGCGTGACCGCCAGGGCGAGATCCAGCTCCCGCCCGATGATTCGGGCTAGGTCATAGTCCTCGGCGTGGGCATAGCCCTGGGGCATCAGCGCAGGGTGAACGAAAATCGGGATGTCGAGCTCCGCGGCCAGGGCGAAGAAGTCGCGGAAGGCAGGCGCGTCGAGCGGCGCCCTTTGGATTTGCGCCATGATGGTCACCCCGTGCAAGTGAAGTTGCAAGATGGCGCGCTCCATCTCCCGAAGCGCCGGCTTGCCCTCGTGGACTGGGACATTCGCCAGCCCCGCGAAATATTTCCCGTGTGCCTGCTGCACTTTGGCGTACTCGTCGTTGATGCGCTGGCAGTCTTCGAGAGGAGCATCCCACCCCAGCGGGCAGGAGAGCACCGCCAGATCCATTCCGGCGACCGCCATGTCCTGGATTTGCTGCTCGAGGTCGTACACGCGGTCGTGCAGCGTGAATTTGGGCCGGCCGCCTTCCATCAGTACCAACTTGTGCCCGCGGCGAGCGCCGTAGCGCTCGGCGAGCGCTGGTGGAATGTAGTGGTGTTGAAAATCGATGATCACGATGGGGTCCTCTGTTTTGTCCCCCGCCCCTGAGAAATCGGCAGACGATACTATCACAGCTCGGAAGCGGCCCTCGTCTCCCCCGAAATATTCGCGACTCCGCAAACGTCTTCGGCGAACGCAACCCGCGTGTCTGAAAACTGTGTATTGGAAAATGAAAAGGTTTGTACGTCACTGATTCAGAGGTTGCGAAAAAAATTCCCAAACGCGTAATTCTATGGAGCGGCTTGTCCCGAGCCGAGCGAGGGAAGCGACGATGTGTCGCTGCTTACACTCCTCATCTTCTCTGTGCTCTCCGTGCCCTCTGTGGTAAAGCCTCTTCGGAGCTCACCACAGAGGGCACAGAGTCCACAGAGAGGCTCTACCGCAACCGAAGCCAACTTCAGCTGTGGTTGAATTTATCCGGACGGCTAGATCACTCCCTGAACGCGCAGGCGCTCGATGGCACTTTTGTCATAGCCCAGTTCAGCCAGAATTGCATCGGTGTGCTCGCCCAAGGCCGGAACGCCGTCCATCCGCGCCCTGTATCCTTCGGGGATGCCCGGCGGGAGCAGCGCGGGGACCCGTCCGGCGGGCGTGTCAATCTCCACCCAGCGCTTGCGCGCTTTGAGTTGCGGGTGCGCCCACACCTCATGCATTTCATTCATGCGTGTGTTGGCGATTTGCGCTGCGTCGAGCCGCTCGACCACCTGTTCGGCGGCCAGCTTGGAGAACACTTTCGTAATGATCGCGTCGAGTTCCTCCTGGGCTGCCACCCGGCGCAAAATGGAAGAAAACCGCTGGTCAGCGATAAGGTCAGGCCGCTCCAATACCTTCTCGCAAAACACTGCCCATTCCCGTTCGTTTTGAAGTCCCAGCACGACCGTCTTCCCGTCCCCCGCGGTGAACGGTCCGTAGGGCGCAATCGTGGCGTGGGCCGCGCCAGTTCGCGGCGGAGGCGGAGCCCCCTCGAATGTGTAGTAGAGAGGATAGGTCATCCACTCGACGAGGGTTTCCAGCAGTGAGATGTCAATCCTGCAGCCCCGGCCTGTTTTCCCGCGAAGGATCAACGCCGCCAATATGTTGGAACAGGCATACACGCCCGCGGAAATGTCGGCGATAGAACACCCGACCTTGGCGGGGTGCTCGGGCGTTCCCGTAATTGAAATGAGGCCCGATTCGGCTTGAATCAACAAATCATAGGCCTTCCGGTCACGATAGGGCCCGTCGGCGCCGTAGCCGGAAATGTCGCAGACGATCAGCGTCGGGTGCTTTTCGCGCAACCCTTCGTAGCTTAAGCCCAGCCTAGCGGCGGCGCCTGGCGCGAGGTTCTGCACCAACACATCTGCGCTCTCGACGAGCTTCGCCAGAATGCCTGCGGCTTCAGCATGCTTGAGGTCGAGCGTCATGCTCTGCTTTGAGCGGTTGCACCAAACGAAGTGCGAAGAAAGCCCCCGCACGCGGTCGTCGTAGTGCCGCCCAAAATCTCCAACCCCGGGGCGCTCAATCTTGATGACGCGCGCGCCAAGATCGGCGAGCTGCCGCGTGCAGAACGGCGCGGCGATGGCATGCTCAAGCGCTAGGACTGTGATTCCATCGAGAGGAAGCAACTGGTTCTCCCGTCAGAAAGAACGCGGTAGGCCGAGCACGTGCTCCGCTACGTACGACAGAATGAAGTTGGTGGAAATGGGCGCGACCTGGTAGAGCCGGGTCTCGCGAAATTTCCGCTCGACATCGTATTCGGAGGCGAAGCCGTAGCCGCCGTGAAATTGCAGGCAGGCATTGGCGGCCTCCCAGGAGGCGTCGGCGGCGAGCAGGAGCGCCATGTTGGCCTCGGCGCCGCAGGGCTGGTGGGAATCGAATAGCCCGCACGCCCGGTAGCGCATCAGGTTGGCCGCTTCAATGTGCGCGTAGGCCCGGGCAATCGGAAATTGAACGCCCTGGTTCTGCCCGATCGGCCGGTCGAAAACCACGCGCTCCTTGGCATACTTCGTCACCTTGTGGATGAACCAGTAGCCGTCCCCGATGCATTCCGCGGCGATCAAAGTGCGCTCGGCGTTCAGCCCTGTCAGAATGTACTGGAAACCTTTGCCCTCTTCTCCGATCAAGTTGTGTGCTGGGATTTCCAGGTTGTCAAAGAACAGCTCATTGGTTTCGTGATTCACCATGTTGGGGATGGGCCGCACGGTGAGGCCCTGCCCAACCGCCTGGCGCAAATCCACAAGAAAAATGGACATGCCCTCGGTCTTTTTCTTCACTTTGGCGAGCGGCGTTGTGCGCGCGAGCAAAATCATCAAGTCCGAGTGCTGCACCCGCGAGGTCCATACCTTTTGCCCATTCACGATGTAGCGATCGCCCTTCTTCACGGCGGCCGTCTTGAGGCTGGTCGTGTCGGTGCCGGCCGTCGGCTCGGTGACGCCCATGGCCTGCAAGCGCAGCTCGCCGGTGGCAATCTTCGGCAGGTATTGGTGCTTCTGCTCTTCCGAGCCGTGCCGCGCCAGTGTGGTCATGTTGTACATCTGGCCGTGGCACGCGCCGGAATTGCCGCCCGAGCGGTTGATTTCCTCGAGGATCACCGAGGCTTCCGTAAGGCTCAGCTCGGAGCCGCCGTATTCTTCCGGAATCAACGCCGCCAGCCACCCGGCTTTGGTCAGCGCCGCCACAAACTCCTCCGGATAGGCGCGTTGCTCGTCGATCCGCCGGAAGTACTCCGCGGGAAACTGGGCGCACAACTCGCGCACGGCGGCGCGTATCTCTTGGTATTGGTCCGCAGCGTTCAGCACGGAGAATCCCTCTTTGCTCTAGAAAACAGATTCGTGGTGGAGTTCTTCACGCTAGAGTGGCCGTCGCCTCCATCGATTGAAATCCCTCCGCATCAGCAGCCCACAACTGGATCGTCTTCGAATCGGGCTCAACCTTGCCACAAACCTTAAAAGGCGCTGTATCGAACAGCGGCCGGATAGCGCGGAATGCGAAACTGGTGACGGCCTCATCCGGCAAATGACGCCGCAACAGGTCCAGCAGCAGCGTGGCAATTAGAGGTCCGTGCACGACCAACCCGGGGTAGCCTTCGACTTCCGTCGCGTACCGGCGATCGTAATGGATTCGGTGGCCGTTGAACGTCAGCGCCGAGTACCGGAACAGCATCACCTCGTTGGCGTGAATCTCTCTCGACCACGCGGCCTCCTCCGGCGCGCGCTGCGGTTCCGGTCCCGATTGGCCGGGTTTCGGATTTTCGCGATACACAATGTCGTGCTCCTCGGTCAACGCGACTCCCTCGTGATTGCTGATCTCGTGGCTCACCTTCACAAATACCAGAGGGCCGCTTCGCCCTTCTTTGTGGCTGACATCAGCGACGCGTGAGACTCGCGAAATGGAATCTCCCACGCGCAAGGGGCGGCGGAACTGAAAGCGTCCGCCCGCATACATCCGCCGCGGCAACGGCACGGGGGGAAGAAATCCTCCGCGTTGGGCGTGCCCGTCGGGACCGAGTTCCGAGAGGCGGTGGACTGGAAGAAAATAGAGCCAATGCCAAAGATGCGGGATTGGATCGCCCACCCGCGGAGGCGGATCTTCGCGATCCAATGTCGCGGATAGAAGAGCCACTGGAGCGGACGCCACGTGATCCGAACGCGTCTCGGTTTTTCCGATCCAGCTCCGCAGATAGTTCATATCCAGGGCCACGTGTTCTGCCTCGCTTGTGGGATTGCGCTTCACGGAGCAATCTCCTCGAGCCGCCGCTCCCGGGTCTCAATCATTCGCAGCCCCGCCAATGACCCTACCACACTGACCCCAGCGAACATCCAAAACACCGAGGCAATGCCACTTCGAGTGACCAAGACCCCAACCAACCACGGCCCTACGGCGGATGCCAGCCGGAGCCAGGATGTGGCCAGGCCCGTACCAATCGCTCGCATGCGCGTAGGGTAGATTTCCGGCGTGTACAGATACAAGACCGCATTCGTCGAGCCGATGATCCCATAACTGAGCGTGCCCCAGAGCATCACGCTTCGCGCGCTTTGCGCCCCTGTAAAACCCAGCATCGCGAGCAGCGCGCCTCCGACAATGAAGGAGGTGATCGTCCAGTTCCTCCGCCCGATGCGATCAATCGAGAAAGCGCAGAGGAGCAGGATCAAGACTTGGGCAACATTCGTCATCGAGGCAGCGCGCAGCGATTGCCTCAGTCCCAGATGGTAAACGGTGTTGTAGAGGGTTGGCATCCAGTTGTTCAGGCCATTGGCCACAAAGAAGGCGCTGGCCCACAGCGCCCAGACAATCAACGTTCTCCCGCGATAAAAATGCGACAGCAGTTCGCGCCATCGGGTCTGCTCCGCTTGGCCGAGCGCTGCCGGAGGATGCGGCGAAGAGGACGCCGCGCTGGCCAGAGGCGAGCCACCGGAATTTACCGCGGAGACGAATCTGCGATCGGTGCTAGCTTCGACTTGCTGGACGACGGCCTCCGCCTCTTCGAGGCGGCCTCGCGAAATCAGCCATCGGGGCGATTCCGGCAAGCGCGCCACCAGGAACGTGATGATCAGCCCCGGAATCGCTCCGATCAAGAATATCGTTCTCCACCCGAAAGCCGGCACCACCCACGCGCCAATCTGGCCCGTGGCCATAAGGCCCACCGGGAAGATCATCTCGTACAACAGGAAAAACCGTCCGCGGCCGTGCGTTTGCGACAATTCGCCAATGTAGGCGGCCGCCACCGGCATCTCGCCCCCGACGCCAACGCCTTGCACCAGCCGGCACAGAAGCAACATGGAAAAATTTCCGGCGAGCGCGCATCCCAGGCTCATGACGGACATGATCGCCACTGCGGCGGTGGCGCTGAAAACCCTTCCAATCCGCTCGGCCAGCCAACTGAACACCAAGGCGCCGGCTAGCTGCCCCACATAGCTGGCGGCGATGAGATATCCACTTTGCGCTGGCGAGATGTGCCACAAGCGAATCAGCACCGGCAAGGCGAACGCCAGGGAGAGCGCATTGAACGCGTCGAAGAAGGTCGCGCTGCCCATGACCACGCGGGCTTTCGTGTGCCATTGGGAGAACGGCACATTCTCCATCCGCGCGATCAGCGCGGATGCAGAGAGACCGGCGCGAGGGCCGCGTCCCTGGTCGCGTGCCGTCGCAGCGACTGTATCGTTGACTTTGCTCGGTATCACGTGGGCTTGCCGTCAGGCCTAGTTCATCCGCTGGAATTGTAATGGATTTCGGATGCCACCTGAAATGAGACACTGAGTGACCGGAAAAGTTTCCCTGGGCACAATTCGCAGCATTCGCGGTCTAGACTGCTTCGACGAAGGGCTCCGTCGGCGTCAGCGGAACATTCCAGGCGTCGTAGCCATAGAGCCAGCTTGTGTCGTCGGTGCCGCCTTTCATCCAAGTGTTGGCGCTGGAAATGGCCTGGATGCGCGAAGTCCTCGGCTTGCGGTGCGCTTCATATCGCTGGAAAGCTCCCTCGATATCCTCGCCCCCCACTTTCTCCAAACACCGCGCCAGAATTGCTGCGTCCTCGATCGCGGTGGCTGCGCCCTGCGCCATGTACGGCGTCATTGGGTGGCACGCATCGCCGAGCAGCACCACGCGCCCCTCGCTCCATTTCGGCAGAGGCTCGCGCTCGAGAATTGCCCACTTGTGGCAATCGGGGCACGCTTCGAGCACTGCCCGAACATCGGGATGGAACCCTTCGTACGCCTTGCGCAGCTCTCTCACGTCTCCTTTGGCCGACCAAGACTCGCGCGTCAGCCACTCGGCGGGTTCCGGCACGCTGGTCACGAAGTACACTTCGCTGCGCGTTGGAGTGGTGTAGTAGATGACGATATGGCGGTCGGCGCCCCACCATTTGGTCCGCGACGGCCCGATGTCTCTGCCGTTCAGCAGGGTCGAGGGAAACACAGCGCGGTAGGCGATGCGTCCCTTGTGAATCGGCTCATCGGGGCCAATGATGATGTCGCGCACTACGGAGTGAACGCCGTCCGCGCCGATGACCGCATCGGCGCGCGCCTGCGTGCCATCGGCGAAGATCATCGTCACCTCTTCGGCGCTTTGCTCGAGTCCCACGAGCTTCTTGTCCAGGTGGATTATTTCCTCGGGAACCGCCGAAAGCAGCGCGTCGTGCAAGTCCGCTCGGTGCATGCACAGGTAGGGCGCGCCGAACAGGCTCTCCGGCATGGGCAACTCGCGCATCACTTTGCCTGTGTCCCCCTCGCGGTTCAGGTGGGAGTAGGGTTGAAAGGACGTTCGCCGCAGCTTTTCCTCGACGCCGATTCCGCGCAGCACCTTCATCGAGTTGGGCATCATCTGGATGCCCGCGCCAATTCGCGCAAACCGGGGCGCCTGCTCGTAGATTTGCACCTCGATCCCGACGCGCCGCAGAGTGGCCGCAACCGCCAATCCGCCCATCCCAGCGCCGACAATTGCTATGGAAGGCTTGCTCGTTGCCATTCCCTGATTCCTCGTGGATCACAAATCATACCCGATACTTCGCCTCGTTTTACACCACTGGATTCGTGCGGGCGTGGCCGCTCCCATGCTTCTTCGGACGAGGAGTTACAGGGGAAAAGTAATGGTCACAGTGGTCTCGACCTCAGTGGCCCGGCCGTTTTGGATGTATGGCCGGTAGCGCCAGGTGAGCACAGCCGCTCTCGCCGCATTGCCCAGGACCAGGTCTCCGCTCAATATCGAAGCCGACCTCACCTGGCCTGCGGCGTCTATAATCACGTCCAACATCACGGTATTGGAGATCCCACCGGGAGCTAACAAGGGCGGTGTGACCGGCTGAGTGCTTTGCAGCAGCATCATTTGCGCTTGAGTGGCGGAGATGTAGGGTAGCCGCGGCGATAGCTTCGCGGCGGCCAGCGAGCCAAACACGAGCTCGTCGACTTCCCGGAAGCCACCCGAGACATAGAAGAAATATCCCAACATGACGCTGCTGGTGCTCCCCGCGCTGACTACCTCCATGCGATAGGCGTGAACTTCTTCTTTCAGTGATAACTGGATGGCCTTTGCCCAGGAGTCGGGGCGGGAGACGGCCGCCTGCGCCAGCGGCAGGACGAGGACCTTGACCGCATCGAGGCTGGCGGCAAAGGTGTACGCTTTCCCAGGCGCGTACGGCGTATTGGCGAGGCGCTTCGCGTAGTTTGCTTCGAGCGAGGCGCCTTCCTTCTCCCCGAAAGCAGCCGCAAACCAAGCAGCGTGGTCCGAGAGAATCGCGCCCTGCCAGAGCGAGTCAACGTTCGCGTTGTCGCCGGCCTTGATCGCGCTCAGAAGATCTTCTGCGAAATGCTGCAGCCCCTCTGGCGAATCCGGGTACACAGCGCCGCTTTGCGCCGGCGCTTGCGAGGCCGGTGCAGGCGGAGCCTGCGCAGGGACACCCGCCGTGAAAAGCATGGAAAGGCATGCCGCGAGGCAGAAGCGCAGCCTCACAGTGCAATCGCCCTTGGGCTACGAAGGCTCAACCGCTTAGCGCTGCACGGAGAATTTCGACCCGCTTTGTAAGGCCGGGCTCTTGTGGTGAGCGAAGCCGAACCATCAGCCCGGCCGCAGCGAAGCTTCTCAAGATGGGCTTTAGCCCCTGAAGTCCATATTTGGTTGCGGCTCACGAGTTCGGTGGCAAGGCCAGTCAGAATGTTACTTATCGCTTTTCTTTCGGTCCACCTTCAGCGTCATAGACACATCTTTGCGGGTGTCGAAGCTCGATATGGATCGCGTCGTCGAGGTCAAACCTTCGCGCTCGGCATGAATTTCGTAGTCAATATTGGGATCGAGGCCGCTGAACCGGTATTCGCCCTGGTTGTCCGAGATATAAGTTTTGACGTCCTGGGTATGCGCGTTCTTCAGGTAAACGACGGCTGACTCGATCGGGGTTTCTTGCTTGTCCACCACGGTCCCGTGCACTGTGCGCAGCTCGGGCTCCCGGCCTTTTTTTTGCGCCAACACAGCCCCTGCGGCAAAGGCCAAGAGAATGAGAACGATGAATTTCCGGCGTGTCTTCATGGTTTCCCTCCGGCCAACGGCTCCATTCGCACTGTCAACTCTTCCTGCTTCCCTTCGCGCGCGTCGATGTGACGTGTTTGGGGCTGGAAGCCCCGCGCTTCGATGGTCACCTCGTACTCGGCGCCCTGCTTGACACGGATTCCCAGCTCGCCGCGCCGGTCCGAAATGGCTTCCCAGCGAAATTTCTTTTCATCCGCGCGGCGCACACGGACTTTGGCGCCGGGAAACGCGAAGCCCCGGCCATCAAAAATGGTCGCGAAGATGAGGAAATCGTCGGCATGGGAATGAGTTTGTTTCTGGCCGGCGGCCTGTCCGAAACCAGCCGGAATCGCCAACAGCAGCAAAAGGGTGAAGGCCGGCGCCATCCGACTCCTTCCATTAGGATGACAAGATGGCCGAAGGGGATGCAGAGGGGGTTGCGAGAGAAGTCTACTCGAGGTCTTCCTCCTCCTCCTCGGCCTTTTCGTCGCCATCCTCCGACGCCTCGGCTTCCTCTTCCTCGAGGTCATCCTCATCCGAGATGACATTGAGATGGACGGGATGGACTTGAACGACCTCGAGTTCAACTTCGCACTCGGGGCAGGCCAGGATTTCGCCTTCTTCTACTTCGTCTTCGTCCACGTCAATTTCAGTGGCGCATTCGGGACACCGAACCACAGGGAAAACCTCCGCGGGGATGGGAGAGTCTCCACGCAGGCGTATTATATAACGCGAAGTGTGCCAAGAGGGAAGCGGGCAACTCATGGTGACACCGAAACGGGAATATCCAGATCAGCCCATAGTGGGCGTTGGCGGCGTGGTGATTGACGCCGGACGCGCGCTGCTGATTCGCCGGGGCAGCCCGCCGCTCGAGAACCAGTGGTCCATCCCTGGCGGGATGCTCGAATTAGGAGAGACGCTCGAGCAAGGCGTCCGGCGGGAACTGGCGGAGGAAACCGGCCTGGACGTGAAAGTGATTGGACTCATCGAGGCATTTGAACGGATTGACTCAGCGGCTCAAGGAGCCGGCGGGAATCCAGACAACGTGGACGCCACCCGCCCGCAATATCACTTTGTAATCCTCGATTATCTGTGTGAGGCGCGTGGCGGCACCCTCCGCGCGGGCAGCGACGCCAAGGAATTCGCCTGGGCGAGGGAGGACGAACTAGAGAAATTCAACCTGACAGCCGCAGCGACACGCGTGCTAAAAAAGGGGTTCGCAATGGCGCGCACCCGGGCCCAGCAAACTTGAATTCGGGGGTTGAGCCGAACCGCGCGTGCGTGACTGGTGGCTCATGACCAGTAACTCGGGAACGCTCGAAACGGTCCCGGTGTTCTTGCATTGCTGGCAGTGACATACGTGTTTGCAGGATCAAAGGGGAAACACCCAGTAGGCCTTTAGCGAGATTTAGTGATGAGGGTTAAAGCCTATGTTTCATGTAGAGCGGGAGATCTAATCCTGCTCACCTTCGGATTTCAAGAAATACGTTTGCGGATGGCGAGTTCTTTCTCAAATCTGAAATTTCAAATTTGAAATTTCGGATGGGACCACTGCCACCCATACCGCCCCAGCAGCGGCACAAACCGGCAATCGAAGAGTGCCCGGAGGCACAGCCTGCCTGCTTCCTTCCGCACTTGCAACAACTCCTGGCTCTCACGCGACCCGACTGGGATGACCAGCCTTCCCCCTTCGCGGAGCTGGCCCGCCAGCAGCGGCGGAATCTCGGGTGCGGCGGCTGTGACCAAAATGGCGTGGTACGGCGCGCCCTCGGGAAACCCCAGAGAGCCATCCCCGTTGTGGACGTGCACATTCGCGCAGCCCAGACGCGTGAGGCGCTCCTGCGCGGCCAGCGCCAACGGCGTGTGCGACTCGACGCTGTACACTTCGCGCGCCAGCAGTGAAAGCACCGCCGCCTGGTATCCGGAGCCCGTGCCCACTTCCAGCACGCGCTCGTCCCCGTTGAGGCAGAGGGCTTCGGCCATCGCCGCCACGATGAAGGGTTGCGAGATCGTCTGACCTCCGCCAATCGGCAAGGGCTTGTCGGCGTAAGCGTCTTGCTGGAAATCTGCGGGCACGTACTCGTGCCGTGGCACCGCGAGCATCGCCTCCAGAACGCGCGGCGACTCGACTCCGCGCCGCCGAATCTGCTTCTCCACCATGGCGCGCCGCGCTGCCGCGAAGTCTCCTGCCGGTCTGCCTGAGAGCCACATTTTTCAATTATACCGCTGCCGCGAGCCGGAGCCTCTACGGTCAGTTCAGTTGAGGCCTCGCGGCGCTGTCCTTCTCATTTGAAGCGTGTTTTGCGGATGACGTCGAGGCCGAACGTGCCGTTTTCATCGCGCAGGGCGACGACAGAAAATTCCTGGCTGATGGCGTACTCAATCTGAATCACTTCCCTCTGCGTGGAAGTGACGTTCGTAATGTACGTGATCACGAGTCCGCGCGTGACCTGCTGCTCGATCGTGACGCGCGCGATCGCATTTTGCCCGGCGGTGGGGCCGGCGATGAACGGGTCCACGCGGAAATGGCTGATGCCAAACAGGCGTTCGATCCGCCCGCCCAGTTGGCTCGAGATCGCTTCTGAGAGTAGCGTGGACGCGCCGGCCTCCGAGCCTAGTCCGGTCGCGGTGCGCTGGGTGCTCTCGCTACTGGTGCTGCCCAGGGCCAGCAGCGCGATGATGTCGCTCGACGGCAGCGGCGGATCGGACCGATAGGCAAGCGTCAGGCGGCTGGCGGGGCCGGTGAAATCGAGCGTCACGCCATACTGGCGGATCGTGGTCGTCGCCTCAACGTTTAGCACCGGGTCCAAGCGGAACGGATTGGCGAAGTTGATATCCCCGCGTGCAATCGTGTACTGGTTGCCGCGAAAACTCATTTCACCGCTCAACAGGTGGATGTGCCCCAGCAAGATCGGGTGTTCCCACGTGCCGCGCAGGCGCAGGCTGGCGTCGGTCTGCACGCGCGCCCCAGCCCACTCCATGCGTGAATCTGGGCTGGAGTCCGCCTGAATATCAAACTGCAAATTGCGGAGGAATGGGAGCGTCGTGCTCGGTCCAGTCACGGGTTCTCGTGCTGCCAACATGAAGCCCGCCAGGTCCACACTCTGCGTCATCAGCAGGCGGTCCACAACGATGCGGCCGGAGAGCGTGGCCGATTGAGCGTTGCCCGAAAGGCGCAGCGTCCCACCCCCTAGCCAGCTCACGCCTGCCGGATAGCGGATTCGGATTTGGTCGGAGTTCGTGGTGAGGGTGTAGCTCAACTGCCCTTCTCCATAGGCTACCGTGCCGCCCACACTCAAGTGTCCACCTCCGCTTTCCGCCGTCACGTTTTCAAACACCACGCGCGCCGTATCAAAGTTGAAATCACCCCTCAGATTGCTCAATCCCGCCGGGAAATCTCCGTAGCGCGCCGTCGCTCCTTCCACATGGATCTTGCCGTTGAATCGCGGAGCGGTGAGCGTTCCCACAACGCCCGCGTTGATTTGCGCGCGGCCATTGGCTTCGAGGCGCGGGACAAACCCGGCGACCAATTTCAGGCTCATGGCGCCGTCCACGCGCAACTGGACCGCGCGGTCGCCGGCAAACCGCGCGAAGCCGCTCACCCGGAAATCCGTGTCTGCGCCGCGCAGATTGGCCTGCTCGATTCGCACCTCGTCCCGGCGATACGTCAGCCGCACCGGACCGTCGTTTTCGATCTTCACATAGTCGTAGTCCAAGTTGACGCGGGAGAGATTGGCCTCGACCGCTAGAGTCTCCGGGCGCGCGCCAAATCCGGCGATGTCAAAGTGGCCGTCCACATGGCTGTGGCCGGTCACTGCAGTCAGATGCAGCGCTGCGATAATGAAGGGATCAACGTCGATCTGCTGCGCGGTCACTTCACCCACGACCGGGTAGTCGCCGCCAAGCGTCACGTTCAGTTTGCCCGCCAGGTGCCCCGCCGGCATTGCTGATTCGACCGTCGC
>WNFB01006057.1_pt1 | contig 21380 bp, 18 predicted proteins | sample 5400501 | NCBI WGS metagenome assembly WNFB01 (sample SAMN13153341, study PRJNA577476) | soil metagenome | isolation source: 200 cm saprolite under Douglas fir tree site 2 hole 1 | place: USA:California | collected 2015-04-18 | reverse complement strand
GATGCGGTGGCCGATCGGGTGGAAGGATTCGACACAGGAGCTGATGATTATCTCGTCAAACCCTTTGCCCCCCAAGAATTGCTGGCACGTGTCAACGCACTCCTCCGGCGGAATCAGGAAGAGCGCCACGAGGTGCTGCGCTATGCCGATGTCGAGTTGGATACCGGCACACGTGTTGCGCATCGCGGCGCACGCGAGATTGAACTCTCGCCCACCGAGTATGAGTTGCTCGCGCTCTTTCTGCGGCGACCACGCCAGGTCCTCACCCGCGAGATCATCTTAGATCGTGTCTGGGGGCTCGATTTCGAAGGGTCCTCTAATGTCATGGAAGTCTACGTTGGCTACTTACGTGCCAAGTTGGAGGCTGCCGGTGAACCACGATTGATCTACACGGTCCGCGGGATTGGCTACGTCTTCAAGGAGTGAGTCACCTTTTCTACATGTTGACGGCGAGTACCAGTACGAGCCATTAAGAAGAGTGTGTGCGCTTCTATAAGTTCAATAGAAAGTGAGCATGGCAATGCATGCAGCAAATGCACTTCTACCTGGCCAGAGAAAGCCCCGTTCTCTCCGTCTACGGCTAATGCTCTGGTATGGCTCGCTTCTGACTGTCGCATTGGGATTTTTCGCTACCTTCTTTCTGGTGTTAACAACGGATGCGATCGCTCAGAGTGTGGATAGCGCTGTGCGTGCAGAGGCCGGGATTGCTACGCTGGATCTTCGGCGCGACCTGCTCCCCACGCCACCGTACTGGTCAGCGCAACTGTCTTTGACCACAATTGACACCGACCGCGATTTCTGGCTCGCGATCGTGACCCTGGACTCGAATGGTCAGGTGCGCTATCCCGCAGTCAACAGCTCTGCCTATCGTATACCGGTCAGCACGGTGACGACCCGTGCTGTGTTCGCTGGCCAAACCGTCTGGTACACTACCTCGATTGCTGGTGAACATGCGCGCGTGGAAGCCTTGCCTATCCGCGCGCCCGTAAGTGGGAGTGTAGGAAACCCGTCAGGACATGCGGGGAATATTAACGGTACATCTACAAATACTGGCCCTGTGATTAGCGCACTGTTGGTCGCGAAGTCATTGAGTGATGCCGATGCGACTCTGCTCCTGTTACGAGCTTTACTCTTGCTCTCCGGGTTAGCAACATTCGGGGGAACGCTGATCTGCAGTTGGGTCATAGCGACACATGTGCTACGGCCTCTAGCAGAGATGGTGGCCACAGCACGCGCCATCGTCACTTCCACCGCACGCGGAACACGCCTTGGCAAGCTGAACCAGAGGGTGCGACCGACAGGAGGACGTGATGAGATGGCCCAGGTAGTGGAGACGTTCAATGAGATGCTCTCCTCACTGGAAAGCGCAATGCAGACACAGCGCCGCTTCGTCGCAGATGCTTCACACGAATTACGCGCACCCCTCACGACCATCCACGGCAACCTTGCCTTCTTGCAGCAGCATGTCGATGAACTCCCAGCAGAGGAACGTCGCATCATGCTTGCTGATGCTCATGAAGAGACATTACGATTAACAAAACTGGTAGAGGAACTGCTGCTCCTGGCCCGTGCTGATGCTAATGTGGATACACCGTCGGCTGTGCCTAAAATAGGGACTGCGATGGAAGAAAGCATACGCCAAATTCCCATCGAGCTGGATCGTGCCGTTCTCCAACTGGTGCGTCAACTACGTAGACGACTGAACGCCGAGGGATCGAAGCTGAAGCTGGAGATTGGTCATATTGAACCGGTGCGGGTGTGTGGCGATGAGGAGAGTCTGCGCCGCGTGACATTGATACTGCTTGACAATGCACTCAAATATACACCGAGCAGTAGTGAGAAAGGTGCGGGTCGCGTGATCGTCTCGGTGGAACGAGTCAAAGAGCAGGCGGTACTGCACGTTCGCGACACCGGCATCGGCATAGAGCCTAACGACCTGCCACATATCTTCGAGCGCTTTTACCGTACTGATCATGCCCGCTCACGTCACGGTACAGGGCTAGGTCTTTCCATTGCGCAAACCCTGGTGGAGCAGCTTGGTGGTCAAATAACTGCCGAAAGCACCCCGGGCAAAGGTAGCACCTTTTGTGTCTGGCTTCCTCAACATGGGTGAGCCCCATAGTATGTGTCATAACGACGAACAAAAAACCCTTATCCGAGCATTGCTTGAGCAGATATCGTCCCTTGCTTGTTGGAACCATCAGTATAGTATAGAGTGTGTGGCATATATGCACATATGGGTCCATCTCTTTTGGGTAGTAAGAAGATGTAAGGGCGACCACCAGGGTTGCCCAAAGGGGGGATAGCACATGATAAGCATCATGATCGTTGATGACCATGCACTGATTCGTCGTGTTATACGCGAGGTGATCTGGCAAGAAAGAGACCTGGAGATTGTAGCCGAGGCCTGCAACGGGTATGAGGCGGAGACCCAGGCGGCCCAAGCACAGCCCGACGTGGTTCTGATGGACCTCGATATGCCGGGATGCGCTGGCCTCGAGGCAACAGAGCGAGTATTAGCCTGCTCTCCACGCTCGCGTATCATTATTCTCACGGCATCCCGGTGTGAACAGCACGCTGTCAATGCCATCCAACGTGGGGCAGTGGGCTACCTCACCAAAGACGTCGAGCCTAATACGCTGATCTATGCCATCCACTGCGCAGTCCGTGGCGAGCTGTACCTATCACGTCCACTGGCTACGCGTGTGCTGGCACAGATACGCTCACTGCAACTGCCGGCCCCTGTGGATGCTCTGCAGCGCCGCATTACGCTTGTCTGCCGACAAGCGGGGGCAGGCCGCAAGGGTTGGCAATGCGGGGTAGGAGGATTTAGCCATCCCATTCTAATGCCAAAACGCACTACGCTCGTTCCCATTGCCCGCTAGCACTTCTCGATATCGCCATTGCATAGCATCTCCGGTGCTGGCAGGTATGAAGCATAAGTTGATGATCCCGACCCCAGATGCCTGGCTGTCATCCTGAGCGCAGCGGCTGTCATCCTGAGCGCAGCGAAGGATCTCAAGGAGTCGGGCTAATCAAGAGGTGATATCGCCTCTCGCTTGTTGGAACCAGCAGTATAGTATAGAGTGTGTGGCATATATGCACATGTGGGTCTATAGTTTCTTAGGTAGCAAGAAGGGGGTAAGACACATGGTAAGGGTTATGATCGTTGATGACCATGTACTGATGCGGCGTGTTATACGCGATATAGTCGAGAAAGAAGACGACCTGGAGATCGTTGCCGAGGCAGGCAATGGTTATGAGGCAGAGACACAGGCGATGCAGACGCTGCCCGATGTGGTTCTGATGGACCTGGATATGCCGGAATGCGATGGCTTCGAGGCGACAGAGCGGGTATTAGCCTGTTCCCCACACTCGCGTATCGTCATTTTCACTGCATCGCACTATGAACACGACGCGTTCAGTGCCATCCAACGGGGGGCAATGGGCTACCTCACCAAAGACGTTGAGCCTGATACGCTGTTAAAAGCCATTCGCTGTGCTGCTCGTGACGAGCTATACATAGCACGACCACTGGCTAACCGTGTTCTGGCACACATCCGCTTACTGCAACTGCTTTCGCCGATGCTGGAAAACGCCAGATTGCGCCTGTCGGGAGGCAAGTGGGACCAGGCTGCAACGGTAGCCTGAGATGTCGCTGTTGCATGACATCGCGTGATGATGGGTATGGAGCTGTAGCTTGCTGTCAGATATCCAGGCAAAAGTGATACAATACCTCCCGTAACGCGGAGAACAACCAATCGTCTAGAAATAGCAGGCTATGGCCCAACAGACCTTCATCCAGGCACAACAGGTGTGGAAAATCTATCGCAACGGGCATATACGAGTGGAGGCTCTGCGTGGCATTGACATGGCCGTCGCAAAGGGTGAGATGGTCGCCATCATGGGACCTAGCGGGTGCGGCAAAACGACGTTGCTCAACTGCCTCGCCGGTTTAGATAGTGTCGATGAGGGTGATATTTTCATTCAGGGCGATAACCTGCGCGACCTGAGCGACAACGAGCGGACCAGCTATCGCGCTCACCACATGGGGTTCGTCTTCCAGGACTTCAACCTGTTGCCCATGTTGAGCGCGGTCGAGAATGTAGAATTGCCCATGCTCGTCGCCAGAGTTCCAGGCGGCAAAGCACGCAAACGGGCACTGGAGATGCTGGAACGAGTTGGCCTTGCAGACCGGGCACGCCACCGCCCGGCTGAACTCTCCGGGGGCCAGCGCCAGCGTGTCACGGTTGCTCGTGCGCTCACCAACGACCCGGCCATCGTCTGGGCGGATGAGCCCACGGGCAACCTGGACAGTGAGGCGGCAAATGATGTTATGGACCTGCTATGCCGCTTTAATCAAGAGAATGGGCAGACCTTCGTGATCGTCACGCACGACCTGGAGGTCGGGAAGAGAGCCAATCGTATTATTCACATGCGCGACGGGAATATTGTATAATACAAAACCTTAACATTAGTGGGCTAACTCGTACCCTTTCGATTCAGCATGCACCAGATCTCGCACTACATCCTTTATATGAGCAGAAGAGAGACCGTAGAGTTCCTTCAGGATCGAAGGAGCTCCATGCTCAATAAATTTGTCGGGATAGCCGATCAGGCGTATATCGACCTCACTGAGCAGACCACGCGCCTCTAACAATTCGAGCACCGCGCACCCGAAGCCGCCTGCAAGCATGTGATCTTCGACGGTCACTATGCGCCGCGTTTCCTTTGCCAGGCGCGTGATGAGTTCCTCATCGAGCGGCTTGGCCCAGCGAGCATTGACCACGGCCACATGAATATCTTGCGCCGCCAGCTCTTTTGCTGCTTGCTCTGCCGACGCAACGGCTGTCCCATACGCCAGGATGACGCAATCTTGCTGCTCCGCTTCTTCGATGGTGGAAGGGCTGAGCAGTTCCGCCTTGCCAACCTCCAATTTGCGCAATTCGGCATCCAGGGACACGCCAACGGCTTTTCCACGCGGATAGCGCAGGCTCACGGGACCGTTCATGTAGATGGCGGTGTAGAGCATGTGACGCAGCTCATTCTCATCTTTGGGGGCCATGACCTTCATGTTCGGGATAATACGCATGTATGCGACGTCGAAGTTGCCATGCTGTGTATGGCCATCTTCACCAACGATCCCCGCACGATCCATCGCGAACACGACGTGTAGATTCTGCACGCAGATGTCGTGAATGACCTGGTCAAAGGCTCGCTGTAAAAATGTCGAATAAATAGCAGCGACAGGACGCATACCTGATACGGCAAGCCCGCCGGCAAACGTCACGCCATGTTGTTCGGCGATACCCACATCGAAATAGCGTTCGGGGAAACGCTGGTGCATCTTATACAGGCCGGTACCTTCTGCCATAGCAGCCGTGATGGCTACGATGGAGGGGTCCTTCTCAGCCAATTCTACGAGCGTGTTGGCAAAGACATCCGTGTAGGTGGGTGGGTCACCGGCATTTTTCTTGATCGTGCCGGTCGTGTAGTCGAACGCGCCGGGGCCATGCCATTTCGTCGCGTCCTCCTCAGCATAGCTCAGGCCTTTGCCTTTTTTCGTCACCACCTGCACCATCACCGGCCCCTCGATGTGCTTGATGTTCTCAAAGACATCCACCATCAATGGGATGTCGTGTCCATCGAAGGGCCCAAAGAACTTGAAGCCCAACTCTTCAAAGATCTGCCCGCTCTTGCTGTGCATGATAAAATTCTTGAAGCTCATCTCTGCACGACCCGCTGCCTCACGCGCCTTGTCGCCTACCACGGGCAGTTTATTAATCGATCCTTTCGCCATCTCACGCAGACGACGATAACTAGGGGAGGTCTCCATTTGGCGTATCTTGCCCAGGTAATGATGCAGCGCACCAACGTTGTCTGAAATCGATTTTTCGTTGTCATTCAACACCACTATCAGATTTTTCTTCAAACTGCCAGCATTGTTGATCGCTTCCAAGGCCATACCACCGGTGAGTGCACCATCACCGATGACGGCTACCACCTTGAAGCTCTGACCTTGCAGGTCACGGCCTGCCGCTATACCGAGTGCCGCCGAGATGGAAGTACTGGCATGGCTGGCCCCAAATACGTCGTACGGGCTCTCATCGCGTCTAAGATAGCCGGAAAGACCACCAAACTGGCGAATGGTGTGAAAACGATCCCGGCGTCCCGTCAAGAGCTTGTGCCCGTAGGCCTGGTGACCGATATCCCAGACCAACAGATCATGGGGAGTGTCGAAGACGTAGTGCAATGCGATGGTCATTTCGACGACACCCAGGTTAGGAGCCAGGTGTCCGCCTTTGACCGAAACTTTTTCGATGATTTCGCGTCGCATCTCTTCGGCCAGCTGTTGCATTTGCTCAGGCGTCAAAGCGCGCAACTGTGCCGGACTGTCAATGCTATCAAGAATCCTCGCCAATGATTTCCTCCAAAACTAAGAATGCAAATTAATTCTCATCGTATTATAGGAGTATCCATACAACTCAGCAAACACTACGATCAGAAAATTCATGCACTTAAGGGCTTGACAGGCATTCATTGTGCTCCACAAGCGGCCTCAGCGAAGGAGAAGGCCTCTTGACAGCCTGTCACTTTCTTCTTATGATGACAAGTGCTATAGTATGGGTGTTCTCTTGGGAGCCATGAGACCGTAAGATGCAAGTCTGAAGGCGCAGGTTCCCATATCGCACACTGACAACCCAATAGTGTTTGCCGGTTCCAAGGTAAGCTCCCTTGGGTAAAAGCACTAGCGAACCAAATGTTCGGTGTGCCAGTCGTTGACACGGACAGAGCCCACAAGCCTTCCGAAGAGACTGCAACGAACGAACGGGGCTGGAAGAGCCCCACGTAAGCCCTTGCGGGTACGTTCCGCAGGTGGGACTGCGTAGAAGCCCCTGGCTTTTAGCCATGGGGTGCTTCACGATGACATTAAGTTTGATGATCCCGACCCCAGATGCCTGGGGGCATCTGTCAAGGTGCTGAGATGGCTACAATTACGAAAGGGGGAGCGGCGTGTCCTGCCTATACGCCGCCATGTCTGATGACAAAGAAAGATAGCGAGAAAGAAGTAGAACGGCCACGTTACTACTCGCAGTTTTGGCTTGATGTGGCCGCCGGACGACGCGTCATCGGCACGCCGAAAACTGATGAGGGGGCCGAAGGATTCGAACCCGAGATGACAGAGGTTGTCGGTTTGCGCAAACCTGTGCGCGATAGCATGGCTGCTGTTTCAGACGGGTACCAGGAACCCTTCGCACAAGACGAGGCCGAGCCAGCGTTCGCCGAGGAAGCGGAAGAAGGCTTTCAAAGAAGCCCTGAGCCAGATCTGGAGGAGGAACTGGCAGGTGCGGTAGGTGATTTGGACATTCCTAATATCGAGGTGGACGAGACGGAAGTCCCCGACACGGTTATCGCAGCCCAGGAGGAAGAGGAAGAACCATCAGAGGAGCTCTTCGATGAGGAGGAAGAAGAGGAGGAGGAGGAGGATTGGACGGTTGGTCGTGGGCGTAAGAAGGCTAAGCCCAGTAGGCCAACGAAACAGCCCCCAAAGCGGCCCGAAAAACGACGCAGGTATTGATAGTTTGATTAGCTCGGGCTGCTGCGGCACCCGGGCTAATCAAAGCGGCGATGAAGTCAAGTCTTTGATTAGCCAGACTGCCGCAGCAGGTCTGGATCATCAAACTAAGGATAGATGCCGCGAATCTGCGTTGCCTCAGCTACGCGTGAGATAGCGAGCATATTTGCGGCCAGGCGCATATCGCAGTGAAACTCGTCAGCCTTTTCTGCAACAGCGGCAAAGGCACGATTCATGATCATTTCGAGTTTCTGGGTAATCTCTTCAACCCCCCAGAAGAAGCTTTGCAGGTCCTGCACCCACTCGAAGTAGCTGACGGTCACACCGCCTGCATTGGCCAGGATATCGGGGATAACAATGGTACCTTTGTCAAACAGGATTTTGTCCGCTTGCGGCGTTGTCGGACCATTCGCCGCCTCAGCGACTATACGCGCTTGCACACGGTCAGCATTGGCAGTCGTCAATACGCCCTCGGTAGCAGCTGGTATCAATATGTCGCAAGGGACCTCCAACACATCCTGCACACCCACGTGTTGAGCCTTCGGGAAGCCAACCACGCTTCCCCTTTCCTGCTTGTGGCGCAGCACAGCAGCCGGATCAAGCCCAGACTCATTGTAAATGCCGCCACGGGTATCACTCACGGCTACAATCTTGCATCCTTCATGATGGAAGAGCCGGGCAGCGATTGCCCCAGCGTTCCCGTAACCCTGGATACTGACACGAGCACCACGCATTGGCATGCCGATACGGCGTGCAGCCTGGCGAGTGACGAACAAGACACCGGTGGCAGTCGCGTCATTGCGACCTTCGCTGCCACCAATCGAGAGGGGTTTACCGGTGACGACCGCAGGGACAGAGAACCCTTCATGCATGGAGTAGGTATCCATAATCCATGCCATCACTTGCGAATTTGTGTTGACATCAGGGGCCGGAATGTCACTGTGTGGTCCAATAATGATGGATATTTCGGTCGTATAACGCCGTGTGAGACGTTCCAGTTCAGCTGGTGTCATCTGCTTGGGATCGCAGATGACACCACCTTTTGCACCACCAAAGGGGATACCCACAACAGCACACTTCCACGTCATCCACATCGCCAGGGCTTTCACTTCATCCAGCGTCACCTCGGGACCATAGCGGATGCCACCCTTGGCAGGGCCCCGATTGACATTATGCTGGACACGATAGCCTGTATATGTCTTAATACGCCCATTGTCCAGACGCACTGGAAAATTGACTGTGAGTTCGCGTTTGGGCTGTCGCAACACCTCTCGCATATCCTCGGAGAGGTCTAGTATCTCTGCGGCTGCCTCAAACTGCTCAACCGCCATATGATAGGGATTAACCACAGCAGACTTCACCTCGTCGTGCATGGTCTGCATCTCCTTTTCTTTCGGGTACGAGACGCCGCCCTACATTGGTGGCATCTCGTCCAATTTCGCTCTTAAGAGTTTTTGTACAATATCGGCCTTTGCCTGATTGTGAGTTTGTTTCATGATCTTGCCCACCAGTGCCTGTAGCGCATTTGTCTTTCCAGCACGGTAGTCATTGACCACTTTCGCGTTCTTCGTTATCACCTCCTCTACTATGCGTTCTAGCTCTCGCTCATCGCTGATAGGTGGCTTCATGCCCTTTCGCAAGACAATCTCCCCCGGCATTTCGCCAGAAGCGAAGGCCTCATCCAGCACCTCTTTGGCTTGTTTTCCTGTGATGCGCTCTTCGTCCAGCAAATCAAGCAAATTCGCCAGCGCCGCCGGCGAGAGAGGACAGTCATCGAGCGACATGTTACTTGCTTTGAGCAGCCGCACGACTTCGCTCAGCAGCCAGTTACTGGCCGCTTTGGCCCGTGCCTTACGGTCACTGACCTGCGAAATTGCCATGACCTGTTCAAAGTAGTCACCCAGCGATTTTTCTTCGGTCAGCACGTTCGCATCTTGCGCAGAAAGACCATATTCCGTCATGTAGCGAGCACGACGAGCATCCGGCAATTCCGGCAGTTGCGCACGCAACTCCTCAACCCACCCACGGCTAATCACCAGCGGTGGCAGGTCCGGTTCGGGAAAGTAACGATAGTCATGTGCCTGCTCTTTGCTGCGTTGAGGCACAGTAATCCCCTTCGTTTCAACCCAGCCCCGCGTCTCTTGATGTATCGTCTCTCCCGAACGTGCCATGGCTATTTGACGCTGCGCCTCGTACTCCAGCGCCCGCTCTACTGAGCGAAAACTGTTCATATTTTTAATTTCGGTCTTCACGCCGAGTTCCTGCTGTCCACGCGGACGCACCGAGATGTTGGCGTCACAACGCAGACTCCCCTCTTCCATACGTCCAGAGGATACACCAAGATACACCAGTATCTCCCGCAGTTTCTGCATGTAGAGCCGCGCTTCCTCGGGGCTGCGTATATCTGGCTCGCTGACGATCTCCATCAGCGGGGTGCCAGAGCGATTGATATCGATCAGGCTATAGCCGCGCATGTGCAGCAGACGCGCAGTATCCTCCTCAAGATGTACACGTGTGATACCTATGCGTCGTGTCTGTCCATCATACTCGACTGTGAGATAGCCGTCCCGACTCAATGGGACGTCGTATTGCGAGATTTGGTAGCCCTTCATCAAGTCAGGATAGGGGTAGTTCTTACGGTCGAATTTGGCGTATTCGGGGATCGAGCAGTTGAGCGCCAGGGCTGTCATGATGGTATAGGCAACCGCCTTCTCGTTGATGACCGGTAGAACGCCGGGCATGCCCATACAGATTGGGCACACATGGGTATTTGGCGCGGAATTGGCATAATCAGTACTACACGAGCAAAACATTTTGCTTTTGCTTAGCAGTTGCGCGTGCACTTCAAGCCCGATCACTACCTCGAAGTCTCTAGCAACCTGGGTATGTGTGGTCATTTTTTCCTACCTCACCTATATAGAACGTCGGTGCATGTTTTGATTTACTCTTAGTCTAGCCCTTTCCCGCTCATTCGTCAATGGTAGGCTGCTACTCTTTACTTGTAACCGTTGCTAAGAGATAGAACTATCCTCTGCAATGTTCAGCTATCCACTCAGTCGAAGAAAAATCTTTCCCGAAACACTCGGGCGGGTATCAGAACCCGTCGGCGGCAACAGCAACGCCGAGCCTGCACCAGTGTATGACACAGGCTTGACCCGTGGGTCAGTGATCGAGCAAGATCGCGCGAGGCTTTTCTGTTTCATTTGCACAAGGTAGGTGACGCCGAGTCGCGCAATGTTGACCGAGGCGCAATAATCACGATCGCCATTGTAGTGGCAGCTCTCACAAAACATCCACCGCCCCCATTTCACTGCCTCTATTCGATCAGAGGGCGAGCGATAGGTTTTGGCAGGATGGCCACAACGTGGGCAGGTGTGGGAAGTGCCGCGGGGCTGTTCGGTGTGGAACCGCAAGCCAATCAGATGGCACTTGTACCGCAACAAACGCCAAATCTCTCCACGGATGGTCGTATTGTTGCGATAGTTTCTCCATCTCCCCCGTACTCCCCTCCCTCGACCGGTTGTTTTCAATGTCTTGAGCGATTCCATCGAGAGGAGCGAGCAGCCATGCACCTGACACAAAAGCAACAACACATTGCTTGCCAGATGGGCCAATGCGCGATTTCGCTGTTCATACTTGCGCCAACAGAGATCCATCTCCCGACGCCACACCGCAAGCTTCTGGTTGAACCATGCTCGTTTGGGGTGATCAGGTGGCAAAGCATCCCGCTGCTCTTCATATTTGGCAACCTTTTTCTTGAGTTCATCAATTTGTCGGCGGGTTCGGGCTTGCCTGCCATCAAACCCGCCAGTGTTGAGGAAAAATGGCCTCCCTACTTGCTCGCTGTGTTCGTCCACGGTTGTTGCGGTCAGTAACGTGTGCACGCCCCAATCGGCTCCCAGCACGCGCTCGACGCTTTCCCAGGCGGGGAGGTCCGCTTTCTCCACCTCAATGATAAAGTCGAGCACCGCGAAACGCTCCCCATCCGCTCGTTGCTCTTCTCGCAGGGTGGGAGCCATCAATTTCCCGCGCGTGAGGCGCTCTTTGACGACTTCAGGCAAGGGAATGATCGTATCTACCTTCCGCCAGTGCCAGACTCCTGCCTCGTCGGGATAGCGGAACCGGAACCGCGCCGTTCCCGCATCCAAATCAAGGGCTAAACGATAGGCCTGGCCTTTTTCGCTCCCATCATCGCCTGCATACGTGAGCAATCCGATGTGAAGGAAAGGGATCGGCTGGAGTTCTTCGTACGTTTCGGGAAACTGATCAGACTGGAAGAAGTAATTGCAGCATTGCTCCACCACATTTTGCAAGGCCACAAAGTTGGTCTCATCCTCTTCGAGGCTTTTTTGCAGTGCCCCTATCGCTTCCTTAATCGCAGGACGGTTCTTGCCTGCGGGTCGCTTCTCCGTCTTGGGGCGAATGAAACCATTGGAGAGAATGGGTTGGATCAATTCAAAAGCTTTCTTCCGTTCAGCTTGTTGGCGTAAAATTCTCCCCACGGTTTCACTTTCGCATCGCCATTGCCGATCTCCGTGTGACTTCGGGGAGCCCATGTACTTGCCTACCTGTTTCCAGGCAGGGGCAACACGATCTTCTTTGAAGTCATCGAGGTGGGACCACAGGAGCGTGAGGGCGGCATTGGCTACCTCTCGGCTTGCGTCTAAGAGCCGAAGCGCATCAGCCTGGGCTTCGTCTGGCAAACGCACATCATAGGTTAGGGGCTGGTGAGTACGGCTGTCGCGCATTGCAGCAGCTCCTTCTGTTTGTGAGAACGCATGCCATATAAGCGACCAGAAAACGAGGCGATGAGCGCGAGCAGATCATCCGTCAACTCCTGCTCCGGCGTTTTCTCTTCCCCTGGCTCCAAGACAGTCAGCGTCACGCCAAAGCAAGAAAACAGCGTTTCCAAAAATTCTTGTCCGAAGCGGGTTAAACGATCTTCGTAGGTGATGGCCACTTCTGCCACTTTATCCTCACAGACCAGCTTGAGTAAGCGCTGGAGGTGTCTGCGCCCCGCAGAGAGACCGCTGCCAATATCGGAGAGCACCAGCGTTTCTTGCCCTTTCCGCTCGGTTCGTGCCCATGCCTGAAGACGTTCAAGCTGCGTCTCCAGATCGTCCTTTTGTCCATGCCCACTGACGCGCCCATAGAGGACGAGAAGCCGCTACGCCCAGCTTTGATCCATCGTCGGACGGTCATTGGGTGCAGTCCCAATTCATGGGCGGCTGCTCCGACTCGGAACAACTTCTGTGCTTGCTTTGCCATGGACCTATCGCCTCTATCAAAAGAACTAGTGATAGTATACGATAGTTCATGCTATTTGGCAACTGTCAGAAACCCTATAGCCAGCAACCGGATCGGCAGCACACGACCGACGAGCCGCCCGTTGATCTGGCCGACGGTCACCAGACCGAAGGCATTCATGCCAAACATAACGCTGAACAACTGGGGTGAGATGCCGTAAATGTCTTGCAGGACGAATGGGGAGCCGGAGATATAGGCGAACATGGCAGCAAAGGCCAGGCCACATGACAGTGCGTAGCCGACGAAGGAGCAGCTGATCGATGGCAGAGCTGGCAGGTACATGTCGATGGACAATGGCCCGAACGCGGTCAACCCACCCAGAATGAACACGAGTTGCGCTCGGCGCGATGGCTCTCTCGTCCGAGCCTAATCAGAACTTCTCTCGTTGCCCTGCCTTTCATCTTTCGATGAATCGCCTTTCTCTCCCCAGCAGGTCAGAAAGTAAGAGATTGCCCGGAAGTCCGGTGACGTCATCTCCTCGTCAAGCTGTCCGAGGAGTTGGTCATACCGAGCGCGGTCAAATGGACTATTTGCGAGTAACCTATCCTTCGCCAACCGGAGAAACGCCGACTGTTCGCGGTACATCGACATGTGCGCTTCTGTTCCTGCCGAGAAATTGATACTGAATGCTCGTTCCCGAATGTTTTCACATCCCGCGTCTCTGAGGAATTTACCCAACATGTTTGAGATTCCCCAGTCCGAGCCATCAGGAGAGAACCCTACCCCCATTTTATGGGCTACTGCATACGCCAGATGGCAGAGTTCTTGATAGGCGGGGCTATTCGTGATGCTCCAGTTGTCTGTTTCCGTCAGACGAATCACTCCCCCTGGCCGCACGATGCGCCCAGCTTCCTGGACGAACTTCGGCCAGATTGCTCTAGGCAACACACCTGCAACCGTTCGGGCGTTCACCAGATCAAAGGACGCATCAGGAAAGTCGAGAGGCAATCGAATGTCCATGACATGAAAGTGAGCGTTTTCCAGGCCCAGTTCCTTCGCTTGCTCAGTTGCATAGGCGATCATGCGCTCACTGATGTCGAACCCCACGACCTCGGTGTTAGGAGACTTGAATGCGTACTCGAGTGCCCATTCACCGGGACCGCAGGCAGCGTCGAGGACGCGCCCGAATTGTGAAAGATCAGGGTATTCGGGCAACAGCCCTCCAGCTATCTGGGTCAGTAACGTCCCCTGGCCCATCAGACGGGACATCTCTGCAAGGTGTTCGGTGTCGGGTAAATAGAGTTGTTGGTCGTCTTTTCTCTTCGTCATGATCAAGACCTTTCCAATGCAATTTCTTGTTCGAGAGGCTCTGTTGTGCTGGCAACCGAAGCCAGGTAGATGAAATTCTCCTCGGTCTGATGGATGATCTCTCGTTCGGCACGTTCTCGATTAGTCACCTGACCTGTTCTCAGCAGATCCATAATCTGCTTGGGCATGAGGCGGATCATCGGTTCTTGTTCCTCCGCATCCGGCATCCAACGTAGCTCGATGTGCTCTGGTGCATAAAAATCTTGCGGGTCGAATGCTTCCAACGCCAGGTAGGCATACTTCTCGATCAGTTTGGCGCGTTCATGGGTAAAAAAGCCGGGTTGCGTGCTCGAAAAGAGGAGGCACCCTGCCACTGCTCCGATCCGGATGATGGGGCAGACTGCAGCACTGACCTCGTATTTCGTTCTATGGATCGGGAGAAGCCCCGTATAAGAGCGGATGTCCTCGACCTCATATGGTTGCCTCGTCTCCACGGATTTGCCTGCCAGCGATTCGGCACCAAGGAAGAGGTTGCGCTCCTCGCGCCTCGGCTGCCACGGTGGGGTGCCCATCCTGAACTGCTCCCGCAGGCTGCGCACCTTCTCTCCGCTTCTTGGCGGCGTACACTGGACGACGATAGCCGAGAGGCCAAGCCGCTCGGGGTCGAGTTGCAGCAATGCAAAACGGAGGAGGTGGTCGAAGACGGTCGTGTAGCGCATACCGCCTGAAAGTGTTGCAGTCGCCTGCAGCACGGCCTCATAGCAAATAGCTGGTATGGTGGTGGGCTCAAATATCGGCCGCGCATCAGGTTGGAAATCCTCCGGCTTGAACATAAAGGGAAACTCTTCCATGAGCGAAGCGATCAACGCCTCTCGGTGCTCGGGAAGTGCTAAGACTAGCTTGATCAGAGATCCCTTACGCGGTTCGATGGCTCGCTGCTGCTCTTCTGCGTCCCCTGTTTTGTGAAACCCCGCCCAGCGCAATAACGTGACTGGATTGACGCCAAGCTGGCCTGCCAGTTGTTCCCTAGCACTTGTGTTACTCGCGACCTGGCCGACAATGACACGCCAGGCATAGTGGCGCTGCTCTGGCATACCGATCCTCGCTCCTTCCTTGCAAGCTGCACGTAGGCTTCTACTCCCTAGTATACCTTCATGTACCCGAGATGTCGAGTCTATGTTTGAGTCTTCATTGTATACTGTATTGTAGGTACCTGGCAATACTTTTAGAAAATTTTCGATACATCACTCAGAAAAAAGCTGTTACTTTTATGACAAAGTCTTGACAAATGTATCTCCCCGTGATACTGTTCTAAGCAGGAGGACTAAAGAGGAATGCGCTTCTTTCGTGATGCATGGATGGGGCACGGGGGCGAACCTTTTCTCCCCCTTCCCGGATGTTGGATGCTGGTGTGTGACATTCGGAACTTTTGAAAAAGACCGAGCCATTCCGTGTCGAGGGTGTCCTCGCTCAAATGGTGTCAAGTGGACACAGAATCTTGCCGTCGTGAAGCCTTTTTCAAGGATATGCTCGCTTGAGCGTACCTCCCATTCTTGAAGAGGAAAGGGAACTGTCAGATGACCAGGGAACGTGTTCAATCACGTGCTGATAGACCTTGCATCAGCCAAGAGGCCTTCCAGCAGATTGCTGTGGGTGATCTCATCATCTACCTGCTGAGCCCAAATCAGCAGCCTACCAATCCGCTCCGGGAATGGCACGGACGGGTCGAGCAGGTGAGCGATGAGGCGGTGCGGGTATCATCCCTCGATGAAGGATACATCGGCCTAACAGAGATAGTGAGTAGGCAAGAAATCATTGCAGTGAGCAAAGGCGCTGATAGACACGAAGAAAATCGGTAAGGGTCCATCAAAGGTGCGTTCCTTACATTGCAAAAGGGCTCCAGCCATTATACACTGTAGATACTGAAACGGACGAGAAGCCCCCTTTCAATGTAGAAAAAGGAGAGACGTGTATGGAGTATCGTGCATTGGGACGCACCGGCTGGAATATATCGGCCATCGGCTTTGGGGCCTGGGGCATCGGTGGTGATGCCTGGGGCACCACGGACGACAAGACGTCGTTGGCAGCCCTTAACAAAGCCATCGATCTGGGAATCAACTTCATCGATACCGCCGATGTTTACGGCGATGGGCACTCTGAACAACTGATCGCTCAGGTCCGCCAGGCACGCAGCGAGCACCTGATCGTCGCAACGAAGGCAGGGCGGCGGCTCAGCCCCCACGTCGCATCGGGCTATAACCGCCAGAACCTGACCGCTTTCGTCGAGCGCAGCCTGCGCAATCTGGAAACAGAGGCGCTTGACCTCTTGCAACTTCACAGTCCTCCATCCGAAGTCTACGACATGCCAGAGGTTTTTGGTGTTCTGGACGACCTGGTGCAACAGGGCAAGATTCGCTTTTATGGTGTGAGTGTGGAGCGCGTAGATGAGGCGCTCAAAGCGATTACGTATCCCAATGTTCAGAGTATCCAGATTATCTTCAATATGTTCCGTCTGAAGCCGTCGGAACAGTTCTTTGCTGCTGCACGTGAACGCCAGGTCGGTATCCTGGCCCGTGTGCCGTTAGCCAGTGGGATGCTGACCGGCAAGTTCCGCCCAGAGACTCGGTTTGCTCCCAACGATCACCGCAACTTCAATCGTCACGGCGAGGCCTTCGACCAGGGTGAAACCTTCTCAGGCGTTGACTACGAGACGGGTTTACAAGCCGTTGAGGAACTGCGGAAGCTCGTGCCGCAAGGCGCGACCATGGCGCAGTTTGCACTGCGCTGGATCTTGATGTTTCCCGAGGTGGCAAGCGCCATTGCTGGAGCCAAGAACACGCAGCAGGTTGAGGACAATGTGCGGGCAGCCTCACTGCCCGCACTGAGCAGCGAAACGATGCAACGCGTGCGAGAGGTCTACGATAGATACATTCGCTCCCAGGTCCACCATCGCTGGTAGGAGGATCTCCATCCTTCGAGGTGAAACAGGGTAGAAATGGAAGAGGATCGTTCGTACGGGCGTGATTCATCACGCCCCGCGGGCCGCTCGACATGGGAACGGGGGCGTGATGAATCACGCCCGTACGAAGAGCTTTCACCCTATAGGATACAGACCCTGGTAGGATGATGCGAATATATGTCTGCGCCTTCTCACAAGCCTGGCACCCGCAAGGGGCGCCACTACATTTGGCAGTGTACTGGTGCCTGTATGGGTTACCCACATCGTGACCCATGTTAGGTACCAACATCGTACCCTCTCGATGAGCGCCGCTGCTGCACCTACAAGGGATACGATGTACGTACACAGCAAGGGTCACGAGGTTGGTACTCCATACAGTGCCCTTTGCGGGTACCAGGCCTTTAGTCCGTCCACACCCAGTCACGCACTTCCGGCATGTCTTCGAAGTTGGCTCGCACGTAGGTGTGGTGCCTGGCGAGCAGATCATTGCACTCAGCAATCAAGGGTGGCGTCATTGCTTGCACGCGTGTTGCACGCCGCATGGCCTCGATGCAGAGCTGATAGCGGCTCATGTCATTGAGCACGACCATATCGAAGGGCGTGGTTGTCGTTCCCTCTTCGATAAAACCGCGTACATGGAAGCGCGGTGCATTCGGACGCCCATGGATGATCTCGTGAATCGCCCGTGCGTAGCCATGGTAGGCGAACACGACCGGCTGATCAGCAGTGAAGTGCTCGATGAAGGTGGCCTCGTCGATTCCATGTGGATGGACTAACGGCGGGTAGAGTGTCATGAGGTCAACAACATTGACCAGGCGTACCTTCAGTTCAGGGATGTGGTGACGCAGCCACCAGGCCGCAGCCACCGTCTCCAGTGTGGGAATGTCACCGGCACAGGCCAGCACAACATCTGGTTCGACGTCCTCATCGTTACTGGCCCAGTGCCAGATCGATAAGCCACGCGTACAATGGGCGACCGCTTCCTGCATGGTGAGCCATTGCAGTTGCGGTTGCTTATCGATCACAATCAGGTTGACATAGTCGCGGCTGCGCAAGCAATGGTCGGCGACGGAGAGCAGGCAATTCGCATCTGGCGGCAAGTAGATGCGCGCTACCGCGCCTTTCTTGGTGAGGAGGGTATCGATCAGGCCTGGTCCCTGGTGGCTAAAGCCGTTGTGATCGTTGCGCCAGCAGGTCGATGTCAGTAGTATGTTGAGCGATGCCACCGGCTGGCGCCAGGGCAGTTTGATTCCTTCTTCCAGCCACTTTGCATGCTGCACCACCATCGAAGCGGAGACCATGGCAAAGGCTTCGTACGTGGCAAACAAGCCATGCCGTCCTGTGAGCAAGTAGCCTTCTAACCAGCCCTCACAGAGGTGTTCGCTCAACACCTCCATCACGCGGCCATTGGGAGAGATATGGTCATCCGCCGGCAGGATTCGTTCCACCGAACAGCGATTTTCTACCTCAAAGACATTGCCGAGACGATTAGAATTGGTTTCATCAGGGCAGAAGAGACGGAAGTTCCGCCGGGTAGCGTTCCTCGTAAACAGGTCTCGCAACAGCTTGCCCAACTGGCGCGTCGATTCGTGGCGCTCTGTCGCTGGCTTGTTGACGGCAATGGCGTATTCGGTAAAGTCAGGCAGATCGAGGCCTACTAGCAGCTTCCCGCCATTGGCGTGCGGGTTGGCTCCCATGCGGCGTTCTCCCTGCGGGGCAAGTGCCGCAAGTTCAGGGATCAAGCGCCCCTGCTCGTCGAACAGCTCTTCAGGCTGATAACTGCGCATCCACTGCTCAAGGAGGCGCAAATGATCGAGGTTCGCCTTCACATCGGCGACGGGTACCTGGTGTGCGCGGAAGGTGCCCTCGATCGGAACGCCGTCAATCTCTTTCGGTCCGGTCCATCCCTTGGGAGTACGCAAGATGATGGCTGGCCACTGTGGTCGTTTGGTGAAGCCGTGTGCGCGGGCGTCCTCCTGGTACGAGCGGATTTTCGCATAGCAGAGGTCTAACGTCTCCGCGAAAACCTGGTGCATACGCATGGGGTCATCACCTTCCACGAAGTGGACGTCAAAGCCATGACCTGCGAGCAGTTTCCCTATCCCCTCGTCCTCTTCACGTCCAAGAACGGTTGGGCCAGAAATCTTGTAGCCATTCAAATGCAGAATGGGCAGGACGGCACCGTCACGGACGGGATTTAAAAACATGATGCTCTTCCAGGCCCCTTCAAGAGGAGCCGTCTCGGCTTCACCATCACCAATGACGGCAGCGACGATCAGATCTGGATTGTCGAAGGCGGCGCCAAAGGCATGGGTGAGAACATAGCCTAACTCGCCGCCTTCATGAATGGAGCCCGGGGTGGGAACGCTCACGTGGCTTGGCACTCCCCCGGGCGTCGAGAATTGGCGAAAGAGAAGGCGCATTCCCTGCATATCCTGCGTGATCTCCGGGTAGACCTCGGTGTAGGTCCCTTCAAGGTAGACATTGGCGAGTAGGGCGGGTCCGCCATGCCCAGGCCCTGCGAGGTAGATCATATTGGCGTCATAGTCTTGGATGAGACGATTGACATGGACATAAATGAAGCTGAGGCCGGGTGATGTTCCCCAATGTCCAAGCAGTCGTGGCTTGATATGTTCGGGACGTAAAGGCTCTTTCAGCAGAGGATTGTCTTGCAAATAGATCTGACCGACGGTCAGGTAGTTGGCTGCGTTCCAATAGCGTTGCATCAATACGAGATGTGTTTGATCAACACGTGACATCATACCCTCCTCAGATCAGACCGTTGAGCATGGAACTCGTTTGATCTTCAATATGCTTTTTTCGTTGATGTTCGATCCCCTATCGTTGTCCTTCATAAGATACACCATAGCAAGCAGATAGGGATGATGCAATAAGATTTCGTACAGATTGTACATTGACACACCTGATCAGGTATTGTCAAGTCAATGGACTGCACCCCTGTGTCCAATGTGCATAATCTACTTTGTGAGTTCTTTGTGAGCATTTGGTTCCTCTTTGTGATGGAAGTGTGACATGCAAAGGCTATCTTTGAGATCAGGAGGAGTAGTGCGTTTGCGCTTCTGTCCGAAAGGAGGAGAAGCAGATGGGTATCTTGACGGAAGACATGAAGCGAGTCGTTCGTGAGCAACGTTTTGGCTTTATTGCAACAGTGTGTCCAGATGGCACGCCCAATCTCTCGCCGAAAGGAACGACGACTGCCTGGGACGACGATCACCTGGTCTTCGCCGATATCACCTCCTCGCACACCATCGCCAATTTGCGTCTCAATCCGGCCACGGAGATCAATGTGGTGGACCCGATGATACGCAAGGGCTATCGCTTCAAGGGGACTGCCACCATCCTCACGGAAGGGCCAGTCTTTGAGCAGATCGTTGCCTACTACACCCACCGGGGCACTGCCAACCCTATTCGCTCCGTTGTCCTGGTGAAAGTCGAGCGGGCAGCGCCCTTGATTTCACCTGTCTATACGCTTGGTCTGAAAGAGCCTGCGGTGCGCAATCGCTGGCTGCGCTATTGGGACTCTCTGCACCGGGAAAAAATTACGGAGCCCACAGGCGAATAGAGCCATCTCCGCTCTCCTCAACACGGGTTTAACCGTGATCGGATACAGTAATCACGATACGTTTGTCTCTTATTCTCTAGAGAAAGAGTAAAGCATGCAAGGGACGCAGGATGACCCCGGGGGTCATCCTGTACTTCATCCCTATATCGCTGACAGCGCGGCCGCATCCCACAACACCTTGCTCTTGTCCAGCATGTCGGGTGGTCGCACGATCAGCAGCGGCAGCTTTGTGGCGCTCAGAACACGCTCGGTGATGCTGCCCATGGCCCAGCGTTGTACGCCGCCACGCCCATGGGTGGCCATGGCAATGACGTCGCAGCGACCGAACACCCCGGCGCCTTCTGCATCTTCCCCGTTCTCTGCCACCCTGACGATCCCCTCAGCCACATCCGTATCGATCGCGACCGACCAGGTGACGGGCAGTTTGAGATTCGCCAGAGCAGGTGCGACCAGACCCTCGCGCATCTGCTCCACCGTAGAGCTGAGGTAGCGTTTGGCCTTGTACAGGAAGTGCTCATGCTCCTCAGGGTCTTTTCCCTCCCTGTCAGGGATCACTGGTTTCACCACCCGCACCAGGTGCAATGCTCCCTGTGCAGGAGCGGATAACGCGGCAATCAAGGATGCAGCGGGTTCGAGAGCCGCCTTTGCCAGCACAGAGCCGTCCAACGCGACCAGCGCGCGCAGCGGGCGTGTCACGTCTGGATGAG
>WNFB01001525.1_pt1 | contig 21386 bp, 19 predicted proteins | sample 5400501 | NCBI WGS metagenome assembly WNFB01 (sample SAMN13153341, study PRJNA577476) | soil metagenome | isolation source: 200 cm saprolite under Douglas fir tree site 2 hole 1 | place: USA:California | collected 2015-04-18 | reverse complement strand
TCGGAAAGGCGCTAACCGTGGGCAGCGAATACTCGGTGATGGTGCCCCGAACGGCTGGTATGATCTGATGGATACGTGGGGCAACATGATGTGGGGTCACATACGTCACCCGACCGGTTGGATGAGAAGACGGAACGCGTTGGGCGGCCAGGGCAGTAGAGGCGCTGGCTGACACCAGGAAGGTGACCTTGCCCCGCTTTGGTGGAGTGCTCAGATGTGAAAACTGAGCAGAAAGGAAGGAACACGAAAACGGTAAAACGTGAAGTTGCAAGACGTTTTTACGTTACGTAAACGTTTTCTATTGTTAATAATACCATAATAAACGTATTACGTCAAGAGTCTGTTTGAGCATCTTCTATAGCTTTCTGCTCGTAAATAACTGGACTGACTTGACCAAGCGCGGAATGGCGACGGGTGCGCTTGTAAAACACCTCCAGGTACTCGAAAATGGTTTGTCTGGCCTCGGATCGGGTCCGAAAGGTGTGGCGATACACGCATTCCTCTTTGACCGTTCCGAAAAAGCTCTCCATCAGTGCATTATCGTAACAATCGGCTTTTTTGCTCATGCTCACTTCAACATCATAGCTTCTCAAAAGAGCAAGATATCCTTGACTCGTGTATTGGCTTCCACGATCGGAGTGATGCAGCAAGCCTGGCTGTGGTCGTCGTCTGACCACAGCCATCATGAGCGCATCGGTGACCAATTGCTCATCGCGCCACTTCCCCATAGCCCACCCGACCGCCATGCCAGAGTAGCTATCGACAACTCCAGCTAGATAGAGATCTCCTGCTGCTGTTTCAATGGCTGTGATGTCGGTGACCCATTTGGTATGTGGGGCCGAAGCGGTAAACTCGCGGTTGAGCAGATTGGGAGCCACGGGATTGCTGGGATTGCTATCGGTGGTCCTCACTCGACGACGTTTGCGTTGTGCGCTGATCCCCCGCTCTTGCATCAAACGAGCTATGCGTTTGCGTCCACATCGTCTGCCTTGCTCTTGCAGCTCCGCATGAATGCGTGGACTGCCATAGACCCCTCGGTTCGCTTGGAAGATGTGTTCTCTTTGCTCTGCTAGAACCTGATCTTCTTGTGCCCGTTTTGAGACTTCCCGCTTGGTCCAGGCGTGATAGCCACTTTCAGACACCTCAAGAGCACGGCACATCAGCGCAATGGGATACTCCCGACTGTGAGCTTGCATGAACTGAAATTTCACAGCTGGCTCCGCGCAAAGATACGAACGGCTTTTTTTAACACTTCGCGCTCCTGTTTGAGGATGTCATTCTCTCGCCGCAGTCGGCGCTTCTCCTCTTCCAGCTCCGTTTGATGACCTTTGCCTGGGAACGCTTGATTGCTGTGTGCCGCAAACTGCTTGCGCCAAGCATGCAAGGCACTATCGGATATCCCTAGATCACGGGCAATCTGTGTCATGCTTTTGCCGCTCGTTTCAGCCAGTTGAACGGCCTCTCGCTTACATTCTTGTGTGAAGACGCGTTGCTCTTTCTTTGCCATGGATTGCTTCCCCCTTGGTGGTAGTATATTTCATCTTCCTTGGCTCTAGTTCTCTTTCAAACGTCTTCAAAATATGTTTGGTGACAGTTTGCAGTTCTTTCCTCTTACTTTCTGCGTTTCGCCATTTCCTCTTCCATCGTACTGCTAGTCACCAACTCATACAACAATGCCTGTCCAGCTTTTGGGCGCAATATGCGGCCCAGGCGTTGAATATATTCACGCTTGGTGCTATTGCCGCTGACAATTATCGCGACACGGCAATCGGGTACATCCACGCCTTCATTGAGGACGCGACCTGTGACCAGTTTGCTGTACTGCCCAGAGCGGAAGCGTTCGAGTATGACACGACGTTCTTCAGTTGGAGTCTTGTAGGTTATGCGGGGCAGGCAGAAACGGCGGCTGATCTCATCTACGACCTGGTTGTACTCTGAGAAGAGAATGACCTGATCAGCAGCATGAAGCCTTAGCAGGCGCTCGATCTCGACATATTTGGCAGGTGTGTTCATGGCAATATTGCGTGCTTCCCGCCAGGCGAGCATGGCTTTACGCGCTTCGGGATCACGTGCACTGAGAAAAATAATCTTCTGCTGAAACTCCTCTGGAGAACGTATAACGATATGTCGGCGCTGTAAAAACGAGCGATAGATGCTTCTCTGTTCGGCATAACGAGCTTCATCCTCGCTCGACAGTGAGATATCAATACATAGCTCTTTATATTGTGCCAAGTAACGCCCCTCGGTCAGTTCTGCAGGCGAACGTCGATAGACTTCCGGGCCGATCAGTCGCTCTAGGTCGAGGTGCGTCATATCACTGCGTTCTGGAGTCGCGCTCAATCCCAAGCGCAGGGGAGTAAAGGCGCTCTCTGCAATCAAGCGATAGGTTGGTGCAGGTAAATGGTGACACTCATCGAAGACCAGTAAGCCGAAGCGTTTTAGTTCGCGTGGATAGAGAGCGGCCGAGTCATAGGTAATGATGGTGATAGGCTTCATCTCTTTCTCTCCACCGCCAAATGTACCAATTTCACCAGTGCTCAAGGAAAGCGCGGAGGCAAGGGCAGTCCGCCACTGTTGTAGGAGATCGAGTGTTGGTACCACTGCCAGCGTCCACAGTCCCGTTTCGTGGATGGCCATCGCCGCCACCAGCGTTTTGCCCGCCCCAGTGGGCAGGATAACCACACCCGCACTACCCTCTGCCAGCCAGCACGTCAGAGCCTCGTTTTGATAAGGGCGCGGTTCGATCTGCAGGGCCGTAGTAAAGGGCAGTGCAGGCCGTTCCTCGAAGGCAACACTGAACGGCGTGTGCTGAGCCTGCAAAGCTCGTTTCAACGTCTGAAAATGAAGCGGCTGAGTGCGCAAAAAAGCATGCCGCTTATCACGCCCCATCGCGGCGCGGATATCTGCTGGTAAGCGCGCTCCAAACAGCGCTTGCAGCAGTTCCGGTGTAGGCAGGAGCAGCATCTCTTCGTTCGGGATGATAACGAGGTCACGGCCTCGATGATCGATAGTAGTCATGGAGCAACTTCACTATTCATTTGAGGTAGCAAACAACGAAAACCGGTCTGGTAGAGGTGATGCCTCATTCCTCTTTTCCCTTAATGATTCGCTCTTCTGAAGAAGAGGAGATAATGTGTCAGCTAGACTGTCAGAAAGATATCCATTTGGCGTAAATCCATTGTACTGGAGAATTCTTTCTAATGCAACGCAAAACGGGTTACTCAGAGATGTCCTCTTCGGTAAAGAAATGCTGCCGCCATGCTAGCATGTACCCGTTGACGGCCCACTCCTCTAGCGCTCGATTGCGGTGATAAGCGTTTCGTGCTGTGACATAGGCATAACAGTCCACAGCGAAGTCAATCATGGATAGGTACTCCATTTCTTTGGAGTTGTTCGTTGCGCGGGCAAGGTCTTGCCGAAAAAGTATTTACCCCTGCTCCCACGCGGTTTTGATGTGAGGAAATGCTGCAGCCTACGCCAGTCGTGTTCAAATCTCTTGCTCTTTTGTGCCGCAGAGGCGGCACGAGAAAGAAATGTTTCGAGGTGTTGCGGATGGAGGGCAGTATCATCATCTGGACGCCCGCTGTCGCTTCCTCTGTGAGCAAAGAATATGCGTATGTGCCGAACAGCGAGGGTAGCTGCAAACAACTCCGGGTCGAGATCTGCTCTCTGGAGATCGAGAGCGTCTTCAACATAATCTCTGCTCATTTCTCTCGCCTCCACTGGTCATGCCTGCAAGCTGATTGATGCTAAACTATTTACTTGTCTTTATTCAGCTACTCTTCCTGCTCGTGTTGCATATTTAGTGCGCGCCTGTGCCCCTCAAAAATGCCGCAAACTCCTGATGCCAATGTGATAGGAGTTTGAGGTACTCGAAGAATTGTATGCGTTCCTCGCGAGGTACGACTGGAAAGAGCGGCTGTGAGCTTACCTCTTCTATTTCTCCATCTTCACCAAGCTTCACGACATCCATGATTGGCATAGTGTCTTGTGCCTGGAGCATTTTCCGCGCATGGGTTGTTGCCTCCTGAATCAAGTCACGTCCGCGTGCAACGAGTTCCTCTAACTGCATCCGCGCGTCGCTGCTATCCAGCAGCAGCGAGAAATACAGCGCTGGCCGGGGAAGCATCTTATCGGCATAGGTGTAGGCCAGGAGAAACTCGAAAAGGCGGCCGCGCATCTCTCGATACTCGGTCAGCATCTCTTGATGCGCTTGCTCTGTTGCTTTGAGCCAGGACTCCGTGGCCTGTTGCAGTTGTGCTTGCCGCGACGGTGTGACGAGCGACCAGTTAAAACAACTACACCAGAGCGGGAGGGCTCCCAGATGCAAACACCACACGATGCGCGTGCGCCCCGTTGGCATTCGCCATGGCAACTTCCGCGCATTGCACCACAACACGAGTTTACGCCAGCGAGGAATATGGGCATCAGCTCGCAAACCAAACATCTCGCAGAGAGCGACCACTGGAATATAGCGCGAGCCGTCGGGCAGGCACAATAAGGACACTTCTTCGTTGAAATAGGGAAGGATCATCGTGGTTTGCTGAATCACTTGCTCGGTCTGCTTCATCGTTCTCTCCTCACCTTCTCCACTTTTCTTTCCTTCAGGAACTGGCCTTGACCAGTGGTTGGCTGTATTATTTACGCCGCCAGATTTGATGTGGCACGGTCTCCAGCGCGGCGACTGAAGAACTACTTATCACTGCTCTCCGTCGCCGGCGCGGCAGATCAGTTCTTCAACCACCGCCGGACTACTAGCCCAGCGCAAAATGTGCGTCTCTTGCTGAAGCAACAGTTCCTCGCTGATCAACGCGCAGTTTTTGCGCGGAGCTAGATCGCGAAACGTGGGACGAGACAGTTCAAACCGGATTTTCTCAAAACGGTCGCTGGGGGCGACTATACAGAGATGCACCTCTCGAGTTGGCAAAAGCGCGTCCAGATCGTAGAGGCGGAGCAGGCTCGTGGAGACGTCCGTGTGCGCTTGTTCGATTTCGTAGGCCGCGATGATATCGTTATCGAGTAGCCACAGCACATCAATTTGTCGAATAATCTGTTGCACTGGCGTATCTGCCAGGACAGGAAGGGTTGGTAGGCTGAGATCCCCCAAACGCTCGCGCTGGCACTCTTTGCTGTGATCGCTGGCGGCGATCCAGACACGACAGCCCACCTTGTGCCCTAGCTTCGCCAGTAACCATTGCAGATGAGTCCGACAGGAGACCATCGGTTCCCTCATGTGAGCGCTGCTCTTCTCACCTGTAACGGCAGATCCATTCCTGTTCTTCGCTCCCGCCCTGTTGGAGAGTCCGCATGTCTCCCTCCGAGCAGAAATGCCGTGGCTATCGCTTCTCACATCAGAATATGCTCGCTTGTTCCCGACGTCGCTTGATTTTGTGTCCCGCCGCGCATACCAGGAGGCGAGGTGTTCGAGTTCCCATATGGAGACGCCTAATGCTTGTGCGAGAGCGAGAAAACGTGTGCGGAACGAGAAGTATGTTTCGACCGGATTCTGAGCTTCCTTTGGGTGTGTTTCCTCTGTCAGAAGGGCCTGGCGAACGTCGAGATAAAAGATCGGCCATCGTTCTGGATCCTGGATATGCCACCACGCGCTGAGAAAGAAAGGAACTCGTGCAGGTTGGAGTTGAGCGCGTGTGACTTGGCGCGAAGCAATCAATCCCTCCAAAAATTGAACGAACGCCTGCATCTGGCGCTGTCCATCCTGCGTCTCTTCAGGGACACGCATCATCAAACGGAAGAGATGCCCAAAGGTGTCCTCACTAGGAACATGTTTCACCAGTTTATTGAGGAACAATCCACCAGACATCCCCTGCAAATGGAAAACGTTCCACGCATTATGCGTTTTCTGCTGAAAAACGGTATTGAACTCCTTGAGTGTGATTGCTCCATCAAGAAAAGAGCGCAGCAATTGCGTCATCTCTTGTTGTGTATGTGGCCGTCGCCGGTCGATGTTTCTATTGAACGTTACTGATGGCATGTCGCTGAGATATGTACTATAGGCCAGACGCCATTGCTCTATCTTCTCATTTGACCACATAAGCATGCTTCCCTTTCCCACTTTTACCAATCAGGCTTGAGTTCATTTAATAACTTTCAGCCGGATATAGGCTTCTCGGCATAATTATAACCGTCTTAATGCCACTTGGATTTCTTAGAGTGGTCACAACAATCTAGAAGATCGAATACCTTGCTTGACTAAGGTAAATATAAATGGCGAGCCGTAATAAGTTCACTAACACTCTTACCTCATGTACTCTTGCCTGCCACCTCAGCCTGTCGTCACAACTGTCACTACTCAGTATTCAATCCCTGGCCGATGAAGACCATTATACCACGTTTGGGATCATTTTTAAATAATTCCTATCAAGGTTTAAATATATCATCCTATCGCGGATTTTTTCAAGAATGAGAGCCGTCAAATACATTACATCCATGACTGATGAAATTCCTGATCTTCCAGGCTATGTCTCTACCAGGGAGGCTGCGAAGATACTAGGCGTCTCTGAACGACGAGTCCGGCTGTACATCGAAATGAAACGTCTACCCGCAGTTCGAGCGGCCGACGTTCTTATGATCCCTCTGGATAAAGTCAAAAACTTCAAGCGAAAGATCGTTGGACGTCCGCGTAAAAATGCACCTGCTTGGCGGATATCGTCCGTCGAAAACACGCAGTTTATGACTTTCATTTCTGTGCAGACACGAACCCAGGAGGAGAAGCAATTGATGCATCGACTGGAGGAGGTGAAGCAGCTTGGTCACCACGTCTTCCCAGGCACAGTGGCACGCTATGTCGTGCGCAGTAAAACCGTTCAAGGTCAGGTGGAGATTGTGTTGGTCTGGAGAAGTACCGTGATGCCAAATGATCAGGAGCGCGAACAGGCTTTGGAGGCGTTTCGGCAAACACTGGCTGATGTGTTGGATTGGGATACCGCTCAATACAATGATGGCACTATATTGATACACACCTGACTCACTTCCGGTATGAATGATGAGAGTCTTTAAGCCCATCCTCTGTAAACAGGGCATTTATTTTAACGACTAACTGCTGCTTTTTAATGGAATAGCTGCATGTTCTTCAATCATCAGAAGCAACCTGGCGCTTTGTTCTGGGGTCATATAACGTACGATTTCTTGCTGTAAACTTACCAGAACCCCTCGAAACCGCTCATTTTGTTCTTTCGCCAGTTCACCCTGCTGAACACGCTGCTTTAGCTTCTCATACTTCTTATTGAGGATCTCCAGTTGACTTGAAAGGTCGCTGACCCGCTGACGTGGTAATGTAATGACATCTTCTGCTTGATCCAATCCCTGGATTTGCTCCCGGCTTCGGGTAACGGGAGATCGCTTTCTTGGCTTAGACCTTCCCTCATCTCGCAGCTTTCGGATTTTCTCTGCCCAATCCCGGTACCGATGATTGAGAGTGTTGGACGAAATTCCAGCGCGGCGTGCAAATTCGACAACAGTGATACGTTCCCTTGAATCGAGTAGGTTTTGAAATTCGTCTTGTAATCTTTGTAGGGTGGTCTTTCCATCAACAATCCGGTGGTTCGCCATATTTTGCACCCCTATCTATCTAAAGCACGTAATTGTTCTGCCACTTCGGGGAAGTATTGTTGAAGATCAGAGGAGTGCAGAAATCCACAGCGTCGTGTAAATTCAGTGAATGTCGGACGTTCCCCTGAATCTATAATTCCCCTCCACGAGTCTTCAACCCTTGGCCTGAATGCTATTTCAATATACTCTAGAATGCGATTATATACGCTCGTATAATGCCGCTTGAGCACCATGTATCCTATACCTACTTCTTTAGCGACTTCAGCAGGCGTCGTGAATAGCCGCGACTGGCGAGCCTCCTCTAATACCTGGTCGAGCCGCCACGTTACTGCATGGTCGCGTCTCGCCATCTCCTCCTTCAGGCGGTCGCGCCAATCCGGATAGTACTTCATGAGTGTCTCAGTGCATATCCCCGCCTCTTTGACGAACCTCTCGAGGGACCATATCGTTCCAGAGCGTTCCATACGTGTCCAGGCAGCCTGCAGTTTTACTTCTCTCACGGTACTGTTGTGTTCATCTAACCGATCTACCCAGTGGTGATAGCTTCCAGACAGCGTGCCCTGGGGGATTCCAGCAGCGGTCGCGAATTCTTGTACAGTTTTTACTTCACCACTCTTTTCTATCTCAGCAAAAGCCTGGGCAAGGACTGCATCTGTCTTCCTTTTTACCCATCCCCCGGGCTTACGGAGTTGAGGAAGAAGTTCAGGACAGAGGGTACGTATCGTGTCAAGGTCGACCGAACATTGCTCTGCGAGCTGAGTAAGGGTGAGATCCCTGCCAGACTCACATACCTCATTCCACCGCTTATAAATATGCGCTATACGGTCCTCTTTAGAGGCGTGGTTGATGGAATTCCGCAAACCAAGTTCTCTATTGTGCTGGCGGACTCTCTGAGCAATGTCTGGGTAGCGCTTGGTGAAAAATTCTTGACTTATTCCGATGTGTTTGGCAAAATCTCGTAGCGGTTCGCATGTCTGAGCAGAGATTAAATTGCGCAAGCGTTGTTCAGCCTGATCGCGTAGAAGTTCATCTCGCACGCTGCGATTGTGGTCTGCCAGCTTCTGTTTCCACTCTGGGTAGTTCTTGTACAGGGTTACAGCTGAGAAGCCACATTGTTGTGCGAATTCTGGAGGCGTCGCTGTCTTCTGCAAAGTTTGTAACTCTCTTAGTTGCGCCGCCATGACCTCCTGCATTGACACTGGGCATTGTTTGTTATGCTGTGCCAGACGGTCGCAAATCGGGGCGCAGGTGTATAACGCGTGCGTTTTCACGCCGAGCCGATGTGCGAGCGCCTGAATCGTCATTGGGACCTTCCTTCGCTCAAGCTCCTGCAGGATGGCGTCTGCTCGCGTGATGATGGTGGCATCAAATTCCTGGATTGGCTTGGAGTCGTGCTTGGTCTTGCGAGTGCCTGGAGGACTTGATTTTCGACGGGGCAAAGACTTTGCGGGAATTTGGGGCTGCAGTGGTTCAAATTGCGGGTCTTGTGGCACTAGCCCACGTCGGGGACGATCTGGAGGCATCTTACTAGCGGCTCGTTCCTCTGCATCGGTAATCTCGCTCAATATCTGGTTCAGCCCGTCGAGCCTTGCCTTCCATTGTCCCAGGCGTGGATGCCTTGGGCTGCTCTTTTCGAGGTCTTCAACCTGTTGAAGAAGAAGCGTCTGGTCTTCCAAAAGAGCCTTCTTGCTCTCTGGAGTATAGAGTGCATAATCACAACCGTCTCCTTTAGGTCCGATCCAGCACGGGTCACCGCAGACACACGGTCCGCTAGCTTCCGGAAGAATTCAATGGCCGTAGTGCGTCGGGTGTACCATCATCCCCTGCTCTCGCCAAATGGCAACGTCGCATGGATCGAGATTGCGTACAGCTGCTGAGCGGTTGTTGAGGACTGGAAGGGCTTTTTCTGTGAGTAGCCGACGGTCATTCATCTCACGAATGAGTTGTATGTCTTTTTCTTGGCCGTGAATGTAGACGCCCGTTATTGGGCTGAGCCCCGCTGTTGTCCGTGCGTGGTCAAGGTGATCGCCTACCACAACATATGAAGCGCCACCCAGATATGCTTTGTGGGCCAATGTATGGCGCGTCTGGTGGGGGTTAATATAGTAGTACTCTCCTTGATATTTAATGTTATAGCGATGGATGAAACCAGCGCGGAGAATACGCCTATCCTCGCTTATGTCGCCGCTGAGCCATGACGCAAAGGTATCCCGACTTGGAACTCGAATATTTCCTCCCCTTAGCCAATTCGTCAGAAAAAGTTTATCGAGCTTACTTTCCCGGGCGAGAGCATCGGTCCATTCTCTGACGCGTGCTACCTGTTCACGCACAAGCTGCGCAGCAGGTTCGGTGATGAAAATTTCTTTCTGCCCCAGATGAGCTTTTGCATTGTGATACGCCAGCCAGATGCCTGGGCCTGTTTCCGTCATCTCCTCAACCGTTGGCTCCCGCAGGCAATCTCGCTTCAATAGCAACACCTCCGAGACACGCCTTCCGCTGAATAGGAGGAGCATGAGGACAACGAGGTCCTTAGAGTGGCGCGAAGTCCTGCTCACCCGTATTGAATCTAATGGGACACACACAGGGCAATGTGTCCTCTTGGCCCATTTATCGATCTGGCAATGGAACATGTGCTCTTTCACAACACCAGTCTACAAGACGTGTTATGCGACTCTCTTGTGCTTTGAGTTAGACCCTACATAATACATATAAAACACCGACCGAGGAACGCCGCGCCATACTGGAACGTTTTCGCACGGGTCAGTACACCAAGCTGGTAACGGGCCGGGTGTTGAATGAAGGCGTAGATGTACCTGATTGCCGCGTGGCGATTATTGTCAGCGGCAATAGCACCAGGCGCGAATATATCCAGCGCCTGGGTCGTATCCTGCGCCCAAAGGTCGGCCAGGCTCTGCTGTACGAGCTAGTGACGACGGGAACAACTGAAGAAGAGATGGCCAAACGCAGGAAAGAATAGAAAACACGTTCCATACCAGGTTAATACGGTGCCCAATTCTCAACCACATCTCAACCAAATTTCAACCATCTTACTCTTTGCATTCGCTCTTACAGACTCTATACTCGGTCTATGTCTATGCGTGCATATGGCACGCATACTTGCTGAGTGCGAAAACATGTATATCGGGTGAAGAAAAAGGATTTCTCAAACTGGTTAGGTACGCCGAGGCTGTCGGCAGGAGGGATACTTAGATGCACTCACGGTCCTTACGCATCTGCTTCCCTACATTGCTCTGCATCAGTTTCATAGTGTTCTCGAGTGCCATATCTGCTTGTTCCACTACGCCCTCATCTAACCTGGACCCGCAAACACTTACGACAAGTCAAGCACAAAATAACTTTCCTTCCCCCTCATGGTGGAATGGCGTTTGCGATACTAATAACTACAGCAAGTCCAATGATAACTCTCAGCATCTCACCGCCTACACGCTGCCCAAAAATGCGCCTGTACCTGCGAACTATCGAGGTGTCGTAGCATGTGGCCCACGACCTCTTGCAGATCGCGCCCCGGATGTCACTGTGCCATTTCCTGACAAAGGAGCAAGCGGATACGAATGGGAAAGTGCGGAGTTAAGTATGCGCTTTATGTACCTCGCCTACGGTATTCGTTCCTATTATGCTCCAAGTGGTGCGGATGTCGTGGATAATTATAAGACTTCCATAAATCCTATTCTCGTACCAGTTACCAATGATGGCAGTTCCCATACGACTCCCCAACCGGGTGACATTTTAAGTTATAATTCAACGGACAGTCCCAATCATACCTCGGTGGTTATTGCCTCAAATGTTGATAGCACTGGAAGCGGAGAGATTACGGTGCTTGAGCAGAATTTCTCGCCTACCGGAACAGCCACACTCTCTGTAGGAGAGAAGGCGAATAAGGCTCCCTGGGTTGTCGCTGATGTAAAAAACTGGCTCCATCACACCGCCGATCTGATCCCGCAGACTGCTCTACCTGGAGCGAATGTGCAGGTAAAAGGGGAAAGATTTGTGCCCGGCCAATCGGTTTGGATCACCTTTGATCGTACAACCCTGTTGGGTACAACCATAACCAGCGACACCGGAACGTTTACCGCTACGATTACTGTTCCCGCATCGGCACTGCCCGGCAAACACATTATCCAGTTCACCGGAGATAACAACATCACCCCTCCTCAGACGGTATTCTATGTAGGCACGGCTCCTCTTCCCACTACCACTCCATCGCCCATTCTAACGGCATCGCCGGTACCTACCCCGGCTCCATCACCCGTTCCGACAACCATACTACCTACACCTGCACCTAACCCCAATCCCACTCCCACTCCCACTCCCACTCCCAATCCCACTCCCACTCCCACTCCCACTCCCAATCCAACTCCTACTCCTACCCCAACTCCCACTCCCACGCCGACTCCTACGCCCACGCCTACACCAACTCCTACGCCCACGCCTACACCGACGCCTACCCCAACTCCGACACCAACTGCGACACCAACTCCCACGCCCACGCCTACCCCAACTCCCACGCCCACTCCGACTCCCACTCCTATCGCCGATTTCTACCCTAGATCCAGACTCCTACTTTTGTTCTACCAACAGAGATGATTAGCCCGGCTAACTTGTTTTCTGGTGGATCATTTGTCAATTGAGTAGCCTTGGAAAAATCCGCGTTTGAGCCTGGGGAAACTCATCTCCGAATAAAGTGTGTCCGCTTGCTTAGATAAAAGTCTATTCTTATTGCATGAGTCATCCCGATCTTGAAGTGAGGATTTGGCCCTGGCAAAGCCAGGGCTAAGGTGGAATTTCGACGAACAAGCGCAACCATGAGAGTGTTTGACAGAGTCAAACACTCTCATGGTTGCGCTTGTTCGTCGAAATTCCGGAATGACTCATGTTGTTGAGCTTACGCAATTGACAAATGACCACTAATGCGTCATTACTACTGATGAGGTTCCTTCGGCAGCAGCCTCGGGGGCTTGACTACTCGTCACCCTTCTCCTGCCGCCGCGGAGTGGGATCTCCTTCAGGAAGAAGATGGCGACAAATCCCACGCACATGAGGACTGTACACAGAACGAAAACGTTGTGTATACCGCTCGTCAAGCCGACCTTCACGGCTTCCAACAGTTGATCGTACAATGCTTTGCCTTGTGGACCAAAGGCCGAGAATTGTGCAAGCAGCCGCTTCTGAGTGTCCGGCGAGAGCAGGACGTTCGGATTGTCAAAGACACTGAGTGCCTTCGCAGGAACGACCGCTTTGACTAGAGACGGAATGGCATTGTGAAAACCGGGTACATAGGCCGAAGTCAAGAGCGAGCCCATGGCCGCTACCGCAATGGTGCTACCAATTGAGCGGAAGAAGGTGAGACTAGATGTTGCCTGGCCAATCTTTGTTGGCAGTGCGTTCTGCACGATCACCGTGTAGAGCGACATACTGAACCCAAGACCCAGACCCAACACAATCATCGCAATGATCAGATCCGTATTGGTTGAGTTCACATCCAGGCGTTGTAGCAGTAACGACCCAACAATCGTGATCGCCATACCAACAAACGCGATCCACTTGTACTTGCCATAGCGCGATACTAACTGACCGGAGACGATACTACTGAAGATCAAACCCATCATCAATGGTGTGAGGAGCAGACCACTATTGGTGGCTGAGATGCCCAGGACACCCTGTGCATACAGTGGCAAGAACAGGATACTCCCAAACATTCCCATACTCGTGATCATCGTGATCAGCACGGATACGCTGAAGATGCGGTTCTTAAACAGGCTTGGATCGATAATTGGTTGTGCGTTCCGCCGTTCCAGGTATGCCTCGTAGATGATAAACAAGGCCACGAAGACAATTGCTCCACTAAACAGGCTCATAATCTGCCATGAGAGCCAATCATATTGAGAACCGGCCAGGGAGAATCCCAACATGAGTGGGACCGTACCGGCAATCAATAAGAGAGCGCCAAGGTAATCGATCGAAACTTTCCCCGTGTTTTTGCTCCGGAGTGGTGGCATCAAGAAGATGAGCACCAGCAATGCAACGATACCAATGGGCAGGTTGACATAGAAGACCCAACGCCATGTGGCGTGGTCGGTAATCCAGCCGCCGATTGTCGGACCAAGGATGGATGACAGACCGAACACAGCACCTGTCAAGCCCTGCCATTTGCCGCGTTCGCGTGGGGTGAACAGGTCTCCAATCACTGCAATAGCAATTGGCAGCAACGCGGCCGCTCCCAGACCCTGGAACGCACGGAAGGCGATCAACTGATTCATCGTCTGGGCTGCACCTGAAGCGGCAGACCCTACCAGGAACAGCACAACGCCAATCAAGAAGATTGGCTTGCGTCCGAAGAGATCGGAGAGCTTCCCATAAATCGGGATCATCACTGTTGAGGTCAGCAGGTACGCGGTCGTGACCCAGGTGTAGCGATCGAAGCCTTGCAAATCGGTGATGATGTGGGGCATGGCCGTTCCCACAATCGTCTGATCGAGGGAGGCAAGCAACATCACAAGCAAGACGCCTGCCATGGTCAAGAGCGTCTCACGGCGCGTGAATCGTGGAGTTTCTATATCCTGGTTTGTAGAGCTACTGCCCACAACCGTGTCGCCCGTTGTCGAATTATTCGATACTGTTTTCATGAAAAAAATCTTTCTTCATAATACTATTTGTAACTAACCTGGCTTCGTGATTGGCTATCCCGTTGAAGTAGATTTGCCGGAGATATTTGACCAGTTCTTCGTGTGAGAAGTCATCTCCCAACACGAGACGATCATAACTTTTTGGCGAAAACAAACCAAAAAACGAGATCAGCATAACTTTTGTTGGAATGGAGGAATTAATTTCCCCCGCGGCCTTCCCTTCTTCAAGCAGTTTCGTTACGCGTGAAACCAGGGATTGCCAGAGATCACTCATACATCCACCCTTTTCCATAATCATCCGCTTCAGATCTACGCCATTGTACATCGATGAAAGAAGACTTGCTTGTTTGCTATAAAACCCCGTATAGACAAACTGAAGGAGTGCCTCAAGCCTGGCTCTCGGTGTCGGCTCTGCTTCGATTACCGCATCAATTCCCTCGAGGAATGTCTGCATGGTGCGCTTAAAGATCGCTATCACCAGTTCTTCCTTCCCGGGAAAATGTGTGTAGATCGTGCCTTTGGCGATACCAACGCGAGCAGCAATCTCATCCATCGAGGTTTCATAATATCCTCTTTCCTGCAGCACTTCTTCTGCTGCCTGGATAATGAGTTCCTCGCGCTCACGTCGCTGTTTTTCCTTCAGTGAAGTAGTCGGTGTATGAACTGTTTGCATAATAAGCCTCTTTGCTTGCACTTTTGTACTGATTTGTCTATGCTTTGACTAAAGACATTTCCATTGACTTCTCGGTACTTTCTCTGACCATCTAGAGTTTTTATGACTCTATAGTCATAATTCTACCATAGAGTCTTTCAAATGTCAAGGGTGGGAAGCGAACATGAGTGGTGTGGTTTTGCAGCCGCATTCCGGGAACGCGGCTGCAAAACCACACCACTCATGTTCGCTTCCATTCATGCTTTCAACAGCACATGAATCGCTCTCCCCAGAGCACTCTCAACGCCCTCTAGCAGCACCTCGCTGAGTCCGGGATGAGCATAAAGAATCTCTGAAAGGTCGGTCAGCGTGGCTCCCATCTCGATTGCCAGCGTCGCCTGCCCGATCAAATCACCGGCACGCGGCCCCACGATTGTCGCACCGAGCATAAGCCCATCATCCGCATTCGCCACCACCAGGGCAACACCGTTATCGGTACCCAGTGTCAAGGCACGTCCATTGGCCGCCAATGGGAAACGCCCTGTAACCACCTGATAGCCTGCCTTTGCTGCCTCTTCCGCAGAGTAGCCAACCGTTGCAATCTCTGGGGTCGTATGGACAACCTGCGGTATCACCAATGGCGCGAACTGTACTCGTTGACCGGAGAGGACTTCCGCGGCCACTTTGGCCTGTTTTATGGCAACACTGGCGAGGGCGCGTCCCCCCGTACAATCACCAACGGCATAAATATGTGGCACGCTGCTCTGTTGCATCGAATTGACTGCTATACCGCCATTCTCAGTGACTTCTACCCCTGCCGCGTCCAGGTGCAGCCCAGACGTATGTGGAGAAACGCCCTGTGAAATCACCACGGGACGATCTTGCATGTCTTCCATTGCCGCCTTTGCCACCACCTGTATTCCCAGCTTCCGCAGACCAGCCTGTACCAGGCGCAACGCCGTGGGATCGAAGCCAGCCAAAATCTGCTCGCCGGGCGAAAGGAGCTTGACCTTGACATCGAGGCGTGCGAAAAGCGTCGCCAGTTCCAGGGCGATGTAGTCATCTCCCACAATGCTGAGGGTTTCCGACAGATCAGGCAACATCAATGCCTGTTCAGGTGCCAGTATCTTCTTGCCATCAAACGCTACATGAGCATGAGGAGCGGCGTCGGCACCAACTGCAAGAATGCAATGGTCAAATTTGAAGCGATGCGAGCCGTGTTCTCCTTCGACACGCACCTCCTGGGCGTTGATGAACCAGCCTGTGCCGTAGACATAGTCGATGCGGTTGCCATCGATTAAACGCCTCACTCCGCCGGTCAGGCGATCAACCACACTCTGCTTCCATGCCTGCATCTTCGTCCAGTCAAAGGAGACAGTTTCGGCGGCGATACCCATAGTCGGCAGTTCTTCAGAACGTGCCTGTGCGTAGCGTTCGGTTGCCGAGAGCAGTGCCTTGAGGGGAATACAGCCCAGCTTTAAGCAGGTGCCGCCCGCAGGTCCCTGGTCAATCAGAGTGACATGATGCCCAAGCTGCGCGGCCCGAATGGTGGCGACATAGCCCCCTGGGCCTGCACCCAATACCAGGACATCTACAGCGGTGGTGACATCTCCAACTACCATATTACTACTTCTTTCTGCTCCCCACCTTTACACCATGTCCAACATCAATTGCTGCGGGTTCTCCACCAGTTCCTTGAATCGTGCCAGGAACCTGCCGGACATGGCACCGTCAATCAGTCGGTGGTCAAACGAGAGTGCCACCGGCAGCATTGGGCGCACAATGATGGCTCCCTGCTGCACAATCGCCTTCTCTTGCAACCTGCCTACCGCGAGGATTGCCACTTCGGGATGATTGATAATCGGAGTGCCAGTTCCGCCGCCAAAACTTCCCACATTATTCAGCGTAAAGGTGCTGCCGCTGAGTTCGTTTAGCGCAAGTGTGCGTTTGCGAGCCCCCTCGATCAACTTCTCAAGCTTCGTGGCAACCTCCACCAGCGTGAGACGGTCAGCATCGCGCATGACCGGCACAAGCAAGCCCTCCGGCGAATCGGCTGCAATGCCGATATGGTACGAGTGCTTGTAGATAATCTCGCGCTTCTCATCATCCAGGCTGGAGTTAAAGATGGGAAACTCTTTGAGCAGCGGTATGAGGAGTTTGATCAGCAGAGGCATGTAGGTAAGGCGAATGCCGCGCTGTTCCGCTACGGGTTTTAATGCCTGGCGCAGAGCTATTAAGCCACCGCCATCGATCTCATCAAAAGCGGTCGCATGGGGGATAATGCGCCACGATCGCTCCATATGCTCCGCGATACGCTTGCGCAAACCCGTCAGAGGCTGACGCTCATCTTGCAAGGAAGGAGCAGGTTGCCCAGCTTGCAGCGAAGTGACAGCCACTGGTTGAGGAACGGCTTGTTCCTCCTGGACAGTGGTAGGGGTAGACACAACGGGCTGTGTGCCATTTTGCGTAGAAATGGCTGTCGTTTTCGCACGTTCAGCGTAGGCCCGCACATCTTCGAGAGAGATACGCCCGCTTGAACTGGAAGGTGTGACCTGCTCAAGGTCTACACCCAATTCAAAGGCGAGTTTTCGCACTGCAGGGGCAGCCTGTACTCGTGGCCGTGTTGCGGCAGGCGCTGCAGATTGGACCGTAGGCTGTGAGGAAGATTGTGTACTTGATGAAGTCGGCGCAGCACCTGTACTCGTTTCGACATTGTTCGATGAGCCATCGCTATCGCCTTTGGCCTCCGTTTCAAAGACGACCAGCACTTCACCAACTTTGGCAGTCTCTCCATCCTTCACGCGAATCTCGCGAACCTTGCCAACAACCGGCGATGGAAGTTCAACGATGGCCTTATCTGTCTCCACCTTCGCGATGGCCTGGTCTAGTTTGGCAGTATCACCAACATGAACAAGCCATTCGACTATCTCAGCTTCATGCATTCCTTCCCCCAGGTCGGCCAGCTTAAATTCGTACATAACTGCTCCTCATCACAAACGGCAAATCTTTCGATAAGGAACTTTCACTTTTTCATCAGGTGAGAATAACCATGGTTATTCTCACCTGATGAAAAAGTGAAAGTTCCTTATTGGATTTCTACGTAGGTTCCATGACCTGTCGCAAGGCGGCTAACACTTTGGGCACTGTTGGTAAATAATAGTCCTCCTGCCCTGGAACAGGATAGGGAGTGTCGTAGCCGGTGACGCGCCCAACAGGCTTGAGCAGGGAATACAGGCAGCGATCATTGATAATCGCGATGATCTCGGCTCCCACGCCGCCAGCGCGGGCGGCCTCGTGAATCACAATCGCCCGCCCGGTTTTCTCGACCGAGGCGGTTATGGCCTCTTCATCGAGCGGCCAGACGGTGCGCAGGTCGATGATCTCTATGCTCGTCCCACTCTCCTTTTGCATCTGTTTCGCCGCCTCTACAGCCAGGGGTACCATGGCCCCGTAGGCAAATAGGCTGACATCCGTGCCCTCTTGCACCGTGTTGGCCTTGCCAAGAGGGATGCTGTAATATTCTTGCGGCGTCTCCTGGCGAAACGAGCGGTAGAGCTTGATGTTTTCCAGGAAGAGTACCGGGTCGGGGTCAGCAACAGCCGAGGCCAGCAGACCTTTGGCATCATAGGGGTTCGAGGGGATAACCACCTTGAGGCCCGGCGTTTGCATAAAGACGCCTTCGAGACTATCGGAATGCAGTTCAGGCGAACGCACGCCACCACCATAGGGAGCGCGTACCACCATAGGGCAGGTGTAGGCTCCCGCGCTGCGAAAACGCATGCGGGCCGCCTGGGAGACCAGCTGGTTCATACACACAAAGAGGAAGCCCGCGAATTGTATCTCGGCTACCGGGCGCAGCCCATACACAGACATACCCACCGCACTGCCAATAATAGCCGACTCCGACAACGGGGTATCGAAGACACGCTGCTCGCCGAACTTCTTCTGTAGATGCTCGGTGACACGGAAGACCCCGCCGTTCGCTCCTACATCTTGTCCAAATACGACCACCCGCTTGTCGCGTTCCAACTCCAGGGTAAGCGCCTGGTTCAGGGCCTCTATCATCGTCATTAACATATCTTTATCAACCTCTCCCCTGCTACCTGGGGTCAATATGGCTCAGCAGATCAGCACGCTGCTCCTGGAGCCGCGGAGAAAGGCTGGCCGAGGTATAGTCAAAGAAACTATCCGGGGCCATCGGCGGCATCGCCTCAGCCACGCGCACAGCCTCGTTGATCTCCTCTTCAACGGCTTCGACGATCTGCCGGACCTGTTCTTCATCGAGCAGGCCGCGACCGATGAGGAAGCGTTGGAAACGCGCAATCGGGTCTTTTGCCCGCCATGTCTCCACCTCCTCGGCGTGGCGATAGCGCGTGGGGTCATCGGCGGTCGTATGCGCCCCGATACGGTAGGTGAGGGTTTCTACGAGGGTTGGCCCCTGCCCTGAGCGAGCCCTCTCAACGGCCTGCTGCATCACATCATAGACTGCCAGGATATCATTGCCATCGACCAGCACGGACGGGATGCCGAAACCCGCACCGCGAGAAGCAAGTGTAGGTGCCGCGCTCTGTTTATGACGAGGAACGCTGATCGCCCAGCCATTATTCTGCACCACCAGCACCACGGGAGCCTGAAAAACACCCGCGAAATTCAGGGCTTCATTGAAATCGCCCTCGGAGGTTGCTCCATCTCCACAGACACCCACGGCCACCGCTGGATCGCCCGCTATCTTCGCGGCCATCGCCAGGCCAACAGCATGAAGCATCTGCGTGCCAATCACAATCTGGATGGGCAGGCAGTGTATTTCCCTGGGATAGTGTTCGGGAGTAAAACCACGAAATGCGTAGACAAGCGTGGCTATAGGAAGTCCTCTTACCAGCAGCGAGGCAATCTCTCGATATGAGGTGGCCAGCCAGTCCTGCGGCTGAAGTGGTGCCGCCAGCCCCACCGCCGTGGCCTCCTGCCCCATCAGAGAACCAAAGGTAGTGGCACGCCCTTGCCGCTGCAAGGCTACGATTTTGTTTGAGAATGCCCGTCCCAACTGCATAGAGCGGTAGAGCGACAGCAGACGCTCAGTACCCAGGTCGGGCATCTCCCCCACCAGCTTTCCCTCTGCGTTCAGGATTTGATAGGGTGCCATATCTGTATCAGACGCGATAAATCGAGCCCCTACATTCGTCGCCATTTCGCGCTCCTTCAGTTACTGCTTATTTGGAGAATATCCAGGGTGCTTCCTGTTTCCTGCGATTTTCGTAGGCGGCGATTTCGTCGTTGTGCAACAGCGTCCAACCGATATTATCCAGCCCTTTAAGCAAAACATTTTTCCGAAAGCCGTCGATCTCGAAGTGCAGGACGCGCTGCTGAGGTGTTGTCACCGTCTGCGCTTCCAGGTCAACCGCGAGGGTGTAGCCCTCTGTGGCTTCAGCTTCCGTGAATAGTTCCTTCACAATTGCCTCGTCAAAGGTCACAGGCAGGATGCTGTTATTGAAGCAGTTGTTATAAAAGATGTCGGCAAAGCTGGGAGCGATGATACAGCGAAAGCCATACTGTCGAATGGCCCAGGGGGCGTGCTCGCGTGATGAGCCACAGCCAAAGTTATCGCCCGCCAATAAGATAGTCGCTCCCTGGTAGCGCGGTTGGTTGAGCACAAAATCAGGGTTGGGTTGTTGAAGGGCATAGTCAAGATAGCGCCAGTTGGCAAAGAGTACCGGGCCAAAGCCGGTACGCTGTATGGTCTTGAGAAAACGGGCCGGTGTGATTTCATCGGTATTGACGTTGGTGCGATCCACCGGTGCCACCAGCCCGGTCAGTGTGGTAAATGCTTCCAATGTATTTAATCTCCTGTTATTATCCTACAGCTCTCGTATATCCACAAAGTGACCGGAGACAGCAGCGGCGGCGGCCATTGCCGGGCTGACAAGATGGGTGCGCCCGCCGCGCCCCTGGCGTCCCTCAAAGTTGCGATTGCTGGTCGAGGCACAACGCTCACCCTCTTTCAGGTAATCGCCATTCATCGCGATGCACATACTGCATCCCGCTTCGCGCCACTCAAAGCCAGCCTCGCGGAAAATGTCGGCAAGGCCCTCCTCTTCAGCCATACGCCGCACCCGCATCGAGCCGGGCACAACCATCGCCCGTATCGACGGTGCCACATGTTTGCCCTTGACGTATTGCGCTGCCATTCTCAAATCTTCCAGGCGGGAATTGGTACAGGAGCCAATAAAGACTGTATTCAAGGGAATATCTGAAATCTTCTGACCAGCTTCAAGGCCCATATACTTCAAGGCTCGTTCGTAGGCTTGGCGCTGCAACGGATCTTTCTGCGCGGCTGGGTCCGGCACAGACCCGTTGACATCGGCGACCATTCCGGGGTTTGTACCCCAGGTCACCTGCGGCCCCAGACCCTCCACATTGATTTCATGCACGGTATCGAAACGGGCACCGGCATCACTCGCCAGTTGTCGCCACGCGGCAACAGCCTGTTCAAACATCTCTCCCTTGGGAGCATAAGTGCGTCCCTT
>WNFB01005453.1_pt1 | contig 21390 bp, 18 predicted proteins | sample 5400501 | NCBI WGS metagenome assembly WNFB01 (sample SAMN13153341, study PRJNA577476) | soil metagenome | isolation source: 200 cm saprolite under Douglas fir tree site 2 hole 1 | place: USA:California | collected 2015-04-18 | reverse complement strand
CGGAACGCAGCCTGTCTTAAAAGACGTGAGACACGTTCCGACTTGCAACATTGTTGGTTCGTTTGCGGGCCCTCTACTAATCAACTTGGAGGATATTCAATGAAAGCTTTAGTCCTCGCAGTTGTCCTTGGAGCTGTGTCCGTCTATGCACAGACTTCCACGAGTACACCGCAGCAAAATACGGGCATCCAGAATCCCGCCACGTCACCTCAGCAAAATCCCAATCCCAGCGGTACGACGAGACCGCAAAATTTGAGTGAACGTGGCATAGAACGCATCATCAAAGAGGTGCACCACGAATTGGTGCTGCTGCCTTTCTACGGCGTCTTCGACAACCTCGCGTATCAGGTTGCTCCGGACGGCACTGTCACTTTAATAGGGCAGGTGGTCCGACCCTCATTGAAGTCGGATGCCGAGAACGTCGTAAAAAAAATTGAAGGTGTGGAACGCGTAGTCAATCAGATCAAGGTGCTTCCCGTCTCGCCTAACGACGACCGGATCCGGCGTGACACGTACCGCGCGATCTACGGGAACGACGTTCTCAGCCAGTATTCTCTGCGGGCAGTGCCTCCGATACACATCATCGTCGAGAACGGCCATGTCACGCTCGAGGGCGTGGTCGCCAGACAGATGGATAAACAAATCGCCGAGATGCAGGCCAAGAGCGTCCCCGGGGCTTTTTCCGTCACGAACAACCTGAAGGTGGAAAACGAGTGAGGCGGGGGCAGTTCTAGAGGCTAAAAGCATAAGAGCTAGAGGCTAACAGCTAAGAGCCGTCTTAGCTTTGGGACGCGTTGAGTATGCAGGCGAACAGATCCACCTTCCCTCTTCGCGCGCAAAGGGGTGGGCCCTTCGAGGTGAGGAGGCTTTCATCGACGCCTCCTTCACGGGCCAAAAAGGGGGGCCCACCGTCGCGTCAAGGGCATGAAAATCATCGCTATCGCCGATGATCACAGTCTTCCTCTCACGCGGCGCGCCCGTCGGTTTTACCCGAGGCGGCAAAACAGACCGCCAGTCTGATTTTCCCGGTTTCGGAACAAGTTGATGTACTTCAGGGCTGTCCCGGCCTGTTTTGGCAGTGCTGTATCAGCAACTTATCCGTGCCGTTCTGTTTTCAGAACATCCTCGATCTTATCCTTGACAATTTGGAAAGGCAGGTGTATTCGGCAGAAAGAATGGCGTCCGATTAGCAATGCTCAGCAGTTCTTCCAACGTGGGGTATTGGATGTCTATTAAGTAGGTGGTCCTTCACGTCCAATCGTGGAACCATTTTCTCAGCACTCATTCGCGATGAAGGAGGACCCGAAATGAAAACCACTACGATTATTGCTAAGAGCCTGCTTGCCACGCTGCTGCTGTTTTCACCACTGCTCAATGCGCAATACTGTCAGAAGTGCGTGTACAACGCCGATAGGGACCAATATAGTTGCGCCAATGACTGTATATACAATGGTTGGGGATGTGGTGGTTGTTGCCATTTAAACGCAGGACATACAGAATGCTATGTCGGTGGATGTTGCCTGTACAACCCGCAGTCAGGCGGGCTCTGCTATGACAAAACCGGTGCGTCCTGCGGCAACTTCTCGTGCTCCCAAATAGGGCTGCCGTTGCTGGGTTCCCCTGATGCTACAAGGACCGTCCTCAGTAACGTGTACTGGGTGACTGACAAGGAATTCGCGGGGACAATCGGAAAGTATTCCAAATCATTTGAGACGGCTGTCGCCAGCTTTCAGGCTCTCGTTACTGACAGTCCCAAAGAGTCCATGAAGGAATACGATTCTCGAAAATTTGCAGCGGTTCTTCGCCCTCACTTCCCTGCGGAAATAACCGTCACTCATGCGGGGGGTAGCGACTGGGTTATCCATTTGAACAAAGCGGATACCGAATTGGAAGGTCCTCGTGCTCCGAACATGCTAGAAATTGTCGGCGATCACTGGACCCTTGTTAGCCACCAGGACCATCCACAGGACCAACCCGCACAAAAGTACGAGGTTGCTAGTGGGGACATTCGCTGATCGAGGGGCACCTTCTCACGCTAGGAATTTTCACAGGCGAATAGGCTGCTGCAGTTTAAGAGTTTAGGTGCAAACCCCGAAAAATTGCACTAGATTTGCACTAATGGCGACAATAGACGGTCGGGAAGGATGGATTGTGCCGGATCACGGGCTACTCAGAAGTAATGAACTTGCTCTCGCCCGCTCTCCCCGCTCCCGTGCGCGCCCCAACCGCATCGACGCTCGTCGATCCACGCCCGCTCAGCGCACATCGCTCGGACCCGCATAGATAGAGGCTCTGACGCATGTCATAGCGCTAGAACCAGCATAAAACCTAGCGAAAACGCATAGCGCTCGAAGCGCATGGGGCAGCGTGCGGACGACTCCCATAACATCCCGTGCCTTCGTTGACAAGCCACGAAGTGCGCCCTAACATCACGCCAGGGTAGAACTCACCATTCATGATTGGGACTACGCTGGGTCATTACCGAGTCTTGGAAAAAATTGGTGCAGGCGGAATGGGCGTAGTTTATCGGGCGCATGATGAGCAGCTCGATCGCGACGTCGCGCTCAAGGTTTTGCCCCCGGGCACGCTGTCAGACGAGGCCTCCCGCAAGCGCATTCGCAAGGAAGCGTTGGCGCTCTCCAAGCTAAACCACCCCAACATTGCCACAGTTCATGACTTCGGCACCCAGGAGGGTGTCGACTATGTCGTCATGGAGTACATCGTCGGCAGGACCTTGGAATATCAGCTGCTTGGGAAGAGTCTCCCCGAAAGCGAGGTCATTCGGCTCGGTATGCAGATCGCGTCTGCTCTCGAAGAAGCAGGGGAGCGTGGGATCGTTCACCGCGATCTGAAACCTGGAAACTTGATGGTCACCGCGAAGGGCCAGTTGAAAATCCTCGATTTCGGGTTAGCCCGGCCGCTGCATACCGAGGCCGGGGATCTCACCTTGAGCTTTACGGACCTGCACTCAGCAACCGGCACGATGCCCTACATGTCTCCCGAGCAATTGCGAGAGCAGGAAGTCGATGTCCGCAGCGACATCTGGGCGGCGGGAGCGGTTTTATACGAGATGGCTACCGGCCAGCGGGCGTTCTCCGAGACTCAATATCCACGTCTGGTCGACGCGATCCTCAACCGGGCGCCGCGGCTTCCGAGCGAACTTAATCCCGAAATCTCTCCGGGGCTGGAGAACATCATCCTCAGGGCGCTGGAAAAGGAGCCGGCACGGCGTTATCAGTCCGCACGCGAGCTGCTCATTGCGCAAGAACAACTGCAGGTCTCTTCTCGATCCGTTCCTGGCACCCCCAGGCCTAGGATCCCCAGGCGATCGCGCGACCCGTCCAAGAAGCTTCTTCTGGCAGCGGTGCTCCTCGCGTTGCTGTTGGCCAGTTGGCTCGGATGGCGCTCCTGGGTGGCCCACACAAGTACACGTCAGCACCCGCTGGTGTTGATCGGCGAGTTCGAAAACCGAACTGGCGAGGCGGTGTTCGATCAGACCTTGCAGGAACTGATTGCCACGGCTCTCGAGCAATCCCATTTCGTCAGCATTCTCCCCAGGAGCAGGGTGCAGGACGCCCTGGTTCGCATGGAGCGTCTCCCCAAGACGCCCATCGACGAAACAATTGGCCGAGAAATTTGCCAGCGGGAAGGCCTGCAAGCCCTCGTGTTAGGTTCGATCAGCCGCTTGGGTGACCGCTATGTGCTGCTTGCTCGCGCCGAGAGTCCCTCCGGCCAAAATCTTGCAAGTGTCCAGGACGTCGCACCCGGAGCAGGTCAAGTTCTGGCTCAACTCGATGGAATAGTTCAGCGGCTTCGGACAGGACTGGGCGAGTCTTTGGCCTCGGTAAAGGAGAGTTCGGCTCCGCTGGCCCAGGTTACTTCCTCTTCGCTGGAGGCCGTACGTTATTTCACTCTCGGCAAGGAGCGCTTGCACGCCGGTGATCCGCGCGGGGCCGTCTCGCTGATGGAAAGAGCCATCCAAGTCGACCCCTCGTTTGCCATGGCGCATGAGTACCTCGGGGTGGCTTACCAGAATATGAGCGAGCTGGATCGTTCCGAGGAAGAATTGCGGGTTGCCGCCCAGCTGAGTAACCGCGTGACTGAAACGGAGCGATTAAAGATCCTGGGCGATTACAACTTGATCATCTACAACTTTGACGAGGCTTGCGAGGATTTTCGCGCGCTTGTTCAGCTCCAGCCACAGGATCCAGCTCCCTACCAGGGTCTTGGGATCTGCTACGCGAGAAAAATGGATATGGATGCCTCCCTGGCACAAACGCTAAAGGGGCTGGAGATGCAGCCCCGATCTGTGTCAGTCAGATACAACCTCTCCCGAACATACTTTATGAAAGGAGATAAGGCTCGAGCTATTGAGGTAGCGCAGGAAATCCTGCGAGAAAACCCCTCATATGCCGACGCCATGCGCATCGTGGGCGTAAGCCACGAGCTCGATGGCAAGTTTGGCGAGGCAAGACGCATGTTCGAGGGAATGATACGGTCCGGTGGCGATGGAGAAGTCGTTGGGCAGTCAGCGCTCGCCGATCTTGCCCTCGCCACTGGCCGATACCGCGAAGCACGTCCACATCTGGAAGCAGGGGCGGTCGCAGCTGATAAACAAGGAGACAAGCTTGCGGCCGCAAGAGAGAAGATTGTTCTCGCTGAGCTTCTCTTCTCCACTGGTTCGCCCGGGCAAGCAGTTCAAGTGCTGTCTCAAATTCAACCGGCGACCAGCGACCCGACGCTAATTCTGCTGCTGGGGCGAGCATATGCGCGTGCCCGTCAACTTGGCGAAGCCCAGAAGATGCTGCGATTGATGACAGAGCTAAGTGTAAAGAAGCCCTATCCCAGGCTTCGGTCATTACAGAATGCGTTGCAGGCTGAAGTGTCCCTCGCAGAAGGCAAGCCGGCGGTGGCAGTGGAAGCCGCCGAAAAAGCCGACCAGTTTTCGGACACGACGAGTGCGCTAGAAACTCTCGGCCGGTGCTATGAGGCCGCCGCTCGCAATGATGAGGCCATCCGAGCCTATGAGCGGCTTCTGGCACGCGCACCGGAGCTCGCCGATAGTGAAGACGGGCCCACCTTTCATCGCGTTGTTGAACTCCATTATCATCTCGGAACCCTGTACCAGAAAACTGGGCAAACTGATTTGGCTAGGACCCAGCTTGAGACTTTTCTGAAAGCTTGGTCCGAAGCGGATGCCAATCTTGAAATGCGGAAGGATGCGGAGCAGCGCTTGCACAACGCGGCTCACATTCGGTCGCTCGCAAGCGGTAACCCGACACCCGCCACGTAGAGTACGGACTCGCGAATCCCGTCTATCCCCAAATCCTGCTCGATCAGAGTATCCTTTAGTGCCGCTGTACAGAACGGGGCCAGACCCAGCCAGGTCGCCACCAGGCAAAGGGTTTGGCAAAGATGGCCGGCATCGAGCGTAACCACCCGATAGGCACGTCCCATGTGGTACTTCCACATCGAGCGCTCGAAAACAGCCGTCATGAGGAAGAGAGCGGCCGCATTTTTCGCGTGCGTCTGGCCAGCGCAATAGCGAAACGCTCTGCTCTGCATTGCTCCTTTGCGGATTGTTTCCAGCCGATGGTGCACGGGATGATAGTGGTACAAACCCGGGGCCAATCCTTCCACGCGCAAGGCCACCAAGTAAACCTCTCCCGGGTGCCGTGCGCCTCCAGACGGACTTGTCTTTAGAGGCAGGTCGCCAAAAAGCGGTGTGGCACGGTAGCCAGTAACGCCCCACGTGAGCGAGAGTAGTTGAGACAAAGCCTCCAACGGAAGCCTTTTTGAAGAGAACTCGCGCTGGGTTCTTCGCGTCATCAGAACGCGGAGAAACTCAGAATCGGACAGCTCGCGTGGCGGCAGTTCCACGTGCGCAGCATTACGGTAGCTCTTGAAGAACGCGGGCTGGGGAGTCTTGGGAAGAATGCTTTTCAGGTAAGCCAGTCCCCACTCAGGGTTGATGTATTGAGCGTCCTTGGTTGCGAAGTGAAAGCTTCCTTCCGGGAGCCATCGCGACCACACCTTGGCGACGTGAGCGTCCTGCTTTGCCTGTGGCGTGCCTTCGCGGACCAGGAGCGTGTGCGCAACGAGTTGTTGAACCGCGTGCCGGACACTGGCGGGTGTGTACTCCGGGAAGAGCGCGCAGAGTTCATCAGGCCGACGCCAGCGGTCAAAAAAGTTCAGGATTTGCAGAGTGGTTTGGTCGGCCGCAACGGAAACCCGCGTTAGATAGTTATCAAAACACAGCCTTCCCTCCCGCCAGTAAGCCAGGATGGCTTTCGCGCGTCGAAACCTCACTCAAGGTCCTCCCGCGTTGCCGTGCGGCGCACCCATTGGACGACCTTCTACTCTCATAACTGAAAAACCCAAGCCTGTGACCACTAGTCGCGTCCCGTTAATTCGCTTCATATCTCGGAGGCTGTCATCGGAGGCTGTCATCCTGAGTGGCCTTCAGGCCGCGAAGGATCTATGCAATTGATTTGTAATGTATGGATCATCCTTGGCTTCGCTAAGGTTGACAGCGCCGGACTCGTGCCACGAAGTTGCGGGACATAACACTAGCAAGCTGCGGAAAAACTCGATCTCACCTGTTCTGAAAAACTCGATTTCACCCGTGTTTGGAAGGGCACGACTACGGACTGCGGAAAAACTGGCGCATGCGTGCAGCACCGTGGAAGAGCGGCCCTTCAGGGCCGCGAAAGCCGTTCGGAATCAATGACGGCTTTTAGCCACTGTGGCAACGATTTGTCGCGCAGGCGCGTTTTGCCGCAACCTGTTCAGCCGCCGTTAAGCCCCTTTACTTTTGTCATTCCGGGCGGGCTTCAGCCCGCGAGAGCTTGTCCTGAGCGCAGTCGAAGGAAATCTGCTTTCCAGAGCTTTTTCCCAGCCCGTTAGGTGTGGTGAAACATCGCCGTTATGTGACTCTTATGCTTCTGTATATCGAGTTGAAGTTTCTTCTGATTTTTAGTCAGGCGATCCACGGTTTTCATCGCCTGCTTCAATTTTGCAGGGTCAAACTTTTTCCCGGATTTCTTTGCGGACGTCTTTCCTGCGGCCATAGTATCCTCCCACTATTCGCGATGATTTTTTTTGTAGTCCAACGCGAGCAACAAACCGGACCAAAAGTCGAAACGGATTCTAGTTACCCGTGCCTTTGGAGTCAATGTCTTTCGTCAGATAGAAGCCAGGCTAAATGCCTGGAACGCTCCACACCCTTCATGACGTTGAGCTGGGATGTGTTCTTGTTGACATCGGCGCGGGCCTGCCGTAGCGTAGGCGAATCCTTGGCACCGTGGAGGTTTCCCGTGACATCCACAACCCACGTCCCTCTTGCGAAAAGCGATCCCGTGCATCCGCCTGGAGCACGTTCCATAGGTAAAGCGCCCGCGGATCAAATCCTCAACGTGACGCTGCTTTTGCAGCCACGCTCCGAGCGGAAGGACTTCATTCACGAAAAACATGAAGCTTTGCTGAAAGGCAAATATGCGCGGCTAACTCGGGAAGAGTTAGAAAAGGAGTATGGAGCCGACCCGCGAGCGTTGGAAGAAGTTGAGTCTTTTGCCGAGTCGCATCACCTCGCAATGATTAGCCCCGAACCAGGCCAGAGGACGGTGGTGCTGGAAGGAACCAGCGCCAATCTTAGCGCCGCTTTTGGCGTGCAGCGGATAAAGCTGACCTCCCGGATGGGCACCTACTACGGCCACCAAGGACCGGTGCAAGTCCCCGAAAACCTCGCTGCTTTTGTCGACGCCGTCCTCGGACTCAATGAGATTCCGATAGTGCGACGGCCTCCACCTATTCCAAGCCGGATCCGACACGCTCTACAGTCCTCTAAGCGTGTGTCCTACGATCCTGTTCAACTCGCTGAGTTGTATAACTTCCCAAAAGAATTCGATGGTCAAGGACAGTGCATTGCACTGATCGAGCTTGGCGGCGGATACAACGAGAAGGATTTGGCTTCGTATTTTGAGACGCTGAAACTCCCTGTTCCGGAAATCTCTGTGGTTTCCGTGGACGGAGCCGTCAATGATCCCAAGCATGGCTCCAAGGATTGCAACCTTGAGGTCCAGGGAGATATCGAGCTGGCCGCTGGATTTGCTCCGGGTGCGAAGCTTGCGATTTATTTCGCTCCCATGACTGAACGGGGTTTCTATGACGCGACGACGAAAGCCGTTCACGATCGACAGCATGCGCCTTCCATCATTTCAATCAGCTTTGGGGAAGTCGAGCGCTACTGGCCGAAACGAACCATGCGACTGCTCAATGATGTTCTCCGGGAAGCGACGCTGCTCGGCGTAACCGTGTGCTGTGCAGCAGGCGATCTCGGGTCCTCCGGTGGTGTGCCTGGTGGCAAGCCCCATGTCTTTTTCCCAGCCTCAAGCCCTTACAGTCTGGCCTGCGGTGGAACCCAGCTGAAAACGGCTGGTGAAAGAATCGAAAAGGAAACCGTGTGGGACGAGGGCTCGAAGTGCGCGACCGGCGGCGGCGTTAGCAGGTTTTTCGAGATACCCACGTGGCAGAAGACCGTCACCGTGCCTCCTTCTCCGAACCGAGAGCTACAGCGCGGGAGGGGTCTCCCGGATGTGGCCGCGAATGCGAATGACTATTCCCTATTCGTAAATGAGAAACATGTCGTGCAGGGAGGCACCAGCGCGGTGGCGCCGCTGTGGGCAGGTTTGATCGCGCGAATCAATCATATGTTGGGTCACTCCGTCGGATTCCTGAACCCATTCCTCTATGGCGAACAAAAACATCTACTGAGGGCGGGGGCACTCCGCGAAATCACGCAGGGTAGCAATGGCGCGTATAAGGCGCGCGCGGGTTGGAATTGCTGCACAGGGCTCGGCACTCCTCATGGCGGTAACCTCGCTTCAGCCTTGAAAGACGCAAGCGAAAGAGGGGAACTCGGTGGCATTGAGCGAATCAGAAAGGTGACGCCCAGGAGAGGCGCAGCATAGAATTTCAAAAAAACCGAACAGAAGCGTTTCTTCAGGTTCTCTTGCGCGCCACTGCCAGAAAGTGAACGCTGTGCCCGAGAAGCGCCGGCTCGCTTTCGATGGCCCACAGCAGCGTGAGCAGACGCTCCCGGAGAATCCGCTTCGCCCAGAGTCTCTCGAAATCTGGCGCAAGCCAGCCCGGCCCCTCCACAGCGTAGAGCGCCTCTAGCTTGAATCCCACGGCTTGGATTTCATTTTTCAACTCTTCCGGGTGATGGAGAAATGCCGTCGTGAAGTATTGGCCGTGACGGGTCGTATTCCTATGTTGCCCATCCCGCAAGTTGCGCTGAATGATCTCGAAGAACTCTTTGTCTTTAATGCCATTGCGAAAAAGTCCGAGGAGACTGGGATAAAATCTCGACATGGCCGATGCAAAAAGCAATCCACCCCGCTTGAGCGTACGCAGTGCCTCAGACAGGCATTGTTGCCGATGCCTCCGATCGACCAAATGATAGAGGGGACCCATGAGGAGAACTGCATCCGCTAATCGGTCCTTAAATTCCAGATGACGGGCTTCACCGTGGGAAGCGCTGGCAAGCGGAGAACGGGGCTGAGCTTGCGACGCTCTTTGTGCCTGCTCAAGGTGCAGAGGAACAGGATCAACTAGATGAACAATGTGCCCCCGTCGGGCCAGCCAACACGCGTATGCCCCCGGGCCTCCACCAATATCCAGCACCACGGCACGATTCTTCGTGAGATGGCGGGAAATGAGTTCCTTCATCCGATAATATTCAAGCTGGTTGGTTGAAACCAGCAGCCGATATTGCTCAAAGCCGCGCTCGTAATGCTTCCGAATCTCGGCTCGCAGTTTTGGACTTCCGGAAATATTCCCTCCTATCTCCAAGTGCGTCAAATGTAATCGGTTGCGTTTCGGACTTCAACCTGGAAGGGATAGAGATGACGATCCTTGCTGTCCTGAGGTTCGTGAGACAAGCGGTCACAGCCAGTGCAAAATTGGGAGCTTAATAGCTAAAAAGCGCGGCTATTGGGGTAGCCGGTGCAGTTTGAATTTCCACAGTCTGACATGCATATTGCGAAGCGCAATCTTCTTGACAGATACGGTCCGGGAAATACGGCCCTTCAGCAATGTTCGATAACGGACGGTTTTTGCTTAACATTCATGCTATAACATTTCAGTATATTTCTTTCGCTTTGGGAGGCATCTATGACCCAAGATGCCCGGAAAGACTGGCGCAATCTCTGCCGAGAAGCCGTTGCCGAAAGAGACCCGTATAAGCTGATAGCGATTGTCGATGAGTTAAACCGAGAATTAGACGAAGAACAAAAGAAGAAGGCGGCGGTGTTCCTACAGAAGACAGACAAGAAAACGGCGTAAATTTGCCGCTCCTCCCTCCTCCCCGCACGTCTTTGGCCTGTCCCTCGCCCTTCAGTCGAGGCGCGTATACGGTTCGTGCCGTCGCTAGCATGCTTCACATGTATGGATTGCTGTGCCCAGGCAACGAAGGGCTGATCCCATACATCACCCGCATGTTCGCGAAACACACTCGACGGCGCGGAGGCATGAGCCAAACCTTCGAGGTCGCACACGAGTTCAAGCAGACTTTTTCCCGTGACTGCCTGATTCATTTCGTTGGAGTTTGGGACACGGTTAGTTCAGTGGGCTGGATTTACAACCCCCTTGTGCTCCCATATTCTGCGCGCAATCCCATCATGATTACTGGCCGGCACGCGGTTTCAATTGATGAGCGCCGCTGCTTTTTCCTCTCAAACCTCTGGGGACCTCCCTACAAACCAGACGAGCGAGAGTACCGGGTGGATCAGAACATTAAGCAGGTCTGGTTCGCTGGTGTCCACTCGGACATCGGCGGCAGCTATTCCGAAAAGGAAAGCGGGTTATCGAAGATCACTCTGGAGTGGATGCTCACCGAAGCTGTAGCAGCCCAACTGGACGTGGATCCCGTAAGAGCCGCACTCGTCCTTGGTAAAACGGCGGGCTATAACTACGTCCCGCCCGACCCCAAAGCACCACCGCACAATTCCCTCCAGGGCGCATGGCGGCTGCTCGAATTTCTGCCGCACCGCTATTACGACAGAGTCACGGGTACTCGTCGGTGGCGAATCCCGATGGGGGCACGACGTCAAATACCCGAAAGATTCATTGATCAAGTTCCCCGCTTCCGCCGCGGCTGGCAAGTAAATCAACGGAGCCGGGTGGCCAAGGCTTTCGCGGAAGGTATACGAAAACTCAGATTCCAGGGCGAAAAACTCGGATTCGACGCTGTTGTGCGGCGTTGGACGGGGTGTTAGGGTTCCTACTGCCTAAGATTGTCGCTACTGACCAGGAGATATCCGACATGAGCGAATCCGTGGGTACACAACCCGGCAAGCGCTCTTCTTCAATCACGTTCTTGAAAATCATGACGGTTTTATCACTGGCGCTCGCCGGAGCTGAGCTTCTCCTCGCCGTTCATTACCGCCGCCAGCAGGTGGCCGCAGAGACAGAAAAGGTGGCCGAGAATTTTCAAAAGTTCTACTACGATTCGTATGTTTGGCAGAAGACGAAGTGGCTGGGCATTACCTCGGAGCAGACGCCGACTGACAACTGGAGCATGCAGGAGATTATTGACGAGATCCGACCCGATTACATTATCGAAGCGGGGACGTTTAACGGAGGGACGACCCTGTTTTATGCATCCGTACTGTCCTACGTTAATCCAAGCGGCAAGGTGATCACCATCGATGTGGAACCACATGTGGCGGACGCCTCGAAGTGGCCGTTATGGAAACAACGCGTGGAACTGATCGTCGGCAGCTCGGTGGAACCCAAGGTGACGGATCACATCGCGCAAGAAGTTCGGGACAAGACCGTGCTGGTGACCCTCGACTCCCTGCATACTCACGACCATGTTCTGAAGGAAATGGAGATTTACTCGAAGCTGGTAACGCCCGGCAGTTATCTCGTCGTGCAGGATACGAACCTCAACGGCCATCCCGTGCTCCCCCAATGGGGGCCTGGACCCATGGAGGCTGTGCAGGAGTTCCTGAGGACGCACGACAACTTCGTTGTGGATCGCGGCCGGGAGAAGTTCCTGCTAACGTTCTATCCGGGCGGCTGGCTGAAGCGAGTGAAATAACTCGCTGAGCTCATACAAGCGATCAGCCTAAGCCACGGGGAAGAAATGGGTCGTAATCGTGACGTGGCACAGCTTTCGAGACGTGGGGTTGTTCGCGTTCGTTGTGAACCGTGGGACCCTGCTTCACTTCCTGGATTCTTTCCTCTCCTCCATCATCACTTTCCGCGATTCTTTCCTCTCCTCCATCATCACTTTCCGCAACGCCCGATTGATTCGTGTCTGGTAGCCACGCCCTTGCTTTTTGAACCAGGCCAGCACATCGGCGTCCAGACGCAGCGTGACCGGCTTCTTGATCGGCTTGTACAGCTCCGCGATCTCCGCAATCAGATCATGCGAGCCTTTTGCCTCATCGGCTGAAGCCTTCAGCCTGGCAATCTTTCTTCCAGCAGTCCTCCTTCTGGCAATCTGTCGGCCCTTCGTAACTCTTGTCCGTCGTTTCATTTAGAAATATATGTATACAACTATACGTACATATTGGCTAGTACAAAATGTTCCACGTGGAACACTTTGACGATTCTGACGATGAGGCCTATGCAGCGAATCAGCACTCCAGCTAACATGGAAGCGTAAGCCCTTGTTGGCAGAACGGAAGCGCATGGGGTCCGGTGACTCTCCCGGTCTTCAAAACCGGCGGGCGGCGGGTTTGCCCGTCGCCGGTGCGTTCGACTCGCACACGCTTCCGCCAATTACTTTGTCCTGAGAACACGCGTTAACTACTGGGCGCGGATCTCCTGATCGACCTCCCAACGAACTTCCTTCATTGGACCTGAGGCAACCGTAGTACTCCTACTCGCATCCAGAGTGCAGCCTGGATAGTTTCGAAGATCAACGCGCTGCTTTGTCACAGTGATGCAGACTGCGACTGAAGGCTTTCCTCCAGCTACGGCCAAGCAGTTCGATGGGTGGTTCATTTCTCAGCGGCCAAAAGCCGCTCCCCACACCTTTGCTTTAACCCAGTCTGAATACCACGGAAAAATCAGAAGAGGCCGGCCTTCATGAATAGACGACTACTCTCAAGCGCACTCGCCTTGCGAACTACGAAGGAGAAAAAATGCGAAATCTAAGGATGGTGCTTTGCTTTGAAAATCCCAGAGGCCGGCTGGCCGTTTTCAGTCTGGCTCTGCTCGTGGTTTCGATTTCAGCGCTCTTGCTCGCGCCGGCCGCGAGCGCTGCGTCCAAGGCTCCCGCCTTCGGGCGAGAGGTGATTGTGGACCACCAGCGGGTCGCGGGCGAGCCCAGCATCTCGATCGACTCGCAGGACCGAATCTATGTTGCCGCGCCGTTCGGGTTCTCGACAACGGCCAGCTTCGTCTGGCGCTCGACCGATCACGGTCGCAGCTTCCACCTCGTCCCGGGCGACCTGGCAACTTTCGGCAAGCCCACTACCTGCACAGGAGGAGGAGACTCGGCTTTGGCCGTCGACACCAGGAACCGGCTCTACTTCGGCGACCTGCAGGGCCTGACCAACGTCAGCAACAGCGTTAGCTCGGACCAAGGAGCGACTTGGCTTACCACCTGCAATGCTGCCAATGCGGTTGGGGTGGATCGGCCTTGGATCGCGACTTTCGGCGACCCGCAAGCGGGTGGCGCCCTCTACCAGACGGTCGATCAAATTGGCCAGTGCGTCGGGGCCTGCGATCAGAGTCTAGGCGAGGTAGGAGCCAACATTGTGGAGATCACGCGCTCGCAGGACGGAGTAGCCTTCAGCCCCCTTCCCGCGCAGCAGATTGAACCGGACGGGATCGTCTCGGGTATCGTCACCGACTCCCAAGGCGGCGTCTACATCGCCCACACCGGGCTGGTGGACGGGGCTGGAAACATTATTGGCGGGGCCGACGTCAACAGTAACGACAACGCTGTCGTGGTAGTGCGCTTCCCGAACGGGTTCCAGAGCGCGACCGCCACCCAGCTGCTTAACGGCCAGACGCTCTGCCAGATGCAGCCCTCCACCTGCACGACCTCGGTCGTCTATCGCGCCCCGCTTGACGCCACCGGCAATAGCACGGTCACGGTCGGACAGGATTTCAGCCCGATCGCCATTGACCGAGCCGGCAATCTTTATGTCACTTGGTCGCAGGCAACGGTCGACTCGACGGGGAACATCAGCGGTACCAGTCAGATATACATGGCGGCTTCCACCGACCACGGCGCCCACTGGGGCTCGCCCGTCCGGGTGACCGCCGCCACGCCCAGCCTGCAGACCAATCTCTTCCCGTGGATCGCAGCCGGTGATGCGGGCCGCGTTGACATTGTGTGGTACGGGACGTCCACGCTCGGGTCCTGCCCGAACCAGCCCTGCGGTTCCAGCGCCATCCAGGCCCACTGGTCAGTGATGATGGCGCAAAGCCTGAACGCGATCGTCAAAGGTGCGCCCAACCCCGCACCCAGCTTCACAACCACTCAGGTCTCCGAGGTCTCGAACCATTTCGGTGCAATCTGCACCATGGGGATTGGATGCACCACTGGTGGCGACCGCGGTCTGCTCGACTTTTTGAGCGTCACGGTCGGTCTGCAGGGCGAGGCCAACGTGGTCTGGGCAGACGCAGTCAACCAAAACTTCAACGGCGGTACCTCGTCTGCCCTGATTGCCTTTAACAGACAGATTGCGGGCCCGAGTCTCTATGCCAACGTCGGACAGGTGACTGGACCCGCGCCGGCTAGCGGATCTGCGTCGGGGTCGCCGGACGCCGTCTACTCCGCCAACAGCGTGACCACTCCGGCATCGGGAAACCTAGTCATCAAATCGGCCTCGGTCAGCAAACCCGACTTACAGCACTACCGTTTCACGCTCACCGTCCAGGACCTGACCAGTCTCCTGGTTCTGCCCACGCTTGGCGGGACAGATGCCGTCTGGTTGGTGCGCTGGGAAGTGCCAGATTCCAACGGAGCAGGCCATACCTACTTCGCAGGCATGGAGTCGGACGCCGGCCAGACGCCGAGTTTCTTCGACGGCGAGACGTCGTCCATCAACACCACACACGGAAAGTTCTTGACCTACCCGCCCGCGCACAGCATCCAGGGCAGCTTCACGTTGTCCAGCCCTGGCACCATCACGCTCACCGTCCCGATTGCCGATGTGGGCGGCAACTCCAAGGCCACGCTGTTCTCGATCACCGGCCTGAGTGTGACCCAGTCGACGTCATCGTCAACCGGCGACACGATATTCAACCCGATCGACGCCACGGGGCCGTTTGACTTCAAGCCGTGACGGCCAGGCTGGGAGGAAATCGCGGCCCGGGGTAGAAAAGGCAAGCCACGGATGGGCACGGATTGGGAAGAAGGCCCACAGAAACGCTACGCCTGAGGAGCAGGAGGCACGAAACGTGACAAGACGGATGCGGCTTGCCAACCGAAAAGATAAATTCGATCTCCGTCCTCGTAGGCGTTCATTAGGAACTGGTAGGCCCAGCCGACCTGGTCCAGCAGACCGCCTCCTAGACCCAGACCGACCAGCCGAGTCCATTGCTTCTCTACAGGACCGCGGGCCGTGGGCGCGCCCATGGTACCGACTCCGGGATGGTAGTAGGCGCGCTGGTCCGCGTTGATGACGAGGGTGCTGTAGAGTTTAACCACGTTAGAGTTGTTATCGGCGACAAACTCATTTCCGGTCCCGTCACAGCAAACGACTACGTTCTTGGCCATGGATCACCTCTTCGGAGGGAATACGGACATGAGATTTTCCTTCCCGGAGCAGGGCCGATGAGCTCTACTCGGGAACGCCAGTGCTAGTGTCTGAGGCTCGCAATGGACTACAAACCTGCAGAATTGCCCGGCACTACGACCGGGGAAATGTTCGTGATTGAAAGTGTAAGCCCGATGTCAAGAACATGAGAGCCGGAAAATTAGCGCCGAGCGCCGAGCGGAAAGAACTGGCGGCATCGCCATCGCGGCGGCCGAAGAGGCTGCGGAAAAACGCGCCTGCGCGACAAATCGTTGCCACAGCGGCTAAAAGCCGTCACTGATTCAGAACGGCTTTCGCGGCCCTGAAGGGCCGCTCTTCCACGGTGCTGCACGCATGCGCCAACAAGCTTGATCGGTCAGAATCCGCGTGAATCCGTGGCGACAGACTTCGCGGGCGGAACAACCACTTCTCACCAGAAACGAGAGAAGTGGCTATCCCCGCGAAAATCCGCGGACAGGAGTGTCCGCGCCACACCGCCCCGGCTACTTCGGCTGGGGGACGATGCGCAGATAAGGCTTGGGCGCCTTCCAGCCGGCAGGGTATTTCTGCTTCGCCTCCTCGTTCGACACCGCCGGCAGGATGATGACATCGTCGCCCTGCTTCCAGTTCACGGGTGTAGCAACTTTGTGCTTGGCCGTGAGCTGTATCGAGTCGAGGACGCGCAGCACTTCGTCGAAGTTGCGGCCGGTGCTCATGGGATAGCTGAGCTGGAGCTTGATCTTCTTGTCCGGGCCGATTACGAATACGGTGCGTACGGTGGCATTGTCGGTCGCAGTACGGCCTTGGGAGGTATTCCCGCTCTCCGCCGGCAACATGCCATAGAGCTTGGCGATTTGGAGCTGCGGATCGCCGATCATCGGGTAGTTGATCTTGTGGCCCTGAATCTCCTCGATATCGGCTGCCCACTTGCTGTGATCGCTCACAGGGTCGACGCTCAGCCCGATAATTTTGGTGTTTCGCTTGGCAAATTCAGGCTGGAGCCCCGCCATGTAGCCGAGTTCGGTGGTGCACACGGGAGTAAAGTCTTTCGGGTGGGAAAACAAGATCGCCCAGCCGTCGCCGATCCATTCGTGAAAGCGGATCGTGCCTTGGGTGGTTTCGGCAGTGAAATCGGGAGCTGTGTCATTGATTCGGGGGATCCGGGGTGTAGTGTCGGTTACAGTTGCGGTGCTCATGATTTTCTCCTCGCTGAAATTCAATTCTCCAGGACGGTCCAGGAGGTTCTGGGGACGCGCCACGGCTTTCGAAAAGGTGGAATGCCGGATTAGAAAAACGAAACCCACCCTTGTCGCTTTGCCGGGCGGGTTGAAAAAACGCTTGCCCTACCCGCACACTGGCGCCCAGGTACAACAACACGTGGGGCGCGGCATGGAGTAGATGTGCATATATTTATTACAATACGCGGCGGGCAAAATAGCTGTCAAATGGGCCGGGTGTCTGGGGTGCTATGTTGTTGGCGATATTATTTCCATGACTTCACACAGTAAAGGGTGCTGATCCACCGACCATGCAACAGCGCACTATGATAATCCTTAGTTGCAGCGGCTAAAGAGGCTGCGGAAAAACTCCGAAAAAGCAGCAGATTCCTCACCGGCTGAAAAGCCGATTCGGAATGACAAGAATAAAGGGCTTAATAGCACGACTGAAGAACTTGAGAAAAACTAATTGGAGTGGCTCAACCCTGGGAGGGCACGCCTTTTCAGGCGTGCCGTACAGTTGATTTGGCGGTACTTACGGCACGGCTGAAGCCGTGCCCTTCCCACACCTGTGCCATCTCCGCGTTTTTCCGCAACCTGTGAAGTCGTGCCCTTCCCAAAAATATGAGTGACCGGAGTTTTCAGCAGCCTGTAAAGCCGGTTTCAGGGCAGGAGAGCGTAAGTCGAAGAGTCTGCGGAAAAACGGCGTTTGGGAAAGAAAAACCTAAAAACCCCAGCGGCTGAAGCCGAACCGATTTTCAGCACTTTACGGCATGACTGAAGTCATGCCCTGACACGAATCACGAGTTTTTCCGCAAGCTGCGAAGCTATGCCCTGATACGAACAAGGAAGGCTGATGACGAAAGCATCGAAACGACTTGCCATGGTGCAGTTGGACGTTTTCAGTTCGCAACCACTAGAAGGCAATCCCCTGGCAGTTTTCTCCGATGGCGGTGGCCTTAGCGACGGTGAAATGCAAGCGATCGCCCGGGAGATGAATCTTTCGGAGACAACTTTCATCCTGCCGCGCGATGCCGCTACTGAGCGTGAGCGAGGTGTGCGTGTACGGATCTTTACCGTCGCAGAAGAACTGCCTTTTGCCGGACACCCCACGCTGGGCACGGCGTTCGTGCTTCGCGGCTCAACGGGCGCCCACGAAGTCAGACTCGATCTGAATGTTGGGCAGGTGCCGGTCCGGTTCGAGGAGTCACCGGGACAGCCGGTATTCGGCGAGATGACGCAGTTGGATCCAAAATTCGGCGAGCAGCACGATCCTCAAACTGTGGCCCGCATTACTGGTCTGCAGAAAGAAGATCTAGACGATTCGTTGCCCGTCCAGACTATTTCCACCGGCGTTGCTTTCACCGTGGTAGCGCTGCGCTCTCTGGGGATAATTCGCAGTCTACACATCGACCAGAACCACGTGAACGAATATCTGGAGAAAAGGGAAGGCAAATTTTTTTATTTCGTTACCCGCGAGACCGTCGATCCAGCGGCTCGGCTGCACGCGCGCATGTTGTTTTACAACGGGGAGGATCCCGCCACCGGCTCGGCGGCGGGATGCACGGCAGCATGGATGGTGGCTCACGGCGTGGCAAACGCGGACGAGCGCGTTCTCATCGAACAAGGACTAGAAATGAAAAGGCCGAGCCGAATTTTTGTGCGGGCGGGCAAAATGGATAACCGGGTGATTAACGTGCGCGTTGGTGGAAACGCGGTTGAGGTCATGCGGGGAGAAGTTTTTTTCTAATCCACAATCTGGATTCCGCGCGAAAATACTTGCAGGCACAGACCAGGGAAAATTTCAATGGCGCGAATTTGCCATTAGCATGCGCGGCACTTTACACGGACCTGCTTCGACGTTAGGATGCATGGCGCTGTGAATTCTCAAGATCGCTGATTCAATTTTCTGATTCTCAAAACGGGCCGCAAGGCCTTTCACCACTTCGGAAATCACGGATGAAGCCTAAACGGACAATTCTCTGCGTCGACGATCACGAACAATCTCTTTCCATTCGCAAGATCATGCTGGAGACTCGGGGATACCGAGTCATTGCCTGTTCAACCGGCGAGGAAGCCCTGGAATGTTTCCGGAAGGGCGGTATCGACTTGGTGCTCACCGATCTCATCATGCCCGGGCTGGATGGCACAAAGCTGATTGAAGCGATCAAGGCGATTTCGCCGCAGACGCCCGCAATCCTGCTTTCCGGCAAAGTCAAAATCTACGACCGCGATACCCAAGCCGACATATTCCTGCCAAAAGGGATGTACGCTCCGGTCGAACTCCTGGAGCGCATCCGCCTTCTCCTGGTGCGAAAGCGTGGCCCCAAGAGCACCCACGAGCGGATGCAACGCGTACCGGCGCGAACCAGCGTAGCGTAAACCGAAACCGCAGCAACAGGCGCGATAGCGGCGGCGTGTGGTATCGTCGTTTTGGATGGCTGGTTTCATTGAAGCCGTGGATCTGCGCAAGACCTACCGTGTCGGAAAGGTTGATGTACCGGCGCTGCGCGGGATTTCTTTTCATGTCGAAAAGGGTGAGTTTGTCAGCGTGGTCGGGCCCTCCGGGAGCGGCAAATCGACGCTCTTCTATCTGCTGGGCGGGCTTACACGGGCAGATTCCGGCCGTGTGATCGTCGATGGGGACGACTTCGCGCGGCTCTCGGATGCAGAGCGCACCCGTATGCGGAAGCGCAAAATCGGCTTCGTCTTTCAGAAATTTAATTTATTGCCCACGCTGGATGCACGCTCGAATATCGCGATCGCGCAGGATATTGCCGGCAGGAAAAACGGCGATTCCGCTTACTTCAACAAGATCAGCGACCTGCTTGGACTTACCAAGCGGCTGCATCACCGGCCTTCGGAACTCTCAGGTGGCGAACAGCAGCGGGTGGCACTGGCGCGCGCACTGATCAACCAGCCGGCGATCGTGTTGGCAGATGAGCCGACCGGTAACCTGGACTCGAAGAACTCCGAGATCGTGCTCGGCATGCTACGGCAAACCAATCGTGACCTGGGACAGACTGTGCTCATGATCACGCACAATCCCGAGGCCGCCAGCTATGCCGATCGCATCATTCACATGCGCGATGGCCAGATTGTCGCACCCGAGCAGGACCCGCAGTGGGCCGTACATTGAGAGTTGTTGAATTCAGCGCACAGCATGGATGACCTGAAAAAACCAATACTTCCGGGAAAGGGCGCCTCGGACTACGAACGCTACCTGCGCACGGATGATCTGCTCGCTCTACAGAAGCTCCCAGAAGAACTCCTGCACCAGGATGAGCTGACATTCCAAGTAGTGCACCAGAGTTCGGAACTCTTGATGAAGGGAGCTGCCTTCGAACTCGAACGCGCCCACGACCACATTGTGGAAGGCGATTTCTCGAACGCTACACGGCTGCTGCGCCGCGCCAATCAGATGCTGGAATTTCCCATTTCTCTGTTGCACATCCTGGAAACCATTACGCCGTACGACTACCACATGATCCGGGCTGGTCTCGGGCATGGCAGCGGGCTGGATTCGCCTGGCTTCCTTTCTCTCCTGCATATTGGTCCGCGACTGGGGCAGGCGTTTTACGACCAACTGCATGGTGCCCAGCTCAGCCTGGACGACCTGTATCGCCGCCACGGTGAGTTCTTCGGACTGCATGATGTCGCCGAGCGGCTGCTTGATTTTGACGAGCGTATGCACTTGTTTCGATTTCATCATCTCAAACTGGCGCAGAGAATCATTGGTGGCGGTGTCGTGGGTACTATGGGCACTCCGGTTGAGGTGCTGCATCAACGCATGGAGCATCTCTTGTACAAGGAACTGTGGGATGTGCGAAACCAGATCACGGCGAAGGCCAGCGAGGCAATGCAAAAGAGGGGCGTTCAGTCCCAGTATTAGCGGAGGTTTTCTGTCCGTGGCTGCTGGAAGCGTATTGCTGGGAAACTTACCGGGTGTTTATAATCAACTTGCTGAGCGGGAGTAACTCAGCGGTAGAGTGCGACCTTGCCAAGGTCGAAGTCGCGGGTTCAAATCCCGTCTCCCGCTCCAGATTTTGGCGATAATGCCCGCGCACGCGCGGGCTCTTTTTTTTGTGCTGGCTTTTGCGCTGGATCAGCCAAAGGCGTGATACCCAAGTGGCAAGGGAGCGGTCTGCAAAACGCGACCGTGGCTTTAGTTCCCCCTCGCGCCTCCATTCCTCGGCGGCCCTCCTGGGCCCATAGACTTTTTTCCCATCTAACGCTAACTTAGATTAAGAACCGAGGTGGGCGTACAGGACGGTCGTCCTCACATCGGAAATCAGTCAGGCGCGGTACCCAAGTGGTAAGGGAGAGGTCTGCAAAACCTTTATACGTGGGTTCGATTCCCACCCGCGCCTCCACATCTTATTGAAAACGCAACAACTCACTTCGGCTAG
>WNFB01001273.1_pt1 | contig 21398 bp, 25 predicted proteins | sample 5400501 | NCBI WGS metagenome assembly WNFB01 (sample SAMN13153341, study PRJNA577476) | soil metagenome | isolation source: 200 cm saprolite under Douglas fir tree site 2 hole 1 | place: USA:California | collected 2015-04-18 | reverse complement strand
CCCTGCCAGTAGTCGGGGTTGCGCTCGAGCACCAGCCGCTCGTCGCGCTTCCACTCGACGAATCGGAACGGGCCCGTGCCGACCGGCCGCTCGGCCAGCTTGGCCGGCCCGAGCTCCTTCAGCGCCTTGGCCGGCATGATGAGGGAATTGGTCAGCGAGGCGCTGTCGATGAGATTCGGCCACGGCTGCTTGGTGAGGAACCGCACCGTGTAGTCGTCGACGACCTGCACCTCCTTGACGAGGCCCCAGTACGCGCCGGCCGCGAAGTGGCTCTTGGTCGCCGGGTCGAGCGCGTAGTCGATCGTGGCCTTCACCGAGGCCGCCGTGAACGGCTCGCCGTTGTGGAACTTCACGCCCTTGCGGAGCTTGAACTCCCAGGTCGTGTCGTTGACGATCTTCCACTCCGTGGCCAGCATCGGCTTGGGCTTGAACGTCTTGGGGTCGCGGTCGAGCAGGCGGTCGTAGATGTGCTCGAGCATGTTGTTCGTCGTCCAGTCCACGATCGTGGCGGCGAGCATCGTCCGCGGCTCGGCGCCGAGGCCGACGACGACCTCCTTGGTGCGGGCGCGGTCCTGGGCGTGGGCCGCGGCCGCGCCGACGAGGCAGAGGGCCAGCGACAGGGCGAGCAGCGCGTTCATGCGGCGCATACGGTTCTCCTCTCGTCCGTGACGGACCGGGCGGCTCACTCGGGCACCGGAGGGGTCAAGGATACAACGAGGGGGCCCGGCCGCGTCAGCCGAGCTCGTCCAGCGTCAGCCTGAAGCTCGGGACGAAGGTCTCGAGGAAGTAGCGGACCTCGGGGAGGTCGATGCGCTCGACGCTCCGGCGCAGGGCCTTCTCGGCCTGCGCGAACTCCGGGTTGCCGGCGCTCACCTCCTCGAGGCATTTGAGGTGCGCGCACAGCTTGTCGGCGGCCCGCACCAGCTCGCGGTGCGCGCGGTCGCCGTCGTGGGGGAGAAAGAACGGGCGGTAGTCCCCCCGGAGCGCGTCCGGGATCATCTCGAGGAGCTTTTCCCGCGACGCGGCCTCGATCGCGTGATACGCGCGCTTGATCTCCGGGTTGAACTCCTTGACGGGCGAGGGGAGATCGCCCGTCAGCACCTCGCTCACGTCGTGGTAGAGCGCCAGCGCCACGGTCCGCTCCGGGTCCACGGTGCCGCCGAACATCCGATTGCGGATGATGGCCAGCGCATGGGCGATCTGCGCGACGCGCAGGCTGTGCTCCTGGATGTTCTCGGGGTACGTGCTGTGCATGAGGCCCCAGCGGCGGATGAACTTCATCCGCGACAGGTACGCGAAGAAGTGGCTCATCGGCGCCTCCCGCGAGCGGCGGCCGGCGTCACCGGCCCGGCCGGCACTCGCCGGCCGGGCCTACTCTAGATCAGACGCCGAGCTCGCGGGAGGTGATCTTGTAACGGAACGAGTCGGGGTCGAGGCTGTCGAGCCGGCCCTCGGCCGTCTCGGCCTGCGGGTACATGAAGAACGCGATCGGCTCGCCGGTCGAGTTCGGCAGCTTCACGTCGTGCGCGTAGTTGTAGGCGAGATAGTTCATCTCCCAGGCGCCGAACAGCTTCGCGCGCGCCCGGCGGACGATCGGGTCGCCGAGCGGCAGGCCGCCCTTCTCCTCGAGCACGACCTTGCGGACGTCGGCCGGATCGACGGGCACCCAGCCGCGCGCCGGCAGGTAGAACTCCGCGCGGCAGTGCTGGGCCTTGGTGATGTCGCCGCTCCTGCCCAGGCTCTTGAATTCCCCCGAGTCCGCGACGCGCACGCCGTAGACGTCGCGCGCCGGGATCCCGACGGCGCGCGCGAGCCCCACGAAGAGCGCGTTGAGGTCGGCGCACTTGCCGCCGAGGTTGCGGGTCTCGAGCATCCAGCCGATGTCGCCGACGCCGCAGCCGCGCACCTTCGGATCGCGGAAGGTGTTGTCGACGATCCACTCGTAGATCGCCCGCGCCTTGTCCAGGTCGGTCTTGGCGCCCTGCGTGATCTCGAGCGCCGTCGCGCGGACGATGCCGTCGGTCCGGATCAGCTTGGTGGCCGCGAGGTACCGGGCGAGGGTGCGCTTGTCCTCGGGCACGACCGTTACCGGCTCCCTGGGGTCCACGGCGCGGTCGCGCGTCGCGTGGCGCGTCGTCACCTCGACGACGGGCGCCTTCTCGGTTTCCGGCCACTCCGCGTAGAGGATCCCGGCGTTGTACTTCTCGTCGCGATAGACGCGCATGACCGTGGCGTTCCCCGTCCACGTCTGCCCGAGGCCCTTCTGGTAGTCCGTGTCCGCCGTGAGCGGGAGGGGCACCCAGGCGCGCGCGACGCCGGCCGGGCTCGCGATCTCCACCCGCGCCGTCACCTCGAACGCGCGCCACTTCGCCGTATCCTGCCCCGCCGCGCCACGCGCGGCATCGGGCCACCCGAGCCCGCCGAGGGCGAGCGCGGCCGACGCGCCGACTCCCGTCCCGAGAAATTGTCGCCGGTCCATCGTGTGTTCTCCTCGTCCAGCGTTTGTCGCGTCCCGTGTGGGATGCGAATCGGCTGTCGTTCGATTCGAGCGCACATAGTAAGGGTGCGCGGGACGACGTCAAGGGGTTAGGGCATGACGATGGATACGGCGCGCGCGGATAGAGCGCTCCTATGGGAGCGGTCAGACGCGCAGTCGGGGATCGAGCGTGTCCCGGAGCCAGTCGCCGAGCAGGTTGACGCCGAGCGCGGTGAGGGCGAGCGCCGCGCCCGGGAAGGCGGCGAGCCACCAGGCGACGTAGAGGAAGTCGCGGCTCTCGGAGAGCATGCTCCCCCACGCGGGCGTCGGCGGCTGGATGCCGAAGCCGAGGAAGCTGATCGCCGCCTCCGCGACGATGAACGAGGAGAACTGGAGGCTCGCGACGACGATGATGGACGGCGCGACGTTGGGCAGGACGTGGCGGAACAGGATCCGCGCCCGGCCCGTCCCGAGCGCCGCGGCGGCCTGCACGTAGTCGCGCTGCTTCACGGAGAGCACCTCGCCGCGCACGACGCGCGCGTAGACGACCCAGCCGGCCGCCGACAGGCTCAGGATGATGTTGCGCAGGCCCAGGCCGACGATCGCGTTGATCGTCAGCGCGAGCAGGATGAACGGGAACGAGAGCTGGACGTCGGCGATCCGCATGATGACGGCCGAGGGCCAGCGCTCGACGAAGCCCGCGACGAGGCCGAGGAGCCCGCCCACCACGGCGGTGAGCAGGACCGTGCACGCGCCGATGAAGAGCGCGAGCCGCGCGCCGTAGAGCACCCGCGCCAGGAGGTCGCGGCCGAGCTGGTCCGTGCCGAGCGGATGCGCGGGCGTCCCCGGCGGCCGGAGGCTCTGGACGAAGTCGGTCGTGAGCGGATCCTGCGGCGCGAGCCAGGGCGCGAGCGCGGCGGCGGCGAACGTGGCCGCGGTCAGGCCGATCCCGAGCCATTTCTTCATGGAACCGGGCAGAGGCGCCCGGGCTTCGCCACGCCCGTGCCCCGGCGCAACCACCCACGAGGGCCGGCCATTCGCCCGATGCGAGCCCGCGCCACCGTCGGCGTCACCGTAAGCGCACGCGCGGGTCGAGCCAGCCGTAGGCGAGATCCACCAGGAGATTGATCAGCGTGTACATGACCGAGATCAGGAAGACCGCGGCGAGGACGACCGGGAAGTCGCGGTTCAGGAGCGCCTGTACGGTGAGCCGCCCGAGGCCGGGCCAGGCGAAGATCGTCTCGGTGATGACGGCGCCGCCGAGGAGCTGCCCCGCCTCCAGACCCGCGAGCGTCACGATCGGGATCGCCGAGTTCCGGAGCGTGTGCTTGCCGATGACGCGCCCCTCGCCGAGCCCCTTCGCGCGCGCCGTGAGGATGTACTCCTCGCCGAGCACGTCGAGGACCGCGGAGCGCGTGAGCCGCGCGATGCGCGCGGCGAAGAACGCGGCGAGCACGACGGAGGGCATGACGAGGTGCGCGATCGATCCCGTCCCGCCTGTCGGGAGCCAGCCGAGCCTGACCGAGAAGAGGTAGATCAGCATGAGCCCGAGCCAGAACCCCGGCGTCGCCTGCCCGAGGACGGTCGCGACGGTGCCGACGTGGTCGAGCACGCTGTTGCGGCGCACCGCCGAGAGGACGCCGACCGGGAGCGCGATGCAGACGGTGAGGAGGAGCGAGGCGCCCCCGAGCAGGAGCGTCGCGGGCAGGCGCTGGAGGGCCAGGCCCAGCGCGTCCTGCTTGTAGCGCAGCGACTCGCCGAAGTCGCCGCGCACGGCGCCGGCGACGAAACGCGCGTACTGGACGGGGAGGGGGTCGTTGAAGCCCAGGCGCTGGCGGAACTCGTTCACGTCCTTGGCCTGGATGTCCATCGGCATGAAGAGCAGCACCGGGTCGCCCGCAAGGCGCATCATCCCGAAGACCGCGGTCAGCGAGAGGAAGACGACGAGCGCCGTCTGCGCGAGGCGCGACAGGACGTAGGCCCGCATCGGCCTACAGTTGTATCACGCCGCCAGGCGTGGTCCCGCTCAGCAGTCGGTCGCGCGCTCGGGGACCCAGTAGGGCAGATAGTAGCCCCCGGTCTGGACGCGCGGCTCGAAGTGGCCGGCGACCCAGAGCGCGTCGCTGTCGTAGTGGCTCTCCACCCAGACGTCGTCGGTGTACTGCTGCGGGAGCCAGGTGTAGGCCCAGTAGCCGGGGACGACACAGCGGCGCGGCTGGTACACGTACACGGGCGCCGGGAAGCAGCACACGGGCGGGGCGCCGACGAAGATCCGGCTCGGCGCGTTCACGGTGATCCGGCTCGGCGGCGCGACGAAGACACGGCTGGGCGCGTTGATCGTGACCTGGCTGCCGGAGGGCACGAAGACCTGCCGCCGGGGCGCCGGCGCGCCCACGCCGACGGAGATGCGCACGTCGCCCGCGGCGGCCGGGGCGGGCCCGGCGGCGACCGCCGCGACGAGCACCATGACGAGCGCCATGCGAGGGGGCATCCTGCCTCCTTGGACGCGGCAGCGCGCCCGGGTGTTCAGTGGTCGCGGGTTTTCAGCGGGGCGCGATCCGGGCCTCGATGCCCTCCCACAGGAGCTCGGCCCAGCGCGCGTAGCCCGCGTCCGACGGGTGGTAGCCGTCGGACCAGACGAGCTCCGGTCGCTGCGGGAGCTCGCGCCGGCTCGCCGCGTACAGGTCGACGAGCTGGACGCCGTACGCCCGGGCTCGGCGCGCGAGGGCGTCGTTGAAGCCGATCGTGAGCGCGGCGACGGCGTCTCGCTCGCGGCGCCCGTTGAAGCGGGGCGTCAGCGCGAGATCGGGGATCAGGTTCGCGACGACGACCGCCGAGGTTTCGCGAGCGAGCCGCCCCAGGATCGTCTCGAGGTTCTTCTCGTAGGTTTCGACGCGCACGCCCGTGGTGATGTCGTTGGGTCCGACCGAGAGCGTGACGAGGTGGGGGCGACGCTCGATCGCTCGGTCGAGCTGACGCGCGAGCACGTCGCCGGAGGTGGCGCCGCCGACGCCGAGGTTGGTGAGGCGGGCGCTCGGGTACACGGCGCGCAGGCGCGCATGGATCCGGCTCACGTAGTTCAGCTCGGGGCGCGACGCGCCGACGCCCTCGACGGTGCTGTCGCCGAGGGCTACGTACGAGACCACGGGGCTCCGGTCGGCGGGCAGGAGGCGCGTCCCGTCCTGCTGGGCGCACGCGGCGGCGAGCGCCGCGAGCGCGGGGAGCGCCCACCGAGTCGCGTTCACAGGCTCGCCGCCGCCTCGAGCGTCGGGCCGTACCACGGCGCGTCGGGAAAGGTGATCGGGCGGATGGCGGGGAGCGTCACGCCCGCCGCGCGGTAGGCCGCGACGTAGGCCCGCGCGCGCGCCGCGTCGCCGACGGCGCCGAGCGCGTCGGCGAGCGCGTCGGGGACGGCGCGGTCGCGGTCGAAGGCCCGGACGCCCTCGCCGAGGCCGCTCGCCTCGAGCATCGCGCGGTAGAACGGCAGGGCGAGATAGCGCGCGAGCTCGCCCGTGAACGCCCGGCGGGCGGCCGCGGGGTCGCCGGTGACCGCGAGGGGGACCGCGGCGACGATCTCGAAGCCGTCCATGCTCTTGCCCGCGCGCCTCCGCCCGCGCCCGAGGGCGGGGATCGCCACGTCGCGCACGTAGGCCGGCGGGCAGAGCCAGAGGATCGCGCCGTCGGCGAGCTCGCCGGCGAGCTCGAGCATCCGGCGCGAGAGCGCCGCGAGGTACACCCGCGGCGGCGCGGGGCGGCGGGGCAGCGCCGCGCTCCAGCGGACGCGGTAGTGCGCGCCTGTGAAGTCCGCGCCCTCCGCGAGCGCGCCGCGCAGCACGGCGACGTACTCGCGCATCGTGGCGAGCGGCGCCCGGAGCTCGAGGCCGAGCATCTGCTCCATGCTCTCGCGGTGGCTCACGCCGATGCCGAGGATGAAGCGTTCGCCCGTCAGCTCCGCGAGCGTGAGCGCCGCCTGGGCCATCGCGACGGGATGGCGCGGGAAGATCGGGACGACCCCGTTGCCGAGCCCGAGGCGCGTGGTGGCGGCGCCGTAGGCCGCGAGGACGAGGAACGAGTCGCGGCCGAGGCCGTGGGTGACCCAGACGCTCTCGTAACCGAGCGCCTCGGCGCGCCGGGCGAGCTCGACCGCGGCGCCGAGGTCCTGCCCGGGGGAGATGTAGGCCGCGCGCCTCAGTCGCGGATCCACGACTCGGCGAGCGGGATCGGCGGGGCGCTCCGCCGCCGCGCGGCCCGCAGCGGGATCACCTTGGCGCTCCGGCCGGCGCTCGGGGCCAGGCGGAGCAGCGCCTCGACCTCCGCGCGGCGGTAGAGCCGCTGGCGCTTGATCCCCTGACGGTAGCTGCGGAGCACGCCGCGGCTCACGTAGGCGTAGAGCGTCGCGGGCTTCACGCCCAGGAGGCGCGCCGCCTCCTTCACCGTCAGGTACTCCTCGCCCGCGAGCACGACCATGCCCATCCCCGACGCTAGCAGGCTTGCCGGGCCCCGTCCAGCCGACGCGTGCTGAATGAATATGAATCAAGTATAATCAACTATCATAGAATCGCAGGAGGGCTCCATGGACGACACGGCGTGGAAGGCGGGGCTCGAGGACGTGATCGCGGCGCGCTCCGCGATCTGTCGGGTGGACGGCGAGGCGGGGCGCCTCTTCTATCGCGGCTACGAGATCGGCGAGCTGGCCGGCGTGGTGCCGTTCGAGGAGGTGACGGCGCTGCTCTGGTCCGGCGAGCTGCCGGCGCCGGCGGAGGCCGCGGCGTTCGGGGCCCGGCTCGCGGCGGCGCGGGGCCTGCCCGGGCCCGTCCTGGCGCTCCTCGAGCGGCTGCCGCGCGACGCGCATCCGCTCGACGCGCTGCGGACGGCGGTGTCGCTCGCCGCCACGCACGATCCCGACGGCCGGCGCGGTGACCCGGACGCGAACGTGCGCAAGGCGGTCCGGCTCATGACCCTCGTGCCGGAGGTCGTCGCGGCGTGGCAGCGGATCCGGACCGGCGAGGCACCGGCCGCGGCGCCGCGGGCGCCCTCGCACGCCGCGTACTTCCTCGAGCTGCTGGCGGGCGGGGCGCCGTCGCCCGAGGTCGCGCGCGTCCTCGACGTGGTGCTGACCCTCCATGCGGACCACGAGTTCAACGCCTCGACGTTCGCCGCGCGCGTCGCGGTGGCGACGCTCGCCGACATCCACGCGGCCGTGACGGCGGCCGTGGCGACGCTCAAGGGGCCCCGGCACGGCGGCGCCAACGAGGACGTGCTCGCGATGCTGCTGGAGATCGGCGACCCCGCGCGGGCCGAGGCGTACGTCGAGCGGCGGCTCGGCGCGCGCGCGGCGCTCTCGAAGCGGGAGCGCGGCGACCCGAAGGCGCGCGTGCCCGGCTTCGGGCACCGCGTCTACAAGGTGGACGACGCGCGGGCGCGCGTGCTGCGGGCGATGGCGAAGACGATGGCGGAGGCGACGGGCAAGCGGCGGCTCTTCGAGGTCGCGGAGCGCGTCGACGACGCCATGCGGGCGCGGACGTCGCTCCCGGTGAACGTGGACTTCTTCTCCGCGGTGGTCTACGACGCGCTCGGGATCCCGCCCGACTTCTGCACCTCGATCTTCGCCGTCGGACGGATCGCGGGCTGGTGCGCCCACGTCCTCGAGCAGTACGCCGACAACCGGCTCATCCGACCGCGCGCCGAGTACACGGGCCCGGCGCCGCGCCCGGTGCCGGCGCGCTAGCGGCGGAGGACCGAGACCTCCATCGCGTCGTCGTCGAACGCGTACTCGCGCGAGTCGTACCGGCCGTTGGCATCGCGCACGTACTCGAGGTACGGGCCGACGTCGCGCCGGTAGACGCCCGTGTTGTCCGCGACGACGACCGCGCCCACCAGCAGCTTCGGCTCGAGCTGCCGGAGGTAGTCGAGGTAGTCCTCCTTGGCGGCGTCGAGCAGGACGAAGTCGAAGCGGCCGGGGAGGAGCGGCACCACGCGGAGCGCGTCGCCGACGACCACCTTCACGCGGCGGCCGAGGCCCGCGCGCGCGGCGTTGCTCTTCACGAACTTCGCCAGGTACGGGTTCGCCTCGACGCACATGAGCCGGCCGCGCGGCGGCAACGAGGCCGCGACGAGGATGGCCGAGTAGCCGAGGAGCGAGCCGATCTCGATGCCGCGCGTGGGGCGATAGCGGTCGAGCAGGCGGCGGATGACGCGGCCCTTGGCGCGCCCGATGTTCGGGATGTGCCAGACGGCCGTGGCGCGGTCCATGACCGCCAGCATGCGGCGCGCGCGCGCGTTCACTTCGGCAGGCGCGCGGCGACGCCGTCGGGGACGGGGTACCGGCGCGTGAACGGGCCCGCCTTGACGATCTGGCCGGGCAGCGCGCGCCCGACGATCTCCTGCACGCGCTTCGAGACCGCGATGAGCCGTTCGAGATCGATCCCGGTCTCGACGCCCATCGCGTGGAAGCAGTGGACCAGGTCCTCGCTGCAGACGTTGCCGGAGGCGCCCGGTGCGAAGGGGCAGCCGCCGAGGCCACCGATCGAGCTGTCGAAGTTCGTGACGCCGCGCTCCAGCGCGGCCAGGATGTTCGGGATCGCCATCGCGCGCGTGTCGTGCGTGTGCAGGGTCCACTCGATGCCCGGGAAGCGCGCCGTCAGGTGCTCGAGCACCCGGCCGACCTGGCGGGGGTTCGCCACGCCGGTCGTGTCGGCGAGGCCGATCGCACGCGCGCCCGCGTCCACGAGCCCGCGGACGACGCGCTCGAGCCGGTCGAGCGGCACGTCGCCTTCGAACGGGCAGCCGAAGGAGGTCGAGATGCCGCAGGCGACGGGGACCCGCGCGCGCTCGGCGACGCGCAGGACGACGGCGAGCTTCTCGAGGGACTCGGCGATCGTCATGTTGACGTTCGCCAGGTTGTGGCTCTCGCTCGCGGACAGGACCGTGTGGATTGCGTCCACGCCCGCGTCCACGGCGCGGACGGCGCCCTTCTCGTTCGGCACCAGCGCCGCGTAGCGCGTGCCGGGCCGCCGGCGGATCGTCGCCATGACGGCCTCGGCGTCGCGGAGCTGCGGGACCGCCTTGGGGTGGACGAACGAGGTCACCTCGATGCGCGACAGGCCGGCGTCGGAGAGGCGGTTCACCACCTCGACCTTCAGCTCGGTCGGGATGAAGTCGGGCTCGATCTGGAACCCGTCCCGGGTTCCCACCTCGCAGATCGTCGCGCGCGCCGGCAGCGTCATGGCCTCCTCCTCGGCGGCTCTCGCTAGTAGGAGCGGGGCATCCCGAGCACGTGCTCGCCGACGTAGGCGAGCACGAGGTTGTTGTTGATCGGCGCCGTCTTGTAGAGGCGGCACTCGCGGAACTTGCGCTCCACGTCGTATTCCTCGGCGTAGCCGTACCCGCCGTGGCAATCGATGCAGGCGTTCCCGGCGTCCCACGCCGCCTCGGCCCCGAGGTACTTCGCCATGTTGGCCTCGCCGCCGCAGGGCTCGCCGGCGTCGAAGAGCGCCGCGGCCTTGTCGCGCATGAGCTGCGCCGCCTCGATGGCGACGTGGGCCTTGGCGATCGCGAACTGCACGCCCTGGTTCGCGCCGATGGGCCTGCCGAAGATGACCCGCTGGTTCGAGTACGCCACGGCCTTCTCGATGAACCAGCGCGAGTCGCCGAGCGAGTCGGAGGCCACGAGGATCCGCTCGGCGTTCATGCCGTCGAGGATGTACGCGAAGCCCTTGCCCTCCTCGCCGATGAGGCCGTCGGCGGGGATCTCCATGTTGTCGAAGAAGAGCGCGTTCGTCGAGTGGTTCATCATCATCCGGAGCGGCCGCACCTCGAGCCCTTTCAGGCCGCGGATGTCGATGAGGAAGACGGATAGGCCGTCCGTCTTCCGCTTCACCCGGTCCACGGGCGTCGTCCGCGCGAGCAGGAGCATGAGGTCGGACTGGAGGACGCGGGAGATGAACATCTTCTGGCCGTTGACGACGTAACGATCGCCGCCGCGGACCGCGGTGGTCTGCAACTTCGTCGTGTCCGAGCCCGAGTTCGGCTCCGTCACGCCGAAGGCCTGGAGCCTGAGCTCGCCCGTCGCGATCTTCGGCAGGTATTTCCGCTTCTGCGCCTCGCTGCCGTGACGGAGCACCGTGCCCATGATGTACATCTGGGCGTGGCACGCCGCCGCGTTCCCGCCCGAGTAGTTGATCGTCTCGAGGATCAGGCCGCCCTCGCGGATGCCGAGCCCCGCGCCACCGTATTCCTGGGGGATCAGCGCCGCGAGATAGCCCGCCTGTGTCAGCTCGGCGACGAACTTCTCCGGGTACTCGCGCTTGGCGTCGAGCTCGCGCCAGTACTCGCCGGGGTACCGCTTGCAGATCTCGAGGACGCCCGCCCGGAGCGCGCGCTGCTCGTCGCTGAGCGCGAGGTCGATGCTGGCCACCGTCATTTCCCTCTGAACCGCGGCGTCCGCTTCTCGTTGAAGGCCCGCACGCCCTCGAGACGGTCCTCCGTGACCACGGTGGCATTGTACGCCTCGATCGCGAGGACCATCGCCGTGTCGAGGTCGGTCTCGAGGCCGTACGCGATCGCCTTCTTCGCCTGGCGGACGGCGACCGGCGCGTTGCGGGCGATCGTCTGCGCGAGCTCCTGCGCCTTCGCGCGCGCCTGGCCCGCGGGGACGAGGTGGTTGACGAGCCCGGCGGCCTTCGCCTCGTCGGCCTTCATGCGCCGGCCCGTGAAGATCAGCTCCTTCGCGAGCGGCGCCCCGAGGATGCGCGGCAGGAGCTGGGTGCCGCCGATCCCGGGGAAGATCCCGAGGGTCGTCTCCGGCACGCCGAAGACCGCGGTCTCGCTCGCGACGATGAAGTCCGACAGCACGGCGAGCTCACAGCCGCCGGCCAGCGCGAAGCCCTCGACGGCGGCGAGCACCGGCACCGGGCAGCGGAGGAGGGCGAACGCGCCGCGCTCGAAGATGACGTGCTGGGCGCGCCATGCCTCGTCCGTCATCTCGTTGCGTTCCTTCAGGTCGCCGCCCGCGCAGAACGCGCGGTCGCCGGCGCCGGTGAGCACGACCGCGCGCGCGCCCGGGTCGCGAGCGAGGCCCTCGAAGCAGGCGAGCAGGTCCTCGCCCATCGCCGTGTTCATCGCGTTCATCTGCTCGGGGCGGTTCAGGGTGACGGTCACGACGTGGCCCTCGTCGGCGCGCGTGACGAGGAGGTGCCGGTACCCGCTCACTGGACGACGCCCTGGGCCCGGAGGCCGCGCACGTCGTCGAGCGTGTACCCGAGCGTCGTGAGCACGTCCGCGCTGTGCTCGCCGAGCAGCGGGGGGACGCGCCGCACCTCGGGCCGGACGCCGTCCCAGAGGAGGGGCAGCCCCACGGACCGGTACCCGGGGATCCGCGGGTGGGGTGCCTGCACGAGCATACCGCTCGCGCGCGTCTGCGGCTCCTCCACGACCGCGTCGATCGTCAGGATCGGTGCCGCCGGCACGCCGGCGGCGCGCAGCCGCTCGAGGAGCTCGGCCGTCTTGAGGCCGCGCGTCAGCGCGGCGAGGGCCTCGCCGAGCGCCGCGCGGTTCCGCACGCGCGCGGGGTTGTCGGCGAAGCGCGCGTCGTGCGCGAGGGCCGGCGCCGCCAGCGCCTCGCACAGGCGCTGGAACAGCACGTCGGAGCCCGCCCCGACCATCGCGTAGCCGTCGGCCGTCGGGAACGCCTGGTAGGGCGCGATCATCGCCGTCCCCGAGCCGTGCGGCCGCGGAACCTCGCCGTCGCCGAGGTAGCCCATCGCGTGATACGAGACCCACATGAGCGCGGTCTCGAAGAGCGCGGTCGTCACCTCGACGGCGCGCCCCGTCGCGTCGCGCCGGCGGAGCGCCGCGACGACGCCGAGCGCGGCCCACATCCCGGTGCCCATGTCGACGATCGAGGTGCCGACGCGCGCCGGCTCCTGGCCCGGGTGGCCGTTGACCGACATGAGGCCGCCGTAGGCCTGCATCAGCGGGTCGTAGCCGGGCAGGTCGGCGAGCGGGCCGCGCGCGCCGTAGGCGGTGATCGAGCAGTACACGAGGCGCGGGTTGAGCCGGGTCGCGCCGGCGAAGTCGAGCCCGAGCTCGGCGACCGCGCCGGCGCGGAGGCTCTGCACGAAGACGTCGGCGCGCGCGACCAGGCGCCGGAGCACCTCGAGCCCGCCGTCCTTCTTCAGGTCGAGCGCGAGGCTCTTCTTGTTGCGGTTCATCGCCATGAACGCCGCGCTCTCCCCGCCCCACCAGGGCGGGGCCCAGGCGCGCGCGTCGTCGCCGCGGCCCGGGCGCTCGACCTTGACGACCTCGGCGCCCATGTCGCCGAGGATCTGGGTGCAGAACGGACCCGCGACGTTCTGGGTGAGGTCAGCGACGAGAACGCCTTCGAGGGGCAGCGCCACGGGGTAGGAGTCTACCAGAACGAAACTGGCCACCCTGTAGCGAAACTGGTCGCCCGGAGCGCGAGACCAACGGCGGCTCAGCCACGATCCGACCCCGATTTTACTGAGAGTTACGGATCGGGTGGCCGAAACTTACCACTGGCATCGAGCTTGCCTATCATGAGGTTCGCGACCATGAAAACGGCGCGGAAGGCCGACATCACTCGGCTGTTCGAGCTCGGGCGCTCCGAGGGCGACGGGAAGGCCGCCGCCGCTCCCCAGGGCCGCAACGGGAGCCAGAGCGCGGTGGGCCGCCGCTTCGGCGACCTGATCCTGGCGGATGGCCTCGTCACGCAGGAACAGTTCGAGCAGGCGCTCGCCGAGCAGAAGAAGACCAACGAGAAGCTGGGCGAGATCCTCGTGCGCCTGGGGCTCATCACCGAGGAGCAGCTCGTCCACTTCCTGTCGCGCCAGTACGGCATCCCCGAGGTCGCGTTCCCGGAGAAGATCGCGCCCGAGATCATCAAGCTGATCCCGGCGCGCATCGCGCGGAAGTACGGCGTGGCGCCGATCGGGCGGACGCTCGGCTCCGTCACCCTCGCCGTCGCCGACCCGACGAACCTCTCGGCGCTCGACGACGTCGCGTTCATGACGGGCCTCAAGGTCGTGCCGGCGATCGCGTTGCCGTCCATCATCCGCCAGGCGATCGAGCACTACTACGAGAAGGCGCCGTCGACGATCGCCGACGCGCTCTCGGACGTCGAGGCGGAGGCGGCCGAGATCGAGCTCATCGAGGGTCAGCAGACCAACGCGAGCGTCGACCTCAACGCGCTGCGGTCGTCGGCCGACGAGGTGCCCGTCGTCCGGCTGGTGAACTCGATCCTCCTCGATGCGATGAGGCGGGACGCCTCCGACGTCCACATCGATCCGGGCGACGGGACCCTGACGATCAGGTACCGGATCGACGGCATCCTGCACGAGGTGATGGCGCCGCCCAAGCGCGTGGAGGCGGCGCTCGTGTCGCGGCTCAAGATCATGGCGAACCTCGACATCGCCGAACGGCGGCTCCCGCAGGACGGGCGCATCAAGCTCCGCCAGCATGGCCGCGAGATCGACTTCCGCGTCTCGATGGTGCCGTCGATCTTCGGTGAGAGCGTCGTGCTCCGGATCCTCGACAAGCAGGCGCTGAAGGCCGATCTGAGCCAGCTCGGATTCGAGCCCGCCGCGCTGGGCGAGTTCCAGAAGGCGGTCAACGCCCCGCACGGCCTGATCGTCATCACCGGACCGACCGGCTCGGGCAAGACCACCACGCTCTACTCGGCGCTCAACACGATCAACGCGAAGGAACGGAACATCGTGACCGTCGAGGACCCCGTGGAGTACGAGCTGGCGGGCGCGACGCAGGTCCAGGTCAGCGACGAGATCGGCCGCACCTTCGGCGCCGCGCTCCGCTCGTTCCTCCGTCACGACCCCGACGTCATCCTCGTCGGCGAGATGCGCGACCAGGAGACGGCGCAGATCGCGGTGCGGGCGGCGCTGACGGGCCATCTCGTGCTGAGCACGCTCCACACGAACAGCGCCGGCGAGAGCATCTCGCGGCTGACGGACATGGGCGTCCCGCCCTTCCTCCTCTCCTCCTCGCTCCGCCTCGTCGTGGCGCAGCGGCTCGCGCGCAAGGTGTGCTACGAGTGCCGGGAGCCCTACGAGCTGGACGAGGAGAGCCTCATCCAGTACGGCCACACGCCCCTGGGCCTGGGTCGGCGCACCGTCTACAAGGGGAAGGGCTGCGCGACCTGCCACGAGACCGGGATGAAGGGGCGGGTCGCCCTCTACGAGGTGCTTCCGGTCACGCAGGAGATCCGCGGCCTCGTCCTCAACAGCACGTTCGCGGGTGAGATCCAGGACGTGGCGGCCAAGCAGGGCATGAAGACACTGCGCGAGGCCGGCCTGCTCAAGGTGCTCCAGGGCGTCACGACGGTCGAGGAGGTCCTGCGCGTCACGAGCGAGTAGCGGGGGACCGCGCCAGCGCGTGTTTGACACATCCCGGCGGCACGCCTAGAATCGCAAGCACCTCATGACGTCGAACGCGGACGACCTCGCCCGGCATCTCGCCGAAATCACGGAGCGATTCGGGACGCTGGCGGCCGTGCTCGGCCAGGCGGCGCGCGAGCTGCAGGTCTCGGGGACGCTGCCGCCCGAGGCGCTGGCCGAGGCGCTCGGCGCCGCGCGCCGCGAGTTCCTCGAAATGCGCGCGGGCATCCTCGAGGCCGCGCGCGCGCTCTCGATCAGCGCGCCGAGCGCGGCCGAGCTCGACAGCATCAAGAAGCTCGAGCCCCTGATCCGGGCGGTCATCGGCGCCATCGCCACGGAGGAGAAGCGGCAAGCGGCCGGGGAGGCCAAGAAGCGCGCCCTGGCCGTGCTCGACCGTGTCCTCGCGGTCACCCACACCGACGATCCCGGCTTCGCTCCCCTGGTGCAGTGTCAGGCGAAGGCGAAAGAGCTCCGGCAGATCGTGAACGATCCGAAGACGCTCGAGACGGCCAACCCCGCGGCCATCGCCGAAGGCGCCGCGCCCTTCGCGAACCTGCTCACGCTGATCGAGGGCCGCGAGCAGCTCGATGACGAGCGCTTCGCCGCGCTCGAGGACAGCGTCAGTCACGCGTTCGGGCGCCAGATCGCCGTCGTCGCCACGCGCGGCAAGCTCGTGGTCGCGGGCGCCGCCACGGCCGCGCCCGCGCCGCCCCCCGCCGCGCGACCCGCGCCGCCGCCCAGGGCGGTCGCGGAGGCCCCGCGCCCGGCGGCGCCGCCCGCCGCTCCGGCTCCGCCGCCGCCCCCGCCCCCGCTCGTCGTCCAGGAGGTCGCGGTCACGCCGCGGCCTGTCAAGGAGGACGCGGGCGCCGCGCGGGCGGTGGAGCAGGCCGCCCAGGACGAAGCGGCGCAGTGGTGGGTCTCCGCGTGGGCCCGCTGGACGAGCTGGAAGAGCTCGATCTCGTTCAACGACGCGGTGAAGCAGGAGCTGCAGAAGTACTCCTACATCCTGAGCGTGCCGATCCAGAAGAGCACCGACTACGAGGAGGGGCTTCTCGCGTACGGCTACTCGATCCTGCTCGAGTTCGCCGAGAAGCAGAACCCGGGGCTCGTCAACAAGGCGCTCAACAGCCTGAAGACCTTCGCGCCCGGCCCCGGGAAGTCCGTCGGCACGCACCTCTACGACTTCCTCGTCACCGAGGGAAGGCTCGTCGAGCTCTACCCGGAGTTCGTGAAGAACGTGCTGGTCGCCGCGGTGCCGGAGCCCGGGCTGTGGACGCAGGCCCGCATCCTCGAGTCCACCGTCGAGACCCGCGTGTTCACGCATCCGACCCCGCGGATCGGCGACACCGAGCACAACTCACAGCGCCTGACGCAGGACCGGCAGCGCTTCACCGACCACCGGTTCCAGGTCGCGATGGCGCCGCTGACCGCGCGCTTCTTCGCGATCGCCGGCGACCTGCGCGAGCCGCGCTCGATCGACGTGAAGCTCGTGGACGGACGCAGCGACTCCGACCAGGCATGGCTCCTCACCATGCCGCCCGCCGGACGCGCCGACCTCAAGTCGGAGCTCCTCCGGCTGGCGCCGGAGGGCACCTCGGTCCCCGGTCTCGGGAGGGACTACGCGACGCTCTGGGTCGCCGTGTTCAACACGGAGACCGCCGCCGAGAAGAAGTACGAGCTGGCGCTCGGGCTGCGGAAGGAAGGGGCGGCGAAGCCCGCCGCGACGTTCAGGTCCGCTCGGGCGTAACCCTCAGGCCTTCGGGCGCTCGGCGGCCTTCGGCGGCTCCCCCGCCTTCGCCGGCTCGGCGGCCTTCGGGGGCTCGCCGGGCTTCGCCGGGTGATCGCCGCCGGGGGTGCGCTCGAAGGGGCTCTTGCGCGGCGCGATGCCGAGCTTCGCGGCGACCTGGCCCATCGCCTGGGTGATGTCGTCCTTTTCGGCGCGAAGCTGGTGGTTCTCCCGCCTGAGCTCCTCGACCTCTTTCTTCAGCTTCTCGACTTCCCTCTCGGCCGCGGCCGCCCGCTCGTTGACGTGCGTCTCGCCGGCGAAGAGCTCGGGCAGGAGGGTAAAGAGCTGCCTGGTCTCCTCGATCCACTTGGTCACTCGCTCACGGGCTTCGGCAGCCATTGTCGCGTCCAGGCTCCTCGCTTGCCCCTCGGGGCTCGTGCAAGGAGACTAGCACCGAGGTTCCGCTCTTGGCAACCTTTGGGTCACCGCCGATAGCGCGTCTCGAAGAGCAGCACCCCGTGCGGCGAGCGGTACGGGCCGTGGCGCATGCCGGGCGGCCGGCAGGCGTACATCCCCGCGCTGAACGTCCGGCCCTTGCCGAGATCGATCACGGAGCCCTCGAGGATCCAGACCTCCTCCCAGAAGTCGTGGGCGATCGTGTCCGGGGTTTCCGTGCCTGGCGCCATGCGGAGGAGGCGTGTGACGTCGCCGGACAGTGGGTCACGGCTCAGGATTTTCTCCTCGATCCCCGGGCCCCCGGCGCCCGTGTCGGGCGAGCCCGCGACGGGCCGCCACGGCAGGTCGTCGGGACGGAAGAACTCGAGCTCGGGCTTCGGCACCCTCAGGGCTTCTTGGGGAGCGCCAGCAGGTCCTGGACGAGCTTGCGGGCCGCCGGCTTGTCCCAGTCCCGCGGGCCCACCATGCGGGCGATCAGACGCCCCTGCCGGTCGACGAGGTACGCGGTCGGCGGGCCGAAGACGCCATAGGCCTTGCCGGTCACGTCACCCCTCTCGTCCAGCAGCACGGGCGCGACGTAGCCGCGCTCGGCGACCGTGCGCCTGACGAGCGCCGGATCCTCACGGAAGCTGATCAGCCGCACCTCGAGCCCCTGCTTCCTGAGCTCCCCGTATAGCCGGTTGACGGAAGGTAACTCCTCCCGGCAGTCCGGTCACCACGTGGCCCAGAAGACGAGGAGCACCACCTTGCCGCGCAGGTCGGCGAGGGTGACGGTCTTCCCTTGCAGGTCCGGCAGGGCGAAGTCCGGCGCGGGCTTCGGCGGGTCGTAGCGCTGGATGCCGAGGCTCGCAAAGTCCGCCGCCGCGGCGCCGGCGGCGAACGCCAGGAGCGCCAGGACGAGTGCGCCCGCGCCGAGGCGCCGCGCCATCAGGCGCCCGATGCCTTGAAGGCCGCCAGGACCTCCTCAGGGTTCAGGAGATCGAGCGCGTTGTCCTGGATCTTGATGTACTTGACGATGCCGTTCCGATCGATGACGAAATAGGTGCGCTTCGCGTACCGGAAGATCGGGCTCTTCTCGTCCGTGACCATCGCGCCCCACACCGGCAGCATCTGGCGGCGGAAGTCGGACAGGAGGAGGTGCTTGATCGGGTTCTGCTTGGCCCACCCGGCGAGCGTCGCCTGGTGGTCAGCGCTCACGCCCACGACCTGGGCGCCCGCGGCCTCGAACTGCGCGTGGAGCGCGTCGAAGCCGAGGATCTCCTTCGTTCAGGTGGGGGTGAAGGCCTGGATCACGGTGTACAGGACGACCGGGCCCTTGGCCGTGAGCTCGGAGAGCTTGACGGGCTTGCCGTCCACGCCGAGCAGCGCGAAGTCGGGCGCCTTCTGGCCCACCTCGAGCGCGCTCGCGGCGCCGGCGGAGACCAGGACGACGAGCAGGCCCCAGAGCAGGGCGTGCACGACTGAACGCTTGGATCGCATGGGAGGCCTCCTTGGGCTGACTACGGGATGAACGGCCGGCGCCGTCGCCGGGTTCCCCTCACATCATCGCTTGCCGGTCAATTCGCGCCGCACGAGCGCGGCGCCCGCGGCCAGCCCCGCGAGCTTCTGGTTGCACATGTACCGCGGCGACCAGCCGAAGCCGCAGTCGGGGTTGACCGTGAGCTTCTCCGGCGGGCAGACCTGGAGCACCCTGCGGACGCGGCGCGCCACGTCCTCGGCCGTGTCCTGCGCGAAGCCCTTGACGTCCACGACGCCGGCGCCGAGCTCGCGCCCCTCGCCGTACCGCTTCCAGAGATCGAGCTCGGCCAGCTCGCGGCTCGCGAACTCCAGCACGAACTGGTGGGCGCGCGATTTCAGGATCCCCGGGAAGTAGGGCTCGTAGGTCCGCTGGAAGCGCGAGCGACCGAACCGGTTGCCGAAGCAAACGTGGAAGGCGAGCTTCACGTCGATCCCCGCCGTGGCGAGGTTGAACAGGCGCGCCATCTCCTCCCCGGAGACGTTGCCGCGCGCCGGCTCATCGATCTGGATGAGGTCGGCGCCCGCGGCCACGAGACCGTGGAGCTCCTGATTGATGACCTCGGCGAAGCGCTCGGCCACGTCCACGACACCCGTGTAGACCTTGCCCGGATGGATCCGCGAGCCGAACGTCAGCGGGCCCGCGCACGTCGCCTTGGTGTGCCGCGTCGTGTGCTTCTTGAGGTACTCGAACTCGCGCACGATGCCGAGCCCGGCGGGGGGCGTCTCGATGCGCCCGACCGCCTCGTAGCGCGTCTGCTGGTCGTACCCCCAGGGACCCGCCTTGCGCCGCACGGGGAGCGGCTCGATGCCCTTGATGATCGCGTAGTACGAGTCCACGTAGCCGTCGAGCCGGCGGACCTCGCCGTCGGTGAGGATGTCGATGCCGGCGGTCTCCATGTCGCGGACCGCCGTGTGCACGGCGTCGTCGAGCATCTCGTCGAGGTCGCCGGGCCCGAGCTCCCCCTGTTCCCAGGCCTTGACGGCGGCGAACCACCAGCCCGGCCTGCCGTGGGAGCCCACGACGGCGGTCGGGATCAGCGGCAGCGTCATTGGAGCGGGGCCCGCGAGGCCGGTGGCACTCGGGGCGTGCCCTGTTCCAGACGCGTGGCGGCTCCGTTCAGCAGGGCGCGATTCATTCCATCGGGCGTCCGCGGGGCCGGTGGCACTCGGGGCGTGCCCTGCTCCAGACGCGTGGCGGCTCCGTTCAGCATGGCGCGTCTCATTCCATTCATCGTGGGGCGCCCCCGATTATCCGCAAAACGGTCGGGTCGCGCCAGGCGTCGTCGCGCGAGCCCGCGAAGACGATCTCGCCGCGCTCGATGACGTAGAGGCGGCTGCCGTACTCCGGCACGTGGTGGATGTTCGACTCGGCGATCAGGATCGAGCGGCCGAGGCGCGTGATCTCGGCGATGCCCTCGGCGACGGCGGGAATGATCGCCGGGGAGAGCCCCTCGAACGGCTCGTCGAGCACGAGCATCTCCGGGTCGAGCGCGAGCGCCCGCGCGATCGAGAGCATCTTGCGCTCGCCGCCGCTCATCTCGGGGCCCCGGCGGGCGGCGTAGCGCCGGAGCCCGGGGAAGACGCGGTACGCGAGCTCGATGCGCTCCGCGGCGGGCCGCCCGGCCGGCCGCGTCCACGTCGAGATCTCGACGTTCTCCGCGACCGTGAGGGCGGGGAAGATGGCGGAGTCCTCGGGCGCCCAGCCGAGGCCGCGCCGCGCGATCTCGTGCGGCGGCCGGCCGTGGATCGGCTCGCCCCGGAACGTGATGCGGCCGCCGCGCGGGGCCAGGAAGCCCATGATGGTGCGGAGCGTCGTGGTCTTGCCCGCACCGTTCCGGCCGACGAGGCAGACGACCTCGCGCGAGCCCACCTCGAGCGAGACGCGCCGGAGGATGTGGCTCGTCTGGATGAAGACGTCGATCCCCTCGACGGCCAGCATCGCGGCGGCGCTCACCGGGCGCCCGTGCGGCGTCCGATCACCGTGTCCACGACGCGCCGGTCGGCCTGGATCGCCGCGGGCGTGCCCTCGGCCAGCACGCGGCCCTCGTGGAGCGCGATGATGCGGTCGGAGTAGCCGAACACGATGTCCATGTCGTGCTCGACCTGGAGGATCGCCGAGAGCCCGACGCGCTGCGAGGCCGAGACCAGGATCTCCATGATCGCCGTCTTGTCCGCGGTGCTGACGCCGGAGGTCGGCTCGTCGAGCAGGATCATCTCGGGCCGCAGCGCGAACGCCGACGCCACGTCGAGGAGCTTCTTGTCCCCCTGCGGGAGCTGCCGCGCCGGCGTGTGGCGGCTTGCCGCCAGGCCGAACAGCTCGGCCACTTCGAGCGCGCCCTCCTGCACCTCGCGGTCGTCCGCGAGGGAGGCCCAGAAGCGGGTGCCGCGGCGGAGCCGCGCGACGACGGCGGCCTGGAGCGTCTCGAGCACGGTGAGCTCGGGGAAGACGTGGACGAGCTGGAAGCTGCGGGCCATGCCGAGGCGCGCGAGTCGCACGGGGCCGAGGCCGGTCACGTCGCGGCCCTTGAAGGTGACCGTGCCCGCGGTCGGCGCGACGACGCCCGTCAGCACGTTGAGGAGCGTGGACTTGCCGGCGCCGTTCGGCCCGATGACCGAGACGAACTCGCCCGCGTCGATCGCGAGGCTCACGCCGTCGAGCGCGCAGAACCCGCCGTAGAGCTTCCGGATCCCCTCGGCGCGGAGGATCATGCGCGCACCGCCTCGATCGGCCGGCGCCGGGCGAAGAGCCCCATGAGGCCGCCCGGCGCCCGGATCACGATGACCGCGAGCAACGCGCCGAAGATCAGCCGCCAGT
>WNFB01001268.1_pt1 | contig 21440 bp, 20 predicted proteins | sample 5400501 | NCBI WGS metagenome assembly WNFB01 (sample SAMN13153341, study PRJNA577476) | soil metagenome | isolation source: 200 cm saprolite under Douglas fir tree site 2 hole 1 | place: USA:California | collected 2015-04-18 | reverse complement strand
CGGCGATTAACCTCGCCGGCCGGATCGAAGGGCCGTTCTCGGCACCGCATGGCGCGGTGAGCTTCGATCTCGACGCCCGCAGCCTCGACGGATCGCTGGCGCTGATCGCAAAGTTTGCGCCGGATGCGGCGGAGACGGCGCGGCGCATGGCGCCCCTGCTGGTGCCGCTCAAGACCCGCGCGACGCTGACGCTCGCGCGCGACGCGGGACCGAGCAAGGTGGCGATCGAGGGAACGGCCGGCGGGACGCGCGTGCGGCTGGCGGCGCAGGCGAACGGCGATCCGTTTGCGCCCGGTGCACTCGATGTGCGGATCGACGGGGACGCATGGGCGGATTACGGCGCGGTCCTTGTCCAGCTCCTGGGGCTCGACCGCGCGGTCGCCGTCGACAAGCAGCCCGGTCGATTGACCCTCGCCGCGCAGGGGCCGCTGAATGGCGACCTTCGCATCGACGCCAAGCTTGCGACGGGAGGTTTTGCAGCGGCAGCGAACGGAACGGCGCGCCTGTTCGGCGACGACGGCGCGCGCGGCACCTTCGACGTCACCGCGTCGGCCGCTGACGTACCCTTGCTGCGGCGCGGCGGCGCCAACGCCCCGGGGCAGCAATTGCCGGTCGGAGTGAAAGCGCGCCTGACCGCCGCACGCAATGTGTTCACGTTCGATGATCTCAGCGGCACCTTCGCCGGAATCCCGATGCGCGGCCGCATCGAAGCCGCGCTCGGCGCGCAGGTGCGGATCGATGGCCGTCTCGATGCGGACGCGATCGATGTGGCGGCGCTGGTCGGCACTGCAATCGGCGCGCCAGGCGCGCCGCGCGCCGACCCCGCGCCCCTGTCCTCCGAGCCGTTCGCGCCGGGCCTGTTCGATCTCGCGAGCGGGCGCATCCAGATCGGCGCCGCCCGCGTCGCGCTCACCCCCGCGCTCGCGATCCGGCAGGCGCGCGCCAGCGTGCGGCTCGATCACGGCGAAATGGCGCTCGAGGACATCGACGGCGAGCTGGCGGCCGGGCGGGTCGCCGGCGAAGTGTCGTTCAGGCGGCTCGCGGAGGGGCTGGCCGCGCATGTCCGCGTTGCGCTGGTCGATGTGGACGCGGCGGCGGTCGTTCCGGGCGACGGGCGGCCCGCGCTGAGCGGCCGCCTCGCCCTGCAGGTCGAGGCGGACGGCACCGGGCTCAGCCCGGCGACCCTGATGGGATCGTTGACCGGAAGCGGCAGCGCGACGCTCACGGCCGGCGAGATCGCCGGCTTCGATCCCAAGGCGTTCGACATGGTGATTCGCGCGGTCGATCAGGGCATGGCCGTCAATGGTCCGAAGTTCAAGGAGGTGGTCGAAGCGGCCCTCGACCGCGGCAACCTGCGCGTCGCGCGCGCGGACGGGGCGCTGAGCATCGCGGCGGGCCAGATGCGCTTGAGCACCACGATCATGCGAGGAGAGGGGGCGGACCTCACCGCGACCGGTTCCGTCGATCTCGCCGACCGGCATCTCGACGCGCGGCTGGCGTTCTCCGGAGGCACTGCCGAAGGCACGGGCGGACGACCGGACGTGCACGCCGTCGTCCGCGGGCCGATCGCAACCGCGCGACGCACGATCGACATCACCGCACTATCGGCCTGGCTCACGCTGCGTTCGGTCGAGCGCGAGACCAGGCGGATCGACGCGATCGAAGCCGACGTGCGCGACGCCGCCGTCGGAGCGACCGGCGAGCCGCCCCCGAGCCCGCCGCTGGCGCCTGCCGGGCCCACCCCCGCGGTGCCGCGCGCGACACCGGTGGAGCCCAGCCGTGTCCGCGCCCCGGCAGCCGCCGCCGGTCGGCCGGAGGCATCGGCGCTGCCGCCCGCCACGCCGTCGCCGGCTCTGTCGTCGCCGGCTCTGCCGCCGCCGATCGACATCCGGCCGGCGCAAAACCCCGCCGGCAGCACGGCACGGCCGCGCGCACCCGGCGCGCCCAATGGATCCGGGCCGCGCCGCGACACCCAGGCCGCGCCCGCTGAGGCGCCGGCGCCGTCGCGCTCGATTCTCGATCGGCTATTCGGTCCGCAACGCTGACGGCGTCTGGGTCGGCGTTGCCTCGCGGGGTTCACCACCCCCGCGGCTGCGATAATGATCGAGGACGAACAGCCGGATCGCCGAGGAGAGGTTTCCCTGCCGCCGGCCACCGTCGATGGTGGCGACCAAATCGGACAGGGTGAGATTACGCGACGCGGCGATGTCCTTGAGGCCCTTCCAGAATGCGTCCTCGAGACTCACGCTGGTCTTATGCCCCGCGATCACGATCGAGCGTTTGACGACCGGCGATTTCATCGACCGTCCTCCGTTTCGATCCGGTGTGCGTCGAGGTCGCCGCTCGATTTGTCCGAACGCGCCTGGTCAAGCGCGCGCTCGGCCTTCGAGCGGCCGTAGGCGAGGCGGTTCTCGGCGGCGCGCGCTTCCTCTTGGCGCCGTGCCGCCGCCTTTCGGGCTTTCCGCAAGTTGACCAATTCGGCCATGCTCGACGGACCTTCGAATGGTTGCAGGCCTCGCGTCGCTCCGGTCAGGGACAACCGACTGACCGGCGGAGGGTTCCGGACTACCACCCCGGGACGGATGCGCCCGACCAGCGCCATCCGCGGCCTAAACAGGGCCTATCCCGCGTCGCAGCGTAGGTAAACGCGCTCAATCGACGCGCGATTCCGAGCCCGAATATATACAGGGCAAGCCCGGGATCGTCCCGTCGGCACGCGATTACACGGTGAGTTGATCTTGAATCCCTCCCCACCGAAGCGGCAGCAGGGTGGGGGCCGTATGGCTCACCCCGGCCGGGTCATGCGTTTCGGGCGCACCAGCCGATCGAATTCGTCGGCTGAGACGAGGCCGAGGCGGGTCGCTTCCTCGCGCAGGGTGGTGCCGTTCACATGTGCCGCCTTGGCGATCTTGGCGGCATTGTCATAGCCGATCCTGGGCGCGAGCGCGGTGACGAGCATGAGCGAACGCTCGGTCAGCTCGCGAATGCGCGGCGCGTTCGCCTTGATGCCGGCGACGCAATGGTCGGTGAAGGAGAGCGCGGCGTCGGCGAGCAACCGGATCGACTGCAGCATGTCGTAGGCGAGCACGGGCTTGAACACGTTGAGCTCCAGGTGTCCCTGGCTGGCGGCCACCGTCACGGTCGTGTGATTGCCGAATACCTGGCAGCACACCATGGTCATGGCCTCGCACTGGGTCGGATTGACCTTGCCGGGCATGATCGAGGAGCCGGGCTCGTTTTCCGGCAGGATCAGTTCGCCCAGGCCGGAGCGCGGCCCGGAGCCGAGCAGGCGGATGTCGTTGGCGATCTTGAACAGCGCCGCGGCGAGCGCGCTGAGCGCGCCGTGCACCGCCGCGTAGCCGTCGTGGGACGCCAAGGCCTCGAACTTGTTCGGCGCGCTCACGAAGGGAAGCCGGGTGATCTGCGCGACGCGCTTGGCGAAGGCGCGGGCGAATTGCGGCTTGGCATTGAGGCCCGTGCCCACGGCGGTGCCGCCCTGCGCGAGGCGATGAAGCTCTTCGATAGCCTGCGCGACGCGCGCGCGCCCCGAGCGAACCTGCGCGGCGTAGCCGGAGAATTCCTGGCCCAGGGTGAGCGGGGTCGCGTCCTGCAGATGGGTGCGGCCGATCTTGACGATCGGCGCGAAGGCCTTGGCCTTGGCGACGAGCGCCGCGTTGAGGTGCGCGAGCGCCGGCAGCAGCTTGTGCGTGATCTCCTGCACGGCCGCGATGTTCATCGCGGTCGGGAAGCAATCGTTGGAGGACTGGCTGAGGTTGACGTGATCGTTGGGATGCACCGGCGCCTTGGCGCCGAGTTTTGCGCCGAGCAGCTCGTTGGCCCGATTGGCGATCACCTCGTTGGCGTTCATGTTGGTCTGGGTGCCGGACCCGGTCTGCCAGACCACGAGCGGGAAATGCTCGTCGAGCTTCCCGTCGATCACTTCGGTGGCGGCCTTGACGATGGCGCGGGCGCGCCTTGCCTCGATGAGGCCGAGGGCGCGGTTCACCTCGGCGGCCGCCCGCTTGACGATGCCGAGCGCACGGATCAGGGGAAGCGGCATGCGCTCGGAGCCGATGCGAAAGTTCTGCAGCGAGCGTTGCGTCTGTGCGCCCCAGTAGCGGTCCGCGGGAACCTCGATCGGCCCAAAACTGTCGGATTCGATGCGGGTCTTGCTCATGGCCGTCCTCAAGATTCTTGTTTGATCGCATTTTCTGCGGAAAACCGGTACCCACCCCGGATCAAGTCCGGGGCAGGCTCTTTCCGGAAAATGCTCTAGCGGCCTCGCGGCTGCCTCGATCTGCATCACATATTTGCATATAAGCGCCGGGGATCGCCGGCGCCGTTGCGAGTGCGAGGGAACCGATGAACGAGACCGCCCTGCGTTCGTCTGGCGCGCTGCCGCTGCGGGACCGCCGGCGCCCGCCGGCCCCGCGGCCGCCGACCCGGCCGCTCGGTCCGCTCGCGCATTATCGCGGGCTGCGCACCAACCCGATCGCGACGTGGGGTCAGGACGCCTACGAGCGGCCGATCATCGCCGACCGCGGTCCGTTGGGCCACTACGTGGTGGTGAGCGCGCCCGACGGCATCCGCCGAGTTTTTCTCGACAACGCCGCGAACTACCGCAAGGACGATCTGCAGCTGCAGAAGCTGGAGCCGGGCCTCGGGCATGGCCTGTTGACCACCGAGAAGGACGAGTGGCGGTTCCAGCGCCGCACCGTCGCCCCGCTGTTCCAGCCCGCGGCGGTGAGCAAATATCTGCCCGAGATGATCGCGGCGGTCGCCGCGATGCTGACGCGGTGGGATGACGCGGCGGCCAACGGCGCGGTGCTCGACGTGGCGCGCGAGATGACCGCGCTCACCTACGAGATCATCTCGCGCACCGTGTTCTCGAGCGAGATCGAGACCACTCCCGAGGTCATGGGCGCGGCGGTCACCCGTTATTTCGAGACGCACGGGCGCATCGACCTGTGGGATTTCCTGAAGCTGCCGCACTGGTTGCCGCGGCCGGCGCAATGGCGGGTGCGTCCGGCCACCCGCATATTTCGCGACGAGGTGCGCCGGCTGCTCGATCGACGCAAGGCGCGGCAGGCGGCCGGCAAGGCCGTGCCGCAGGATCTTGTGACCCTGCTGGCCGCGGCGCGCGATCCGGAAACCGGCGGCACGCTTTCCGAAGAAGTCATTCACGACAATCTCGTCACCTTCATCGGCGCGGGCCACGAGACCACCGCCAACGCGCTGAGCTGGACGCTGTTCCTGCTCTCCGAGTTCCCGTGGGCGTTCGACCGGCTGGCGCAGGAGGTCGACACCGTCCTCGCCGGCCGCCTGCCCGCGGCGGAGGATCTGGCCCGCCTCGAGACCGTGCGGATGATTCTCGAGGAGTCGATGCGGCTCTATCCGCCGATCCCGTTTCTCAGCCGCCAGGCGGTCGCGCCCGATCAGATCTGCGGCGTCGAGATCAGGCCGGGCGCGCTCGTCATGGTGGTGCCGTGGCTGGTGCATCGGCATCGCGCCCTGTGGCAGGAGCCGGATCTGTTCGAGCCGGAGCGCTTCGCGTCCGAGCGGCGACAAAAGATCGCGCGCTTCGCCTATCTGCCGTTCGGGGCCGGCGCGCGCATTTGCATCGGCGCCGGCTTCGCCATGCAGGAAGCCTTGCTGGCGCTCGCCATGATCGCGCAACGCTTTCGTCCGCGGCTTATCCCGGGATCGCGCGTCGAGCCGGTCGCGCGTATGACCCTGCGCCCCGCCCCCGGTCTGCCGATGCGCCTCGAACGGCGGTGAATCAAAGCGTGGCCGAGGGCGTCATTCCGGGGCGCGAGCAAAGCGAGCGAGCCCGGAATCCTGGATTCCGGCTCTCGCGCTGACGCGCTCGGCCGGAATGACGGCCGCGGGTTTCCGCTCGATTGCTGTGCCGGAATTACTTCTTCCTGAAGCGGTCGAGGCGGACCACCTCGGCGCCGCCGGCGGGCGTGGGCGGCTCGCCTTCCGGTTCCGCCGCCACGGACTTTGCATCCGGTTTCGTGTCCTGGACGGCAGGCGCGTTCGAGGCGGCCGCCGGCGCCTTCGCGGCGGGCAGCGGCTTTGCGCTCTTTTTGTCGCCATCGGCGGTGACAGCCGTGTCGGCTTCACCCTCCGCCTCGTCCGCCTCGACGGTCACCGTCTCGAATTGCAATCCGAATTGGACCGACGGATCGAAGAACCGCTTGATCGCGGCGAACGGCACCACCAGCCGCTCGGGCACGCCGTTGAACGACAGGCCGATCTCGAAAAAGTCCTCGCCCACGGTGAGGTCCCAGAACTGGTGCTGCAGGACGATGGTGATCTCCTGCGGGTATTGGGCGCGCAGCCGCTGCGACATGCGCACGCCCGGCGCGTCGGTCGCGTAGGAAATATAGAAATGATGATCGCCCGGCAGCCCGTTCTTGGCGGCGTCGGTCAGCACGCGGCGGAGCACCGAGCGCAGCGCCTCCTGGGTCAGGATGTCGTAGCGGATGTGATCGACCGGCATGGGGCTCGACTCGTGGGAATCCGGGCCGGATTCGCGAAAACCGGAATCTAGCGCGTGGCGCCAGGAACGCCAGCCCGCCGTGCGGACGTCGGCCGCTCATGCACTGCCTGAAATGGGGAAAGTGGGGGCTTCTGTTGCCAGGTGCCCCCGGACCCCGCCTGACGCTGCTAAGACGTCAGGGCTTCGATCGGTCTTTCAAGCCGCGTTACGCGGCCTGAGCAACCGGAGCATAGTTGTCGTTGGCAACTATGAGTTTGGCCCGATAACGGCGGTACCATGCCGGGCAAAAGCACGCCCTTTACGCCCTCGTCGATCCTATTTCGCCCCCACCGAAGCCCGGCGATCCGGGCTTGGGTGGAGGCGCCGGGTACTGCCCCCGGGTCCGAAGGGTTTATTGCGACGGCCGTTTATCGCCATAGCCGGCTCGCGCCGGCACCCTGAATATAGGCCCGAAAGGTTGACGAAAAAAGAGCGAAGGTTTGGCGCCCGCCGTTGCTTTCTGCGCCGCGCCGCGCATGCTAGCTAGTCGAGGCGCCCGCAAGATGCGCCAGGAGGGGAGTAAGCGCATGGCAGACGGGGTCGAGCCCGCCGTCAACGCGCCGCCGCACGGGGGGCGGCTGATCCGCAATCCGCGGGATTTCTGGGGCGGCGTGACGCTCGTCGCGATCGCCGCCGTCGCGCTGTGGGCATCGAGCGACCTGCCCGGCATGCGCGGCATCGCCTTCGGGCCGGGAACCGCGCCGCGGCTGTTCGCGACGGTGCTGGCGGTGCTGGGCGGGTTGGTGGCGGTGCAGGGCTGCCTGACCAACGGCCCGGCGCTCGAGCGCTACGCCATTCGCGGGCCGATTTTCGTCGTCGGCTCCATCTTCGCATTCGCCGCGACCATCAGGCCGCTCGGGCTCGTCATTTCGAGCTTCGTGACCTTGATGATCGCCGCGGCCGCGACCCCCGACATGCGCTGGCGCGAGAGCGCGGTCGTCTGCGCGGCGCTCACCGCCTTCTGCGCGCTGCTGTTTCCCTACGTGCTCAATCTGCCGATGCAGATGTGGCCGAACTGGCTGCGCTTCTGACCCGCGGGCAATGACGCCATGACCGAGCTCATCGCCAATCTCGCGCACGGCTTCCTGGTCTCGTTCTCCTCGATCAATCTCCTGCTTTGCCTGGTCGGCGCGCTGGTGGGAACGCTGATCGGGGTGCTGCCGGGCATCGGCCCGATCGCCACCATCGCCATGCTGCTGCCGATCACCTTCGGCCTGCCGCCGGTCGGCGCGCTCATCATGCTCGCCGGCATCTATTACGGCGCGCAGTACGGCGGCTCGACCACCGCCATCCTGGTCAACATCCCGGGCGAATCGTCCTCGGTGGTCACTACGCTCGACGGATTCCAGATGGCCCGCCAGGGCCGGGCGGGGCCGGCGCTGGCGATTGCGGCGATCGGCTCGTTCTTCGCCGGCTGCGTGTCGACGGTGCTGGTCGCGGCGCTGGGCGTGCCGCTCACCGCCGTCGCGCTGAAATTCGGGCCGGCGGAATATTTCTCGCTCATGGTGCTCGGCCTGATCTTCGCCGTGGTGCTTGCCAAAGGCTCGGTGCCCAAGGCCGTCACCATGGTGCTGCTCGGGCTGCTGCTGTCGATGGTGGGCTCGGATCTCGAGACCGGCGCCGCGCGCATGAGCTTCGACGTCCCCGAGCTGACCGACGGCATCGGCTTCGTCAACGTCGCCATGGGCGTGTTCGGGTTCGCCGAGATCCTGCGCAACCTCGAAAGCCCCGAGCACCGCGACATCGTGCAGCAGAAGGTCACCGGCCTGATGCCGACGCGCGCCGACCTCATCGAGGCGGCGCCGGCGATCGGACGCGGGACCGTGCTCGGATCGATCCTCGGCATCCTGCCGGGCGGCGGCGCGGTGATCGCCTCGTTCGCCGCCTATACGTTCGAAAAGCGCATCGCCAAGGACCCGTCGCGCTTCGGCCGCGGCGCGATCGAAGGCGTGGCCTCGCCGGAGAGCGCCAACAACGCGGCGGCGCAGACCTCGTTCATCCCGTTGCTCACGCTCGGCATTCCGCCCAACGCCGTCATGGCCCTGATGGTCGGCGCCATGACCATCCACGGCATCGTGCCCGGGCCGCAGGTGATGACCAAGCAGCCGGACCTCTTCTGGGGCATGGTCACCTCGATGTGGACCGGCAACCTGATGCTGCTCATCATCAATCTGCCGCTGGTCGGGGTGTGGGTCAGGCTGCTGCGGGTGCCGTACCGGCATCTGTTCCCGGCGATCCTGATCTTCTGCTGCATCGGGGTTTACTCGATCAACAATGCGCCGTTCGACGTGGCGGTGACCGGCATCTTCGCGCTGTTCGGATACTGGCTGGTCAAGCACGATTTCGAGCCGGCGCCGATGTTGCTCGGCCTCATCCTCGGCCCGATGCTGGAGGAGAACCTGCGGCGCGCCATGTTGATCGCGCGCGGCGATCCTACGGTGTTCATCGACTACACGAACCACAAGATTTCGCTGGGCCTCCTCGTGGTCGCCGCGACTCTGCTGGTGCTCGCGGTGCTGCCGACGATCCGCAAGCGGCGCGAGGAAGTCTTCATCGAGTAGCGAGGCCGGGGCCCCTCCGGCGCCGGCCGGCACTGCGACATTGGGCGGGGATAATAATGTCGCGGCCTTGCCCGGCCGCTTCGTTCCGTGCCCGGGCGGCGCTAGCGCATGTTCCGGCGAAGTGGGTACCGGTTCGCCGATAAGAACATGCGCCAATCAACGATCCTAGAGCATGTCCCGATTCCGAAGGAACGGGACATGCTCTAGGCTAGCGCGGTGAGTCGGCGCCATGCCGGATCAGCCCCGGTGACCCATGCGGCAATACCTCGACCTGATGGAGCGCATCCTCGCGGACGGCGTCGAGAAGGACGACCGCACCGGGACCGGCACGCTCTCGGTGTTCGGCCATCAGATGCGGTTCGATCTCGCCGAGGGCTTCCCGCTCGTCACCACCAAGAAGCTGCACCTGAAATCGATCGTGCACGAGCTGCTGTGGTTCCTGCGCGGCGACACCAACGTCAAGTATCTCAACGAGCACGGCGTCAGGATCTGGGACGAGTGGGCCGACGAACGCGGCGACCTCGGCCCGGTCTACGGCCAGCAATGGCGCTCGTGGCCGGCCGCGGACGGCGGCGCGATCGACCAGATCGCCAATGTCATCGCGGCGATCCGCCGCGATCCGGATTCGCGCCGCCTGATCGTCTCGGCCTGGAACCCGGCGGAGGTCGCCAAGATGGCGCTGCCGCCGTGCCACTGCCTGTTCCAGTTCTACGTCGCGCGCGGCCGGCTGTCGTGCCAGCTCTACCAGCGCTCCGCCGACGTGTTCATCGGCGTTCCCTTCAACATCGCGTCCTACGCGCTGCTCACCCAGATGGTCGCGCAGGTGACCGAGCTCGCGCCCGGCGAGTTCGTCCACACGTTCGGCGACGCGCACCTCTACTCGAATCACCTGGAGCAGGCGCGGCTGCAGCTCGCCCGCCTGCCGCGACGGTTGCCGCGCATGCGGCTCAACCCCGCCGTCAAGGACCTGTTCGGCTTCCGCTACGAGGATTTCGCGCTCGAAGACTACGAGCCGCATCCGCACATCAAGGCGCCGGTGGCGGTGTGAACGAGCGCGCCGCCGCGTCGTCGCCTCCGATCGCCCTCGTGCTGGTCGCGGCCGTCGCCGAGAACGGCGTCATCGGCCGCAACAACGCCTTGCCGTGGCGGCTCAAGTCCGACATGCAGCATTTCCGCGCGCTCACCTTCGGCAAGCCGGTGGTGATGGGGCGCAAGACCTTTCTGTCGATCGGCAAGCCGCTCGAGGGGCGGACAAACATCGTGGTCAGCCGCGATCGAAATTTTGCCGCGCCCGGCGCGATCGTGGCGCCCGATCTCGGCGCGGCCCTCGCGGCGGCGCGCGGCGATGCGCTGCGGCGGGGAGCCGATGCGATCGCGGTGATCGGCGGCGCCGACCTTTATGCCCAGGCGCTGCCGCTCGCCGACCGCCTGGCCATCACCCTGGTCAAAGCGCGGCCGGACGGCGACGCTCGCTTCCCGCCGATCGATCCCGCGACCTGGCGCGAGAGCGAACGCCGCGAGCATCCGGCCGGTCCCGACGACAGCGCGGGCTTCGCGTTCGTCACCTACCTGCGCGCGTCGCGCCAAGCCAAGGCCGGCGGGTAGCTTTCGGATTTTGTCGCATTTTCTGCGCCGAACCGCTGCACACTTCGCCGGAAAATGCTCCAGATTCATCGCTTGTTGCATTTGTTGCGGTTTCGGCCGAACAGCCTGCCCGCGACGCGTGAAAATGTGCCATTGATTTGGGTTGTTTCGCCCACCATTTGCGTGCGGCCGGGAACGCGCGTTGTAAGGGGCTGAGGGGTCCCCTATAACTCGGGGCCAGGAACGGGTCCGGCCGGCGAGCGCCGGCGACCGAGGAGACATCCGATGCCGTGGAGCAATCAGGGCGGCGGGCCCTGGGGTTCGGGGTCCAAGGGGCCGTGGGGATCGGGGCCCCAATCGGGCGGACCGACGCCGCCCGACCTCGAAGAGCTGCTGCGCCGCAGCCAGGACAAGCTCAAGACCGTCCTGCCCGGCGGCGGCCTCGGCAGCAAGGGCCTGCTGGTGGCTTTCCTCGCGGTCCTGGTGATCTGGGGATTCTCCGGGTTCTTCCGCGTCGAGCCCGACGAGCGCGCGGTGGTGCTGCGCTTCGGCAAGTATTCCTGGGACGCCAATCCCGGCCTCAACTATCACCTGCCTTATCCGATCGAATCGGTGCTGCACGCCAAGGTCCTGCGCGTCAACCGCCTCGACATCGGCGTGGCGGTCCTCGACGACGGCGGGCGGCGCGTGCGCACCACCCGCGAAGTGCCGGAGGAGAGCCTGATGCTCACCGGCGACGGAAACATCGTCGACATCAATTTCACGGTGTTCTGGAAGATCAAGGACGCGGGCGTGCGCGAGTACCTGTTCAACATGAAGGACCCGGACGGCACCGTGAAGGCGGTGGCCGAGAGCGCCATGCGCGAGGTGGTCGGCCGCTGGCAGATCGAGCCGATCCTGACCATCGGCCGCCAGCCGATCGAAGGCGAGGTCCATGACCTGATGCAGAAGATCCTCGACATCTACGGGTCCGGCGTCCAGGTCAATCAGGTGCAGCTGCAGAAAGTCGATCCGCCCGACCCGGTCATCGATTCCTTCCGCGACGTCCAGCGCGCGGCGGCCGACGCGGAGAGCGCCCAGAACAAGGCGCAGACCTACGCCAACCGCGTGGTGCCGGAGGCGCGCGGCCGCGCCGCCCAGGTCACCCAGGCGGCCGAGGCCTATCGCGAGCAGACCGTCGCCGAGGCCACCGGCCAGGCGGCGCGCTTCGTGAAGGTGTACGAGGAGTACAAGAAGGCGCCGGACGTCACGCGCCAGCGGCTCTACCTCGAGACCATGGAGCGGGTGTTCGGCGGCACCGACAAGATCATCCTCGACCAGGGCGTAGGAAGCAACGTCGTGCCCTACCTGCCGCTCAACGAGCTGACGCGGCGGCCGGCCACGAGCGCGCCCGGATCGCAGACGGGAGGCTCACGATGAGGCTCGGTATCATCGGCGGCCTCGCCGTCGTTCTCGCTGTCCTGCTGGTCATCATCGGCTGGAGCTCGCTGTTCGTCGTCCATCAGACGCAGCAGGCGCTGGTGATCCGGCTGGGCGAGGCGGTGCGTGTCATTCTTCAGCCCGGGCTCAATCTGAAAGTGCCGGTGATCGACACCGTCATCCCCATCGACAAGCGCATCCTCGACCTCGAGCTGCCGGCTTACGAGATCATCGCCTCCGACCGGCAGCGGCTGCTGGTCGACGCTTTTGCCCGCTACCGCATCGAGGATCCGCTCAGGTTTTACCAGAGCGTCAACTCGATCGAGGGCGGCAATGTGCGGATGTCCGCCCTGCTGCAGTCGGCGCTGCGCCGCGTCCTCGGCGAGGTGACCTTCATCCATGTGGTCAAGGAGGAGCGCCCGCAACTCATGGCGCGCATGCGCGACCAGCTGGCCGCGGAGGCGGCGGCCTTCGGCATCAACGTCGTCGACGTGCGCATCCGGCGCGCCGACCTGCCGAAGGAGAACAGCGAGGCGGTCTACAATCGGATGAATACGGAGCGCCAGCGGATCGCCGCGGAGACGCGCGCGCAGGGAAGCCAGAAGGCGCAGGAAATCACCGCCAGGGCCGACCGCGACGTCACGGTGCTGCTGGCGGACGCGGAATCGAAGGCGCAGCAGATCCGCGGCGAGGGCGACGCCAAGCGCAACCAGATCTTCGCCGATGCCTACAGCAAGGACGTCGACTTCTTCGGCTTCTATCGCTCGATGCAAGCCTACGAGGCGGGGCTGCGCGCCAACGACACGCGGCTGCTGTTGAAACCCGACTCCGACTTCTTCCGCTACTTCGCCGATCCGTCGGGAAAACCCCGCGACAACGGCAAGAAGTAACCGCGCGCGCCGACGCGGTCGGGGCCGATGTCGGAATTTCTCGTCGCGCTCGGGCTGTTGTTTGCCATCGAGGGGCTGGTGTTCGCGGCCTTCCCGGGAGCAGCCAAGCGGGCGATGGAAAGCGTTCTGGCGACCCCGGAATCCTCGCTGCGGCTGATCGGCCTGTTGTCCGCGGTGGCGGGCGTGGCGCTGATCTGGCTGGTGCGCGGCTGAAGGTTGTTCCGGCGCATGGCGTCGTCGCCATTCCGCCCGATTCGGGTCGCATGGGCTTACGGCCTCGGCAAACGCCGGGAACCGCCGCAAGCTGCGCCAGATTGACGGGATGAGACGCGCCGGCGCGCCCTTGCGTTCATGCCCAGGCGGGGGCAGTGTCTGGTTGATTCCTATTCGGAGATTTGAGGTCATGGCCTTGAGCTTCTCGCGACTTGCAACACGACTGTGCCGCCCCGCGCTGATCGTCGCCGGGACGGCCGCGATCCTGCTTCCCGCGCTCGCGCAGGACGCCGCCGCCCGCGGACCGGACGGGATCGCCGACGTGGCCGAGCAGGTCATCGACGCTGTCGTCAACATCTCCACCTCGCAGACCGTCGACGCCAAAAACGGACCGATGCTGCAGCTGCCGCCCGGCTCGCCGTTCGAGGAGCTGTTCGAGGAATTCAACCGCAACCGCCGCGGCGATCAGAACCGCGAGCGCGCGCCGCGCCGCGTCAACTCGCTGGGCTCGGGCTTCATCATCGATGCGGACGGCATCGTCGTCACCAACAACCACGTCATCTCCGAGGCCGACGAGATCAACGTCATCCTCAACGACGGCAGCAGGCTCAAGGCGGAGGTGATCGGGCGCGATCAGAAGACCGACATCGCGCTGCTCAGGGTCAAGCCCGACAAGCCGCTCAAGGCGGTGAAGTTCGGCGATTCGGAGAAGCTGCGGCTCGGCGAATGGGTCATCGCCATCGGCAACCCGTTCAGCCTGGGCGGCTCGGTCACCGCCGGCATCGTGTCGGCGCGCAACCGCGACATCAATTCGGGTCCCTACGACAACTACATCCAGACCGACGCCGCCATCAATCGCGGCAACTCGGGCGGGCCGCTGTTCAACCTCGAGGGCGAGGTGATCGGGGTCAACACCGCCATCATCTCGCCGTCGGGCGGCTCGATCGGCATCGGGTTCGCGGTGCCCTCGAAGACCGCGCTGCCGGTGATCCAGCAGCTGCGCGAGTTCCGCGAGACGCGGCGCGGCTGGCTCGGCGTGCGCATCCAGCAGGTGAGCGACGAGATCGCCGAGAGCCTCGGCATGAAGAACGCACGCGGCGCGCTGATCGCCGGCGTCGACGACAAGGGCCCGGCGAAGCCGGCCGGCATCGAGCCGGGCGACGTGATCGTCAAGTTCAACGGCCAGGACATCCGGGAAATGCGCGACCTGCCGCGCATCGTCGCCGACACCCCGGTCGGCAAGGACGTGGACGTGGTCATCGTCCGCAAGGGCAAGGAAGAGACCAGGACCGTCAAGGTCGGGCGGCTCGAGGAGGGCGACAAGCAGGCGACGCTGGCCAAGGGCGGCGGCCAGGTTCCGGAAGAGAAGCCGGTGGTCAAGCGCGCGCTCGGGCTCGACCTCGCCAACATCACCGACGACCTGCGCAAGCGCTTCAAGATCAAGGATAGCGTCAAGGGCGTGGTCATCACCGGGGTCGACTCCGGATCGGCCGCGGCCGACCGGCGGCTCAATGCCGGCGAGGTGATCGTCGAGGTGTCGCAGGAAGCGGTGGTCGACGCCGCCGACCTGCAGAAGCGCATCGAGCAGATCAAGAAGGACGGCCGCAGATCCGTGCTGTTCCTCGTCGCGACGGCCGACGGCGACACCCGCTGGGTGACGGTGCCGCTGCAGTAGAATTCAAGCCGCGACGAATTCCTCGCGCCGGTAGCCTTGGATATAGAGCAGCGCGGTCAGGTCGCCATGGTCGATGCGCGCCTTGGCCTGCGCGGCGACCTTGGGCTTGGCGTGATAGGCGACGCCGAGGCCGGCTGACTGCAGCATGGCGAGATCATTGGCGCCGTCGCCGACCGCCAGCGTCTCGGCGCGCCGCAGCTCGAGCCGCGCGATTAGATTCTCAAGGGTCGCGAGCTTGGCGGCGCGCCCGAGGATCGGCTCCGTTACCCGGCCAACGAGCCGGCCGTCCTCGATCACCAGCCGGTTGGCACGGTTCTCGTCGAACCCGGTCAGCGCGGCGATGCGCGCGGTGAAGAGCGTGAATCCCCCCGACACCAGGCACGTATAGGCGCCGTTCGCCCGCATGGTGGCGACGAGCGTCGCGGCGCCGGGATTGACCCGGATGCGCTCGGCGATCACCTCCTCGATCGCCGATTCCGGCAGGTCCTTGAGCAGCGCTACGCGTTCGCGCAACGCCGGCTCGAAGGCGATGTCGCCGCGCATCGCCCGCTCGGTGATCGCCGCCACGCGCGCCTTGAGCCCGACGCAGTCGGCCAGCTCGTCGATGCATTCCTGGCCGATGACGGTCGAATCCATGTCGGCGATGAGCAGGCGCTTGCGCCGGTCCGCGCGCGGCTGCACCACCGCGTCGATCGGGCGGTCGCCGAGGGACGCGCGCAGGCGCTCGGCCCAGGCACGATCGTCGTTGCTTTGGTCGTTACCGCCGGGCGGAGTAAAGGGAAGGTCGGCCGCGACAGCGGGAGCAAGCCAGCGCGCCGCCTCGGGCGCCGGCAAGATTTTGCGCGCACGGTCAAGCGCGGCGTCGTCGAGCGCGGCGGCGCCGGGATTTGAGATCAGGGTCGCCACATGGGTCATGGGTCGAGCGGGCGAGCGCGGGCCGGCAGGGCGGTGCTTATCGCAGGGCCAACCGCGAGCGGCAAGTCGGCGCTCGCGCTTGCGCTCGCCGAACGGCTCGGCGGCGTCATCGTCAACGCGGATTCCATGCAGGTCTACCGCGACCTGAAAATCATCACGGCGCGGCCGACGCCGGCGGAGGAGGCGCGCGTGCCGCATCGGCTCTACGGCCACGTGGACGCGGCGCAAACCTATTCGGTCGGACATTGGATCGCCGACGTCGTGCCGGTGCTCGAGGAGGCCGACCAAGCCGGACGGCTGCCGATCGTGGTGGGCGGCACCGGGCTTTATTTCAAGGCGCTCACGCACGGGCTCGCCGCCGTGCCGCCCATTCCGCCGGTGGTGCGGGCGGCGGTGCGCACGCGGCTCGCGGCCGACGGGGCGGCGGCGCTGCACGCCGAGCTGGCGCGGCGCGATCCTGCGGCGGCGGCAATGCTCAAGCCCGGCGACGGCGTGCGCGTCGCGCGCGCGCTCGAAGTGATCGAGGCGACCGGCCGCTCGCTCGCGGATTGGCACCGCGAGGGCATGCCGGCGCCGATCGACGCACGGCGCGCCGTCAAGATATTCCTGGCGCCGGCGCGCGAGGAGCTCAAAGCGCGCATCGACGCGCGGTTCGACGCCATGATCGCGGCGGGAGCGCTCGAGGAGGTGCACGCGCTCGATGCCCGCCACCTCGATCCGCTGCACCCGGCGCTCAAGGCGCACGGGGTGCCGTTGCTACGGCGGGTGCTCACCGGCGAGATGACGCTCGCCGAAGCCGCCGAGGCCGCCAAGCGCGACACCTGGCGCTACACCAAGCGGCAATTCACCTGGTTCCGCCACCAGCTGCCGGACTGGCCATGGGTCGCCCCGGCGGAGGCGGAAGGCAGGGTGCTGAAGATGTTGGAAGTGCTGTCGCCCGGCGTGTAAATCAATGATAGCCAGTATGCGTCAATTGGTTTACACTTGAATTTGTGATCAAGAGCTTCAGACACAGGGGTTTGCAGCGTTTCTGGGTCAGAACTGACGCATCCGGGCTACGGCCGGATTGGATACGCAAGATCGAGCGCTTGCTGGGCTCGATCGACATCGCGAAACGGCCGGAGGAATTGGCCATTCCGGGAACGGGCTTCCATGCCCTGCGCGGCGACCTGAAAGGCCGCTATGCGATGACGGTCTCCCGGAACTGGCGGTTGACGTTCGGCTGGGACGGCGAAGACGCGATCGGCGTGGATTTGGAGGATTACCATGGCTAGCAAGCCCATTCGCCCTGACCCGACCCGGCCGCCGGTCCATCCCGGCGCGATCCTGCGCGAGGATGTGCTGCCCGCCTTGCGGCGTACCGTTTCATCGGTCGCAAGCGACCTCGGCGTGTCGCGTCAGATGCTTCACCGCATCCTCGCCGAACAGGCTCCGGTCACGCCTGAGATGGCTTTGCGGATCGGCAAATTTTGCGGAAATGGCGCAGATTTCTGGCTGCGCATGCAGCAGGCATATGACCTTTGGCATGCCGAGCGGGCGCTCAGGCGCGCACTGGAGAAGATACCGGTGGCGGAAGAAGCCGCATGACGATGACGACGCGTCAGCGGGACGGGCGAGCGGTGTGATTTTCGCGGGCGATTGCCGACCCTTGACCGGCCCGACGTACCTCTTTATAACCTCCAGACCGTCAGTGGCGAAAGGGCGCAGCCGTGCGCAATCTTGTTGTCCTTATCGTAGGGAGGCGCACCGCCGGGGGTGGCTAGGCCACTCCGCGAGACGAGGCGGTGCGCGCAAAGGGGCTCTCGGGGCCCCTTTTTGATTCTCTAGAGCATGATCCCGAAAAGTGGATACCGGTTTTCGGAAAAGATCATGCTCCAACAATAAGCTAGAACGGGATGACGATTCGAAGAAAAGTCATCCCGTTCTAGGGTCCAAAGGGTTGGCGTCAAGCGAGCGGAGCGAGCGATGGCCAGGGAAATGACCGGCGCCGAAATGGTGATCGAGGCCCTGCTGGAGCAGGGGGTGCAGCACATTTTCGGCTACCCGGGCGGGGCGGTGCTGCCGATCTACGATGAGATGTTCAAGCAGGACAAGCTCAAGCACATCCTGGTGCGCCACGAGCAGGGCGCGGTGCACGCCGCCGAGGGCTACGCGCGCTCGACCGGCAAGGTGGGCTGCGTGCTCGTCACCTCCGGCCCGGGCGCCACCAACGCGGTGACCGGCCTCACCGACGCGCTGATGGATTCGATCCCGATCGTGTGCATCACCGGCCAGGTGCCGACCCACCTGATCGGCAACGACGCGTTCCAGGAATGCGACACCGTCGGCATCACCCGGCCGTGCACCAAGCACAATTATCTCGTGCGCAACGTCGAGGACCTCGCCCGCGTCCTGCACGAGGCGTTCTACGTCGCCGCGAACGGCCGGCCCGGGCCGGTGGTGGTCGACATCCCCAAGGACATCCAGTTCGCCAAGGGCACCTATACGGGGCCGAAGAACGTCCAGCACAAGACCTACCGGCCGAAGGTCAAGGGCGACCTCGACAAGATCCGCGCGGCCGTCGAGCTGATGGCGCGGGCGAAGCGGCCTGTCATCTATTCGGGCGGCGGCGTCATCAATTCCGGCCGCGAGGCGAGCCATCTGCTGCGCGAGTTCGTCAAGCTGACCGGCTTTCCCATCACCTCGACCCTGATGGGGCTCGGCGCGTTTCCCGCCGCCGATCCGCAATGGCTCGGCATGCTCGGCATGCACGGCACCTACGAGGCCAACTTGGCGATGCACGATTGCGACGTCATGCTGTGCATGGGCGCCCGGTTCGACGACCGCATCACCGGCCGGCTCGATGCGTTCTCGCCCGGCTCGAAGCGCATCCACGTCGACATCGATCCGTCCTCGATCAACAAGAACGTCAAGGTCGACATCCCCGTCATCGGCGACTGCGCCCACGTGCTCGAGGACATGATCCGGCTGTGGCGCTCCTCCTCGCTCGAGGTCGACAAGCGCGCGCTGTCGGCGTGGTGGAAGGAGATCGACAAGTGGCGGGCGCGCAAGAGCCTCGCCTATCGCGGCTCGAACAAGCTGATCAAGCCGCAATACGCGATCGAGCGCCTCTACGCGCTCACCCGCGGCCGCGACGTCTACATCACCACCGAAGTCGGGCAGCACCAGATGTGGGCGGCGCAGTTCTTCAAGTTCGAGGAGCCGAACCGGTGGATGACCTCGGGCGGGCTCGGCACCATGGGCTACGGCCTGCCGGCGGCGGTCGGCGTGCAGCTCGCGCATCCGAACTCGCTCGTCATCGACATCGCCGGCGAAGCGTCCGTGCTGATGACCATGCAGGAAATGTCGACGGCGGTGCAGCACCGGCTGCCGATCAAGATCTTCATCATCAACAACCAGTACATGGGGATGGTGCGGCAGTGGCAGGAATTGCTGCACGGCGGGCGCTATTCGGAGAGCTACACGGCGGCGCTGCCGGATTTCGTCAAGCTGGCCGAGGCCTATCACGCGGTGGGCATCCGCTGCGACAAGCCGGGCGACCTCGACGACGCCATCCGTCGGATGATCGAGGTGGAGAAGCCGGTGATCTTCGACTGCGTGGTTGATCCGGCGGAGAACTGCTTCCCGATGATCCCGTCCGGCCGCGCCCACAACGAGATGCTGCTCGGCGACAGCGCGGTGAGCCCGGAGGACGCCGTCACCGAGGAAGGCAAGGTGATGGTGTGATGTTGCCCGCCCAACCGGACCCACGCCGATGAACGCCCAGCCGCAAACCCACTATCCGGCCGCGACCCGGATCGAGGCCGTCGAGCACCACACGCTCGCCGTGATCGTCGACAACGAGCCGGGCGTTCTCGCCCGCGTCATCGGCCTGTTCTCCGGCCGCGGCTACAATATCGATTCGCTCACCGTGTCGGAGACCGAGCACCAGAAGCACCTCTCGCGCATCACCATCGCGACCACCGGCACCCCCATGGTGATCGAGCAGATCAAGCACCAGCTTGAGCGCCTGGTGCCGGTGCACAAGGTGGTCGACCTCACCGTCACCGGCCGGGCGATCGAGCGCGAGCTCGCCATGATCAAGGTGCGCGGCAGCGGCGAGAAGCGGGTCGAGGCGCTGCGCCTCGCCGAGGCCTTTCGCGCCCGCGTCATCGACGCCACCACCGAAAGCTTCGTGTTCGAGATCACCGGCCGGTCCGACAAGATCGACCAGTTCGTCGAGCTGATGCTGCCGCTCGGCCTGATCGAGGTGGCGCGCACCGGCGTCGTCGCCATCAGCCGCGGGCCGGAGGCGATGTGAGCGGACGCGCGCTTGTCTCGGCGGCGCAAGCACCCTAGAAGCACGGCAGGTCTCGGGTCAGGCAGGCCGATCCGATCAAGGACAACTGAAGACGGCAAGTGAGGGACGAGGACCATGCGTGTGTATTACGATCGCGACGCCGACCTGAACCTGATCAAGGGCAAGAAGGTCTGCATCATCGGCTATGGCAGCCAGGGTCATGCCCACGCGCTCAACCTGCGCGACTCCGGCGTCAAGGACGTAGCGGTGGCGCTGCGCAAAGGCTCGGCCGGCGTGAAGAAGGCCGAGGGCGAGAAGCTGCCGGTCATGGAGGTCGCCGAGGCGGCCAAGTGGGCCGACGTGATGATGATGCTCACGCCGGACGAATTGCAGGCCGACATCTACCGCGATCAGCTCGCCGGCAACATGAAGAAGGGCGCGGCGCTGATGTTCGCGCACGGACTCAACGTCCATTTCAACCTGATCGAGCCGCGCGCCGACCTCGACGTGATGATGATCGCCCCCAAGGGCCCCGGCCACACCGTGCGCTCCGAGTACCAGCGCGGCGCCGGGGTGCCGGTCCTCATGGCGATCCACCGCGACGTGTCGGGCAACGCGCACGATCTCACCCTGTCCTACGGCGCGGCGATCGGCGGCGGGCGCGCCGGCATCATCGAGACGACGTTCCGCGAGGAATGCGAGACCGATCTGTTCGGCGAGCAGACGGTGCTGTGCGGCGGCGTGGTCGAGCTGATGAAGGCCGGGTACGAGACCCTGGTCGAGGCCGGCTACTCGGCCGAGATGGCCTACTTCGAGTGCGTGCACGAGATGAAGCTCATCGTCGATCTGATCTACGAGGGCGGCATCGCCAACATGAACTACTCGGTCTCCAACACCGCCGAGTACGGCGAATACGTCAGCGGACCGCGCATCATCACCGAGGAGACCCGCGCGGAGATGAAGCGCATCCTGCGCGACATCCAGTCGGGCAAGTTCGCCAAGGATTGGATGCTGGAGAACCGGGTCAACCAGACCTCGTTCAAGGCGATGCGCGCCAAGATGGCCGCCCACCCGGCCGAGCAGATCGGCGAGAAGCTGCGCGGCATGATGCCGTGGATCAAGCAGCGCGCCCTGGTGGATCGCAGCAGGAATTGATCCAGGCTCAGACCTCATCCTGAGGAGGCCGCGAAGCGGCCGTCTCGAAGGATGGAGAAGGGCGCGGCGCTTGTTTCCATCCTTCGAGACGCGCCCTTCGGGCGCTCCTCAGGATGAGGTCGAGTTATTTCTTGTTCCGCTTCTCGATCTCGCCCCACAGCCAGCGCGCGACCTCGGCGGGCGAGGTGTTCTCGCCGCCGGTGGC
>WNFB01001546.1_pt1 | contig 21454 bp, 27 predicted proteins | sample 5400501 | NCBI WGS metagenome assembly WNFB01 (sample SAMN13153341, study PRJNA577476) | soil metagenome | isolation source: 200 cm saprolite under Douglas fir tree site 2 hole 1 | place: USA:California | collected 2015-04-18 | reverse complement strand
TGCAGCTCGTCCGGTTCGAGGTCTCGAGGCGTCGGTCGATCATTCAATGCGTGGTCTCCTTCGCGCGGGCGGCGATGCGCGCCTTGAGCGCGGCGCGCGCGCGGTGCAGGTGCGTCTTCACGGTGCCGAGGGGAATGCCGAGCGAGTCCGCGACCTCCTGATAGGAGAGCTGCTGGAAATGACGAAGGGCCAGGGCGGCGCGGTAGTGGGCGGGAAGCTCGGCCATCGCGGCGAGGACCTCATCGAGCTGCTCGCGGCGGAGGGCCGAGGATTCCGGGCCCGCGTCGTCGGGCTCGAGCGACTCCGGGAACTCCGAATCGCCGACGGGTGTCTCGTGCGCGTGCCAGCGCTGGACGTGGTTGAGGCTGGCGTTGGTGGCGATCCGAAAGAGCCATGGACCAAGGGGGAGGGTCGGGTCGTACTGGTGGAGCGCACGGTACGCGCGGATGAACGCCTCTTGGGCGCAGTCAGCCGCAGCGTCCGGATCGTTCGTGATCCGCAGCGCGATGTTGTACACGCGTCCTCCGTATCGCTCGACCAAGGTCGAGAAGGCTTCGGCGTCTCCCGCGAGGCACCGCTGGACGGCCTCCTGGTCGGTGCGCGTCACCACGCGCCTCCCACGGTCGCCCGAGCCCTCTCCGCGAGTGTTACCCCCGGGGCTTTTGGGCGGTTTCGCGTATTCTGGTCTCTCCGATGGACATGACTTGGCTTGGCCACGCGTGCTTTCGCATGCGCGGACGCGAGGGGATAGTCCTCACCGACCCCCCTGACCCGAAGTCCGGTCACGCCATCCCCCGCACCGAGGCCGGCCTCGTGACGATGTCGCACGAGCACGCCGGTCACTCCAGCCTCAAATCCGTCGCAGGCGAACCCGTCGTCCTGCGCGGCCCCGGAGAGTACGAGGTCCATGAGGTCCTCGTCACCGGGATCTCGAGCTTCCACGATGACGAAAAAGGCGCCGACCGTGGTCGCAATACGGTGTTCACCATCCGCCTCGACGAGCTGGTCATCTGCCATCTCGGCGACCTCGGGCATGCGCTGCCCGCGGCGGACCTCGAGAAGATCGGCGACATCGACATCGCGCTCGTGCCGATCAGCGGCCCCGACACGAACCTCTCCGCCGCGCGCGCGGCGGAGATCGTCCATCAGCTGGAGCCAAAGGTCGTCGTGCCGATGTCCTTCGATCCCGATGACACGGGGAAGGACACACCCTTCCAGCGGCTGTTACATGAATTGGGAGTAAAAGAGCTGACGCCCGTCGCGAAGCTGTCGGTGACGCGCTCCACGCTCCCTGAGAACCTGCAGGTCGTCGCGCTGGACTCGCGCGCCCGCTAGCCGCCTGGCACAGCCCTCGACGCGCCACCCAGATTTGCCTAACCTCCCGCCGCCCTACAGCGACCGACCAAGCGAGAGGGACGGACACATCGCCGTCAGTGGCGGGCGCCGGTCACTTTCCGGCGAGCCACCACTCCGCGACGTTCCAGGTGACCTGGTCCCAGCCGTTGCTCTTGATGCCGTGCAGCCGCGTGCGGTACGCGTCGATCCGGCCGCGGTCGTACACCCAGATGCCCGTGACCTGCGCGACGGTCGACGTGAGCGCGGCGCCGAGACGGTTGCGCTGCGGCTCGCGATCCAGCGTGAGCGCGGCATCGGAGATCGCCTTGTCGGCAGCGGCGTCGCACCAGCGCCCGTAATTCGCCCCAGTGCCACCGTTGGCGGCCGTCGGGATGCTCGCGCACTTGAAGCGCTTCCACCAGCACCTGCTCGATGCGCTCGCGCAGCGCGTTCCCGGTCGTGCCCACCAGGCGCAGGCTCGCGCGCACCCCGTCGCGCGAGCGGATGCCGTCCGCGCCCGCGATCCAGCCGGCGCCGTCGAGCTCGCGCTTCGCGGCCGCTGGGTCGTAGCCGTCTTGGACCAGGCCATACGCCGCCCAGCCGATCGGGACCTCGCTGGTGCCGGCGCGCGCGCGGCCGTAGAGCAGCGTGTCGACGATCCGTTGCTTGGGCGTCGCGATCGCGAGCGCGTGACGCACCGCGCGGTCCGCGAGGATCGGATGCGGCTGCGCCGGATCCGCGCCGGCGTCGGACGGCTTCGCGAAGTTGAAGAGCACGGTCTCGACGATGGGGGAGGGCGCCTGTGCGATGGCGATCGTCGCCTCGCTGGCGAGATCGGGGACATCGCTCTCGAAGATGCTCGGCGCGAGATCGGCCTCACCGGCCTTCAGCTGCGCCTTCGCGACATCGAGCGAGGGCGTGAAGCGGAAGATCACGCGATCGAGCAGTGGTCGTGATCGCGCGTTGGCATTTCGCTCCGCGGTCACGTGATCGCCGGCTGCGAACTCGGTGATGCGGAACGGACCCGTCCCGAGCGGCGCGCGTCCATATGCGACGCGGACGGAATCGGCCGCGTTCTCGAGCAGGTGCTGCGGGAGGATCGCATCGAAGCGCGTGGCATAGGCGGGATCGAGCGCGCGGTAGCGCACGATGGCGGTGAGCGCGTCCGGCGTCTCCACGTCGTCGATGCGGTCGTAGCCGTCGCGGCTGGAGATCTTGGGGTCGGTCATGATCGTGCGCCAGGTGAAGCGCACGTCCGCGCTGGTGAACGGAGCGCCGTCGGACCACTTCACGCCATCGCGCAGCTGATAGCGGACGGTCATCGCCTTGCCATCCGGGCTCACGGTCACCGCGCCGTTCGCGAGCGTCGGGACCTCGCGTGCGAGCACCGGGAGCTCGGTGCCCTCGGGGCTGATCGCCACGAGGCCCTCGACCGCCACGCGCGCGATCGTCGCGGCGGACTGGGCGCCCGACGCGTAGAACAGGTCGAGCGTCGCGGGCTCCTGCCAGGCGACGACGGCGGTGCCGCCGGTAGGCGGCGGCGAAGCCACCGGGCCGCCGGAGCACGAGGCGAGGAGTGCCGCGATCGCGGCGAGGAACAGCGTCCGAGCGAGCATCACCGTCTATACTGTTCATACGTCGCACAGGGCGGTGCGGCGACTTTTTCTGTTCGGAAGGTCACAGCCTTGTACGCAGTCGTCCGCAGCGGCGGTAAGCAGTACCGCGTCGAAGAGGGAGCTCAGGTCACCGTTGGCAAGCTCGACGGCAACGCCGGCGATACGGTCACGTTCGACCAGATCCTGTTCGTCGCGGACAACGAGGCGATCAAGGCAGGGCCTGCCGCGCTCAAGGGTGCCAAGGTGACGGCGGAGATCGTCGGCCACTCCAAGGGCCCGAAGATCGACGTGCTGCGCTACAAGAACAAGACCCGCCAGCGCCGCTCGCGCGGCCACCGGCAGGACGAGACGACCATCAAGATCCTGAAGATCGAGGGGCTTCACTAATGGCACACAAGAAGGGCGCGGGCTCTACCCGCAACGGTCGCGACTCCGCCGGGCAGCGTCTGGGCGTGAAGGAATACGCGGGCGCCGTCGTCGAGGCGGGCACCGTGCTCGTCCGTCAGCGGGGTACCCGGGTGCTCCCCGGCGACAACGTCGGCGTGGGCAAGGACCACACCCTCTTCGCGCTCAAGGCCGGCGAGGTGAAGTACGGACCGGCCCGTGACGACCGACGGAAGGTTTCCGTCGTCCCGACGGTTTAGGTATCAGGAGCTAACCATGAAAGAGAAGATCCACCCCAAGTACATGCAGGCAAAGGTCCAGTGCGCCTGCGGCAACACCTTCACGACCGGCTCGACCAAACCCGAGCTGCACGTAGAGGTGTGCGCCAAGTGCCACCCGTTCTTCACGGGGAAGCAGCACATCCTCGACATCCAGGGACGCGTGGACCGCTTCAACAAGCGGTACGCGAAGTCCGACGCGGCGTCCGCGACCGCGGAGGCCGCCAAGAGCCGTTAGCTGCCGCCGGTAGGGACCTCTCACCCCGGGTTGGAGGTCGTCGTCGGCTCCATGTTCAGCGGCAAGAGCGAGGAGCTCATCCGTCGCGTCAAGCGCGCGGTGATCGCGCGCCGCACGGTCCAGGTCTTCAAACCGATCATCGACGACCGCTTCGGCATCGAGGTCGTGCGCTCGCACGATGGCGACTCGTTCGTCGCGCACCCGGTGCACTCGAGCGAGGAGATCCCCACGCTGCTCTCGCCGGAGACGACCGTGGTCGGCGTCGACGAGGTGCAGTTCTTCGACGCCGGGATCGTCGGCGTCGTGCGCTCGCTGGTCGCGGGCGGGCGGCGCGTGATCTGCGCCGGCCTCGACCTCGATTTTCGTGGCGAGCCCTTCGGCCCGGTGCCGGTGCTGCTCGCGCTCGCGGAGCGCGTCGACAAGCTCGAGGCGATCTGCGTCGTCTGCGGCGAACCCGCGACGCGAACGCAGCGCATCGTGAACGGCATCCCCGCCTTCTACGACGAGCCGATCATCGTCATCGGCGCGAAGGAGGCCTACGAGGCGCGTTGCCGCAGTTGCCATGAGGTCCCTAGGCGCGGTCCGAGTGAAGGTCGAGCGAGGAGCGGCTCTGCCGCGACGAGTGAGTCCTGACCCTCGAGTGACAGCGAGAGGGAAGAATGGGAAGTAACCGCGAGCCGAAGGCGAGCAGTAGTAACTCGCCGCAGGCGAGTTATGGGGGCCAGGCGGTCATCGAGGGCGTGATGATCCGAGGCAAGCGGACGATCGCACTTGCCTGCCGCCAGCCGGACGGCGCCATCTATCGCTACCGCGAGCCGCTCCACAGCCTCCTGGTGACGTCCCGCATCGCGCGCGCGCCATTCGTGCGCGGCCTGTTCGTGCTCTGGGAGAGCCTCTCGTACGGCATGCGCATGCTCATGAAGTCGGCCGACGTGCAGGTCCCCGAGGACGAGAAGTCGCAGGGTGGCGGATCCAACAGCGTCGCGATGGGCCTCGCGCTCGTCGTGGCACTGGTCGTGTTCATCGGCATCCCGTACGTCGCGACGCAGGCGCTGCGCTCGACGGTCGAGTCGTCGCTGCTGCTCAACCTTGGCGAGGGCGCGCTGCGCCTGATCCTGTTCCTCGGCTACCTCGGCGCGATCTCGTTCCTCCCCGACATCCGGCGTGTCTTCGCGTACCACGGCGCCGAGCACATGACCATCCACGCGTTCGAGCACGGCGACCCGCTCACACCCGAGCGCATCGAGCCGTATCCGACCGCGCACCCGCGCTGCGGCACGGCCTTCCTCCTGTTCGTCGTGGTCGTGGCGATCCTGCTGTTCGCCTTCGTGCCGCGCACGAGCCTCGTCGTCGACCTCGTCGCGCGCCTCGCACTCGTCGTCCCCGTGGCGGCCATCTCGTACGAGGTGCTGAAGCTCGGCGCCGCGCACGAGGCGAATCCCATCGTCAGTCTCCTGGTCAAGCCGGGACTCCTCCTCCAACGCATCACCACCCGCCAGCCGGACCGCTCGATGATCGAGGTCGCGGTCGCCTCGCTCGAAGAGGCCATCGCGGGTGACGCCGCATGAGCGACACCGAGATGCTGACCCCCGGTCTCCGCCGCCGCCTCGCGCAGGTCGAGCTGCGCTATGACGAGCTCGGGAAGCTCATGTCCGATCCCGCGACGACGAGCGACCCGAATCGCATCCGCGATGTCGGGCGGGAGCTGTCGTCCCTCACGCCGATCGTCGAGACGCTGCGCGAGCTGCGCGCGGCCGAGGCTCGGTTGAAGGAGGCGCAGGAGCTCATCGAGTCGGATGACGGCGATCTGCGCGATCTCGCGCGCGAGGAGCAGGCGACAGCCGCGACCCAGGTCGACGAGCTCGTCGCGACGCTGCGCACGCAGCTCGTGCCGAGGGACCCGCTCGACGAGAAGAACGTCATCGTCGAGATCCGCGCAGGGGAGGGCGGGGAAGAGGCCGCGCTGTTCGCCGCCGACCTCTACCGCATGTACACGCGCTACGCCGAGCGCAAGCGCTGGAAGACCGAGATCCTCTCGCAGTCCGATTCCGAGAAGGGCGGCTTCAAGGAGATCGTGTTCCGCGTCGCCGGCCGTGGCGCGTACAGCCGGCTCAAGTTCGAGTCGGGCGTCGTCCGCGTGCAGCGCGTGCCCGCGACCGAGGCGCAGGGCCGCATCCACACCTCCACCGCCACCGTGGCGGTGCTGCCGGAGGCCGAGGAGGTCGACATCCAGATCGACGAGGCCGACCTCAACATCGACGTGTATCGCGCCGGCGGCAAGGGCGGTCAGGGCGTGAACACCACGGACTCCGCCGTCCGCATCACGCATCTGCCGACGGGGATCGTCGTCACCTGCCAGGACGAGCGCTCGCAGCTGAAGAACCGCGCCAAGGCCATGGCCGTGCTGCGCTCGCGCCTGCTGGCGTACGAGATGGAGAAGCGCGATACCGAGCAGGGCGACGCACGGCGTGCGCAGATCGGCCGCGGCGAGCGGGCCGAGAAGACGCGCACCTACAACTACCCCCAGGACCGCATTACCGACAAGCGCATCCCGCACAACTTCTCGAATATCGAGCGGCGCATGGACGGTGACATCGACGACTTCATCGACGAGCTCTCGAACCAGGACGAGGCCGATCGCCTTGCGCGCTTGGAGGAAGATGAGGAGTGAGTCGATGAAGGGCACGCTGCGTGTTGTCGCGATCCCGGAGGCGCTGCTCGGGCTGGTCCTCGTCGCCGGCCTGGTCGGCCTCATCCGCTCGGCGCTCGTGACGTACCTGATCGTCGTCGCGGGCACGCTCTTCGGCCTCACCATCGTCGTGTTGCGCGGCGCGCTCGGGGTGGATCTGCGGATCCACATCGCGATGCTCGCGGGACTCGGTCTCGGTCTCTGGCTCATCCTCCGGGGGCGACGATCGACGTAGCGGTCCGCGGCGGCACGGTCGTGACCGCGCGGGGGAGCCAGCGCGCGGACGTCTTCGTACAGGACGGCCGCATCGCAAAGGTCGGCCGCGGGACGACCGCCGAGCGCGAGATCGACGCGAGCGGGCTGCTCGTCCTTCCGGGCTGCGTCGACCTGCACACGCATCTCGCGTCGACGCCGACGTGGACGCCGCTGGACGACTTCGACCACGGCACGAGCGCGGCGATCGCCGGCGGCGTGACGACGGTCGTGTCGATGGTCTATCAGGAGGACGGCTCGCTGCGCCGTGGCATCGAGCGCGGTCTGCGCGACGCGGAGAGATCACGATGCGACTTCGCGTTCCACGCCGTGGTCACCGATCCGAGCGACGCGGCGATCGCCGAGCTCCCGTCGCTCGTCGCGGACGGGCACACCGGCCTCAAGGTATTCATGGTCCCGAAGCGCTTCGTCGAGCGGACCACCGATTATGTCGCGCTGTACTCAGCGGCCGCGCGGAACCGGATGCTCGTCGCGGTCCACGCGGAGGATCACCTGCTCGTGGAGCGCAGCACCGCCGCGCTGAAGATGGCGGGGCGGACCGGCGTGCAGTACTTCCCGGCGTCCCGCCCGGTCGAGGCCGAGGTCGCCGCGGTGCGCGCGGCGGTGAAGCATGCCGCGACCTCGGGCGCGACGCTGTACTTCGTCCATCTCTCGTCCGCCGCCGTGCTCGAGGAGATCCGCGCCGCAAAGCGATCCGGCGCGCGCGTGTTCGGCGAGACGCGTCCGCTGTACCTCTATCTCACGCGCGAGCGGTTCGACCGTCCGGATGCCGCGTTGTGGGTGGGACAACCGCCGCTCCGCGAGCAGGCCGATGTGTACGCGGTCTGGCGCGCGCTCAGTGACGGGACGCTGGACACGATCGGGACCGATCACGTGCCGTACCCGCGCGCGAAGAAGCTCGCGCAGGGTCTCTCCTTCGACCAGATCCCGCCCGGCGTCGCGAACCTCGAGACGCTCCTCCCGATGCTCTACTCAGAGGGCGTGCGCCGCGAGCGCCTCACCGTGGAGCGCATGGTCGACCTCCTAGCGACGTCGCCCGCGCGCATCGCGGGGCTCGCGAGCAAGGGCGAGATCGCCATCGGCAAGGACGCTGACCTCGTGCTCTTCGACCCGACGAAGACCCGCACGATCCACGCGGCGGACATGCACTCGGCCGCGGACTACGACCCCTACGACGGCTGGCAGGTCACCGGTTGGCCAAAGACGGTGCTCCTGCGTGGTGAAGTCGCGTACGACGGGTCGATCCGCGCCGCACCCGGAACCGGCCGCCTCGCGCGACGCGAGGCCCTCGCGTGAGCTCGGCGATCGTCTTGAACTCATAGCCGCAGCCGGCACAGAAGGGCGTCCCGGGTCTGGCGTGGCCGCGCTCGGGCTAGCGGGCCGGCGTCACCAGAGCGGCCGGGACGACGAGCTCGTCCAGTTTCCGGTCACCGACGACGGCGATCGTGCCGCGCACCGGTCCGGTGAGGATGACCATGCGGTACCCCGGCGCGGGGCGCACGCGCAGCAGCGCGACCTTCGGGTCCTGTGCGTCGTACGCGAGCGCCTCGTAGCCGAAGAGGAACACCTGCGGCTGCTCCGTCCAGCATGTCTTCGGACGGCGCGCCGCGTCGTCCCACACATTCCACAGCCCGGTGAAGTGCATGATCCAGGAGAGCCCGCTGGCGGACGTGCCGTCGTACAGGACGGCGGGGGCGCGGAACTCGCGGTACCCGGTCGTGTCGGCCGTCTCCCAAGCGCCATCGAAGCGGTGATCTCCGGTCAGGTGGGCGCGCTGCTCGCCGCTCGTCGGCCTCCGCCAGGTTTCATCCGCCGCACAGAGAGCGAAGCCCGGTCCGCTGGTGATCGGACTGATACGCGCGGGTGCGGCCGCGGGTGCGGCTCCCGCGACCTGAACTTGCGCCGCAGACCAACTGGGTACGGCCGCCGCGACGACGAGCAGCACGAAGAGCGCCGTGCCGATGACCAGATCCCGCATCGCCGACATCTTTCCGCTCGTTCCAACGAACGTCGTGTGCGTAGGTCATGCCAGTTCGAACGCTCCGAATGTGACATCGCGGTACCGTTCAGGTAATGGAACGCCTCACCTACGACGAGGACACCGCGTTCACCTTGGCCGACGACGCCTCGACCGTGGCGCGCATCGCTCGCATGGCCACTGCCGACCAGCTGCGCGCCGTGAAGTTCGATGAGTGGACCGGCCTCGAGGTGCTCGGGCACGTGGCCGACGCGGCCGAGGTCTTCGCCGAACGCGTCCGGCGCATCGCGGTCGAGGAGAAGCCCCGTCTCCCCGCGATGGACCAGGACAAAGTCCACGCCGAGCGGCGGAACAACACGCGCGAGCCGATGGAGTTCGCGAAACGCATCCAGGCCGCGCACGGCGAGATCATCCGCGTCCTCGCGACGCCGGCCAACCGCGCGCGCCTTGGGATCCACGAGGAGATGGGCGAGGTCGACGCGGCGCACCTCGGCGGGTACCAGGCGCGCCACTCGCACGAGCACGTGACCGACGTGGCTGCGCACTTCCCGCCCCAGACCTAGGGGGACGAGCGAGCGCCGGCCATTCCGGCCGCCGCTGGGAACCAACTCGTAGGCATGGCGTAATACCAGGCGTGGACTCCCTGCGGGAGCAGGCGCTCGCGCCGCTCTCGCGCACCGATGCCGAACGGCTTCTCCCCGAGCTCGCGACCGGACGCCAGACCATCGAGCGGCGCGTCCTGCGCGCGCGCTGTCTCAAGTACCTCGAGTCGTTCGACCTCGCGTGGTCCGAGCTCAGCACGCTCTTCCCGCTGATCAAGGATCCGCTGCTCCAGGCGCGCGTCGGCGTGGACCTGATGCACCTCTCCTATTACCTGGTCCGGCGCGAAGACTTCCTCCGCTATCGCGCGCTGGCCGAGCCCGCGGCCGCCGACCCGCTCATCCTCGCGGAGCTCCACCTCGGCTCGTCGATCGTGCACACCGCGGGCAACGAGGTCCGCCAGGCGCTCGTCGACGCCCGCCGGTCGGAGGACGCGCTCGCTGCGGCGCCGCGCGGGCGCGGGCGCGATCTCGTCACCACGCGCGTGCAGCGGCAGCTCGCGCACCTGCTCTCGCATTCCGGCGACTATGTCGGCGCGCGGACCGCGGCCGAGGCGACCGTGAAGCATGCCGCGCGCCTGGGCGATCCGGCCGAGGCGGCGTGGGCGACGTACACGGTGGGTTTCGTCGATTGGTTCGCGGGCCGCCTCGACAGCGCGGTCGACTCGTTCACCAAGGCCGAGGCCGAGCTCCGGCAATACGGATCGTCGGTGTGGCGGCACACGCTGCTCTGCCTCGGGCGCGCGCGGCTCGAACGCGGCGAGCTCACCGAGGGCGAGCGCCTCGCGCGCCAGAGCGCGACCGGCGCGGCCGAGGACCACTCGCACATCGCGCTGCTCCGCGGCGAGACCGAGGTCGCCGACCTCATCCTCACGCGTGCATCGAAGGGCATGCCCGAGGACGAGCAATTCCGCGACTTCGTACGCGCGATCGTCGCGGCGCAGAAGGGCGATCCGCGCAAGGGCGTGCGCATGCTCGAGCAGGCGACGCGCGAGTTCGAGGCGCGTGGCATGGATCACTGGGCCATCGGCGCCGCGGTGCACGCGGCGTTCTGGCGCGAGTCGATCGTGCGCGGCGGCGGCGTATCGCGCGCCGCGCAGCTCGTGCGCGATATCGGCATGCGCGGCGGCGAGGGCTTCGCGTATTACCTGCCGGAGGTCGCGGTCTGGCTCGGCCGCGCGGCGGAGCGCGATCCGCAGGCGAAGGCGCTCGGCCGCGCCATCCGTGCGCGCGCGGAAGCGGCGGAGCAGCGCGCGAAGGCCGATGCCGGAGAGGGCGCGGGCGCGTCCGCGCTCGATGAGGCGACGTTCGGTCTGCGCGCGATCGGGCTGACCTGGCGCGAGATCGGCATCCTGCGCGAAATGGAGCAGCTCTCACGCGATGGCAAGCGACTGGATCGCGATCACCTCGCGCAGCGGCTCAGCGTTTCACCGAACACGCTGCGCGTGCACCTCACGCGCATCCGCGCGAAGCTCGACGTCGTGGACCGCCGCGGCGATGAGGTGCTGCTCGAGGCCGCGCTGTCGCGGAGGCCGGGGCTGCTCGCGCCTTAAGCCGCCCGGCAGCCCTCGGGCTTGACGACGCGTTTCGTCGAGGCGGGCGAGCCGGCGAGCTCCCGGGCCGGCCGGATCGGACGTCGCACGAGCTCGCCTCCGCAGTTCGGGCAGCGCCCGTGAAGGACGTCGGTCGCGCAGCGCACGCAGAACGTGCACTCGAACGAGCAGATCACCGCGTCCTTCGAGTCCGGTGGCAGGTCGCGGTCACAGCATTCGCAGTTGGGCCGGATCTCGAGCGCCATCTCAGTTCTCCGTCGGCAGGTGCACGTACGCGGACTGGATGCCCACACGGCCGGGCCCGGTGAAACGGTTGAACACGAGGTTCCCGCTCCCGCCGAGGATGCCGGTGCGCAGCCCGTACATCTGCTGCTGCATCGGGACCTCGGCATCGCGATAGATCCAGCCGCCGGCCTCGACGTCGATCGACTCGCCGGGGTCCAGCGTCTTTTCGAACACGTTGCCGTAGCCGTGCAGCCACACGACGCCCTCGCCGCCCTTCGCCTCGAAACGATCGACGAAGAACCCGGTGCCACCGAAGAGCATGTTCGCGACGCCCTTCACGCGATTGAAGGTGTAGTCGACGTTCGCGGTCGCCGCGAGGAACTGGTGCTCCCGCACGAGGATCGCCTTGCCTGGCGTGAGGTGGAGCGGGAGCACGTGGCCGGGATCGTCGCGCGAGAAGGCGACCTCACCCGGGCTCTGGGTCTCGGTCATGAACACCGGCATTCCGGCGATCACGCGCTTGAACGCGCCCTGCATCTTGTGAATGCCGATGGTCATCGCGGGGTCTTTCCACAGGATGACGTGGTGCTCGAAGTAGATCGGCGTCGTGCCGTCGGTGCGGACGTGGAGGACCGGGACGAGCTCGCCGTCGACCCGATACGAGAGTCCGGGACCGCGTCCCTCTTCGACCTTCGTCGGCAGGAGCGTGGGTGGTGTCGGCATCGGCGTGACCTCCCGGCTGGGCTCGTGGGCGAGGTCAGACTCTAGTCCAGCGTCACGCTCTCGCGCCACACGGGAACCTTCGTGTCGAAACCGAGCGCCTTGACCTTCGGCTCCAGCGCCGCCTCGGCCGGCGGATCGCCGTGGACGATGAACACCTTCTTCGGATAGAGCCGGTCGCCGGGCTTCTTGCCCTTGGCGAAGTTGCCGATCCAGTCCAAGAGCTCGCTCTCGTCTGCATGGGCGGAGAATCCGCTGATCGACTGGACGCGACAGCGGACCTGGCGCGTCTGCCCGTCGATCCGTGCCTCCGTCGCGCCGGCTTGCAGATGTGCTCCGAGCGTGCCTTGGCCCTGATAGCCGACGAATAGCAGCGTGGCGGTCGGATCTTCGATGAGATTGTTCAAGTGATGGAGCACGCGTCCGCCCGTGAGCATGCCGTTGGACGCGACGATCATGTATGGCCGCGGCGCGTCCTTGATCTTCTTCGAGTCGTTCGCGTCGTTCGTTACGGTCGCGCCCGGGTAGTCGAGGGGATCGTCTTGGCGCGCGAGCAGCGCGCGGGTCTCCGCGTCGAAGTACTCCTGATGCCGCCGGTAGATATCTGTCGCCTTCGAGGCCATCGGCGAGTCGAGGTAGAGCGGGAGTTTCGGGATCTTGCCGGCCGAGAGCAGCCGGTCGAGCTCGTAGACGACCTCCTGCGTCCGGCCGATGGCGAATGAAGGCACCAGGAGCACGCCCTTCGCCTGAGCGACCAGGTTGATCGTCTCCGCGAGGACGCGTACGGCCTCCTCCTGCGGATCGTGCTCGCGGCCGCCATACGTGGATTCCATGAGCACGTAGTCGGCGTCGGTGAACGTGCTGGGATCACGGATGATCGGCGTGTTCGGACGTCCAATATCGCCCGAGAACACGATGACCTTATCTCCGGTGCCATCGCCGTCGTTCGCGACGACGCGGATCATCGCGGAGCCGAGGATGTGTCCCGCGTCGTAGTACGTCGCGCGCACCCCGGGGGCGACGTCGATCTCGCGCAGGTACTCGATCGGACGGAACAGCTTCAGCGAGCGCTGCGCGTCGTCGATCGTGTACAGCGGCAACGGGATCGCCGTGACCGCGCTTGGCGCCTGCGCGAGGACGGCGCGCTCGGGGTCGACGAGCTGCGGCGGACGTCCGTGCTGCCGCACATCTTCGGCCGCAGCCTCCTCGTCCTCAGCCGCCGGTGGGATTGGTTTGTGAATGCGCCGCTCGTCGCGCTGCGCGAACTCCTCCTGCAGCTTGCCGGAGTCGAGGAGCACGAGACCCGCGAGCTCCACCGTCCCCTGCGTGGCGAAGATCGGCGCGCGCAGGCCGCGTTTGGCGACGAGTGGGATGAGTCCGCAGTGATCGAGATGCGCGTGCGTGAGCAGCAGCGCGTCGATCTGCGGGGGGTCGTAGTCGGGTGGGACCTGGTTGTGCTGCGTCTCGTGCGGGTTCCCCTGGAACATCCCGCAATCGACGAGCACCTTCGCGCGCTTGGTGGTGAGGAGGTACTGCGAACCGGTCACCGTGGTCGCGGCGCCGAGGAATCGCAGCTCCATCTCCGGCTATTCTGCGGTCCCATGCTCGGACCCGTTCTCAAAGGTGAGCACGTGGCGCTGCGTCCCGCGGACGACAGCGATCCGCCGCGTTTTCTGCCGTGGCTCGCCGACATGGAGGTCACTCGCTACCTCGGTCGACGGCCCGGCGCGGCTCTCTACCAGGAGGTCGATTTCTTCAAGCGCGTCGGCGAATCGAAGATCGACGTGCTGTGGATCATCGAGGCGGAGGGCGAGGCAGTTGGCGCGACCGGCATCCATGAGATCGACTGGCCGAACGCCCACGCGGTCACGGGGACCATCATCGGTCGCAAGGACAAATGGGGGAAGGGCATCGCGACCGAGGCGATGCGGCTGCGCACCCGGTATGCCTTCCGCGAGCTGAACCTCGCGAAGCTCATGACCGAGGTCTTCATGGACAACGTCGCAAGCCGCAAGGCGCTCGAGCGCAGCGGCTACAGGACCGTCGGGATCCATCGCCACCACTTCTTCACCGGCGGGAAGTGGCACGACGTCTGGTCAGGTGAGGTATTGCGCGACGAGTGGGAGAGAACGCAGACGTAGCGACGTAACGCTTGGCGTGGGGACCCGCCGATACCGCAATGCGACCCAGCCAACGGTCGCTCCTCTGCTAGCCTCAACCCGGGCGGGTTGGTGAAATTTGAAGCTCTCTAGGCGGCTCGTCGCGGTCGTCGTCCTCCTCGTGATCATCGTCGGAGGCGGCGCGTTCCTGTATTACCCGCGCGGCGAGAGCGCCAGCGCCGCGGTCGCCGCGACGCTCGCCATTCTCAACACCGACATCACCGCCCAGCGCAGCGGGGCGAACGACTTCTCCGCGGCGCTCGACGGCGACATCTACAAGACCGGCGATGTCGTGAAGTCCAGCCAGAACGGCCGCGCCGTCCTGACCTTCTTCGACGGCTCGACGCTCACCATCGATCCGGGTTCTCTGGTGAAGGTCACGACGCTCAACCGCCTCGAGGGCGGCGGCATCCAGCTCACGATCGAGCAGAGCCTCGGACGCACCTGGGCCTCGGTCCAGAAGCTGAAGACGCCCGACTCGAAGTTCGAGGTCAAGACGCCGACCTCGACCGCGGCCGTGCGCGGCACCGCGTTCGTCACGAACGTGACACAGAAGCCCGACGGCTCCGTGACCGCGACCTACGAGGCCGACGACGGGCAGCTCCTCGTGTCCGCCACCGCGGGTGGCACGACGACGGTCAACGCGAACTCGAGCGTCTCTGTGGACACGAACCAGCAGGCGCCCGCGAACTCGACACCGCTCCCGCCGCAGCCGAGCCTGCGCGTGACTTCGTCCGCGGGTACCGGCTTCGCGCTCACCGGACCGGGCGGGGCGCAGTGCGGGTCCGCCGGCAACAAGACCGAGATCTTCGGTTGCCTCCAGAACGGCAACGTCATCACGATCCGCAATCCCGACGCCGGCCGTTACTCCGTGCTCATGACCGCGGCCGCCGCGGCCGCGAACGCGACGCTCACCGTCGACGCGCTGCGCGGCCCGACGGTCGAGGCGACGCGCACGTTCACGCGCTCGTTCAATCTCGGTGACCTCGTGCGCAGCGCCTTCGTGTATGCCGCGGCGACGCCACAGACCGTCGGCGCGTTCGATCCGGCCGAGCTCGTCACCAGCGTGTGCGGCGCCGTCGGCACCGGACGCATCTTCTCCGGCGGCACGCTGCAGCAGCGCACCGACGCGGTGCAGGCCTTCGGCGCGACGAACCACAACGCCGACGTCGCCTTCGTGGCGACCGAGGCAGAGCTGAATGCCGAGCTCGCGCGCTCGCTGGCCGCGGACCCGAGCATCCCGGTGCGCGACGCGCACATCACCGTCGATCCGTCGGGACTGCACTTCACCGCGTCGGTCTCGACGCCGATCGGCAACTTCAACGCGAGCGGCGACGCGACTATGGGCCCGCTCAACGGCAAGCTCGGCTTCGGGGTGCGCAACCTCTCCGCGGGACCGCTGCCCGCCGCGGTCCTGCAGCAGGTGCAGGCCTCGATCGAGCAGAACGCCGGCAGCGTTTCGGACTCGTTCCCGTTCGTGGTGCGCCAGGTCGCGCTGCGCGGCGGCTGCTTCGCGATCATGGGGTCGACCCGCTAACACCGCGTCTCCGCCTCGCGGCTAGCATCGTCTCGGTGGATCCCCGCCTCGACTCCCTCGTCCGTGACGGCATGTCGCGTTACCACGTGCCCGGCGTCGCCGTCGGCATCTGGAACGATGGGAAGGAGGAGCTCGGCGGCTGGGGCGTGACCAATGTCGACCATCCGCTCGAGGTAGATGCCGACACGCTCTTCCAGATCGCGTCGGTGACCAAGACGATCACCGCGACCGTGATCATGCGGCTCGTCGAGCAGGGTAAGCTCGACCTCGCCGCGCCGATCCAGCGCTACATCCCGAGCTTCGCGCTCCGCGACACGGATGCGGCGAAGCGCGCGACCGTGCAGCACCTCGTCACGCACACCGGCGGATGGCTCGGCGACTGCTTCGCGGACTTCGGCAACGGTGACGACGCGCTCGAGCGCTATGTCGCTGCGATGGTCGACCTCGAGCAGCTCACGCCGCTGGGCGAGATCTGGCACTACTCGAACTCGTCGTTCACGGTGCTCGGCCGGATCATCGAGGTCGTCACCGGCACGACGTACGAGCAGGCAGTGCGCTCGCTCCTGTTCAAGCCGCTGGGCATGGACCACAGCTGTTTTAGTGCGGGGGAGGCCATCGTCCATCGCACCTCCGTCGGTCACCAGATCCGGGACGACGTCCCGCGCGTCGTCACCCCCTGGGCCTTCCCGCGTGCGACCACGCCCGTGGGCGGTGTCGTCTCGACGGTGCGCGACCTGCTGAAGTACGCGCGCTTCCACCTCGGCGACGGCACCGCGCCCGACGGCACGCGGCTCTTATCGAAAGCCAACCTCGAGCGCATGCGCACGCCGCAGGCCAAGGCCGATCTCGATCGCACGGTGGGCATCGCCTGGTTCCTGCGCGAGGAGCACGGGCTGCGCCTCCAGTACCACGGCGGCGTGGCCATCGGGCAGCAGGGCGTGCTCATGCTCGCGCCCGACCGCAGTGCTGCGATCGCGGTCGAGACGAACTCGGTGCGCGGCGGGCTGTTGCACACCGAGGTGACCAAGTGGTGGCAGAGGAAGTACCTCGGCTTCGAGGCGCCCGCGCCGGTGTACGTCGAGCTCGAGCGCACGCGCTACGCCCAGCTCGCCGGCCGCTACACCGCCGAGCTCTCGGATGCCGAGCTCGAGATCTCCGACACCGGCCTCATCTACCGCTCGTTCTCGCACAACAAGCTGAAGAACGACCCGCCGCCGCAGGATCCGCCGCCTTCGCGCGTCGCGTTCACCTCGCCCGAGCAGTTCACGCTGCTCGACGGGCCGCTGAAGGACACGCGCGGCGAATTCCTCGGCGACGGCGGAAAAGTGCGCTGGATGCGCGTCGGAGGCCGGGTCTACAGGCCCACGGCACACTAGTCCCGTGCGGCAGTACCTCGACATCCTGCGCAAGGCCCTGGACCAGGGCGTCGACCGCGACGACCGCACCGGCACGGGCACGCGCGCGATCTTCGGCGAGGCCATGCGCTTCCGGATGAGCGACGGCTTCCCCGCCGTGACCACGAAGCGACTCGCGTTCCGCTCGGTGCTGGCCGAGCTTCTCTGGTTCCTCGCGGGTTCGTCCGACGTCAACGAGCTGCACGCGCTCGGCGTGCGCATCTGGGACGGCAATGCCTACGCGCCGTACTGGATCGACCAGGCGCGGTTCGAGGGTGACGCCGGCCGCAACTACGGACAGCAGTGGCGCGATTGGATTGCGCCAAATGGCGATCACGTGGATCAGCTCGCGAACGTGCTCGCGCAGCTGAGCGCGAACCCGTCGTCCCGCCGCCACGTCGTCACGGCGTGGAACCCCGGGGAGCTGGACGCGACGAGTCTGCCCGCGTGCCACGCGCTCTTCCAGTTCTTCGTGGCCCCGGGCGACAGCCCGATGGAGCGATCGAAGCTCTCGGTGCTGATGTACCAGCGCTCCTGCGATCTCTTCCTCGGCGTGCCCTTCAACACCGCCGAGTACGCGGTCCTGCTCCACCTGGTCGCGCAGTTCACCAACCTCGTGCCGCACGAGCTCATCCACGTGCTGGCCGACGCGCACATCTACCGCGATCACCAGGACGCGGTACGGCAGCAGCTGGCGCGCGAGCCCTTTCCCTCCCCGACACTTGCGCTCGATCCGTCGCTGCGCTCCCTCGACGCCGTGGTGGACCGCTACCGCGAGATCGTGACGCGCGCGCGCGGCGGCGAGAAGCCGGGCCCCTTGCTCGACGGCATCGCGCGGCTCGAGCAGTACCAGTTCCACCCGCCGATCGAAGCGAAGATGGCGGTATGACCCGCATCGCGTTCGTCGTCGCGTACGACCGCAATCGGGTCATCGGCAAGAGCGGCACGCTCCCCTGGCGGCTGCCCGACGACATGAAACACGTGCGCGCGCTGACCGTGGGAAAGCCGTTGATCATGGGCCGCCGCACCTACGAGTCCATCGGCAAGCCGCTCCCGGAACGCACGAGCATCGTGCTCACGCGCGATCCGTCGTTCAAAGCGGAGGGCGTCCTCGTCGCGCACACGCCGAAGGAGGCACTCGCGCTCGCGGGCGACGCGCCCGAGACGATCGTCTTCGGCGGCGCCGACGTGTTCCGGCAGTTCATGCCCATGGTCGACCGCGTGTACCTGACCGAGGTCGATGCGGACGTGAAGGACGGCGACGCCTTCTTCCCATCGTTCGACCCGATCGATTTCACGGTCGTCGAGAACGTGCCGCACGCCGCCGACGATCGTCACGCGTACGCCTTCCGCTTCCTCACCCTCGAGCGCATCCGGAAGCCGTGACCGCGAAGACCGCTGGCGCCGGGTTCGTGTGGGATCCGGCGGTCGCCTCGCACGTCTACCGCGAGGACCATCCGCTCAAGCCGAAGCGCCTGGTCGCGGTGAAGGAGACGCTCGAGCGGCTTGGGGCGTTCGCGCGTCCAGGCGCGAAGCTGCTGGCGCCGCGCGCGGCGACGCGCCGCGAGATCGAGCGCATCCACGAACCCGACTACGTCGAGGCGGTGATGCGGGCCTCCGCCGATCCGGACGACGACTACACGCGCTGGGGACTCGACCCGGACAAGGACACGCCACCGTTCAGGGGCATGCACGAGGTCAGCCTGCTGACCACCGGCGGCTCGCTCGTGGCGATGGAGGAGGTCCTCGCTGGCCGCGCGCGCGTCGCCGTGAACTACTCGGGCGGCCTGCATCACGCGATGGCGCGCCGCGCACACGGCTTCTGCATCTACAACGATCCGGCCATCGTGTGCGCGACGCTCGCCGACCGAGGGATGAAGGTCGCGTACGTCGACATCGACGCGCATCACGGCGACGGGGTGCAGGCCGCGTTCTACGACACCGACCAGGTGCTGAACATCAGCCTGCACGAGAGCGGCGAGACGCTGTTCCCCGGCACGGGCTTCGCGAGCGAGCGCGGCCGCGGGAAGGGCGCGGGCTTCAGCATCAACGTGGCGCTGCCGGGGTACACCGACGACGCGGCGTACATGCGGGCGTTCGACGCCGTCGTCCCGCCGCTGGTCGAGCGCTACCGTCCGGACGTGCTCGTGACGCAGCAGGGCATCGACCCGCATTTCACCGATCCACTCACGCATCTACAGATCTCGACGCGCACCCGCGAGCACGCGGTGCGGTGGTTCATGCGGAGCCCGTACCCGTGGGTCGCGATGGGCGGCGGCGGCTACTCGATGGACGCCGTCCGGCGCACGTGGGCGCTCGAGTTCCTGATCATGCTCGACGCGCCGATCCCGGAGGAGCTCCACGACGCCGATCCACCGATGTGGACCGGGCCGGAGCGCAGGGCCATCGACGAGATCACCGACCACGCCGTCCGCGATGCGCTGGCCGCGGCGTGGTGAGCCTCGCACCGCTCGCCGCGCTCGCGCGGTCGCCGCGCGCCGGCGTCGACGTCGTTCTCGCCCAGGGCAGCGCGCTCCTCGCCTTCCTGCTCATGGTCCTCGCGAGCATCGCGGCCACGCTGGTCGCGTCGCGGATCGGGGCCGAGAGCAGCTCGAACGCGCTGTTCTTCGCCGAGACGCGCCAGCCCATCGTGCAGGTGCTCATCGACGGCCTCGGGACGCAGCGCGCCGCCGTCGTCCTTTATCTCGTGCAGCGCTCGTTCGACGCGGTGATCTTCGCCAGCGCCTTCTCGCCGATCTTCTTCTGGCTCCTCGGCTCGAGCGCGATCCACGCCTCCGCGCGCCTTGCTGGCATCCGGCGTCCGTACCGGCCGCTGCTGGTGCTGTTCGCGTACGCCACCGCGCTGACCCTGGTGCCTGCGAACGCGGCGGCGCTCGCGCTCGGGGTGGGGCAGGACGTCCCCTCGCGGATCGCCGGGATCATCGGCTACGTCTGCCTCGCATGGCTCGGGATCATCGCGTTCCGCGCGATCCGGGCGCACTACGGCGTCGGCGGTGACCGCGCGCTCCGCATCCTCATCGTCGCGGTCGTGTTGTTCTACTTGATCCCGCTGGCGCTCATCGTGCTCGCGGCGGTCGCGATCATCATTGCGGCGCTGGTCCTGAACTACTTCTGATGAGCTAACCCAATGTTGCGATTGCGAGCGATCCTCAGGCTCCGCTGCCCGCGCTGTCTCGAAGGCAGCGTCTGGCGCGGCTTCCTCTCGATGAACGTCGCGTGCCCGGTGTGCGGCCTGGTCTTCGAACGCGAGCCGGGGTATTTCACCGGCGCGATGGTCGTGAGCTACGGGCTCGCGGTGCCGATACTCGGCGCGATGGTCATCGGGCTGATGACACTCGGCGGCCTCGACGCCGTGCCCGCGCTGATCATCGGCGACGTCGCTTATGTCGCGCTGGTGCCGTTCATCGTCCGCTACTCGCGCGTGCTCTGGCTGCACTTCGACTGGCTGGTGGATCCGGATCGCGGTGACGGTGCGCGAGGCTAGCGAGCCCGGACGGCCTTGATGTAGTCGGATTCGTCGATCACGAGATCCCACGCTCCGCCGCTCAGAGGTGGCGCCGCGCGAAAGTGGCCGAAGTCGAACGTAAGGATCGCGCTTCCTGTCGACGCGGCGACCGCCATCACCGACGCGTCCACGAGGCCCAGGCCGAGATCGCGGTAGTGAGCGTCGATAGCGACCGCCTGCGCGAACAGCGTGGGCTGAAGGGGAACGCGGATCCAGACGCCGGCGACGAGTGCATCGAGGAGGCGACGGGCACCCTCGTGAGCATCGCGCCGGCGAAGGAAGTCGTCGCACTCCGTGACGACCGGGTCAGGAATGAGGAGGTCACGACCACCGTAATCGATGAGCGACGCGGCAAGCTCGTGGGCCTGATCGCGCCGTAGGGCGACGGCGAGCAGCGGCCCGGAGTCAACGACGACGGCCAAGGCGTTTGAGCGCATCCTTCATGTACTTCTCGTAGTTCCGCGCGAAGTCGCGCGGGAGTTCCGGATCGTCGACGCTACCGATGTAGCTGGGCCGCTCGACCGGCCGTATGCGCTTCGAAGCGTCTTCAACGATCCGGGCGACCGCCGCGGAGTAGGAGCCCTCCTCCTCCGCGATCTTGCGGATCTTTTCGTCGATCGCGGGTGGCACGCTGATCGTCCGGCGGACCACGGCGGCCTCCATTTCGTGAAGTATGAACATTGTTATCATACGCTCGCGCGTTAGCGTGTCAACGATGCCGGCCTGGACCCCGACCGCCCCCTATCTGAATCGCAGCCGCCTTCGCGCATTCGCGTCAGCGCATGGCCACAAGGATTACGGCGGCCTCTTGCGCTGGTCGCAGACGGACCTCGAGGGGTTCTGGCGCGGGGTCGATCGCGACCTCGACCTCGTATGGACGAAGAAGTACGAGCGCGTCTTCGACGACTCGCGCGGCATCCCGTGGACGACGTGGTGGACGGGCGGGCGCA
>WNFB01001461.1_pt1 | contig 21464 bp, 21 predicted proteins | sample 5400501 | NCBI WGS metagenome assembly WNFB01 (sample SAMN13153341, study PRJNA577476) | soil metagenome | isolation source: 200 cm saprolite under Douglas fir tree site 2 hole 1 | place: USA:California | collected 2015-04-18 | reverse complement strand
CCCACGGCCTCCGCGGTGGCGCCTTCGTCGGCCATCGACCGAAGCTCAATGACATGGCTGTCGAAGATCCGGCGCGCGACATCGAGAAGGTCGTTGACCAGTGGATCGCGCAGCCGGTAGTAGATGACGTTCCCGACCCGTCGCGTGTCCACGACATTCTTCATCCGAAGGATGGCCAGCTGCTGCGAGACGGTGGAGCCTTCACTGGTGATCTCCTGTTGAAGCTCGCCCACGTTCTTCTCGCCATTCCTGAGCAACTCCAAGATCCGGATCCGGGTCGGATGGGCCAGGGCCTTGAAGAACTCGGCTTTGAAGCGTTGTAGCGCCTGATTCACAGCTTCACTGACCCCGCCTTCATTGTATCCTTAAAGATGCAAAGAATCAAAGATTCACAGGAGACCGGGTAGGGCTGATGATCCAGGGCGTTCATGCCGAGACCGTCGCGTTTATCGACTTCAAGCAGGCCGCGTCCCTTCTCCAAGTACCCGGCTGGACCTGGCTGGGCCTTCAGGGCCCGTTTTCCACCCGCCGCGTCAGGTTGACCGGGACGCCTCCCCGCGACTGCCGCCTGCGGGTGATGCGAGTCAATCTGCTGAATCAGACCGTAACCTCCACGGTCCAGCTCGAATCCCGAGAGGGGGCACCCGGCACACCGCTGATCCGGGGCGACGTCAGCCTCGTACCGGCTCACGACGGCAAAACAGCCACCCGGTGCGTGCTGTCGCTTCGCGGGCTGGCCGCCCGCAACCTCGTTGACTCCGGCGGGCCGGCTTCCGCGGACGCCACCCGCCGGTTGGCCAATGAATACGCCCGCTCCTTGTTGGAGCAGATTGCTGGGAGCCTGGAGCGCGTCGGCGCCGCGCGTGGCGCCGGCTGAGGTCTTGCAACCTCTTCGCGAATCGAGTCCGTTCCGCAGAAGTTGATTTCGATGGTATTCGCTGGCCCTTAGACTGATAGCGGCGGGAGCGTGCGTGACTTTCCCGATGACCACGCAGTACATCGTAGGCGAGTTCTCGGCACTGCTTGGTGATCTGCTGCCTGTCCCCGACGACCGGCTGTGTGGCGCCCTACTCGATCTGCAGCGAGAGGTGGAAGAGAGCCCCGTGTCGAGACTTCATCTGTTGGCGAGACGAACAATCAGCCTCACCGATGTGATCTGCTGGGTCACCCTCGAGCGCGGGAACATGACTCGGTTCTGCCGCGACGTGGACACGGCCGTTGCACTTCGACAGTTCACGGTCAGCGCCAAACTTCTGCCCTAGCCCAGCCTACTTCCCCCTGAAAAAACTGACGTAGGAGCAGGGTCGGCCAGTCGGGCAGGGCTCCCCGGCGCGACAACGCATAACGGTGCCATGGCACCGACAGATACAAGGAGGCGCGCATTGTGTTAGCAGACCGTCGTGACCCCTCCCGCGGTTGACACGTCAGGCTGCTCTTTACGTTCATAGCTGTGCAGCCTCCCGGCTCCGAACACCGTTGGGTTGCACCGTCCGAGCAGGTCGGCTTGACCGAGTGAAATGCGAACGTCACTGTGCATAAGTTTCGCAGTGATGAGACCGCCAATAACTTCGAAACGGATGCAAACGGCCGGTCGCGGGACGTCTATCCCACCTGGGGCCTTGGTTTACTAGGAGGCCCCAAGCCGTCGGTCTCTTACGGTCCGGTATGCGCCTACTTGTGCCCGGCGGGCACTCCAAGCTGAACTACGCCTTGACTTCGTCGGGTCTTTAACTGTCTCTACAGTATTTCCGGTGCTGACTCCCTGAAGGACCTCATTTTGAGGGTTGTCGGTCCCTCCACTTAAATTCGACTTGAACGGAATTTCAGCTCCTCAGCTCCCGTAGGGCGGCAAAAAGTCGTCGGGATCAAGCAGCTCGCTCGTAGACATGGTGCAGGCCACCGAGGACGGGGCGGGAGCGGATCGCGCCGCTGAGCCGGCGAGAACTCGGCACTGGGGTTTCCAGACCGAGAGCGCGGTGCGGGCGATCCTGGTTGTAGTAGGCGACAAACTCGGCCAGCACTGATCGGAGGTGCTGCTCGCCCAGGATGATCAAATGGTCGAGACACTCGCGGCGGAGGGTGCGCACGACCCGCTCGCCGATCGAGTTCGCGTTGGGGGCCTGGATCGGCGTCCGGAGACTCTTGATGCCGATAGCGGCCGCCCTGGTGGCGAAGTCGGCGCCGTAGACACGGTCGCGGTCGTGGATCAGGTAAGTGGGTTGCCGGCCCCAGGCGGTGGCTTCGATCAGCTGGCGCCAAACCCAGGCTGCGGTCGGGTGCGCGGTTACCTGGAAGTGGAGCAGCTGACGGCGGCCGTGGCTGATGAAGAACAAGACATAAAGGGTGCGCAAGCGGAGCGTCTGAACCACGAACAGGTCGGCCGCCCAGATGGCATGGGCCTGATTGGCCAGGAAGGTGCGCCAGCTCTGGCTGGGCGGGCGAGAGCGTCCCCGCCGGCGGTAGCGCCGAATGGAGCGGGCGCTGACCGAGATTCCCAGCTTGAGTAACTCGCCGCGGATGCGTTCGGTGCCCCAGAGCGGGTTCTCCTGGGCCATGGTGGCGATCAGTTCCCGGACTTCCACGCTCAAGCGCGGTCGACCCAGTCGAGGGCGGGAGCGCCACCGCCAATAGAGCTTCCAACCGCGGCGGTGCCAGCGGGTGACGGTCTCCGGCCGGACGAGGACCAGATGCCGCCGCCAATCGCCATGGAGTCGGCGGACGATCAGCCAGAAGAGCTTGTCCCAGGTGCGCAGGCGTGGGCGGCGCTGGGACCGGAGAGCGACCTGGAGCTGTTGGCGCAGCAGCAGATTCTCGAGAAGTAGCTCGTGGCGACGGCGAACGACAGCAGGAAGCGTGGCGAGCAGCAGCCGGAGGAGGGTGAGCATCACGTCAGGATCGTCTCGCTTTCGCGTGTGCCGGTGTAGAGTTTTGCCCTCCTACAGGCTGCGACTATTGCGCAGCGGTCTAACGGACTTCCTCTGGCAAGTCATACCGGCGCTTGTGCTCGCCGATTATCGCTCGCGCCCGCCAGCGGGGCGATTTGGGCGCGTCGCGGAGGAACTCACGCAGCCGGAGGATCTGGTCACGGCATTCAAGGGGGTCATCATCGCTCCGTGCGGAGAGCTTTTCCAGGGTGGCCCGGCTGGTGCGCCACCATCCCCAATCCCCGCCGCAGACCTCAGTCAGCCGTTGCAGGCTGATACCCACGTCGTCGCTCAGTTGCATCGGCTGATCGCGCAGAATGGCCAGCGTGTCGAGCACATCGCGCTCGGTCATCTCGATGATCTGCAGTTTTGAAAGCAGGAGGTCGGCCACTGGAAGAGTTTGCGCATCCAAGGTGAGCCGTCGGCGGAAGTCCAGCGTGTGGCACATCCGCAGGACATCAAGAAACACGTCAACGTGCCGTTGGTGGGCTGGATCGTCAAAAATCAGGCGTTCGCCGCCATTGAGCACGTTGAAACGCTTGTTCCCGAGATATCCCGAGCCCTCGAAGAACTCCTCGATTCGCTTCGAATCGGCGCTGCGGCCGCAGAGGTCGATGTCGCGATAGGTCCGGGGTGGGTTAACGCTGCGGATGCTGGGGCACCGCAGGTTGACGGCGATACCGCCGACCAGTCGGAGCGGAATCGCGGCGTCCGCGGCCCTCTTGAGGAGGCGGACGGCTTCCGCAACCGAGTCGGCCAGCGTCGTGAGGTCCGGTCTTTCAGCCTGCGGTGAAGGTATAGCTGATCAGCCCCTTGGACGCGGAGATCCGCAGCAGGACCCCGAGGAGTTCTCCCTCAGTGTAGTGACTGCCCGGATTGAACCCCACGGTCTGTCCCAGCCGGTACCGACCGCGACCTTCATGGATGTGGCCATGGAGCGCGATGGTCGGCTGGTGCTCCTCGATCAGTGCCCGCAGCGCTGTGCTTCCGACGGGGACCATCCTTGGTCCGCCCGAACTGTCGTACTGGATTCGGAACTCTGCATCAAGCATCGGCGCCGCGTCGATGCCGGTGTTGTAGGGCGGCATGTGGAAGTTCCAGATGCCGACGCCGTTCGCGGGTAAGCCGGTGATGATCTCGGCAGCCTTCTCTCCCAGCGTCTCCTCGCCTAACTCCCGAGGCGTGTGCCAGGGGGTCGGCGTGGACTCGCCCATCGAGGCCATGGCGATGCCCTTGCCAAGCTCGACCACCTGGTCGCCCACGTTTTCCAATCGCTTGGCGCTGTTCAGCACCTCCTCGATCTCGGGTGGGTCGTCGTTCCCAGCCATGACCAGCGCCCGCACCTTCCCATCGCGCAGACGTTGGTCGGCCCAGTCGATCCACTCGGACAGCGCCTGGTGCTTCAACTGCCGGAAGATGGAACGCTCCAACTCGATCGAGTGCTTGAGCTGCTCCATCTCCTCGGGCGTCGTCCGGTAGGTGTAGGCGCCTTTCGCCCGCGCTTTCTGGCTGAACTCGGCGACCTCAGCCTCCGTCTCAAGCGTCACGAGCCGGCCCTCCCAGGTGGCGACGGTGGTCGCGCCCCGAGGGTAGAGGGGCACAAAGAGCTTGCCGGTGATATCGCCACCGAGGATGAGAATGTCAGCCTGGTAGACCTTTCCGGCGTTCAACCACTTGCGGAAGCAGACGTCCGAGCCGTGGATGTCTGCCACGTAGAACAGCGTCAGGGCATCTGCCATCTGGGACTATCCTTCCGCGAAAAACTGAGGCCGTCTCCTGTGACGGCCTCAGACAGTTGGCTACTTTCCAGTAGCGGTCATTCCGGCGGCAGCATGGTAAAGGCTACGTCGATTGGAACGCCCTGGCGCCGGCGCACCCCCCGAGCCACGAAGAAGAGCGCGAAGGGGACAACGAACTGGAGGGCCGTGGTGATCAAGCCCCACTTCGCCGTGATCCCCAGGAACGAGGAGTCTGCGTTCAGGCCAAGCAGCGCATTCGTCAGCATGAAGTAGAGACTCACGCCGAAGTAGAAGATCCCCAGGACGCCGCAGATACTCATAAGGGGAATCCCGGCCACCCGGTAGTTCACGCTGCTCTCCGCGAAGAGCCGCTTCGTCTTGGGTAGGAAGGGGAACATCACGCCCGCCAGCGAAACGATCAGGAACACGAAGTAGTAGGCGAGCGCCGGCGTCAGGAACTTGAAGACGCCTTTCCAGTAGAGGATGAGGAACAGCTCGCCGAGCACGGCGGTGACGAGGACGGCCACCCACGGTGAGCGGTACCGGGGGTGTACCTCGGCGAGCTTCTCCGGTGCCAGCCGGTCGAAGGACCATGCGAACATGGCCCGGGTCGCGATCAGGAAGGCGCCCGGGATCCAGGCGTAGCTGAAGATCACCAGGGCAATCGCGATCAGGGTGAACAGCACGCCGTTGTGCAAAAGGACGCCGGCGTAGAGCATGAAGGTGGGCGAGGCCGGGACGCCCAACTGCCCACTGGCTGGCACGTAGTTGTAGTTCAGCCAGGTGAGCGCCTGGTTGAAGTCGAAGCCCACCGCCTTGCCGATCGCCAGCGCCAGCACCCAGGCCAGTCCGGCGTAGACCAACATGCCATAGACCATCCCCCAGAGCTGGGTTTTCTTGGGCGTGCGGACCTCAGCCCCAAGGTAGGTCGACGCCCAGGAAATCAGCCAGATGATGGAGAAGATCCCGAAGGTGTCCCAGATGGAGAAGCCGGTCGGCATGCCCTGCTTCGCGGCGGTGTCGAGGGTCGCCTGGTAGCCGAGAACGCCGGCGTTCTTGGCGAACTGGTCGTAGTTCGCGTGGAAGTTGGAGGCCAGGAAGAAGACCGCCAGGAGGATGATCCCGCCGAGGATCCCGATGATCCAGTTCCAGTCCTGGAAGCGCAGATAGGTGCGGAGCCCAAACGTCACGCTGAGACCCATCAGGACCAGGAAGATGGTGCCGATGGCGAACCAGACATCGGGATTGTTAAAGAAGTTCGCGAGGTTGTTGGCGAAGCTGCTTCCGGTCACCTGAGCGTAGCCGGATAGCATCGGCCCGAGGACCAGCTGGCCGATCCAGTACCCGCCGATCCCCGTCCAGAAGCACTGGCTGGTGGCGGCCGCGAAGCTGGCCGCGAAGCCGATGGCAGGATGAAAGGTCCGGGTCAGGTAGACGTACTCGCCCCCGGTGCGCGGCATGATGGTGGCGAACATGGTGTAGAGCAGGTTGAAGAACAGGGCGACGGCGGCAGCAACCGGGATGGCAATCAGGAGATGGCTCTGCGGGAAGACCCCGGGATGGGTCCAGTAGGTGAACATGATGTAGGTGAGGCCGATGTTGATGACGTTCAACCCGAGCATTCGCCCCGGGGTCCCAACCCGGACGAAACCAGAGGCCTCCCGACTGAATACCTGGGCCGGTGCGCCCGCCACTCGAGCGGTATCCATAGCTTCTCCCTCCCCGATTCCGGCGGTTGACCGGATCGGATTTTTCGCGTACTGTGGGGCCATTATCGAATCTACCGACCGGTAAGTCAATAGCCAGGGGTGGAGGGGCGATGGGGCGGTATTTCGAGGAGCTGACGGTAGGCGACTGCTTCGAGTCGCCGGGCCGCACGATCACGGAGGCGGACCTCACCACCTTTGCCGGCTTTTCCGGGGATTTCAACCCGCTTCACACGGATGAGGAGTTCGCCCAAAAGACGCCCTTCGGGACCCGCGTCCTCCATGGTCCGGCAGGCCTCGCCATCGCCACCGGGCTGGAAAGCCGCCTCGGGATCAAGGATGGGACGGCCATCGCCATGCTGGGGTTAACCTGGGAATTCCGTGCGCCCATCAAGATCCACGACACCATCCATGTCGTCGAGCGGGTCAGCGACACGCGCGAGACGTCGAAGCCCGACCGGGGGATCGTGACGTTTGCGGTCGAGCTGGTCAACCAGGAGCGCGTGGTGTGTCAGGCTGGCGACTGGAAGGTGATGATGAAGCGGCGACCGACCCAATGAATATCGCCCGCGCGCTCGAAGGGGTGCGCGAGGCACGACCCCAGGCGCCAGCGATCTCCTTCAAGCAGCAGACCTGGACATACGCCGACCTGTGGGCCTGGGTGTCCGCCTGGGCGGCGGAACTCACGCCGCGGCTGGGCGCCGGTGACCGCGTCCTCTGCCTCGCCCCAAACCACCCGCAGGTCCTGGCCGCCTATGTTGCCGTCGCGGGCCTGGGGGCGATCTTTGTGCCGGTGAACCCGGAGCTGTCGCCGGATGAAATCGCTGACATTGTCACCATGGCCGACCCGGGCGTGGTGCTGACCAGCGACGACCTCGCGCCGAAGCTGGTCAAGGCGCTGGAGCGCGCCGATCGGCACCCCCAGCTGTTGAGGCTACCGCGCGCGGACGCATCCTTGTGGCCGAGCGTGGGCTTTGGGGACCTGGACCCGGACCAGGGCGCGCTGATCTGCTTCACCTCGGGGAGCACCGACCGCCCAAAGGGCGTCTTCGCCTCACACCGCAACGAGCTCGCGTCGGCCCGGCAGTATGGGGCGATCTGGGCGATGCAGCCGGAAGACCGCGTGCTGGTCGCTCTCCCCCTCTCGTTTCTGTACGGGCTCACGACCGGCGCGCTCACCGCTCTCCTGGCAGGGGCCCACGTGCTCCTGGAGGAGCGCTTTCATCCCCGTCACGTCCTGGAGCGGATCTCAGACGACCGGGCCACCGTGTTTCTGGGCGTCCCGACCATGTACGTCATGATGCTCGAGGTCGGCCTCGAGGATCCGGCCGCGTTCCACCTCTCGTCGATCCGCCTGATGCTGACCGCGGGCGCGCCCATCGCCGAACCGACGCAGCAGGCGTTCTACCAGCGGTTTGGGGTTCACCTCATGGATTTCTATGCGCTCTCGGAAGTACGCCCCGTCTTTGCCTACGACGCTCGCCGATTCAGCCAGGGGCGGCCCGGTTCCTGCGGACACCAGCTCCCGGGCGTGGAGGTGCAGATCCTGGCGGCGAGCGAGCAGCCGATGGCGCGCCCAGGGATGGCGGCCGAGCTCCTGGTCCGTTCGGAGACCTTGATGAAGGGCTACTACGGTGATCCGGCGGGCACGGCCGAGGCGATCCGGGACGGCTGGTTTCACACCGGGGACCTCGCCGCCGTCGATGAGGATGGCTTTTACTCGATCGTGGGGCGAAAGAAAGACCTCATCATCCGGGGCGGGTTCAACGTCGCCCCTGCCGAGGTGGAGCGCGCCATCCTCACGCACCCGGCCGTCCTCGAAGCTGCCGTGGTGGGCGTCGACGACGCCGTCTACGGCGAGGACATCGGGGCCGCCGTGACGCTCAAACCCGGCCAGCGGCTGGAGGAGGCCGATCTCGTCGACTTCCTTCGGAGCGTGCTCGCCGACTACAAACTCCCGCGGCGGATCCGCTTCTCGAAGGGCTTGCCCCGCGGGGCCACCGGCAAGGTCGATAAGCAGGCCGTGCGGGCCCTGTGGACCGCCTGAGCGTTGCCGCGGTCCAGCTCGGCGACCGGCCGTGCGCCGGATTTGACGATTACGCCGACCACGTGCGGGCGCTGGTGGGCAGTGCCGCCGGCGCCCAGCTGATCGTCTTCCCCGAGTACTGCACCCTCCCTCTTCTGAAGGGGCGCCGGAATGTTCCACGCGCCGACCTTCGGCGCGTCTATGACGAGTCGTTCTTTGCTCTCACTGACCGCTTTGTCGAGCTCTTTGCCGGCCTGGCCCAGGAACACCGACTCCACCTGCTAGGCGGCACTCACTGGCGTGCGGAGGGGACGATGGCCCAGAACACGGCATTCTTCTTTGCCCCGGACGGAAGCCACCGGTCCTTTGCCAAGTGCCGGGCGACGGCCGCGGAGGAGGTCATGGAATTGGCGACCGGCGATCAACCGGGGCTGGTCACCCTTGACGGGGTGAAGCTCGGCATTCTTGTCTGCTATGACGCCGAGTTCCCGGAACTGGCTCGCTCGCTGGCCGATCAGGGCGCCGACCTCTTGCTCGTCCCCTCGCTCACCCTGAATGACCGAGGATTCAACCGAGTCCACGTGTGCGCGCGGGCTCGAGCGGTGGAGAATCAGGTGTACGTGATCCTCAGCACGAACCAGACTGCCCTGGACATCCCGACCGAAAAGCCGGTGCGCGGCGTCGGCCGTTCGGGGATCTTCGGCCCGATCGACAATCGGACTCGCCTGGCAGATGGGGTGGTGGCCCAGGCCTCCGGGGACGGGGACCTGGTGGTCTGCGCCGAGCTCGACCTCGGTGTGCTGGCGCTCTCCCGCGAAGCCTCGGAGGCACCGCTCCGGCGGCACGGACGACGTCGATGAGCGAACTCGAAAAGGACCTCGACCGTGACCGCTGGCACTCCCCCGTCAGTACGCTGGCTGACGGGTCCATCCTGATTCGTGGCTACCCGATCGCCGAGCTGATCGAACACCTGGCCTTCAGTGAGGCCGCGTACCTCGTGATTCGAGGCGAGCTGCCCAGCCCTGCCGACGCGACCCTTTTCGACGCCTGCCTCTGTGCCATTCTCGACTACGCGATGGGGCCGGCGCCGTACGCCGCGCGCGTGGTCGCCTCGGCCAACCCTCAGCTTGGCCCCGCCCTCGCCGCCGGCGTCCTGGCCCAGGGCGCCTACGCCGTTTCGCCGCAGGAGGCCGGCGAGTTCATCGCTCAGGCTCTCCACACGTGGCGCTCCCAGGGTGAAAGCGTTGACGGCGCGGCGGCGGTGGTGGTGGACGAGGTCCTGCGTGAGGGGCGTCGGATCCCCGGCTTCGGCCGACCGTCGAATCACGGGCCGGACGAGCGCGCGGCCGCCCTGGAGCGGGTCATCCGGTCGAGCGGCAAGTGGGGCGACGCGTCGGAGCTCTACACCGCCGTCCACCGTCGCTGGCTGGACCGGAGCGGGAAGGAGCTGGTGATCAACGTCGATGGCATGCTGGCCGTGGCGTTGACCGAGCTCGGCTTCCGCCCCGTCGAGATGGGCGGCGTGGCGGCGCTGTCCTTCCTGCCGGGGATCATTGCCAACGCCGTGGAGGAGATTACCTCTGGGGTGAAGATCCGGCAGATCCCCGGACTGCGCTACACCGGACCAAAAAAGCGTCACCTCGACGACCGTCATGGATGAGCTTGTCGAAGCCGTCCGTCGCTTCGTCGATCAGGACGTCAAGCCCGCCGCCCGGCGCCACGACCGGGACGACAGCTACCCCGCTGAGCTGGTCGAGCAGATGCGGAGCATGGGCCTCTTCGGGCTCACCATCCCGGATCCCTACGGCGGCCTTGGCCTGTCGCTCACCGCGTACGTGGCCATCGTCGAGGAGCTCGGCCGTGGCTGGGCGAGCGTACCAGGCCTGCTCAATTCACACCTGACGGTCGCCAGCCTGCTCGACCAGCACGGCACGGAGGACCAGAAGCACCACTTCCTTCCCGCCATGGCCCGTGGCGAGGTGCGCGCCGCCCTGCTGCTGACGGAGCCCGATGCCGGTTCCGACTTGCGGGCGATCACGACCCGGGTAGAGATCCGTGACGGAGGGGCGACGCTCTCCGGCCGGAAGACGATGATCACCAATGGCCGCGAAGCGCGACTCTACGCCGTCTTGGCCCGCCAGGGCGATGACCTCGCCGTCTACCTGCTGGAGACCGGGCGGCCAGGGATTACGGTCGGGCCGGACCTCGAAAAACTGGGCTTCCGCGGCGTGGAGACGGTCGAGATCTTCCTCGACCAGGTCCCCATCCAGAACGGCGATCGGGTCGGTGGGCGCGGGAGCGGTCTCGGCCTCGTCCTCGACGCCCTCGAGCTCGGACGCCTGTCCATTGCCGCCAGCGCGGTCGGACTGGCGGTCGCGGCATACGAAGACGCGCTCCACTACGCCCGCGAGCGGCACGCCTTTGGCAAGCCGATCACGGATTTCCAGGCGATCCAGTTCCACCTGGTCGACATGCACACCCGAATTGCTGCCTCGCGGGCGCTCACGGTCTCGGCCGCACGGGCAAGGGAGCGGGGCCGAGCCGACCTCGAGACGGCCGTCGCCAAGTATCACGCTAGTGAGACCGCGCTCTTTGCCGCCACCACGGCCATGCGGGTCCTCGGGGGATACGGCTACCTGAAGGAGTATTCCGTCGAGCGATACTTTCGGGACGCGCCGGTCTTCATCGTCGGTGAGGGCACGAACGAGGTGCTAAAGACGGTGATCGCTCGCCGCCTGCTCGAAGGCGGCGGTCAGCGAGTCGAGTGACCCCGCCAGGGTGCTGAAGACCACCTGATCGGTCTCGGTGATCCGGTCGATCAGCTCGGCAAGCATCCGGATTCGCGGTCCCCGCCCAATGACCTGGGGATGGAGGGTCAGGGTGTAGACGGCATCCGGCAGCGAGGTCGCAAACCGGAACTCTTCGAGCCAGAGGCCCAGGACTTCCTCGGTGGCGCGGAGTCCAGGGTTGCGCGCCGTATGGGCGAAGTAGGGAAAGTCGTCGAGTTCCCAGGAGACCGGGAACTCCGCCAGCGGCGACAGCTCCCCGAACACCAGCGGTCCCAGGTCGGGCACGCGGTCCTCGTACCGGAGCCGGTACGGACGGAAGTCGTCCGCCATCAGGCTGGAGTCGTACGCGAATCCGGCCCCAACCAGCAACCGGACTGACCCCGGGTTCAGCTCGAACCCAGGCGCGCGAAAGCCGCGGACGGGGTGGCCGAGACAGTCCTCGAGCGCGGCTTTAGACCGGCGCACCGCCTCGTCTTCAGCCGCCGGTGACAGTTCCGCCCAGCGCTCATGGCGGTAACCATGGGCGCCGACGTCGTGTCCCGCTTGGGCGATCTCCTTCACGGCTTGGGGGTAGGTTTCCGCGAATTGTCCCGGGACGAAAAACGTGGCGACAACCTTTTTTTCTGCGAGCAGGCCCAGGACCCGGTCCAGACCAACGCGCACCTCGTACTCGCCCCGTGAGAGTCCCTGCAGACCACGGGTTCCGAACGTCCCCAGCCAGAGGAACTGTCCGTCGACGTCAAAGGTGAGGCAGGCCCGCAGCGTCACGTCGCCGTCCACCCACCGTCGATCGAGATGGCCTGTCCCGTGATGTAGGCGGCGGCGTCGCTGGCGAGAAACACCGCGAGGGCGCCCACTTCTTCGGCCAGCCCTCCCCGTCCTAGCGGGATGAGGAACCGCATGACCTCCGGCGAGACGCCCACACCGCGGTCCATATCGGGCGCCGTCTCGGCTAGGACCTCGGCGGAGTTGCGCCGAATGTTGGTCCCGATCACTCCCGGACAGATGGCGTTGACGGTGATCCCCAGCGGCCCGGCATCCACGGCCAGCCGCCTGGTCAAGCCGATGATGCCGGCCTTCGACGCGGTATAGGACAGCCCGTCCGCCGCTCCGCGGTACGCCGCCACCGACGACATATTGATGATGTGGCCCGACCGCTGCTCGGCCATCAGCGCGAAGGCCGCCTTGCAGCCATTGAAACAGCCGGTCAGGTTGATGTCGATCACCCGCCGCCAGAGCGCCGGCGTTGTCTCCGCCATCCCGGCGTAGCCGTCGAAAACGCCGGCGTTATTGACCATCACGTCCAGCCGGCCGTGTCGACGCTTTGCCTCGAGCAGGAAGCCCTCGACGGCCGCGTAGTCGGAAACGTCGACCTGTGACGCCTGGACGTCGGTCCGCGTGCTCAAGTTCGCCGCGACCTCTTCCAGGCGCTTCTTCGAGATGTCGCACACGAGGAGGCGGGCGCCGCTGCCGACGAACGCCTCGGCAATGGCCTTGCCAATGCCCGATCCTGCCCCGGTGACCGCCGCGACCTTCCCCTCCAGCGTCATGGACGGTGCCACGCTAGTGCGCCGTCAGCCCGCCATCGACTACAAACGCGTGCCCGGTGACCAGCGAGGCATCGTCGGAGACCAGAAAGAGCGCCGCGCGCGCGACCTCCTCGGGCGTTCCCTGCCGCCCAATCGGGACGGACCGGTCGACGGCGTCGGCCAGCGCCTTCGGGCCGCCCATGGCCGCGATCACCGGGTCATTGAACGGGGTATCGATCCAACCCGGACAGAGGCAGTTGACCCGGATGTTCCGCCGCGCGTAGTCAAGCGCCATGGCCTTGGTGAGGAGCACGATACCGCCCTTCGACGCCGCGTAGGCCGCGATCCCCGGTTCGGCCACCAGGCCCGCCGTCGAGGCCGTATTCAGGATCACTCCACCACCCTGGCGGAGCATGTGCGGAACCACGGCCCGGCTCATGTAGAAGGCGCCGCTGAGGTTCGTCCGGATCGTCAGCTCCCAGTCCGCCGGCCGGAGCTCCGTGACCGAACCCGCGATGAGCACACCGGCATTGTTGAAGAGAATGTCGATGCGTCCCCAGCGCTCGAGGCACTGCTCGATGCACGTCTCGATGGACTCGGGCATGGTCACGTCGACGAAGACCCCCAGGGCTTCGACACCCTGCGTTCGCAATGCCTCGGCTTGCGCGGCGGCCCGCTCACCGGACCGGTCCGCCAGGACGACGTGCGCGCCCTCCTGCGCAAACGCGGTGGCCGAGGCCAGCCCGATCCCGGATGCCCCGCCGGTGACGACGGCGACCCGACCCTGCAGCTTCACCGGGGCCCTCGGTCAGGGACTGGCGAGATATCCGCGTTCAAGCAGGTCAGCGTAGAGCGTCGTAATCTCGTCCGGTTTCACACGGCCCCTAGGGTCGTACCACTGGTGGAGCCAGTTGCACATCCCCAGGATTCCGCCGACCACCGCATGGACGTCCAGATCGCTGAAGACGCCCGCCCGGACGCCTTCCTGATAGCACCGCTCGAAGATCCGCTCGTAGTCTCGGATCTCGGTCCGCAGCAGGCGACGCTCGCGGGGCGACAGCTGCGCCTGCTCCCGGAAGAAGATCGTGGTGTAGGCCCGGTGGCGGATGACGGCGGTGGCGTGCGCCAGGATGAGCTTTCGGAACTTTTCCTGGGGGCCGATGGCCTCATCGGCGATGGCCCGGGCCTGCTGGGCATACACCGCCAGGATCTGCTCGAAGATCATCCAGAGCAGCTGCTGCTTGCTCTTCACGTAGTAGTAGAGGGCCGGCTTGGTGACGCCGAATTCCCCGGCCAGCTCCTCGAGGGTGGAGGCCCGGACGCCTTTGGCGGCGAAGATCTCGGCGGCGGCGTCCATCAAGTCGCGGACCCGGATGCTGCGCTGGGTCGCGGTCCGTTGCACGGCAGCCTCCCGTTTGACTTACTGGTCGGTAGACCGTAATGTCTCTAACAGGCTACGGTACGCGCTGTGGTTTTGTCCAGCATCGAGCGGAAAGGACGCCAGTAAGGGGATGCTCTTCGCCACGCCGATTGCCCTGGGACCGCTGTCCTTGAAGAACCGGTTCGTGATGTCGGCCATCGGCTCCGGTCTGGGGGATCCATCAGGGGCACCGAACGAACGGCTGATTCGATACCTGGAGATCCGGGCCGAACAGGAGGTCGCCTTGATCATCGTTGAGGCGACCGGCATCCTCCCATCGCTCCGCTACACGCCTCGACAGCCTTCCCTCGCGGCGGATGCGGTGCTCCCCTCGTGGCAGGAGCTCGCGCAGCGGATCCATCGGCATGCCGCACTGCTCGCCGTGCAGCTCCAGCATCCGGGACGGCAACTCCTCGACCAGAGCATCGGCGAGGCCGTGGCGCCGTCCGCCGTCCCGCTGAGGGTCGGCGGCCCGACACCCCGGGCGCTATCGACAGAAGAGATCGCCCACATCGCGGCCCATTTCGGTCAGGCGGCCCGCCGCGCCCGCGAGGCCGCCCTCGATGCCGTCGAATTGCACGCCGGGCATGGCTACCTCTTCACCCAGTTCCTCTCTCCGGCTGCGAACCGTCGCCACGATGCGTACGGCGGGACGCTGGAGAACCGCTTTCGATTCCTCCGGGAGGTCATCCTCGCCATCCAGGCGGAGGCTGGCCGTAGTTTTCCGATCCTCGTCCGGTTGAGTGTGAAGGAATTTGTCGACGGCGGAATCGAGCTGGAGGAGTCGTTGCAGGTTGCGGCCTGGCTCAAGGACCTCGGGATCGTCGCTCTCCGTGTCTCCGGCGGAAGCAACGACCAGGAGACTCCGGTTATGATCCCCCCCACCGATGCACCGCGCGGCGTCTTCTGGGAGCATTCGCGGATCGTTCGGTCACGCGTCGGCCTCCCGGTCGACGCCGTGGGTCGGATCCAAACCCCAGAGCTGGCCGAGCGGCTGCTGCAGGAAGGCTACGCGGACTTCATCTCGCTCGGCCGCCCGCTGCTTGCCGACCCCATGTTCGTGCGCAAAGCGCTTGCTGGGCGCCACAGCGAGATCCGGCCCTGCATCGCCTGCAACCAGGGCTGCATCGACCGGATCCTTGACCAACGAATCGGGATGATCAGCTGCCTCGTGAACCCAGAGGTGGGGCGCGAATTCGAGGCACGCCTGGCACATCATCGCCCGGTTCGCCGACGGGTCATGGTCGTCGGCGGCGGACCGGCAGGCATGGAGGCCGCCCGAGTGGCGAAACTGCTTGGTCACGAGGTGGAACTTTTCGAGTGTGGTGCGCGCCTCGGCGGCGAGTTTGCCCTCGCCCATCTGCCGCCGGGCAAAGAAGACTTCGCGGCGCTGCTGCCCTTCTGCGAGGGAGAGTTGAAACGGCTGGGCGTGGACATCGAGCTCAACCAGGCTGTGGACGCGTCGCTAATCGCGTCCCGACTTCCCGATGTGCTGATCTGGGCGACGGGTGCTGATCGGATGCCGCTCTTTCCCCAGTCCCGGCTGCCGATGCGCTCGGTCAATGACATCTACATCCAAGGGATCCCAGCCGGAAAGGCGGTGGTCGTCCTGGGGACCTCCTGGGAAGGGGCCGAGACGGCGCTTGCCCTCGCCGCGTCGGGGCTGCAGGTCACGTGCCTCGAGACCGGGGACAAATTTGGCGCCCGTTTGAGCCCCGTCACCCGGCGCTGGTATCTGCGGAAGAAGGCCGAGGAGGCGGGGATCCAGATCTTCTGCAACGTAGGCGACGTCTCACTGGCGGCCGGCCTCGTGTGCTGGCGGAGCGAAGGTCAGGAACACCGCGCAGGCTGCGACTTCCTGGTCTACGAGGGGAACCGCGTCCCCCGGGCGGCACCCTCCGTTCCTCGCGGAGTTGAGCGATTCGTGATCGGTGATGCGCAGCGGCCGGCCGGAGCGCTGGAAGCGATTCGAGCCGGCTTCGAGACCGCCTTGAGCATTCAATGAGGAGGACGCTATGCCCAGGATCGACTTCTTGAACCCGTTCGGAACCCCTGTCTACGACGAACTCATCGTCGAGACGCTCACGCCCTATGCTCGCGCCGACACGGAGCTCGTCATCCGCCATCTGGTCAACTCCCCCGAGAACATCGACTACTACTGGCCCAAAGCGCTCGTGGAGGATGAAATCTACGAGCACGTCATGGCGGCCGAGACCGAGGGCTTCGATGCGGTCATCGTCGGTTGCTGCTACGACCCTGGCGTGCGGGTGGCCCGGGAACTGGTGAGCATCCCGGTGGTCGGCCCCCTCGAGGCGGCCCTGCAGATGGCCGCCTACTTCGGCCACAGCACCACGGTGGTGACGGATCACCGCAAGGCCGTCCCCTATATCAAGGACCTGGTCCGCGTTTACGGCTACGAGCCGTTCTCGAAGGATGTGGACTGCATCGACTGGTTTGTCACCGACATGATCCAGAAGCCGGACGAGACGGCCAGGGACGCCTTTGCCAAGGTCAAGCAGGTGGCTGACCAGCAACATGTGGAGTCGGTCATCCTCGGCTGCACCATCATCGCCGGCTGCCTCGAACGGGCCATCCAGGGCGGTCGCACCGAGTACCTCTCATTCCCAATTGTCAATCCAAACCTGGCCGCCTTGAAGATGGCTGAGGCGCTCGCCGACCTCTACCGGCAGGGCCGCTACAACATCAACCGGTCGGGCTATTACGGCCGCTACCAGGACCACAATGCGACGGAGTTCGCTGAGGTCAAGGCACGGTTTGGGACCCGCTTGGGGAAGCCAAAGCCGGCGCCGGAGGCATCCCGGCGTTGAACTTTGACCGCGCTGATGCCGTCGTCGTCGGCGGTGGGATCGTCGGCGTGTCTTCCGCCTACTTTCTCAAGCGCCGCGGGTTCGACGTCGTTCTCCTCGAGCAGCACGAGCTCGCGTACGGCGCCTCGGGAAGGAACGCCGGGTTCCTCTGGCTGCACTGCCGGAACCCGGGCATCGCGTTAGCCCTCGCCCGCGCCGGGGCAGCCCTCTACGGCGACTTCCTGGAGGAAATCGGCTCGAACTTCGAGTTTCGCCGTAACGGTGGACTCATTTACTTCTATACCGACGCCCAGCAGCGGGTCTTCCGCGAGTTTGTCGAGGCCCGCCGCCGGGACGGGCTCCAGATGGAGCTCCTCGACGGCAAGTCCGCGCGCGAGGCCGCGCCGATCCTGCCGCCCTCCATTCTTGGCGCCAGCTACTGCCCGGAGGATGGGCAGATCAGGACGCCGCGGTTTGTGCGTGGCCTCGGTGATCTCTGCCGGCGGATCGGGGTACGCATCTATGAGGAGACCACGGCTCTCAGCCTGCTGCGGAATGGTCAAACCGTGACCGGCGTCCGAACCGCGCAGGGCGATGTCCCTGCGGACGCGGTCGTCTGGGCCGCGGGCGTCTGGACGCCACTCCTGGCGGCAGCCGAAGGCTTGTCGCTCCCCGTCCGCCCGGAGCGCCTTGGCGTTGTCGAGACCGCACCCTTGCCGAAGGTCCTTGACAAGGTGATCTATGGCCCAACGGCGGCAAAGCAGTACGAGTTGTTCCGCTCGCTGCCTTCGTATCGCGACCAGGACTTCACGGCGCCATGGGAAAGCGACGGGATGGAGCACCTGGAACTGATGGCGCAGACTGAATCCGGGTCGCTCCTCCTCGGCTGTCCGATGGACTACCCGGACACGATCGACCACCGTCCCACCGTCATCGGGGTGAAGATGACCCTCGACGCCTTCGTCGCCCAGTGGCCCCAGTACCGGACCCTCGGCGTCGAGCGCGTCTGGGCTGGGCTTCTGCCGTTCACCGCTGACTCGCTGCCAATCGTCGACGCCATTGAGGAACGCCCCGGTCTTTTCGTGGCCGCGGGCCACGTTTACGGCAACGTCGCCGGGCCGATCACAGGCAAGTTGATCGCGGAGATGGTCGCCGGTGACCGCGTGAGCCTGCCGGTCGAGGAGCTTCGACTGTCGCGGCCCGGGCTTGCCACTCAGGAGCCCGTCGTGCGCTGGTAAGCGCACGCCGCTTCAGATCCGATGGCCATTGCCGACCGCCTCGACCACGTTTCGATTGCAACCTGGCGGATCGCCTCCCTGGTTCCGCTGATCCGGGACGTCCTGGGGGCGCATTATCTGATGGGCGGGGACGAGGTCCCCCAGGGCTTCCGCTGGGCGCAATTTCAGTTCCCTGGGGGTGGGATCATCGAGCTCATGGAGCCAATCGGAACGCACGGATTCCTTCACGACTTCCTGAAAGGACGTGGAGAGGGCATGCATCACATCACGCTGAGGGTCCGGGACATCGCGGCGCGGGCGCAGGAGCTGGAACGGCTGGGCTGGCATCCAGTGAAGGCGAGCTACGGTAATCGGGTCTGGAAAGAGGTCTTCCTCCACCCTCGCGAGACGCACGGCGTGCTGATCCAGCTCGCCGAGTCGGAGCTGCCTTACCCGGATGAGATCGAGTACTACCAGCAGCTGGATCTGGATGGTCTCATGACTGGCTCCAAATCGGGATCCCAAGATTAGTTTTAGTGGGCCGTGGAGGCTTCGAACCTCCGATCCTCCGGTTATGAGCCTGCCGCTCTGATTTTCAGCCTTCATGACGCGCCTGGCAAATACGAGTTGCACCAACCGGTTCCCAAAGCCCCTGGTCGCCAATTGAAGCCATCGTAAGCGTCCACTGCGTGAGCACCCACTCGGCAGGAATATTTCCGAAAACAATGTCTGCTTCATCAACGAGCCGCCGCTGGTCGCCAATGGACAAGCCCTCGTCTCTGAACGAAATCGAGGATCCGGGCGAAGCGGCACGCATGAGCTCACGCAGGCCAGAATCCAAGACTTGCCAAACGAATACTTGCAATCGGCTGTCACTCGCGACGGACTGCTTGGGTGGCGACGCGATCTGGGCAGGACGTGATGAATCGGACGTCGTCAGAGCTGACCCTCCCGGCCGACTAGTCGCGCGGGTAGTCGGCCTGGGCGCTCGATGACCGACCTCGGACCAACCGGTCGGTAAGAATAGTGTGACGCCGTCACCTCACCCTTCAGTAATCAACACGTATCGCACGGCAATCAAACATAGCGCCCCGCGAACCATCGGTTAACGACTAGGGCAGCTAGGACAATCGCTCCTTGAATAGCGAGGATCACCTGGCTTGGGACCTGAGCGAGAGTCATCACATCAGTAATCATCCCGAGAAGAATCACCCCCAAAGCGGCACCCCACAGATAGCCACGCCCGCCGCCAAGGTTAATGCCGCCAATCGCCGCCGCAGCGAACATCGTCAGCGTAATCCCCGTACCCTGGTCGACGGTAGCGGCGTCGACTTGCCCGCTCAACACCAAGCCGCCAATTGCTCCTAAGGCACCGCTGACGACGAAGATCGCAATCCACACACGCGCGACCCGAATGCCAGCCGCGCGTGCCGCAACACGATTTCCCCCGATCGCATAGATAAACCGGCCATATTTGTGGTAGTGGAGGAACAGGCTAGCCACGATGAAAAGGATGGCAGCGGCGATTACGCCCACGGGGACAATGCCGACGTTCTGGCCGCCCAGCCACACAAATGGCGCGGGGGGTTGTTCAATTGTCAGGCCAGCCGTAAGTGAATACGATAGGCCATGCAAGAGAATCTGCATGGCGAGCGTCACCAGGAAGGAGCTTAGACCAAGTCCCACGACCAGCAGCCCGTTGACCAATCCAATCGCCGCTCCGGTCGCGATTGTTACGGCCACGGCGACCAGCGGATTGAGCCCAATCCCTGATCCAGGAGCGTGAGCGGTCATGAGCCAAGCACCGAACATCGGAGCAAAGGCCAGGGTGCCTTCAAGAGACAAGTCAAACTGGCCCGCGATAATGACTATTGACTCTGCCGCGACAACGAATGCTAGTACGGCGGATCCGTTGGCTATGTCGATGGCGAGGGCCGCAATGGCTGGAATGAGACCCAGATTCTCTCTATGAGACCAGGCCCATCTGGCAGTTCCCCGGATCAGCGCCTGACCTGCGGAAGTCTTGGCCGGCGCGCCGCCATTCCGTCTCCCCACCACTACCTGTCTCTTCATCCGGTTAGTCCCTCGACCAGGCGAAGGGCGGCATAAGTCCATCCAATTCGACAGGCCCCGCGGGTTGCTATCCTGCCTGATGGCCGAATTCCTTCTCATTGTGCTGCGTACGTTGGTCTCTGCCATTCGATCCCGCCGGGATCTCGCGCTCGAGAACCTGGTGCTCCGCCATCAGCTTCAGGTCGCGTTGCGCACCAATCCCCATCCCCGGCTCCGGGCTCCGGATCGAGTCCTGTGGGTCGGGCTTCGCCGCCTCTGGCCCGAGGGTTGGCGCCAGCACCTTCGGGTCGTGCAGCCGGAGACGGTTCTACGCTGGCATCGGAAGGGCTGGCGCCTCTACTGGACGTGGAAGTCGCGAACCCGGCTCGGTCGTCCCCATCTCAGCGCCGAGGCGAGGGAGCTCATCGCCCGGATCTCGCACGAGAATCCCCTTTGGGGGACCGAGCGCATCCGCGGCGAGCTGTTGAAGCTGGGCGTGGTGGTGAGCAACCGTTCCATCCGCCGATACCGATGGCGGAAGCCGAGGCCGGTGGGGAGCCAGCACTGGCGGACATTCTTGGCGAACCAGTCGCGCGGCATCTGGGCCGCCGACCTGTTCGTCGTCCAGACCCTGACCTTCCGGACCCTCTACGTCTTCTTCTTTATCCGCCACCAGCGGCGAGAGCTGCTCCACTTCAACGTCACCGCCAGTCCGACCGCCGCCTGGATCTGGCACCAGCTCCTAGAAGCAACGCCCTGGGGCCGGCAGCCGAAGTACCTCATCCATGACCGGGATGCTGTCTATGGCGGTGACTTTGACCGTCAGCTGGCGAGTCTGGGCATCTCCGGTGTGCGCACGCCGCCACGGGCGCCCAACGCCAACGCCGTGGCCGAGCGGATCGTGCGGACGATTCGGACCGAATGCCTCGACCACCTGATCGTGATCGACGAGCGCCACCTGCGGGCCGTGCTGGCCGAGTTCGCGGATTACTACAATCGCGATCGACCGCATCGCCGCCTGGGGCTGGAGAGTCCCCTGCCCAGCAGCGTCCGAGCCCGTGGCCGGGTGGTGTCGCGGCCCGTCTTAGGCGGCCTGCACCACGTCTACGCTCGCGCCGCTTGAACGCGGATGGAGTTTTGCCGCCCTTCGCCCGGAACGCCGCTTCGAAGACCGGCTCCAGAACCAGTTTGGTGGCTTGCTGCACGACCCGGTCCTTCACCCCCGGAATCCCTAGTGGGCGCCGCTCCGTGGGTC
>WNFB01001343.1_pt1 | contig 21466 bp, 17 predicted proteins | sample 5400501 | NCBI WGS metagenome assembly WNFB01 (sample SAMN13153341, study PRJNA577476) | soil metagenome | isolation source: 200 cm saprolite under Douglas fir tree site 2 hole 1 | place: USA:California | collected 2015-04-18 | reverse complement strand
CCGCTCCAGGTACAAGGGACTCAGCTCCAGCTCTTGGGGCTGACAGCGCGCCCAGCTTGGCCAGTAATAATCGCTTGTATCGCTGTAAGTCTCTTGCGTTCACGACAGCGAGCCCGCATCCCTGCGCGGAAAGAGATGTCCTACAAACCAAACATTCTACACTGACAGAACACGGCGCGATATCTCCTGGTTGGTGTTATAATCTTGCACCTCAGTTCTTTTCCCAGCCCACAACTCCGCAGGAGGCCAACATGTTCAGCAAGCTTGCGAAAATCTCTTATCTGTTTGCAGCTGTTTTCGCCCTGAGTCTCTGGTCGTTTGCCGCGCAATACGAGACGAAACCGCAAAAGGAGACCAAGGGCAAAAACGTAACCGTGACTGGTTGCTTGCAAAAAGGCGACCAAGAAGGCGAATTCACCCTCACCGGAAGCGACGGTCGAAAATACAGGTTGAGCAGCACATCATCGGTCAACCTAGCCGAGCATGTGGGTCACACGGTGACGGTGACCGGCACGAAGACGCACAAAGAGCAAGCCGGGAAAGAACACGGCAAAGCCGAACCCGGTAAAACCGAAGCCGGTAAAAGCGGACTTGCCAACCTACAGGTAACCGACTTCAAGATGGTCAGCGAAACCTGTACGGCCAGCCCCAAGTAGCCAGCGAATTTTGGACGCGGAGCCGAAGCGGAGGCGTGGCCTTCCCCGTCTTCCCCGCCACCGTTTTCGGCTCCGAGCCCAGTTGGCCACCCAGTGAGGAGGCAAGTTGCCCGATGAGCCCTCGCTACAGATTTCCAATGATCGTTTCAGGGCTGTTGATTGGCCTTGCGATCGGCGGCACGGCTAACTCACAGAATGAGCAGAACGTCAGGCTGAGTGTCGCGAAAGCGTACGGATTTCAATCATGGGATCAGGTCCAACAATTGCGCTTTACCTTCAACGTGCAACGCGGCGCGAATCATGTGGCGCGTTCTTGGGTTTGGGAGCCGAAGGCGGATCGCGTCAGCTTTACAGGCACAGACCAGCAGGGCCAGCCCGTAAAGCTCACCTATCTCCGCAGAGAGTTGAACGCCCAGCCCGCGCCACAGATCAAGGAGACTGACCCTCACTTCATCAATGACCAGTACTGGCTTCTGTTCCCTTTCCATCTGGCGTGGGACCAAGCCGCCAAGGTGGAAGATACTGGGTCCCACAAATTGCCGATCGGCCCGGGAAGCACAAGGAGCATTGCGGTCACCTATCCGCCCAACGGGGGCTACACGCCAGGCGACATTTACGAGCTATTCGTCGGAGGAGACGGCCGAATCGTCCAGTGGATCTACCGTCGCAGCGGCGCTGCCAAACCGACGCTTGTGGCCACATGGGAGGAGCACCGCCACCTGGGCCCTCTTGTGGTGTCTCTGAATCACCGCGGCGCCGCAAGGGATTTCCGCGTTTGGTTCACGGACGTGGCTGTGAAGCTGGTTGGTTCCGATCATTGGATCCTCCCGAAATGAACCTAGCGCAAATCGCACCAACCAGGCCGGGACTCCTCGGAATGGCAAGCTCAAGAAGTTCTTCAACAAGCTGCTAGACACCGCAGCCCCCGCAGGTTTGGCGGGCTCTCGCTCCTGTCCCTTTTCTGTCCCTTTGACCAGTATTCTCCCCGCGGCCAAAGCGGCAAGCTTGTAACCGTCAGGCACGGGGTGATAGTTGAGCAAGGATATAAGCAAGTACTGGCTCCCGGCAGCTCTCCTGATTTTGAGTTTCGCCGCCGTCTCCTCCGCCCAGGTTCCGCCATCCAGTCACGTCTTTATTGTGGTTGAGGAAAACACGAATTTCTCCGACGTCATCGGCAACCCGGCGATGCCTTACCTGAACAGTCTGGCAAATCGCTATGGCTTAGCCACAAACTACTTCGCCAACACGCACCCGTCGATCGGGAATTACTTCATGCTCACCACCGGGCAAATCATCACCAATAACGACAGCTTCAGCGGCACGGTCAGCGCGGACAACATCGTGCGTGAGATCCTGGCGGCGGGTGGGACCTGGAAAGCATACGAGGAAGATCTACCTTCGGTGGGTTATCTCGCGCCCGACACAGGCGCGTACGCCCGAAGGCACTGTCCCCTGTCTTATTTGTCAGATGTCGTGAACAGCAGCACGCAGAGAAACAAACTTGTGCCATTCACGCAGTTTGCGGCGGACTTGGCCAGCAACCAGTTGCCCAACTTTTCCTTTATTACGCCCAATCTCTGCAACGACGCCCATGACTGCCCGCTCTCGGTCGCGGATACCTGGCTTCAGAACAACATCGACCCGCTGATCAACAGCCCTGCCTTTCAAACGGATGGCCTGCTCGTCATTGTGTTTGATGAGTCCGCGTCGGATAACACGAACGGCGGCGGCCAGGTAGCCTGGGTCGTCGTCGGGCCGAAAGCCAACAACGGTTTCACCTCCAACAATCTCTACCAGCACCAGAATACTCTGCGGCTGCTCAGCGAGGCCCTCGGCCTGACGAAATTTCCTGGAGCTGCGGCCACGGCGTCCGACATGGCCGAGTTCTTCGGCAATCCCACGCCTCAGCCGCCCACTGCTGTGCTGAGCGTGACCCCACAGTCGGGCGCTGCGCCGCTCACGGTGGTTGCGGACTCCTCTGGCAGCTCCTCGCCCAACGGCAGCATCGCCTCGCGCAGCATTGACTTCGGCGACGGCACGGTTACCACGACCGTCCAAGCTTCTCACACGTACAACTCTGCCGGAACATTCACAGTAAAACTGACCGTGACCGACAATCTCGGGCTTACGGCCTCGGTTTCACAAACCGTCGTGGTCAATGCCGCCGTGAACCAGCCACCGAGTTGCACGCTGTCGGTTTCGCCGAGCCACGGCGCGGTGCCCTTGCAGGTAACCGCCAACGCGGCCTGCACCGACCCGGAAAACGACATCGTCAGCACGGTGATTGATTGGGGCGATGGCTCGTCCACAAGCGGCAGCAGCGGTTCACACATCTATACGAACACCGGGTCTTACACGATTCGCGTGACGGCCACCGATAGCGGCCAGTTGACCGGCTCGGCCTCCCAGACCGTGACTGTCAGACGGTATCGTCAGCATGGTGGCTGATTGGAGTCATGGCTCGCGAGCAAGTGGCAAGTAGCCGTTCACAGAGCTATGCGAAGGCACGGCCTGAATTCTTGAACATCCATTCCGTGGGCAAATGAGGGGCTTCTGCGGATCACTGCAAAATCCACTGACTGGGTTTCTCAAGGAATCGAAACCCATATCGTGGCAAAGGCGTATCGAGCCATTCGGCGCTGACGGCCCGTGCGCGCCCGACGGACCGTTCCTCTCCAGCGACCAGGAAGACCTCCACAACCGAGTCCTTCCGCAACGCGGCGGTACAGCTACAAAGGAATCCACTTGCGCTCACGCTGTCCGTGGTGGTCAGCAATTCAAACTTTTTTCCATGCACGTCGGTACCCACCAACTTCAGAATCACCCTTAGCCGAACCGAGGCCTCAGCCCGGCGCTCCGGTTGCCTGGTTTTCAGCGCGACGGCCAGGCGGGCCCTTAGCTCGTCGAAATCAACCGGCTTCTCAAGGTACTCGACAGCGCCGAGATTTTGGCAGAAGGCCTTGTATTTTGCCGCAGGAGCTCCGCTGATGACGAGAATCGGAATCGTCCGAGTATAGCTGAGGGAGGCCAGAGTCTGACACAGCTCGAAGCCGGAGAGCGCCGGCATCGACAAATCCAGCAGGACGGCGCCGGGCTTATGCTCCAAGGCCAGCGCAAGAGCATCTTCGGCGCGGCCCGTATCGATGATCTCGTAGGTGTCTTCGAGGCGCAGCCGGACAAGGTTCCGGAAGGCCTCATCGTCATCCACAACCAAGATGCGCGCCACTTCCACCCTCTCTTTGATCGCCCCCTCAGTCATGGCTTTTGACCTCCTCCAGATCAAGCGCCTCGCGAACTTTGCGAATCAGGTTGTCTTGTGTGTAGGGCTTTTGCAGAAGTAGAGTGCCTGGCTCCAGAGTCCCGTGCGGGCCAAAAGCGCGGTCCGTGTAACCCGAGATGTACAGCACCCGCATTTCCGGGCGTGCGGCAACTAACTTTTCGGCCAACGCGAAACCGCTCATCCCCAACATCACCACGTCGGTCAGTAGCAGGTGGATGGGGCCTTCGTGCCGCTCGGCAAGCTCCAAGGCCTGGGCGCCGCTATTCGCCTCCAACACGTTGTAGCCGCTTTCCACAAGCAGACCACGGGTCAATGCCCGGAGTGGTTCTTCATCTTCGACCAGCAGAATCGTCTCCCATCCTTGCGAGGATGGGGCTGAACGCGCACCGCCTCTAGCCGCCTCAACAACTTCATCCACCCTAGGCAGGTAAATCTTGAAGGTCGCGCCTTTTCCGGGCTCGCTGTAGACCCAGATGTAGCCGCCGCTTTGCTTGACGACTCCATAGACCATGGCAAGACCCAGCCCCGTGCCCTCGCCTGGCCCCTTGGTGGTGAAGAACGGCTCGAAGATGTGTGCCTGTGTCTCCGCATCCATACCCACGCCGGTGTCGCTCACCGCCAGAAGCACGTACGATCCGGGGAGCACGTAGGGAGAATGACGGGCAACGCCCTCGTCCAGTTCGGCGTTGGCCGTTTCTATGGTCAGCTTTCCCCCCTCCGGCATCGCATCCCGCGCATTCACGGCGAGATTCATGATCACTTGCTCGATCTGCCCCTGATCCGCTTTCACGTGTCCCGTTGCGGGATCCAGCACGGAGGTCAGGTCAATGTCCTCGCCAATCACCCGCCGCAGCATCTTGTCCACATCGGCCACGACGGCGTTCAGGTCCAGAACTTTTGGTGCCAGCACTTGCTGGCGACTGAAGGCCAGCAGCTGGCGGATGAGCGCAGCGCCGCGCCGCCCGGCCTTTTTGATCTCTTCAGCATTTTTCCGGAGTGGCTCGTTTTGATCCAGGCGCGCTTCTAAAGCCTCGCTGTAGCCAATGATCACACCCAACAAGTTATTGAAGTCGTGGGCGATTCCGCCCGATAGCTGCCCCACCGCCTCCATCTTTTGCGCTTGGCGGAGCTGCTTCTCGCTCCGGCTCAACGCTTCTTCGGCCTGCCTGCGCTCGGTGATGTCGCGATTGACGATGACGAATTTCTCGATTTCGCCTTTGGCGTTTCGAACGACGCTGGCCGTGGATTCCACGGTGCGCCACGTCCCGTCCTTATGCAGAATGCGGTACTCGATCCTCCGGCCCACACCGGTCCGCCGCGCTTCTTCCGCCGCCTCCATCACCCGCTGGCGGTCGTCGGGATGGATCTGCTCGAAAGACGATGTGGCTCTCAGTTCCTCCGGAGAGTACCCGAGAACCCTCTGGTACGCCGGGCTGTTGTAAAGCCGCCGGCCGTTTGTGTCCACGACTGCAATCATGTCGGCCGCATTCTCGCTGATCAGGCGGAAAAGCTCTTCCTGCTCGTCCAATTGGCGCCGGATCCGATGGATTTGTACTTGCTGGTAAATCGTGTAAACGTCGAAGAGCAAGACCAGGCCGGTCAACCCGCGCACCGCCTGGAGGAGGTTGAAAGAATAAAAGGAGCCTGCACGCCCAAACAGCAGGGGAAAGGCGAAGGAAGCCACGCCCGCGGTCAAGAGCAGCGTCACGATGATGGCAGAGGCCCAAAGCCACCACTGGCGCCGCTCGATCTGGCGCACGCGAGTCCGCTTCGCCTGGTGCTGCACGGGAGTTGCCGGAACCGCTTGGTTCATGAAGCCGCGGAAGGGGTTCTTCTATCCAAACATCGGAGCTTGCCGCTGGGCAATGGTACCTTCTGGACTGTGTTTTCAACTCTTAACGGGCAGGTGTGGCCCTGTTGCCGCTGCCGTCGGCCAGCCCGAGTCGGACGAACCAGGCTTCGTAGCGGCGCCGCGTCGCGGGCGGGTCTGCGCTTGAGGCTGCCGCGTAGCCTGTCGTATGATCTCGCTCTCAGGAAAGTCGAACTCAAAGTGCTGCTTCCATGTTGACGCGCTGGATCGGTGAAGGCAGCCGCTGGCTGCTCGAAAAGATTGTCGCGGCGGTCGCGGCGACCGGCATCAACCCCAACCTGCTGACCTTTTTCGGCCTGGTGGTCAACTTCTGGGCAGCGGTGCTGTTCGCCCGGGGCAAGTTCCGCGCGGCGGCAGCCATGATCTTCTTTGCCGGCTTCCTTGACATGCTGGACGGGCAGGTGGCGCGCCGCGAGAACCGCGTCACCGCGTTTGGCGCCTTCTATGATTCGACGCTGGATCGCTATTCCGACATGGCGCTCTACATGGGCCTGCTGGTCTATTACGCGGTCAACGGCCGCTCGTCTTACGTGATTTTGGCCGCGGTGGCCACTGCCGGCTCGGTCATGGTCAGCTACGCGCGGGCGCGCGCCGAATCGCTGATCCCCACCTGCAAGGTCGGCTTCATGGAGCGGCCCGAACGGCTGGTGCTGCTGATCATCGGCGGCACGTTCAACCGCATGGCCCCGGTCCTCTGGGTGATTGCCGTAATCTCCACGATCACCGTCATCCACCGCATTGTCTACACCTGGCAGGAAACCCGCGCCGGGCGCATCCTGCCGGGCATCCGCCAGCCGCTGTAGCGGTCAGGACGCTGAGCGTCGCGGCGCTCGCATCGCCGCTTCGACAGGCGCGGAAACAATCCGGTGCACCTGGTCCCGCAGAGCTTCGACGTTCTCTTTGCGCAGGTTTTTGGTCTCGATGGTGTCGTGCAGGTAGACCACAATTTTCGACGGGCGCAGCAGCCAGCTATCCTTCCGGTTGAACTCGAATGAGCCGACAATGCTGACCGGCACGATGGGATAGCCAAAGTGCTGCGCCATGCGAAAGACGCCGTGCTTGAACGGGCCGACGTGGCCGTCGAGCGTGCGGCTGCCTTCGGGGAAGGCGATGAGGCTTGTGCCGGCGTCGAGCGCGGCCTTGGTAAGCCGCCACATCCGCTTGAGGTCCGACGGCCGGGTCTGTTTCGGCACCGGCACATTGCCGAAGCGTTTCATCATCCAGCCGTACACGGGAATCTTGAAATGCGACTCGAGTTCCAAGCCGCGCACGAATTGCGGGATGGCGGAATAGAGCACGAACGGGTCGAAGAGGTTGACGTGGTTGACGATGAAGAAGCTGGCGCGTTGCGGGTCAAACCCCGGCCCCCGGCGCACCTCGAAGCCTACCCCGGCCAGGCGCAGCATGTTGCGGCTGAGGATGCGCTGCGGCCGGTCGTTCTTTCGCGGATCAATGAAAATGCCGAGGAAGACCAGGAAGCCGCCCACGGTGAAGAAGTGGATGCTGCTGACAACCCACAAAAACGCGCTGCGCAGCACCAGGTAGGGTTTTTTCATACCAGAACGTCGAGCGCGGCAGGCAAGACCTCGAGAGCCTGGCAATGCAACGCGAGCACTTCGCCGTCCACCATGACGTCCACCGGCCCCTGGAGATCAAATTCGATCCGCCGGACACCCGCGCGCGAGGCCAGGGGATGGGCAATGTGCGAACCGTCGAACAGCGTGTGCAAATTGCGAATCAGCCCGATGCGGCCGATCGGGCCCCACCGCACAAGCTCCACCAGGCCGTCGCTGGTCGAGGCCAGCGGCGCAATCATCATTTTACCCCCGGTGAATTTGCTGTTGCTGAAGCTGAGAAAAAGGCAGCGCCGGAGGTCGAACTCGCCCTGGCCGTCCACGCGCAGCGGAAACGCGCGGCGCTTCAGGCGCACCAGACACGTCAATACGCCCAGCAGATAGCCCAGCTCGCCGAGCGCCTTGAACCGGCGGTTGGTGACCGCGGTGACGTCGGCGGCAAAGCCCATGCTCAACAGGTTGATGTAGTAGAGCACGCCTTCTTTGTGCGTCAGCCGGAGGACATCGCAAGCGCGTCGCTGGCCGGCCACAATGGCGTCGGCGGTGTGCTCCGCGCCGCGATCGGTGAAGTCCCGCAAGAAGGAGTTACCAGTGCCCATGGGAAGAAAGCCCAGCGCAACGCGGTCAACGGCGGCCTCGGGAAACACCCCATTGACGATCTCGAACGCAGTGCCGTCGCCGCCGACGGCGATGAAGCGGCGATAGCCCCTGGCGTAGGCTTCTCTCGCCAGCTTCTTGCCGTGGCCCGGCCCGCGGCTTTCGACCGCTTCCACCTCGACGCCCCGCGCGCGCAGTTTCTCGAGCGCTGCTGGAGCGAGCTTGCGGCAACGCCCGCCGCCCGCCTGCGGGTTGATCACGGCCAGGAAACGATCGCTCACAGCGGCACCACGGCGCTCGCGCGGTCCAGGCGCTGGCGGATCTGTTCGGCCAGGACGGCGCGCTTGATCTTCAGCGAAGCGGTGCGGGGAAAATCCTCACCCCACAACACGTAGCCGCGGATGCGCTTATAATTCAACAAAAGGCGATTGCGGCTGGCCAATTCCTCGCGCAGAACCTCGGTGAGCCTCTGCTCCGGCTCCAGGCGCAGCACGATGATCAATTGCTCGCCGACCATCCTGCGCTCGGGCCAGAGGTAGTTGGCCGCGAACACGCAGAATTCCTTCACCGGCAGGCCCTCGAAGACGGTTTCGATGTCCTCGGGATAGATATTCTTGCCTTCTTCGCTGACAATCATGTTCTTCTTGCGGCCGAAGAGCTGCAGGTGGCCGGTGGCGTCGATGCGGCCGAGGTCGCCGGTCATCAGCCAGCCGTCCACAATCGTCTCCGCGGTCATCTCCGGCTCGTCGAGGTAGTGCGCCATCACCGTCTTGCTGCGCACGGCCACCTCGCCAATGCCGTCGCCATCGGGGCTGACGATGCGCACCTCGATGCCCGGCAGCGGCTGGCCGACCGTATCCGGGCGGAATGCGCTCTCGTGGTTCACCGTGACGGCTGTGCATGCTTCCGTCAAGCCATAGCCGTTCGCCACCAGGATCCCCAGGTCGTAGAAGAACTGAATTGTAGCCGGCTCGCTGAAGGCGCCGCCCACGATGATCGCGCGCAGCTCGCCGCCAAAGGCCTGATGCACCTGCGGCAGCAGCCGGCGGCTGAGCCAGGGCTTCGGCCGATCACTCGTGAGCGCTTTGTTCAGCCCGCGGAGCGTCTGGAAGAGGGCTTTCCTTATCGGCGGCAGAGCGTCGAACCTTTGTTGCAGGCCGCGCTGGAGGTTCTTCAGTACCAGCGGCACCACGGTCGTGTAAGCGATCTTGTAGCGCGGGAACGCCTCGCGAATGTATTCCGGGCGCAGCGTGCGCAGATGCACCACCGCCGCGCCGCAGGTGAACGGCCCGATGAAACCCACCATGAAGTCGATGGCGTGGTTGGTGGGGAGGAGGCTCAGGTAGCGCACTCCCGGCCAGAACGGGTACAGCGCGGTTAGCGCCATGCACTGCTCGAGGTAATTCTCGTGCGTCATCACGCAGCCCTTGGGCCGCCCGCCGGTGCCGGAGGAATAGACGATGCTGGCCATGTCTTTTCGCTGGCGGGGAACAAACGCAGGCTCGCGGTCGCCGCGAAATTCCTCCCAACTGCTCGCGCCGGACAGGCCGGCTCCGGGCGGCGCTTCCGTCACCAGGACGGTCTGCGCTCGCAGGTTGTGGAAGCCTTCTGCTTGCGTGATGGCGCGCCAGAGGTGGTGCTCGACAATCAGCACGCGCGCGTGGGAATGCGCCAGAAGTTGCAGGTGCTCCTGCGGAGTCAGCTTGTAGTCGAGCGGCACCAATACCCCGCCGGCGTAAAACACGGCGTACGCCGAGATCAGCCATTTCGACTGGTTGGTCATCACAATCGCCACGCGGTCGCCTGCGGCCAAGCCCGCGCGCTCGAGCGCGCCGGCCAGCGGCAGCGCCGCCTGCTTGAACTGGCGGTAGGTCAGGCGGCACCTTTCGCGCTCGCGGTCGGCTTCGATCAGGCAGATTTCGTCAGGCCAGCGCTCCAGCGCATCGCGCAGCGCCGCCCCCAGCGATTCGAAATTGCGCAAGTCGAGCATCCAATCCGGGTCCGCAATCTGCTTGGTTAGCAAGGGAGATGCAAGGAGAGCCTACAAAGAATGGCCCCCTTGTGCCAGACCTTGGCGTCTTCTTCCTTCCCCCCTGCCTCTGTGTGTCTCGGTGTTTCGCCGGCCAATCACAGGCGGGCTTGGATGCGGCGGGCCAGGGTGCGGAAGTCGCTGACGCCTTGCAGCTCATAGTCGGGCAACTCGACGCCGAAGTGGTTCTCCAAGCGCGAGAGCAACTCGAGCGCCTGGAGACTGTCCATGCCGAGCTTCTTGAAGAAATCGTCGTCCGGGGAGAGTTGTTCCCGCGGCACCCGGAAGTGCTTCGCCGCCAGGTGGAGGACTTCGTCGGTTGTCTTTTCCAATGTGCGCATGTCCATCCAACCCCGTCCCGCGCACCTCATTATGGCAGATAGGGCAGGGCGTCGGCGCTTTCAACGAACTTGCGCAGGCCCGCCTCGACCGCCGGCCGCGTGAACAGCTCGCAGAAAATATCGATTTCCCGCCGCAGCTCCTCATAAGGGATCGGTTTGATGAAGCGCTTAGCCGCGGCGCTGGTCGATCGGTCGAACTTCTTCACCTGAGCGGCCGCGGAGCGCGCCAGGCGCAGCGCTTCGCCCTCGGCGGCCACCTGGCTGACGAGCCCCACGCCGAGGGCCTTCGTGGCATTGATGCTGCGGCCGGTGAGCAGCAGGTCGCGCACCACGCTGTTGCCGAGGTCGCGCTTCAGCCGTGGGATGCCGCCGAAGCCGGGGATCAGGCCCAGGCGCAGCTCGGGGAAGCAGAACCGCGCCAGCTTGTCGGCGATGATCAGGTCGCAGGCCAGCGCCAGCTCGAAGCCGCCGCCAAAGCAGACGCCGTGCACGGCGGCGATGGTGGTGAGCGGCGAAGCGTCAATCGTGTTCAGCACGCGGTGGATGCGCTCGAGGAAGTCGCGCACTCCGGCCGCGCGCGCGCTCGCCGGCATCTCCTGCGAGCGGGTGTAGAGTTCGCGCAGGTCGGCGCCGGCGCTGAAGCCAGCTTTCAGGCGGCTGTGGACGATCAGCGCGCTCGCTTGGTTCGCGGCCGCCTCGAGCGCCGCCGCAAACCGCTCGAACTCCTCCAGCATGGCCGAGCCGATTTCGTTGCACGGTGGGCGATGCAACTCGAGCTCCAGAACGTTTTCCGCCAGTTCCCAGGAAAGCGTCTTGCCCGTGAATGTCTTCATGGCCCATCTCCCTGGCGGTAGAGCGCGTCGAATTGCGCGCTGAAGCGGGCGGCGATCGCGTCGCGTTTCAGCTTTCCGTTGGCCGTCAGCAGGCCGCTCGCAATGGTGAACGGCTCCCTTTCGATGTGGAAGGCGCGGATGCGCTTGTAGTGCGGCAGTGGAGTGTTCAGGGTCTCGAGCTGAGCCTCCACCTGTTCGCGGGCCACATCCCCGGTCACCAACGCGGAGAGAAAGCCGCGCCCGTTGCCCATCACCACCACCTGCTGCGCACCGGGGAGCCGGCGGAGCAACATCTCCTCAAGCGGCTCCGGCGCAACGTTGTGCCCGGAGTTCAAGATGATCAGGTTCTTCAAACGGCCGATGATGCGCCAGTTGCCTGCGTCGTTCACTTCGCCCTGGTCGCCCGTATGGAACCAGCCATTGCGCGAGACTTCGGCTGTTTCCTGCGGGCGGTTCCAGTAGCCGGGGAAAACATTGGGCCCGCGCACCAGGATTTCGTCGTTTTCGCCCAACCTCATCTCGACCCCCGGGATGGCAGGGCCTACACGGCCGGCCTCGATGCGCTCGGGATGATCCATCGTGCAAATCGCCGTGGTTTCCGTGAGCCCGTAAACCTGCAACACCGGCACGCCCAGCATCATGAAGAAAAGCTGCGTTTCTTTGGCCAACGGTGCGGAGCCGCAAATCAGCGCCTCGAGTTTCCGTCCCAGCGGCTTGCGGATGGCTGAAAACAGCAGGCGATCCGCCAGGGCCAGCCAAACTGGATCGCCCCACCGGGGGCATCCGGCCTGCTGGCGTAGCCATGCGGCAATGGCGTTCTGGAAAAGCCTCAGCGCCATGCCGCCGCGCTTGGTCAACTGAGCCTCCACCCCGGAGCGGATTCTCTCCAGAAGCGTGGGAACGTTCAGGAAGTAATGCGGCTGCGCCACGCGGATTTCCTCCGCGAGCTCGGTGAGGTCGGTCGAAAGCGTCATCACGGCGTTGCGCGTGAGGCAGGAGAGCAGCAGGATCCACGAGCCCGCGAAGCAGAACGGCAGGTAGTGAAACACCTGTTCGGGCTCCTGCCGCGGGCCCATCAACAAGTCCAGGTGGGCTGTGGTGCAGGAAAGCATGTGATGGAGATTGCCGACGGTGAGGATCACTCCTTTCGGCTCGCCCGAGGTGCCGGAGGTATAGATGATCGTGACGGCGTCGCTATGGGCCAGCGCCGCTGGCAGGTCGTGCGCTTCTCCTGCCGCTGGAGTCGGCGCGAATACTTCTTCCAACAAGACTCTGCGCGGCGCCTCGGGCCAGGTCTGTTCGATGGCGTCGCGCAAAGAAGAGTCGCCGCAGCAGACCAGCGAGGCTGAGCAGTCCTTCAGCATGCCGGCCAGCTCGGTCGGCGACTGCCGGGCGTACAGGGACACGGCAATAATCCCTTCGGCCATCATGGCCAGATCCAGCGCCGCCCAGCGGATGCTGTTGTGCGCCAGCAGCGCGCAATGGTCGCCGCGGCGCAGGCCCGCCTGCGCCAGAAAAGTCCGCGCCGCGCGCACCGATGCCAGCAACTCGCCGCCCGTGGCGGTCACCAACCGCCCCGCGCGAACCTCCTGGAGCACAGGCTGGTCCGGCGCTTTGCTCAGCCGGTCCAATATGTTCTCGAGGAAATTCATCAGCCGTAGGTCGCGACCAGCTCGCTCAGGTTGGGGCTGAACGGCGGCAGATACTCCTCCCAACTGCGCACTCCGCTGCGCACCGGGAACTCCGGGTAGCGTTGCCGGACGTGCCGCTCGAAGTAAACGCCCATGCGGGCCATGGCCTTGAGGTTTTTCACCACCGTGCGGCCGATGGCCTCGCGGATCGCAGGGCATTCCTGGAGTAATTTTTCCATCACCACGACAAGCTTCGTCTCCAGATCCGGGTCGTCCACATTCAGCAGCAGGTGGGGGTGACCGCGTTCGTGCATCAAGTTGCCGATGCGTTCATCCATGGTCACGCCGGCCGAGGGCATCCGCACGGGCATCGTCGTGACGATTCCGTGGTAGCGCGACGACACCATCAGGTGGCCGCAGCGCAGCACGCTGACGAGCTCGTACATGTCGTACTCGTCGGAAGTAAACACCGGCGCGCCGCCCAGGCGCTGGCCCATCTGCTGGCAGGCGTCCGTGTCCAAGCGTTCCATGGCCACGAGGATGGGAAATACGTTGTGTTTGCTCCGAAAAGCGTCTACGGCATTGGCGAAAGCAGTAAGGTAGCGTTTGTAGGCGGCTTGGACCTTTGGCCCGGAGTTGTGGAAGTAAACCGTGCGGTAATGGCTGGCCTTGTAGGCCCCGGCCAAGCTCTGCGCGAGGAACTTGGCCACCGAGGCTTTCACCGGCCACCAGAACGGGTTGATCGGGCAGAGAACTAGCACGGGAGTGTTTTCGTCCCAGCCCGCTTCGCGCAGCGCTTTGCGGCCGTTTTCGGGGCCGTGCGGCTCGAACGTCCACGCCGTGTCGGTGCCCAGTTCGGTCGGGACGCCCAGTTCGCTGAGCAACGCCTGCGATTCTTCGTTGCGCGTGATCACCAGCGACTGGCCGCAGAAGCGCCGGCACATCTTGGCCAGCAGCGGGTCCATGTTGCCCGCTTCGGCGCCGTAGCCGACCGAAAGCTTGTTCTGCGCGGCAGCGATGCCAAGTGAGCCGATCATCATTGTCGTCAAGGCATTGGCGAACTTGCTTTTGAACATGGAGCCTTCGCACGCCACCACGCCGTGGTGCTTGGGCACCTCGCGGTAGAGGAACGGCGGGAAAATATCGGGCAGCCTGACCTGGGTGGCGTGGGCGAAGTATCCGCGCGTCAGCTCGAAGTTCTGCGTCATCACGGTCAGCTCTATATTCTCCGCGCCCAGAACGTGGCGAACCTGCCGCAGCATCTCCTCGACGCGCACGTCCGAACCGGTGTTGCGCGTGCCGTTGTAGCCGGCGAAAAGCAGCTTGAGCTTTTCCCCCGGCCGCCAGGGCCGGCCCGCGCCCAGCATCCAGCGCAGCTTGCCGAGCTCGATGGCGCCGCTGACCCACGCTGCCAGAATCAGGTCGGTCATGCGACTGTTCCCCGGGCAGTAATGGATTCCCCGGCGGCGCTGGGCCATTCCTGGTAGGGGTAGGTGAAATGATGTTCGCGGCTGAACTTCAGCAGCGGATAACCGTACTCGGAGAAAGGAGCGGGTGCGCGCCCCAGTTCCGCGACCACGCGGGTGTTGTCAAACACCGCGTTCCACACCAGGTAAGGCCAAAATACCTTGAGCAGCGACGCGCCATGGCCGATGCGGCCGCGCCAGTTGGCCAGAGCGTTGACCCCCGCCGCAAACGGCCGCTCCAGGACGGGCAGGAACAGGGGCTTGGGTTTCCTCTGCGCCGCGGCCAGCGCGTCGGTCAGCTCGCGAAACGTCTGCGAGCAGGTGCCGGAGGAGAGGTGATAGACGTCGTGCGCAGGCTTTTCTCTCTGGTGCAGCGTCACGATGGCCTCAGCGACAAAATTGACGGGCACGATGTCAATCCGGTCGTCCGGGCGGAAGGGCAGGACCCGCAGACCGGCCAAAAACACAAAGGCCCGGACCATATCGAACTGCGTGGTCGCCGCGCGGCGGCTGTCGCCCAGCACGATGCTCGGCCGGAAGATGGTGCGCGGCACGTCCGGCAGGAGCTCGCGGAGCATGTGCTCGCAAAATTTCTTGGTGCGCGCGTAAGGGTCGTAGTCGGAGCGGCCCCAGTCGATCGCGGCATCCTCAGCGACCACCTCGTTGCGCCGCTGGCCCGCCACCGCCACGGTGCTCACCTGGCTGAACCGCCGCAGGCCGTGGGCGTCCCGCGCGCGGGCCGCCAACTGGATCACCTCGAGGGTGCCCCGCAGGTTGACGTTCAGGCAGCTCTTCTCCGACTTGCGATTCAACGTAGCGGCGCAATGGATCACCGAGTCCGTCGAAGCCGTCAGTCGCCGGTAGTCGTTCTCGGCGAGGCCGAAGCATTTCTCGGTCAGGTCGCCCCGAAACACGCGGATGCGCGATGCGAGGCAGTCGTGAAAGCTTGCGAAGTCCATGTGCAACTGCAGCGCGCGCCACAGGCGCACCTCGCCCTCGTGCGCCTCGCGCGCCCGGACCAGCAGATTGAGCGGGTCGCGGTGGCCCTGCAGCAGGCCCGCGACGATGTAACCCCCGATATAGCCGGTACACCCGGTTACGAAGATGGCCATGTGGCTTTGGATTTCGGCGGCGCCTCGGGAGGGGACACGCCGTCCGCCGCGGCGCCGTGGCGAGATGCCTCGGGCAACTGGAATGCGCGCCGCGGCGGAGTTTCCACCGCGCGTCCCTCGAGCAGCGGATAGCACCACTTGCGCAGCGCCGGAATATGGATGTTGATCCAGTATTCCCACCAGTCGATCGCCCCAGGGTCGTAGCCGAACGTTTCTCGCTCCTCGGGCGGAAGCGCTTCCGAGAGCAGTTGCACGTTCTCGGCCTCGAAGACGTGCTCGTTGTGAAGGATGAAGGGCTCGTACAGCTCGATCAACTTCTCCACGCGGGCGAGGTCGCGCTCGCGGCGCGCCAGCGGCGGCAGCCGGAACTGCAACACCGAAGTGGCGCGGTTGATGCCTTGGACGATGGCCTTCTGCGCCGGCACGGAAAGTTTCCGGTAGCGGTTCTTCGACACGGGGATCGTCTCAAACCTGTACCGCAGCCAGTGCTCCAGGCCCTGCTGCGCGCGATAGTGCTTGCGGTGGGCCAGGCTGGTCAGCTCGATGGAGCGGCCCATGTCGCAGGGGTTCGTGGCGGAGGTGGCCAGTTGATAGAGTCGTTGGTGGCGCCGCATCACCACCGCCGCGGCGATCAGAGTGAGCCCGCGGCAAACCAGATCCACCGGGATCACGTCCAGGCACTTGCGTTCGTTGGTGGGCAACTGGCGGAAGTAGGTGCCCAGAAGGTAGGAAAGCGGAGCGGAAGTGTTGATGCCCTCGTTCCATCCGCGGAAGGGCTGGGCCGTCGAGCTTTCGACGATGGAAGGACGCACCACGGCCACCGGCAGGTCGGCGCCGCGCAGGGCGACCAGCGACTCGGTCAGGCTCTTGGTGAACGTGTAGGTGTTGGGCCAGCCGAAATGCTGGGCTCGCCGCGTCCCGGCTTTCGTCAAACGGTTCCGCAACCAGCGCGCCCGGTTCCTGCGGATCAGAGTTTCCAGCTCCGCGCCAGGAGGGTTCTCGTGCCGCGCGCGTTTTCCCAGCGCCTGGCGTCGCAGCGCCGCGGTCACCTCCGCGGTTTCCGCGCGTTCCTCGGCGTCTTTCACCAACTTCCTGAGAGTTTCCCATTCCCGCTCGGCGTCGAAATCCGGGAGGTGCGCGGGGGTGTAGTTTGGGCGCAGCTCCTCCGCCACGCGGCCGTCGCGCGCGCCTACCACGTAACAGGTGGAAAGGTGCACCAGCCCGGCGTGGTCGCACTGCCGGATGAAATCGAGCAGGTGCGCCACCGGGGCGACATTGCTCGCCAGAGCGTCGCGCAAGTCGGGATTGAAATCCGTCAGCCCCGAGCTGTTCATCACCAGGTCGAGTGTCCGAGCCAGCCGCGCTCGCGTTTCCGGCTCGATGCCCAGACCCGGCTCGCCGACGTCCCCCTCGACGACTTCGATCCGCTCGGCCAAAAACTTGGCCAGGCCATCGCCATACCGCTCGTACAGCGGGTCAAAGGCCGGCGATTCCTCCACCATCCGCTCGAAGCGGCGCCGGGCCGTAGTTGTGCGCTGCCGGCGAATGAGCAGGTAGACCTTGCCGATTTCGGGCAGATCGCTCAGCAACTGGGTCAGCCAGACCTTGCCGATGAATCCGGTGACTCCCACCAGCAGAATGTGTTTTCCCCCGAGCGATTCCCGCACGGAGAGGCGTTGCATTTTCTTGCTGGGGTCGAACAGCACCAGCGGCCGATGGTTCTTGGGCGCGGATCGTTTTACGCAGACCATGGCGGCCTCCAGGGCCTCCGGCTTCGCCTGGAAACCCAGGTCGCGAGTCAACCGCTCGTGCCGGACTCTGCCGTCGGGGCCGCGGTGGATCAGCAGGGCCAGCCCGCCGCGCGGCCGGATCACGGGGTCCAGCAGCCGCCCGGTAGCGAGGCGGTCGCGAAACTCGAGACGGTTGGCCACCAAGCGTTCGACGCCCAAGAAGTCCGCCAGCGGCCGCATGACGTGGTCCAAGCCCTGGCTCACCAGGATGACCTGGCCGTGCTGGGCCATCCATTCCTTGAGTTTCTGGACGCCCTGGGGCTTGAGCTGAGGCTTCAGCACGTAGTGGAAATACTCTTCGCCGAGCAAGTCCAGACGATCGCGGCTCACCCCGCGCAACAGCGTGTGCAATGCGCGCGTGGCGAAAACGCGGTCGAAGGCGAACAGCAGCGGCCGGACCAGGGCCAAGAGGGCCAGGCCTCCGCGCCGTGCCCAGCGCTCGGCAAAGCTCTGCGCGTTCCAGGTGAAATAGGCCACCGGCCGCACCGCGCTCAGATCCAGCAGGCTTCCCTCAACCCGCCAGAAAGTAGCAGCAGCGAGGGGGCCCGCCCCGACCTGCGGACGCTCGCTTTCCGCGACCGCCCCACCAGCGGCTGGGTGCTCGAATTGGATGCCCGGCGTGCTCAATGCTGATTTCCGGCCTACAGAAGCCTTCGTGTGGAAGCTATGGCTCTAGCAGCAGGGTTGAAGTTAGCACTCTCTCTGGCGGGTGGCAAGGGCCGCGATGACCCGCGATGACTCCCCGGCGACAAGAGGCACGTCCACTCCAACACCCCTCGCCGCCAGTCCCCAGCTTCCGGCTGGTCGAACTCGCCTATGCTACCAGACAAAAGCAAGAAGGATTATCTCCCCCAGAGCGACAACCACACGCGCGGCGGGCGCATCTGCTCCCACAAGGTTGGCAAAATTGGTACCATTCACCGGCAATAACTGAAGCCGGAGATTGGGAACCAATTGCCAGCGGTGGTGTCTTCCCTAATGAACCTTACCCAAGGAGGAAGCGATGCGCAAATTCATGGCGTTGGTATCTCTGTTGACCTTGCTGGCCCCCGAATGCGGCTGGTCGCAAGCGCAGCCGGGAAAAACGAAGGCCAGTCGCGCGAAGAAACCTGTCGTGGCGAGCGCGCCGCGAGAAGCCACGGCTCCCAAGGCGAAGGAGCACCCCACGGCAGCGGAATCCACAGCGGCAAAGCTGCCCATCCGTCGCGTGGTGCTCTACAAGAACGGCGTGGGCTACTTCGACCATCTCGGCCACGTGCGCGGCAGCCAGGACGTCTCGATTGATTTCACGAGCGGCCAGCTCAATGATGTGCTGAAGTCCCTGACAATCCTCGATCTGGGCAACGGGCGCATCACTGGCGTGAGTTACAACTCAGAAGCGCCGCTCGGGCGGCGGCTGGGCCTGCTGCGACTGCCCGTGGGCGAAAAGCCCGGCGTTGCGGAGTTTCTTGGGGCGCTGCGCGGGGCGCGCCTCGAGGTGCATTCGGGCGCTGGCCCAGTGACCGGGCGGCTGCTGAGCGTCGAGAAGAGAACGCGCACGACGAAGAACGAAGAGACGGTTGAGACGGACGAGATTTCACTCATCACCAACTCAGGTGAAGTGCGCACGGTCGAGCTAGGCCCGGCAACCAGCGTGCGCATCGCCGAGCGCGACCTGAACCAAGAGGTGAGCCGCTACCTCGGCCTAGTGGCCTCCGCACGCGAAAAGGACTTACGCCGCATGACCATCACGACTGCGGGGGCGGGCGAGCGGCAGCTCTACGTCAGCTACATCAGCGAAGTCCCCATCTGGAAGACGACGTATCGCGTGGTACTGCCCTCAAGGCCGGGCGCGAAGCCGCTGCTGCAAGGCTGGGCCATCGTGGATAACACCGTGGGTGAAGACTGGAGCGACGTCGAGCTGTCGTTGGTGGCTGGTGCGCCGCAGTCGTTCATTCAGCAGCTTTCGCAGCCGTACTACAGCCGGCGGGCCGTGGTGCCCCTGCCGGAAAACGCCCAACTCACGCCGCAAACGCACGCCGCCACATTGGAGCAAAAGGAAGTGGAGGGTGTGGCAGGCGGGGTGCCCGGCGGCCAAGCCGGGGGCGTCCTAGGCGGTATGGTCAGAGGTGGCAGCGCAGGGGCCGGAGGGGCCTTTCAGGCTGGGGTAGGGGTAGGGGGGATAGGGCCGCCGGGAGCTGCCCCCGTCCCAGCATCTTCACAGGACCGTCTTCAGATGCTCAGCAGGGCATCCATCGAGGGAGCGCGCGAAAGCCTCGAGGCTGCGGCGCAGGGGAAGGAGTTGGGTGACCTCTTCGAGTACAAGCTGAAGGAGCCGGTGACAATCCGGAAGAACCAGTCAGCGCTGGTACCGATTGTGCAGGCAGAGATCGGTGCAGAGAAAGTTTCGCTGTGGAACGAATCTTTGCGCTCGCCGCGGCCGCTGCGCGCGCTGTGGCTCACCAACTCGAGCGCGCTGACGCTCGATGGCGGCAGCTTCAACGTGCTCGAAAACGAGACCTTCGCCGGCGAAGGCCTGTTTGAGTCCATCAAGCCGGGCGAGAAGCGGCTGCTCTCTTATGCCGCCGACCTGGGCGTCTTGGTGGATACGCGTCTCGAAAGCGAGCAGCAGCGTGTGACGCGCGTGCGCATCCTCCGCGGCGTGATGACGCAGACAGGCGAACTCCGCGAGCGCAAGACCTACACCGTACGCAACGCGGACACCTCGCCGCGTACGGTCGTGATCGAGCACCCCGCGCGGACGGAGTGGAAGCTCGACGCGGACAGCCCCAAGCCGGAAGAGACCTCGGCAGGGCTTTACCGCTTCCGACTCGTGGTTGACCCCAAGAAGACAGAGAAGCTCGTGGTGAAAGAAACGCGGCCGCTGTTCACACATTACGACCTTTTCGGCCTGACCGACGACCAGATCGCGCTATTCCTGCAGCAGAAGACGATCAATGCGGACGTCGAACAGGCGCTGCGTAAGATCGTGGCACAGAAGAACGAAGCGGCGAAATTCCAGGCGCAGATTGATCAGCGACAGAAAGGGATCAGCCGCATCTTCGAGGACCAACAACGGCTGCGCGAGAACTTGAAGGCGCTCAAGGGCAGCGCGGAAGAAAAGGCGCTGACGCAGCGCTACACGCAGCAACTGGCCGACCAGGAAACCCGGCTCGAGGCGTTGCGGCGCGAGATGGCCGACCTTGAAACGAAGCGCCAGGAGGTGCAGAACGAACTTTACCAGATGATCCAGCAGCTCTCACTTGACGTCAACCTGTAACGCCGGCTTCCGGCTGGCCAAGGGGAAATCAGATACTAAAGGCTGTTGAGAAACTCTCGGCACCGGCCAGTTTGCTCAGACGCCCCATCCGTAGCGCTCGAGCTGTTCCAGCGAGGCCTGCATCTCCCCGCGGATCAGCTCGGTCAGCTCCGTGGTGCCCACGACGCGGCTATCCGACTCGGCGATGTCTGCGGTGCGATAGCCGCGGGCGCTGAGGATGTCGCCGAACATGTTCGAAGTCACCATGACGTCAAACTGTTCCGGGGCCAGGACGAGCTGCATGGCAGCGTTATCCACGTAGAGGTGCTGGACGCCGACGTCAGGATAGTCGCCGGCCAGGCGCGAAACGGTCTTCCGCCACAGGACGGAACTCGCCAGGATGTTCGCCTTGTCTACGGAGGCCAGCCGCCGCGACCGGCCCTGCGCCCGCGCGAACGCAAATCGGGCCACGCGCTCGATTTCGCCGGTGCTGTAGGATTCCGTATCGAGGGCGCGTTCGCTGCCGTTTTCTGCTTCCACGCGGTGCGTGCCGAAATAGATGCCGCCGGCCAGTTCGCGCACGATTTCGAAGTTGATGTTCGCTGTGCGCACGGTCTTCAGCGGGGAGATGCCGCGCAGCGGCTCGCGCAGGCAGATGGGACGCAGGTTGACGTAGAGCTCCAGCTCCTTGCGCAGACCCAGCAAGCCGTTCTCGGGGCGTTGGCCGAGTGGCAAGCCCTCCCAGCGCGGCCCGCCGACCGCACCCAGCAGAATGGCATCCGCCGCGCGGCAGGCGTCGAGCGCCTCCGGCGGGAGCGGGGTCCCGCAAGCGTCGATGGCATTTCCGCCGACGGGAAACTCGGCCAACTCGAACCGGTGGCCGAACTCCGCGGCGCAATCTTCCAGGATCCGCGCGGCCGGTCCGATGACTTCCGGGCCGATGCCATCGCCCGGCAAGAGAACAATCGTCCTGGTAACCTGGGTCATGGCGCGATCTTTCAGTTTCTGTGGGCGTCAGGTTGCCGCGGGAACATCCTGCGCGCAAGCCG
>WNFB01001434.1_pt1 | contig 21501 bp, 19 predicted proteins | sample 5400501 | NCBI WGS metagenome assembly WNFB01 (sample SAMN13153341, study PRJNA577476) | soil metagenome | isolation source: 200 cm saprolite under Douglas fir tree site 2 hole 1 | place: USA:California | collected 2015-04-18 | reverse complement strand
CTCCGGCGGGGTGCGAGTTACCACCGTGGACGAGGATCACCAGGAGGTGGTGGTCGATGAGCCGGCCTTTGGCGAGTTCTTTGGCTTCGCCTCCATGCTCGAGCAGACGCCCCATCAAACCGACGCCATAGCCGTCGAAGAAACGGTTTGCATTGAGGTGGACCGGCACGACATCACCATTTTGTTGGAGCGCAAGCCGCACTCGGGAATGGATACCCTGGCTGTATTGGGCCGGCAGTTCCACGCCTCGCAGCAACTGGTGACACTTGGCGTGCCGCATTCCCGAAGGCCGTCTTAGCCCGCTCATCGAGTTCTCGCTCTCGAATTGCGTGACAGAATTTTTCAAACCTTCACAAGCTTTCCTGACGGCATTGCGAAAGAATTCGCCTTCCGCCGAATGAATCAGCGGGCAGGAGGACAGCCTCTGCCCTCTGTGGTGAAAATAAAAATGATGAACCACAGAGAGCACAGAGGATCACAGGAATTAATTGGAGTGGTTCAACCATGGGAGGGCACGCCTTTCAAGCGCGCACGCGCACTTGACCTGGTGACACTTATGGCACGCTGAACAGGCGGCGGAAAAACGCGCCTGCGTGACAAATCGTTGCCACAGCGGCTAAAGCCGTCACTGATCCGGAATGGCTTTCGCGGCCCTGAAGGGCCGCTCTTCCACGGTGCTGCACGCATGCGCCAGTTTTTCTGCAGTCTGTGAAGCCGCGCCCTTCCACCACTGTGCCAATCCCCGCGTTTTCCCGCAACCCGCTAGTGTAGTCTCGCAACTTCGTGGCAAAAGTCCGGCGCTGTCATCCTGGGCGAAGCGAGGGGCCCATGTATTACTAATCAGCTGTAGGGATCCTTCGCGGCCTGAAGGCCACTCAGGATGACAGCCTCTGCGCTCTGTGGTGAAAATAAAAATGATGAACCACAGAGAGCACAGAGGATCACAGGAATTAATTGGAGTGGTTCAACCATGGGAGGGCATGCCTTTTCGGCGGGCCGTGCACTTGATCTGGCGCACTTACGGCACGGCTGAAGCCGTCGCACTTACGGCACGGCTGAAGCCGTGCCCTTCCACAACTGTGCGGAACGCGCTGTGCATGCGACGCGAGAATTTTCCGGAAGAAGCAAAACCACCGCGCTCGCGCTAGTCCACGACTCTTGCTGTCATCTCCTCCGAGGGCTCGCCGCCTGCCATTGCCTGCGCCAAGATCAACTGTTTCCCTTCAACTCTCAAGCTTGGCAGGCGTATGCCGAATAACAATGCCGCACCCACGCAGGCGACTGCACCCATGGCGAGGGTCAGCGGCGCACCCAACCGGTCCGCCAGTGCTCCCCCCAAAAGCGCCCCGAACGGCGCCATGCCCATGAACATCATCGAGTACACGGCCATAACGCGGCCGCGCAACTCGTCAGGCACCATGGCCTGAATCAACGTATTCGAGCATGCCATTTGCAGCATCATGGAGAAGCCGACTGGAAGCAGGAGCGCCGCAGAAAGCCAGAAGTGACGGGAGAACGAGAACAACAACAGGCTCACGCCAAACCCGCCACACGAAAATGCCACCCAGCGACCCAGTCCCTTGACTCCCGATCGCATGGCCAGCGTTAAAGCTCCCAGCAGCGCACCGACGCCAGTTGCACCCATCAGGATTCCCAGCCCGCGCGCGCCGCCGTGCAGGATGCGATCAGCGAAGACCGGCATCAGCACGGTATAAGGCATCCCGACCAGGCTCACCAGTCCGAGCAGCAAGAGTAGGGCGCGGATGGGCGCGGTCCGGCTGACAAAACGAAATCCTTCAATGATGTCGGCCAGCGGAGAAGCTGCACTGGGCATGCGTCTGGTGCACTGGATTCTCATCATCATCAGGCCGATGATGACTGCGATATAACTCACGCCGTTGGCAAAAAAGCACCAGCCCTCGCCGATCTTGGCTACCAGAATTCCCGCGATCGCAGGGCCGATAATGCGCGCGCCATTGAACATGGAAGAATTGAGCGCGATCGCATTCATCAGGTCTTCTTTGCCGACCATGTCCACCAGGAAGGCCTGCCTCCCAGGAATATCAAAGGCATTAACTATGCCGAGGGTTGAGGCAAGCACAAAGATGTGCCAAACCTGCACTTTCCCGGTCAGCGTCAGCCCCGCCAGGGTCAACGCCAGGATCATCGAAAGGGTTTGCGTAGCGATTATGACGCGGTGGCGGTTGGCGCGGTCTGCCATCGCGCCGCCAAATGGGGCGAGAAGAAAAACCGGAATCTGACTGGCGAAACCTACGGAACCCAGCAGCAACGATGACCCGGTCAGGCGGTACACCAGCCAGGACTGGGCAACGCTCTGCATCCACGTCCCGATCAATGAGATAAGTTGACCGCTGAAAAAGAGTTGAAAATTGCGGTGTTGCAGCGCGCGGACTCCCGCCTGTAGTCTTCCGCGATTTCGCGGGCCGAGTGCCCTGCTGTCCTTTGTTTGATGGGTAACAGCGCTATGATCTGCCACGTCCCCTTTTGATGCTACCGACGAGTTACAAGACCATTTTTAGTCGGTCGGCACCCTCTCCCAAAGATTGCCGCACTTTCCGGGGCCAAACTGGTGGCCAACAGGCTCTCGTCAGACGCATCCTCGGTCCGAATTTAGGGCTTCCCTCGTGTCAAGCACTTGCGCTACAGTCTTCCTTGTGGGCAAGTTATCGAACCGCAGATCTTGATAGGCTGAAATCCTAATATAGAGACTCGGTGCTCCGGAAATTAGCCGCCCTGCGAGGAAAAAATGAGTAGCAGCGAGGTTGGACTCGAGCGCCGTGCGGCGCAACGCTTCGATTTTCAGCTTCCGCTCTCCGTCCGGCTTATCAATGGCGAGGGCGAAGGGTCCGGACTCACTCAGGACCTCAGCGCCCGTGGAGCTTTCTTCTACACGGATTTTGTGCTGGAGCAGGGTGCGAACGTGGAAGTCACGCTGGTGATGCCGTCAGAAATTACCCTTTCTGAAAACATGCCCGTTCGATGCCGGGGCAAGGTGCTGCGCGTCACTCCACCCGCCATCGGAAACAAAATTGGAGTCGCGGTTCATCTCGAAAATTACGAGTACCTGCCCGAGACACAGGTGGTATCTTCCACAACTTCCGGCGACTACGGTCGCATCTCAGCCTTGCACGAGCACGCGGTTCAAGACGAGGCTCCAGCCACGCATTCGCCAACAAGTGGGTCCCGACGTTTCGCAGTTCCTTGACCAGCGCGGCTTTTGGGGCGGCTCTAACAGGTGGCATGCAGCTAAAAAAGTAGTTTTTTATTTGCATCCTCCTTTTCAAGTCGGGGCATTTCGCTTAGAATATCCGTTCAGCAAAGGGATCCTGTCTTCGAGGTTCCCTGTGGAGTGCGCCCTTCGCTTGTCCTCACTTCAGATTCGGGACTAGCAGCAATGAGTGGCCGAAATCGAAATAAAGACAGGTTACGAAGGTCACTTGGCTACGAGTACTTTTCCCCAATACCATGCAAATACCTAAGGATACGAGTGAGAACCCAAACATGCATGGCATAGGGGTTGCCGTCCTCAGCGAAGACCGGGACCAGGTGGCCGTGCTCCAGCACCGACTGGAGAGCACCAACCTGGGCCGAACTGTCTTTAGCCGTATCGGTTTCCCGGTCGGCCCAACGGACCCCATCCTGCGGCAAATCCAGGATCTGAGGGCCGAGGTTGTGTTCGTCGACATTGATCCCGAGAATCCGCAGCGCGCGATCAGCGCCATCGAACTGATCCACGTAAACACAAGCGAGATCACCATATTTGCCATAGGCGAAATGAGCGCGTCTTCGCTAATCGTGGCAGCCATGCGGGCCGGAGCTCGCGAATTCCTCGATCGTTCTGCTAGTAGAGACGCCTTGCTCGAAGCCCTGACCCGGCATACCACCTCTCGCAGCAAAACACGGAGTAACGCCGGTAAAGCCAAAGTTTTTACCGTAGTGAACGCCAAGGGTGGTTCTGGCGCAACTACTGTGGCTGTGAATACCGCGATTGCTTTGCAGGAGAACCAAGGTAAAGTCGTGCTGGTTGACTTTGCTCTTATCGGGAATGCCGCGCTGCACCTGAACGTGCGACCCAGCTTCGGGGTGCTTGACGCGCTGCAGAATTTGCATCGCATGGACGCATCTCTGCTCGACGGTTTCATGAGTTCCCATAAGGGGGGGTTGCGGCTGCTTGCGGGACCGCAGCAGCCTTATTCGGTGGTGCCAACAGCCGCTGAGCTAGCTCGCCTCTTCGATCTCCTGGTCAGCCACTACAGCTACGTCATTGTGGATTGTTCCAGTCGCATGGATCAGACCACCCGCCAACTGTGTGATTTATCGAACGCGGTGTTGCTGGTGACACAGGCCGATGTGGTTTCCCTGTGGAGCGCAGGCCGCATTCAGGCGTTCCTCGAAGAAGGGGTGGGACGTGAGCGGCTGCGACTGGTGCTCAATCGTTACAAGAAAATTCCGGGTTTCACCGAACAAGATGTCGAAAGAGCTACCAACTGTAAAGTCCTTTGGAAGGTTCCGAACAATTATCAACTGGTGGGACCTGCCATTGATAAGGGCGTACCGGTGGCCCTGCAAGACAATCATGAGGTGAGCCGGTCGCTCATTTCTCTCGCAGCCATGCTGGCGCAGGCTTCTACGTCCACTGAAGGCGCCCTCGATCTTGTCTACCAACCCGATAAGAGTGACGCCAAGAAAAACCCTGGCCGCTTGATGATCTCGCCGCTTCGCGCCGGCCAATAGTCCCTGTTCCCCTGAAGTTCGTAGCGGTCTGACCCCTTCAAGCCCCTTCAAGTAAACTGAACCTTGATGCTGGTTCCTATCGCCCGTCTGCGACGCTGGTTTGCTTTGGGCGCGATCATCATCACCGTGATTGTCGCCGCGGCATACTTCTTTGGCCACTGGCAGGTGCGCAATGCTTTGAAGGGAGTCCCCAAGAAAATCGGATATGAAGTCCAACAAAGCGCGCAGGAGTTCACCATCTCTCGCTCTGAACAGGGACGCACGATATTCACGGTACGCGCCAGCAAGGCTGTCCAATTCAAGCAGGGAGGTCGCACCGAGCTGCACGATGTGTACATAATTGTTTACGGACGCGATGCCAGCCGCTACGACCGGATTTACGGGGCCGATTTCGAATATGACCCGCAGTCCGGCGATGTAAGCGCCAAGGGGGATGTCCAAATTGACCTTGAGGCGAATCCTGCAGGCATTGCCAGCCCTGACCAGGCCCCGCCCAAGGAACTGAAAAATCCCATACATCTCAAGACCAGCGGCCTGGTATTCAACCAGAAGACCGGCAACGCCTACACGAAAGAAAAAGTCGAGTTTCGCGTACCGCAGGCCAGTGGCTCCGCCACAGGTGTGGATTACGTGGCCAAAGGGAATCTCCTCACATTGCAGTCCCGGATAGACATTCTGTTGAATGGTCCGAATCCGTCCAGAGTGACTGCCAGGCGCGGTGTCATTACCAAGGAGCCACGCCAGGTCGTGCTCGAGCGTCCACGCATGACGCGCAGCGACGAGAAACTGGAGTCGGAAAAAGCTACGTTCTTCCTGCGCGATGACAATGCTGTCGAACGCATTCTGGCGTCTGGTGACGTGCGGGCAGACATGAAAGGACGATCCGAGATGCAGGCCCGAGCGGCGCAAGCCGAACTGCTGATGACCGGCGACCGCGCCACTTTGCATACAGCTGTTCTTTCAGGAAATGTGCAGATCGAATCCACGGGCAGGCACAACATCCAGGGCAATGCCGGCCGCGTCATCCTCAGTTTTTCTGGAAAGAACCGCTTGGACAAAATTCACGCCGAAGAAGGGGTAAAGTTGGCGCAGCATCAAGCGCCGCCGCAGACGACCACAGCGCCGAATACGGCCACATCGAATGCGCTTGGGACGAATGCGCAGGATCTCGAAATCACCGCGCCTGCGATGGACTTCTTCGTCCAGAATGGCAAACGCATCAATCGGGCGGAAACCTCCGGCACCGCCCAGATCCAAATTCTCCAAGCCAACTCCAATCAGCGCACAATTGTGACCGCCGGCAGGTTCGAAGCGAAATTCGGTGAGGGCAGCCGGCTCGCCTCCCTCCACGGCGAGCCTGACACGAAGATTGTTACCAACACTCCTGGCCAAGCCGATCGCGTGACCACCAGCAAGGCGCTTGATGTTGTTTTCCGTCCTGAGGGGGGCGTAGCGTCCATCGTGCAGCAGGGGGGCTTTGCCTATTCCGATGGCGACCGTAAAGCTTGGGCAGATCGCGCCCGTTACACGCCGGCTGACCAGATGCTCACGCTCATCGGATCTCCACGAGTGGTCGAGGGCGGTATGAGCACGACCGCGCGCACCATGCGCATCAACCGTGTGAGCGGCGACGCCTTCGCCGATGGCGATGTGAAGAGCACGTATAGCCAGCTTAAAGAACAACCCAGTGGGGCCCTATTGGCTTCTTCCGATCCCATCCATGTGACCAGTCGCGGCATGACCGCGCATCGCAGCCCCGCAGTCGCTGTTTACACCGGCGGCGCCCGGCTCTGGCAGAACGCCAATGTCGTCGAGGCGCCTAGCATCCAATTCGATCGCGACCGGCGCTCTGTCACAGCTGAGGGAAATGGGCAGCCGGTATCCACTGTCCTCGTCCAAGTCGACAAGACCGGCATAGCCACGCCCGTCACGATCACTTCCACGAGCCTCAGGTATGCCGATAGCCAACGCAAGGTGCATTTCGCGGGTGGTGTCTTGGTCAAAGGAGCAGACATGACCATCACCGCGAAGCAGATGGATGTCCTCCTCCTTCCGCGCACTCAAGCTTCCACGAATCAGTCGCTTGCAGGTGAAGGACGGCTCGATAAGATTGTTGCGGATGGTAATATCGTTATCCAACAACCCACGCGTCGGGCCACCGGAGAGAAGCTGGTTTACATCGCCTCAGAGGACAAGTTCGTGCTAACGGGCGGATCGCCCAGCATTTTTGATGCCGAACACGGGCAGATTACCGGTGATTCGTTGACTTTCTACAAACGCGATGATAGGGTTTTGGTGGAAGGAAGAAAGACCTCCCCAACGGTCACCCACACGCGAGTGGCAAGATAAATGCATACGCTGGCCACGGACGAAATCGGCAAATCCTACCGCGGCCGGCGAGTCGTAAACGGCGTAAGTTTGCGCGTAGCGCAGGGCGAAGTTGTTGGTTTACTTGGACCTAACGGCGCTGGTAAGACTACCTCCTTCTATGCCATCGTTGGTCTGATACCCCCCGACACAGGCCGCGTCCTAATCGATGAAGAAGACATCACTGATGTGCCGATGTACCTGCGGGCGCGCCAGTATGGCATTAGTTATCTTCCCCAGGAAGCTTCCGTCTTTCGCAAGCTGACGGTTGAAGAAAACATCCTTGCGGTGCTTGAGGCGCAACCAATTTCCTGGCACGAGCGCCGCGAGAAGATGGATATGCTGATCGATCAATTGGGGCTGGAGCATATCCGCCGGAATCGCGGTTACGCTCTCTCCGGGGGCGAGCGCCGACGCGTGGAAATTGCTCGCTGCCTCTGCATCAATCCGACCTTCATCCTGCTGGATGAACCGTTTTCGGGGATCGACCCGATCGCTGTGCTAGATCTGCAGAAGATCATCAGCGATCTGAAGGCCAGTGGCATCGGCATTCTGATCACCGATCATAATGTGCGTGAGACCTTGTCTGTAACGGACCGGGCATACATCATCAACGAGGGACGAATTTTCCGCTCCGGGACCCCCGAGCAGTTGGGTAACGACCCGGAGGTGCGGCGGGTGTATTTGGGCGAGAGTTTCTCGCTGGTGTGAGAAAGCATTAACCACAAAGGACACGAAGGAACACGAGGGAACTCCTTGGTGAAGCTTAATGACCTTCGTGGTTAGAAACAGAAAGAATGCGGGGCTTTCGTCCCAAGGAGCTCCGGCTGAACTATGGTGTTGCTGCAACACAAGTTAAGCGTCAAACTGTCACAGCGGCAGATCCTGACCCCGGGTCTGGTGCAGATGGTCTCGGTCCTTGCCCTCAACAAGCTTGAGCTCAAGGATATGATCACCGCTGAAATGGTGGAAAATCCCGTTCTGGAAGAACTGGAAGACTCGGTTCCCCTACTCGATGAAGTAGGCCGCCGCGAGGAAGAGCGCGACCGCCCCGCCGCCGAAGACACTCCTGTAACACCCGAGGAGAAGAAAGATCCCTTCGAAGAGATTGATTTTGGCTCTTTCTTTCAGGACTACCTCGATCCCGGCTACCGCAGCCCGGGCGAAATGGAAGATGTCGAACGTCCGTCTTTCGAAAATTTTCTTTCCAAGCCCAGCAATCTTACGGATCACCTGACGTGGCAATTGGGCGCGATCCCGGTTCGTACTCAAGTGCGAGAGGCTGCCGAACTCATCATCGGCAATCTGAACGAGGATGGATACCTGATCGCAAGCGACGACGAATTGATGGGCGTAATTGCTCCCGCTCCACCCGAGGCGGATGCGGTAGCCCAGGAGATGGTGGTGAAGGAAGCCGCGGCGCTCGGACTGGCTGCAGTCGGTAAAGAGGAAGAGGCTGATTCCCGCACGGCCGACTGGAAAGCGCAAGTTGCCGAACTCAGTGACACTTCTGCAGCTACGGCTGCCGTACCGGCGCCCGAAATCGTGGCCGAACCCGCAGCGGCACCTCAATCTAAGGTCGCTCCCGTTGAGCAAGCAGCAAAAGCGGCAACTCCGGTCAGCAGACCCACTTACAAGCCCGGCTTCGACCGAGGCGACCTCGCCGAAGCTCTCGAAGTAGTGCGTCAGATGGATCCTCCGGGCGTCGCCTGCCGCGATTTGCGCGAGTGCCTGCTCTATCAATTGCGCTACCACCAGCAGCAACTCAGCCAACTCAAGAACGGCAACGGAGAGGCCACCGCCCAGGTGATCGCCGATGCAATTGCTGTGGTGGACCAGCATCTGCGCGCGCTTCAGAACAAGCAACACAAAGAGATTGCCAAAGCCATCGGCCATCGTATCGAGGCCGTGCAACAGGCCCTGGACTACATCAGGACACTCGATCCGCGTCCCGGCCTGCGCTACAACAAAGTGCAGCCGCGCCTGATTGAACCCGACGTGGCTTTCATCAAGCATGGGGACGAATGGCTATGCCTGATGAACGATGATGATGTTCCTCAGCTTCGCCTGAATCCAGCATACAAGCGCTTGCTTACCCGCGACACCAACGACAAAGACACGCGCAACTACGTCAAGGAGCGCTACAAGAGCGCCATCCAGCTGATCAAGAACATCGAACAGCGCAAGCAGACCATCATGAAAGTCTGCTACTCCATCGTGGCCCGCCAGCAGGAATTCCTGGAAAAAGGAATTGATTGTCTAAAACCCATGATGATCAAGGAGGTGGCCGAAGAAATCGGCGTACATCCGTCCACCGTCAGCCGCGCGGTGGCCAACAAGTACGCCCACACTCCACAGGGCGTATTCGAATTGCGTTACTTCTTCAGCGAGAGCGTGCAGGGGCCGGAGGGCGGTAACACTTCGTTGCTCATCCTCAAGCGCCGTGTCAAAAAGCTCATCGAGGAGGAAGATCCCACCCGGCCGTTAACCGACGAACAGATCACCCGCATCCTTCAGTCGCAGGGTATCCAGGTCACTCGCCGAACGGTGGCGAAGTATCGTGAGGACATGCGCATCCCAAGTACTCACCAGCGCAGAGTCAAGAAGTAAGAGAGTGCAGAAGTAAGAAGTCAGAGTGCAGAAGTAAGAAGTCAGAGTGCAGAAGTAAGAAGTCAGAGTGCAGAAGTAAAACCTCGGAGGTGAGCAGACGGAATGCAGCGCTGGTGATTCTTTCAATTCTGCATTCTAACTTCTTACTTCTGACTTCCCCCAATGCAGTGCCCAATTTGTGCTAGTAAGAATCCGAGGAGGGGCGCTCATGAACGTGGAATACACCGGCAGGCAGTACGAAATCGCTCCCGACATCCGCAAAGAAGTCGAAATCGGGCTAGCGAAAATCCGCAAAATTCTGGGTGATAAGTTTGAAGCCAAGGTAATTCTGGTAGTGGAGAAGCGCCGCCACAAGGCGGAAATCACCATCAGCCCGCGCAATGGCCCCATCGTCGGGCTGGCGGAGGCTGGAGACATGAAGGCCGCCGTAAACGAAGCGCTTGAGCACCTCCAAAAGCAGGCGCTGAAATACAAGACCCGCTGGCGTACGAAGAAACGTAAGGCGCACAAAAAATGGAACGGCGAGTCATCGCAGGAAGAAGTCACCACCGCGGTGGAGGTTGCCCAGATGACCGCTGTGCCCATGGTAGTGCACAAATTTCCTGCCGTTGCGAAAACTACTGACGTTCACCTGGTGCATTCTGATGAAGCTGTTGCCAGGCATCCCATGACACTTGAGGAAGCGATCAAGGAGGCCCACTTCCGCGACCGCGACGTCTTCGTCTTCCGCGATCCGAAAGGGAGGGTGATGATCCTGCACCGCACGCGCGATGGAAAGATGGAGCTGATCGAGGCACCGTAGGGAAATCACCAATGAAGGCGCGGGCTTCTTTCCGGCTCGTGCGTTACGCGGGTCGCCAGAGCAGTTTTTCGGGGCACGCTCACGCGTGCTCCTTTTGTTCCGGTGGAGTCGCGGTGTCCTGCTCTCGCCCTCCTGACCGGGTGCTGTTCCACCTCCGGCGTGGAAAGAGTGGCACTTGGCTAAACAAGGCAGCAACTTCTTCCCATGGACGCCAGAGCAAACGTATCGGCTGCGCGGGGCATTTTTGGCCAGCTTTGTCCCAGGTGCCGCACGGGGGACATCTTTCGCTCCTCGATCTTCCGCGGTTTTCCCAAAATGCACGAGTGCTGCCCGGTCTGCGGTCTGAAGTTTGAGCGGGAAGAGGGCTATTTCCTCGGAGCCATGTATATCAGCTATGGCCTGGCGCTCATCGCCATCACCGTAGTGGCCGCCCTACTGTGGGCCTTCACCAGGTGGTCGATTGAGAAAACTGTCGTGCGCAGCGTTCTATTATTCGTGCCACTGGCTCCAACGCTTACACTCTTCTCGCGCGTACTCTGGATTTATCTCGACCGGTCAATTGATCCGGAATAATGTTTTAGTCCGCGCAGGCGCCCAACTCTCAAAGCCGAGCGATCAAACCTCAACGGATTTTGCGCTGCTGACAAAGATCTGAAGTAGGACCAACCGCCCGCGGAAGGGGAGCTCTCCTCACTTTTTCGCTTGACGCCGAGTTCGTTTTAATAAAAGCATTCAGTTTAGGATTTTCACCGCTGAGGAGAATAGTTCTATGCTCCGCCAAAGCATAATCGCGGTTTTCATGCTGCTGTTCAGTACGACTTTGTCCTGGTCCCAAACAAAACTTTCTACTCATTGGGAGGAACTGACCGCGAGCGATTTCCGCGAAGGCATTCGCCGGTCGCAAGGCACGTGTCTGCTGCCCTTTGGGATCCTTGAAAAGCATGGCCCACACCTGCCATTAGGCACTGATCTTCTGGACGTGCGTTATGCCGCACTGCATGCCGCCGACCAGGAGTACGCGGTGGTGTTTCCCGAGTACTACTTCGGGCAGATTTTCGAAGCCAAACACGAACCTGGCACCGTCGCCTACAGCACGCAGCTGCAACTCGCGCTCTTGCAGGAGACTACCGACGAGATGGCCCGCAACGGCTGCAAGAAGGTCCTTATCGTGAACGGGCACGGCGGGAACGAGCATCTTCTCCCCTTTTTCGCCCAGTCTCAGTTGGAGAAGCCGCGCGACTATGTGGTCTATGTTTTGGGGTCGGTCGAACCGCCGCCCGGCGGGCCGCCTCACAAGAGCACCGCCATAAATTGGCATGCGGGTGAATCGGAAACATCCCATATGATGATTTCCCGTCCGGATTTGGTCCACATGGATCGCGCAGCAAACGAGTCCGGCGCTGACCAGAAACGGCTAAGTCTGCCGGAGAATGTCTATACCGGAATCTGGTGGTACGCCCGGTTCCCTTATCACTATTCCGGCGAAGGTGCACTGGCAACCCATGAACTGGGCGAGTACGACATGAAGGCTTGGGTTAGCGGAATCGTGAATGCTATCCGCGCCGTCAAAGCGGACCAGAACAGTTTGAAGCTTCAGAACGAGTTCTACGAGAAGAGCAAGCATCCGCTGGATACACAGCCGTAATTGCAGATGAACCGTTAGCTCAGGCTTCACGGCTTCTTGTCTATTGCGCCGCGGCTTGTAGGCCGAGGAACTGTGGCTCACAGCTTTTCAGCAGAGTGGGGCCGCAAAAGCCGCGTTTGCGACTCCAGCATGCTGAAAACTGCTAGAGAAGAAAAAGGGGCACGTACCGCATGCCCCTTCCGTGGCCTCGTCCAAAGCTGACTTAGCGTCTTACTTCGAGTTCGTTCAATACCTGCTGCACATTCGGTATGCTGGCCGCGACCTCCTGGGCTTGCTTGCGCTGTTCCGGAGTCTTTACAGTCCCTTTCAGCGTCAGCACGCCATTCTTGGCGTCGTAGCGAATGTGCTGCTCGTCGAGTCCCTTAGAAACCAGAGCCGCCTTATAGTTCTTCTCAATCGCGGAATCCAGGTTAGACGAGATAGTCCGGGCTTCCGACTCCTGGCCTACGGGTCGAACAGCGATTTCATTGGCGACGACGCGGTTCCCAGCAGCCGCCTTTGCGACCTCGGCCGCCTGCTGCTTGGCGTTTTCCGAGTGGACCGTGCCTCCCAATGTGATCGTGTTCTTATCACGGTCTTCCTCGACGGTCACATCTTTCAAGTCCGCCTGTTCGAGCGCCTTCTTGACATTGTCTTTGTAAGACGGGTTGTTGGCACTGTTTACGTTGTCGGCATTAGTTGCGCGCTGATTCGACGAGCACGCAATACCGATCAACAGCACAGGAATGGCTGCAAACGCTAACATCTTCAGACGCATTTAGGACTTCCTCCCAAAGGTGTTGTGACTGCAAGCTCCACTTCGTCGTTGGGGTGCCGCGCTGAGCCTCATTGCGGTGCAGTCTTATCTTCTACTTTGTGGGCACCCTGGCGCGTTTTCTCGGCCGCCTTGTGAGTGGCCTTTCGTGTTCCCTTTTTCACCTTGCGCCCGGTTTTCTTGGCGGCACGCTTGGTGGAGTTCCCAGCCTCCTTGACGTCGCTCGTTGCGCCCTGGTCAGGTTGATTCGACTGGGCGAAAACATTCCCTACAAGAGCGAAGAGGAGCGCAAGAACGCACACTCCGCGCACAAAAAACCTCATGGCGACACCTCACACTGCGGTGCTACGTCCGCTCAGCAAATTAATGATCAGAACCACCACCGCAATCACCAGCAGCAGGTGGATCAGGCTTCCGGCTACGTGGAAACTGAAACCCAATAGCCACAGGATCAGCAGAATCACAAAAATCGTCCAAAGCATAGTTGGTCATCTCCAGTTTACAAACGCCCCTGCAACGTGCACAGGTGACGCTTAGTCTAGGGTTCGCACAGTTCTACTTCCATCGGGTTGTTGCTGTACTGGAGCGCGAGGTGGAAAGTCTCCGAGCCGGGCTCTACAGGCACGTAGGAAAGCAATTAAGGGTATGCCCGTAGAATGGATCGCATTTTGAAACATCTCGGGCTCAACAGAACTGGCTGACCAATGACTAATGACTGCCGACCACCGACTAACGACCCGCGCCCAACTCGTGATACAAATTTCTGTAATCTTGATCCACGTGCCGGGCACTTCTAATCTCGTCCCCGATGGCGCTGCCGGAGCGCCGTGCTGAGGGCGATCTTTATTGCACTCTCAGAGAGCCGCTGGCTGCGCGGAATCGCCGAGCGCTCCGCGATTGGTCAGCGCATGTCGGGCCGCTTCGTAGCTGGCACACAAGTGGAGGAGGTGCTCCGAGCGACAGAGGCGGTCAATCGCAGAGGCGCCAGCGTCTCCATCGACAACCTGGGCGAGAACGTGGCCAATCTCGAGGAGGCCCGCTCCAGCGCCGCCCTTTACCACCAACTCCTCGATGCCATCGCTGAACGCAAGCTGAACGCGAATATCAGCCTCAAGCTCACCCACATGGGTCTCGATGTTAACGAACATCTCGCCCGCGAACTTGTGACTGGCCTGGTGGCGAAGGCCGCGACCATGGTGCCGCGGAATTTCGTTCGCGTGGATATGGAGGGCTCTACCTACACGCAGCGCACGCTTGACTTCGTCCACGAGTTGCACCGCCTGCCCGGCAATCAGGGCTGCGTTGGCGCGGTGATCCAGGCTTATATGCGGTGGGCGGAAAGCGACGTTCAAAAGCTTCTCGCCGACGGCATCCGCATTCGCCTCTGCAAGGGCGCATACAAGGAGCCGCCGGAGATTGCGTTTCAAAAAAAGTCTGAGGTCGATGCCAATTATGTCAAGCTGATGAAGACTTTAATGAAGAGCGGCATCTATCACGGCCTGGCAACACATGATGAGAAAATTATCACGGAAGCAAAGAGCTTCGCGGCGCGTGAGGGCATTCCCCGTGAAGCATTTGAATTCCAGATGCTCTACGGTATCCGCCGGGATCTGCAGCGCAGCCTGGTGCGTGACGGCTGGCGCATGCGCGTCTACATTCCATTCGGCACGGAGTGGTATCCATATCTGATGCGTCGCCTCGCCGAGCGCCCTGCCAATGTGTTGTTCGTTGTTAGAAACCTGTTCCGTGCGTAGGATTTCTTTGCTGCAGATTCACGCAGATCAGGGCTCTCTGCGGTAAACCTCTTTAAGCACAGAGTCCACCGAGGAATCCAGCCGAGGACGCTCAAAAAGGCGCGGCAAGCCGGTCTCTAGTTCTCGAAAAGCAAGGCCGGAAGCCTCATTCAGCCCACTTTCTGCTAACATTAAAATGTGGGCAATACGGACCAAACTGAACTGAGGGAATTATTCGCTGCGCTCGTCGGTGCGGAGGTGGAGGACGAACGGATTGATCTGGTTCGCGCCGCCCTAATTATCGCTCGCACCGAGTATCCCGATCTCTATCTTGAAGCTTACGTCAATCGTGTCGACGAACTGGCCCGCCGCGTCGCCGCCCATATCAGCGATGTCGACGATATCCCTAAGACCATTGCCGCCATTAACCAGGTGCTCTTCAGCGAACTAGGTCTTCGCGGGAATCGCGAGGACTATTACGATCCACGTAATTCGTTTCTCAACGATGTTCTGGATCGCGGCGTAGGTATCCCCATCACGCTGGCATTGATCTACATGGAAGTCGCGCGCCGCATCAACCTCCAGCTAGTCGGTGTCGGCATGCCCGGACACTTTCTGCTCAAGCACTACGACATAGACGGGCGCGAAACGCTAATCGATTGCTTCAACGGCGGCGACATTCTGAACCGGCAGGACTGCCAGCGCCGGCTCGACGAAATCTACTCCGGCCAGCTGACGCTGCGGCCCGAATTTCTTTTCGCGGTGAGCCGCCGGCAAATGCTCACCCGCATGCTCAACAACTTGAAGACGATCTATCTCTCGGCGCGGAACTTCAGGAAAGCTCTGCCCATTGTGAATTTAGTGCTGGTGATTTATCCGCGCTCACCAGAAGATGTGAAGCAGCGGGCGCTGCTGCGCTACGGCCTCAACCAGCCCAAAGGCGCTATGGAAGATCTGGAGGAGTATCTGAAAATGTCGCCCGACGCCTCCGACGCTGACGAAATCCGCCAAACCGCCCTGTCCATCCGAAGGATGCTGGCGTTGATGAATTAAGCGGCCAGGATGCAGGTCACAGGTGTCAGATCGCCGGTGCCAATGGGCGGGACGCAGAATGCCTTCCGCAAATTCTTAGCTTTCCCCGCATGGTTACCTTGAGGTGGACAGGATTCCGGTCAGGTTTTTCGTTGACTCCTGAAGGTTGCGAGCTACGAGCCGCGTCTATCCTACTCTTCCGGTGGTTCGTTCTGCCCACCCTCCGGGGGCGCCAACGGCAGCCTCGATATTCCGGTTAGCAAATCGCGCTCCTGCGGCGAGAACATGCTCTTGAAGCGTTCGGACTCGAGCACCTGCTGACGCTGATCTGGTGGCATTTGGCGCAGACCACGGATGGCAGTCTGCATCATCCGGCGGCGCTCCGGCGGCAAGTCTTTGATCTGCGAATAGAGTTGACGTGCCTGTTGTTTCTGCTCGGGAGTCAGGTGCTCCCAGGTCTCCATGCGATTGAGAATGCGGTCCTGCTGCTGCGGGGGCAGGCTGCTGAAATGCTGCAGCCGCTGCCGCAACTGCTGCTGCCGCTCAGGCACAAGCCGCTTAAACTGAGGATCATTCTCGAGAGCATTGGCCTGCTGACCTGCAGGAAGATCTTTGTAGCGCCGTAGCCAGTCACCGGCATGGTGCTGCGGTTGTTTTGCTTCTCGCTGTTCTTGGTGCTGTTCCTTGCGTGGCCCTTGTTCGGTTTTCCGATTCGGAGCTTGCCGGCTTCCCTGCGCCAGGCAGGGTAGAGGTCCCGCGATCGCCACCGCCAGACCCACCATCGCCAGCGCCTCGATTAATTTCAACTTCACTGCTTACCTCTCGTCTCCCCGGGTTGGACTCTTAGTTCTCAGTTTTGAGTGAAAGCTCGCGAACTCGAAACTGAGAATTTATTGCATGTCAGCTTTTTTCGTATCAGGGTATCGCTTCAGCCTTACCGCAACCGGTCTGCAATTAAACCGGCTTTAGCCGGACGCCGAATTCTAAACAACCAACCTATTTAATTTCACGGTCACCATCACGGATTCGCGGTCACATCCTGCTGCACTTCCAAGTCGTCCAGTACATCAAAATCAGCGTACAGTTCGTGATTCTTATCGAGCGCCTGTAGATCGCCCACTGCGGTACCTGGTTCGAGCTTTTCAAGCGCCACAGGTCTCACGGGCGGAACCTTGCTGCCATTGCCGCGGAATAGGCCCACGCCCACCGCAATCATCATCGAAAGCGCCAATGCTAGAGCGGGTATGCGAATTCGGTGAAACCAACCCGCCCGCAATTGTGCGGCTTCTTCCCGCAAACGCGCCTGCAAGCGCACGTCAAAATAGGGCGAAGGTTCTGGAGCCTGCCACTCATCGAGCAGGTCCATTGTCTTCCGGATGTCCTCCAGTTTGCCCGCGCAGGCCGGGCAGGCACGGATGTGCTCCTGCGTTTCGGGCGTAACCGCGTTCAGTCCGGCGGCCAAGTCCGGCAACAGTTCGCGAATCTGGTTGCACTTCATAAGCATGACCTCTAGATAAACTCTTTCAATTGCTGGCGCAGCGTCTCGTACGCCCGGAACAGCAGCGATTTGGTAGCCGATTCACTGAGCTTCAATACATCGGCAATCTGGCGATAATCCATCTGCTGGTACTTGTGCATGATGACTGCCATCCTTTGCCGCTCCGGCAGTGCCTGCACCTTATTACGAATCGCTGCCAGCCGCTCCCGCCGTACCAGCGCTTCCTCGGCGGTCAAGGAGCCATCGGCCACATCCATGGTCATGCCGGTGTCTGTATCCGGTTCATCGAGGCTGACCATGTTCTCCGGACGCTCTTGGCGGGTATCGCGTGCGTGATTCACCGCCAGATTGGTCGCAACGCGATACAGCCAGGTGGTGAACTTGGCGCTAGCTTCATAACTCGAGCGCGAGCGGTAGACCCGCAGGAACACCTCTTGCGCAAGATCCTCAGAGACCGCCGCGTTGTGTGACATTCGGTACATGAAGTTCACCATCGCCCGGCGATACTTCTGCACCAGGTACTCGAAAGCCGACTCGTCGCCCACCTTCACCCGCAACATGACTTCGGCGTCGGTCAGCCCTTCGGCGGTTCCAGGTGGGGGGGCAGCGGTTTCTGCTTGGGCCTGGGACGCGATAGAAGTCATCGCGAGGACTCCCCTGTCCATGGCAACACTGCTCACACTGGTGTTAACCCGCGCCGGTGCAGAAAGTTGCGCTTCCGTTACGTCCGAAATGATGCCGCGATCATTTGGCGCAGAACCCGCGGCAGACGATTTATCAGGTACCCTGTCGCTCGACATCAGGTAAAAACCCGTAAGCAGCGGAACTCACAGACAGCCCGCCCGCCATCCCATTGGGTTAAGGCTATCACGTGGGCAGGCCACGGAAAACTGTTCGTTTGCTACAATATACGAACCGCAGTGGGCGCTTAACTCAGCGGTAGAGTGCCATCTTCACACGGTGGAAGTCGTAGGTTCGAATCCTACAGCGCCCACCATTCGAGTTAGGAAGTACGTGGGCTTCTTCCTCCGCAGTTTCCGAGCTTCGAGCCTCACGCTGCGTTACTTTCTCTAATGCCGCTCGCTGATTCACGGGGATCACGTCGGGGTGCTGCAATTACTCGCGGTCGTCCTTCCTTCCCTGAGGCCGAGCACCCACTCCGCGGTCACATACATGGCGAAACACTCCAGGGCGAAGGGCAGGAACCCGAGGTACCCTAGAGCTGGCATTTCGAAGATTTTCCATTTCTGAAACATGGGAAAGATGTAATGCCATTTTGCGGCTGCCCAGTAATTCCAGAATTCCCACAGCCAGCCGCATATCCAGCCGGCAATGAGCAGTGAGTAGAACCTGCTTCTCCGTCCGGCGGCGAGGTCTGCTAGGAGCGACGGCCGGTTCAGTCGGTGATTGATGGGGTCGAGCAGGAAAACAAAACCAAGCCAAACCAGCACGAAGAGGTAACGTGCGATCTGCTGCGGCAAGAGCAGCGGCACGAGCAAACAGAGTGCGCCGCTCACCATCATTGCGTACTCGACAGCCGAAGAGAATTTCAGCGGGGCTCCCGGCTTGAACCAGCCGAACGCTTCAACCAGATCGGCAGTCTCGAAAATCCCCGGCGTAATCGTGGCAAAGGACCAGCCGTAACCAAACATTGCCCACGCCCAGTTCCGAGGCAGGCCGATATAAGTCCAGTTCCCCAGGCGCAAGTTGTACGTCTCGAAAACCAGCCAGAGCGGGATCGAAAACAGCGCGATTCGAGCGAACTGACGTGGCTGATCGTGCAGGCGAGAGTGTCCTCTGATCGCAAGTACCGCCGCGTCACTCAGCAGGAGATAGGCAGTCCAAGCGATCGGTGTGAAATAGATTGTGACCGGTTGAAAACCGCGAAACACCAGCCACTCCGCAAGGCCTAGCGTTATCAACCCCAGCCATCCGTACCCCGCCAGCGGGGCGCGCCGGTGGCGCAAGAACTCCGCGAGCAGGACGAAAACTGTTCCCGATGTAATTGTGATTCCCACTCCGGTCATCGGTTCAATGGTAGCGCAGGTCGACCGGATGGTTCCCCTCCCCGATTACCGGTTTCGCTCCGAACGATGTCCACGGGCTGGATGAGATACAGAGGCTCCGACGGTGAGCTCACGCTCTTACTGATTTCGCGCCCGTTAGGGTTTTGGGCGGCGTCTTACGAAAGACATTTACTTCCTCAGCTGCTACAGCTTTTCGCCAGACTGCCGATGTGCATTCAGTGAGAGATACTACTGCTCCGCCCAAGTCGAAAGGCGTGAATGGCCGGGCAGGTCTCCGCTTCGTTGCTCGTCAACCGGTTTTCGACCGCGCGGAGAAAGTATTCGGATACGAGCTGCTCTTTCGTGACGGGATAGAAGACTACTTTAACGCTTGTGACCCAGATGCCGCCTCCCGCAGCACGCTGGACAGCTCGTTGCTGACGGGCCTGGATGTTCTGTGCGACGGGCGTCGCGCCTTTATCAATTGTAACCGCGACGTTCTGCTCAAGGAGCACGTCACTCTGTTGCCCTCGGAGCAGACCATTGTCGAAGTACTGGAATCGGTCGAAGCAGACAGACCCGTGGTCGCGGCTTGTCAGCGGCTGAAGGAGGCCGGATACTTGATCGCGCTCGATGACTTCGTGGCCAATGATCCGCGCGAGCCTTTGACCGAACTGGCCGACTTTCTCAAGGTGGACCTGAAGCGCACAACACCCGCGGAGCGCACCGCAATGGTCAAACGCTATGGCCCGTGGCGTTGCCGCATGCTGGCCGAGAAAGTCGAGACCCACGAAGAATTTGTTACCGCACGCGACCAGGGCTTTCTCTACTTTCAGGGCTATTTTTTCCGCCGACCCGAACTGATGACGGCGCGGGAGATCCCGGCAAACCGGGTCAATTACCTGCGCATGCTGCAAGCCGTGGCGCGGCCGGAATTGGACCCGCGCGAAATCGAGAAGCCTCTTAAGAGTGAGGCTTCTCTCTGCTATCGTCTGCTACGTTATATGAACTCCGCTGTATTCGGCTTCGCCGCTGAAATCCATTCCGTGCGCCATGCACTCTCGCTGATTGGGGAGCGCGAGATTCGCCGTTGGGTTCGGCTAGTGGCCACCGTCGCCGCCGGGCAGCAGAAATGCAACGAATTGGTCCTTTGTGCGCTGACCCGCGCACGCTTCTGCGAATTGCTCGGGGCCAAGGTACAACACGGCGACGCGGATTTATTTTTCCTGGGGTTGCTCTCGATTATGGATGTAATTCTCGAGGTGCCAATGTCTACCGTTCTGGAGAAAGTTTCGGTCGATCAGGAAACCAAGGCGGTGCTGCTCGGAGGCGCCAACCGCCTGCGGCCGCTCTATCAACTGATGCTGGCGCAGGAGTCCGGGGAATGGCAGCAGGCCGGCGAACTGGCCAAGCAGCTTCATCTTAGCGAAAGCGGGGTAGCTGAGTCTTACTGGCAGGCGATGCAATGGACTCGTCAGGTGAGCAGCGCAACCTGAAGAGAGGGTGCCGGAAGTCTGCATTTGCACCAAGAGAGCTCCCGTTATGTAGGCTCTCAAGTAATGTCTGCCGCACGGAATGTCTGCCGCTCTTACACTCAGCGGCATTTCTCTGCGTGCTTTGCGGTTAAGAATTTTATGGCGGAGTTCGTTGAAGCTCTACTACGGTCATTCCTGTGAAAAACTGCAGTACTTTGCACTTGCGCTCCCGGCGGGGTGCGGGTAACATCATCAATGTTCCCTGCGGCCACGCTCCCGTGCTGGCCCTCCGCGTCTCGCAGCTCCAGGCGCCAAAACGGACAAAGATCATTCACGAGAGAATTTCCAGCCGCACTGGGTTTTCCGCGCATCTGAAACAGACGGCGTCGCGGACGCCGCCCACCCAACCATCGCGGCGGAGGCATGGGCCGCGATCGCCAGACCCATGGTGGTATCTACACCGCACCCATGGATCACAACTACCGCACCGCGGGCGACAACGGGGCCAAAGGGCGCGGGCGTCCCGGCTTTGGGCCGTCATACAAGCCGAGCGAGCCCGAGCCATTGCCGGTGCGCGAAGATGCTGCCTCCCGCATCTTTGCATTCGTCGATGACCTGTTCTTTCTGGCCAAAATCCAGGAGACTGCGCGCAAGCTCAACGTGAAGGTCGAGTTCGTCAAGACTGACAAAGACTTGATGGACCGCATGAAGGAAAATGGTGAGGAAAAGCCCTCGCTGATCATCTTTGACCTGAACAACGCGAACGCCAAGCCGCTCACGCTGATCCCCAAACTGAAGAGCAAACTGAAAAAGGGAACTTCGAT
>WNFB01001264.1_pt1 | contig 21502 bp, 20 predicted proteins | sample 5400501 | NCBI WGS metagenome assembly WNFB01 (sample SAMN13153341, study PRJNA577476) | soil metagenome | isolation source: 200 cm saprolite under Douglas fir tree site 2 hole 1 | place: USA:California | collected 2015-04-18 | reverse complement strand
GATCGTGAATATGAAAAAAGCCGGTTATGTTGCATGGAGAAAACGCTGCGCTCTGACGAACCGTTGCTATCACTCTCGCGCCTGAAGCTCTCCATGGATGATGACCGCAAATTCCATCCTTCCCCGCTATTCTGCGTTCGGCTTCAAAGAATCATAAGACATGGACCACCGGCGACCAGTTGCTAGAGGCACCAAGCCGCCGAAAGCCCGCACGTCTTCGATTGGCAGAAGAGAGTTTGACGGTCTTTCCATGAGGATTTCCTGGATCGAGTTGATTAGGAAGAATCGCCTTGCGATGGTCGCAAAGCTGGTTGTACTCGTTGCGTCCCCAAAATTGCAGCTTGGCTTAACCGGAGAACGAAAGGAATTCGTTCGCTACGTATCGCACTCCGCTGTAATTGTCCCCCTCTTTCTCGACCTGAAGGGTTTACAGGACGAGCTGTTTCCGGACGAGTCTCTCGATTCTGGGCGCAGATTAGGCTTGTCAGGAGAGCCCCAAATCAGATTCTTTCAGTTTGGAAGGGCGTGATTTCACACTATTCGACTCAAGGCTCCTTTTCTGCCTAGAACCTTTCTGAACACTTTTCCGAAGAGAAGGTTCTGTTCATGGATGCCAACTCACCATTCATAAAACCTTGGGATGGCACAATAGACATGAAAGACGCAAATAACGCACAGTTGCCAAGTGGACGGCACTCGACATGGCTGCTATTTGAGCAAGCACAATGGGACATGATTTGACGAAGATGTTAACTAGCAAAACTCCAAGAGGATAGGTTCCTGGATAAGACTTCTCGTTGAGACCCGGCATGGTCAGTATGTTCGAGGACGACCCTAAGGCACGTTGTCCAGATTGCAACCAGCCACTCACATTCGTCCGGACAAAATCCCACCAAAAGAAATGGTACTGTTACGCTTGCGAGAAATACATCGACCATTTTCCGGAGACTCCTCTGCTCAAGGATACCCATTCAAGACTTGAAGCGTTAAGCGGCCTTCAGGTAGTTGACTCTCATGGGGTATTGGTGGGAAGGGTCCGAAAGGCTATCCCCAGCGATACAGGAGATATCAAGTCCTTGCTCTTGTCCGTGGATAAAGAACAGTTCAAGAGCTTACTCGACGACAGAGAGTTGGCGCGAGAGTTTGAGGTTGGCCATGATAAGATAGCTACAGTTGGAGATGTTGTAATTCTCGCCGATGTGTTCTCGCCGAGCGCCCTAGCACCTGCCAAATCGATTGACGAACCGTCGAGTGCAAAATGGTGTGGAAAATGCGGGGCTCCTCTGCTCGCTGGCGCGAAGCATTGCATAAAGTGCGGAACCCTGCTCAGCTCCACCGATTGCGGAACCTGTGGCACCGCCAATCCGATAGAGGCCAAGTTTTGCAAGAACTGCGGCAACAGAATTTCTTGACCGCACCGGTTCCAACCCCATAAGAAAACGTGCAAGCATCTGAAACCGACAGAGCCAATTGGATCGGATCGATCGTATGTTACAATCGGCAAGACAAGCCGATCACACGTGTAGAGCAAAACCTGACGCGTATTATTTGGAAAATCGGTTTTTGTGTAGGAATTGGAAAACGAGAACACTTAACAATCCGGCGACGATCAATACGCCATCGTAATTTAGGACGTATCCGCCGAGAGCGAAGTTGGCGTGGACCCAGTGCTGCATGCTCGCATTTGCCACGTATTCCTCAACGAGACCAGCATAGAGGGCGACAAGCACGAGACTTTGGACAAGGGCTGCAAAGACAGGCTTCGATCCTCGACGGGTCGAATTTGAATTCTCAATCGATTCTAACAATTCCCCAGTGGAAGAGCTTACACTTCTCGATCGGAGTGATGCTTCATTTGAGTAGGCTGAGGATCCTATTCCGTGGCCTCTCAGACTTCTCCTTCGAACCGCAACCGAGTATATGCATAATCCAATTCCACTCAATGCAATCAGCATCCCTAGAGAGACAAGCGTTAAGGTTGAGGAAACCACCTCTGGAGAAATAGCAACTCCTCCTGAAGCCCTCAAGTTCTGAAATGCCCGTATCCAAATCGCAGCTCCCCCTGCTAGTGCAAGCAGGCCAACCATCGGCAGTGCCTTTCCTCGTCGGTCGCTATCTGAAGTGAAAATCGACTGCACGCCGCCTTGTGTTTGCCTTTTTCTTCGTTGATCGTAGTCCGTCAAAAGCTACGTCAATTCTCTGTCAAGATCTTATTGTTCGATTCTATTTTAGCGGCTCTAGATTTCTCGAGCAGGTCAATTCCTAGGCGCTTGTATTCTTCAGACGCCCTGTTCTTTGGATTCCAAAGTATTCCTGGAGTGCCTTTGCTGGGTGCTTCTGCCATGCGGATGGATCTAGGAATCACGTTTTTGAGTACGTGTTCACCAAATCTCTCCCTGAGTTGTTCGAGAACCCTCTTGGAAAGTCCCGTCCTACTGTTGTACATGGTTAGCAGAATCCGATAGTCGAAGTCGACCTTGGTCCGTGCCTTTACAATTCTAACGAATTTCAGAAGCGTGGGTAACCCCTCCATCGAATAGTATTCGCACTGCACCGGCACCATTAGAAGTTCGCAGGCGACAATGGCGTTAACTGTGAGTATACCTATGTTTGGAGGACAATCTATCAAAATAGCATCATACTTGTGCCTTGCAACAGCCAGAGCTTCCCTCAGCACGAATTCCCGGCCTGCCATAGAAGAGAGTTCTATCTCTGCTCCAGCCAAGTCCAAGTTACTCGGTACCAATGTGAGTTTATCCACTTTTGTCTCCAGCATCACTTCCTCAATCTTTCTAGACTGAGCCAGCACGTCGTAGATTGTGTAGAGTAACTTCGCCTTTTCAAACCCGAAACTGACGGTAGCACTTCCTTGCGGGTCAAGGTCAACCAGCAAGATTCGCCGTCCCGAGAGCGCAAGAACGGCTGCGAGATTGACCGCAGAGGTAGTCTTTCCGGTTCCGCCTTTGTTGTTTGCAAAGCTGATGATCATGGCTAGAGCTCGTGGTCTTGCCCAATGTTCACTAAGAAGTTCATTCGCAAGCCGGTCTACAATCGCAGCTTCAGGTCGCGATGATTTGTCATGAAAGTGATAAGTCTGTCTCCGTTTACCACGAAGCTACTCATACGCTTATGTTAGAAATAGAACCGGTAAAGCTTTGCGTCTTATTAGTAAGAGAAGTTTCGATCCTTCAAGCGCACATGGCGCGGCCTTATCGAGCAACCGGTGAGAGCTGAGAACGTGGTATTCACGCTTTCATGTTTTGCGAAAACCGGTCGAGGACCGGACTGGATACGACTTGCCGGTTACCGGCCCAGAGATATGAGACACCCCGATTTTCAATTGTAAAGACTATAAGCCTACTCTCAAGCGCGAGATAACGATAGCATAGCTGACAAAGCCCGATGAAGGGGATGATTCTCGCTGGGGGATATGCGACCCGCCTAAGGCCCCTCAGCTGCTCAAAACCAAAATTGCTCTTTCCTCTGGTCGGCGTTCCGCTCATAGACCACATGGTATCTTGGCTCAAGAAGGGAGGAGTCAGACAAGTCATACTTGCGGTTAATCATTTGTCCGAAACGTTGAAGATAGAAGTAGGGAACCGAAGACTTGGATCCGAAATAATATTCTCGACTGAGGAAATCCCTCTCGGGACGGGAGGACCCATCAGACTCGCTAAGACCACTCTAGACAACCATCCATTCATTGTTGTGAACGGCGACATAGTTAGCAATATCGACCTCACAAGCGTCGTAAAGGATCATCTGAACACAGGAGCAGAAGCTACAGTCGTCCTAGTGTCCGTCCGGGACCCTCGAGCTTATGGCTCAGCGTCTCTTGACTCTCAAGGTCGAATTACAAAATTCGAGGAAAAGTCAGAGACCAGGAAGGGACCTTGCTGGATTAATGCCGGCGTTTATGTCTTGAACCCCAGCGTGATCGCCATGATACCCGGGAAAGGAAGAGTCAGCCTCGAACGCGAAGTATTCCCAAACCTCGCACGCAGCTTGAAAATGAGTGGATGGAAGCACAGAGGATTCTGGCACGATACTGGCAAGATCTCTGATTACATCCGTGCCAATCGAGAGCTCCTAACAAATCCTGAATTCATGACACCCGCAAAACGGGTGAAAAACTTCTCCAGGACCAATGTCAAGAAACCCTCTCACCTAGGTAAGCACTCCTTAGTGGACAAAGGCGCGAAGCTTGGACCATACGCAATACTCTCCGAGAGAGTTAGAGTAGACCGAGGGGCAATGGTCCGAGACTCGATCATTTTTGAAGAAACGTACATTGGAGAAGATTGTGTAATAGATGGATCAGTTATCGGAGAAAGAGTGAATATTGGGCGAGGGACGAGGATCGGAAAGGGGTCGATAGTTGCTGGTCAGATAGACCTTCCTGAAGGGACGGTAATAAGATCCGGGTCGACTGTTCTGAACTAGTCCCTGTAGTAGGTCGCGTCGAAACCTTGAACACCCCACAGCTCTTCGGGACGAACGGAATAAGAGGTGTAGTTGGCAAAACCGTCAACGTTAGCCTCGCCTACAAAGTAGGTTCTAGTGTAGGATCGCTCTATCCCAGACGAGGAGTCCTGGTCGGAAGAGACGGACGGACCTCTAGTCTTATGCTGTCAGAGGCGGTGATTGCGGGTCTGCTGGCTCAGGGAAACCGTGTTGATGATTGCGGGATGATAACCACTCCCGGTCTCCAGTTTCTCGTCAAGGAAACTCAGGCTGCTGGCGCGATAATGGTCACCGCAAGTCACAATCCTCCCGATTACAACGGATTCAAAGTTGTAGATTCGGACGGAATAGAGATTCCTCGCAAGAGAGAGGAGAGAATCGAAGAGCTAGTTCAACGGAACTCGTGGAGAATTAGCCCGCGACCCGGAGATAGAAGTCAGCGAGGCGAACCCTTGGAACCCTACTTTTCAAAAATCATGCTCCATTTGAAACAATCACAGGCTTTAGGAAAACTCAGGATTGTAGCGGACACTGGTAATGGTGTCGCGTCTCTAACGACACCGGTATTGTTGCGCCGGCTAGGCTGCCACGTCGTTACCCTAAATGATAATATCGATGGAGCTTTTCCGGGACGTGAGTCTGAGCCGAGACCAGAGAACCTAGGCGCCCTTGCGGCACTGGTCAAGTCGGAGAAGGCTGACTTTGGCGTCGCCCACGACGGGGATGGCGATCGTGCCATGTTCGTAGACGAAACTGGGGTGATTCACTTGGGAGACCGTAGCTTGGCCTTGATCGAGGACGAGGTTCTCAAGAAGATTCATGGGGCTAAGGTTGTGACGCCGGTAAATTCCTCAATGGCTGTCTCCGAAATCGCTCGGAGAAGGGGGGGAAAGCTGATTCTGACAAAGGTTGGGAGCATTCACGTTGCGAGGACTATGATTGCGGAAAAGGCGATCTTGGGCGGAGAAGAGAATGGGGGAATCTTCTATGCTCCCCACCATCCCGTAAGGGATGGGACTATGGCGACGATTCTGATCTTGAACGCAATTCTAGAGAACCGGATGCCGTTGTCGAAGCTGATGGCTCGACTGCCCAAGTTCTACATGGCCAAGGAAAAGATAGCTTGCAAGGATAACGCAAAGAATGGAGCGATCGCGAAGTTGAAGAAGATGCTCGGCACAAAGGTATCCAGCACGCTCGATGGTGTCAGGGTTGACCTTAACGGTAGAGGCTGGTTCCTAGTCAGAGCCAGCGGCACGGAACCGTTGATCAGAATGTACGCAGAGGGTAAGACGGAATCGGACCTACGAAGCATCCTAGATGAGTTCAAGCCTGTTATTGCCCAATCGATGAAGTAATGGACTCTAGCGCTTAGTAGAGTTGTACAACGCACGAGACCTTGTACTGGCTTAAGGCCGCCCAGTAGCCAAATATGTGAAGCCGGCCCGCTCACACTCTTCTCGTGTTCGCAAGTCTCTCGTGTCGAAGAGAACGGGGTCCGAATTCATCAGACTCTTGACCTCCAAAAGATCAGCTTGACGAAAGGCTTTGTGATTCGTTGCAATAACTAAAGCATCAGCACCTTTGACCGAATCCAGCAGAGAATTCGACGACTGGTAACTGATCCCTCCAACCAAGACTGTTGGAACGTGGGGATCGTAGACCTGAACCTTGAATCGAGACTTGCGAAACAGTTTCAACAAGTCTAGACTCGGACTCCTGCGTGTATCTCTCACCTCGCCCTTGTAGGCGAGACCCCACAACACGACCTTGGCTGTTCTTGGATTCTTCTTCGCTCTTCGCAGGGTCCTGGACAGTCTCTCAACAACATGTTGCGGCATTTGATTGTTAACCGCCTTCGCGGCTGAAACCAGTCGTAGGGAAAAACCAGCCTTCTTCGCCTTGTAGACGAGATAGAAGGGGTCCTTGGGGATACAGTGGCCCCCCACCCCGGGCCCGGGGTAGTGGGCCATAAAACCAAAAGGCTTCGTCGCCGCGGCATCAATGGCCTCTATGAAGTCCACACCCAGTTTCTCGTGAAGGACAGCCAGCTCATTGACTAGGGCTATGTTGACGTAGCGAAACACGTTCTCCAGCATCTTCGTAGCTTCAGCAACAGAGGGGCCGCTAACGCTGACGATTTGAGCTTGTAGGATAGCATGATAGAACGCCGCGCCCAATCGAGTTGACTCCGCATCAAGGCCCCCGACCACCTTCGGAATGTTTCTCACACCGAATTGAGGATTTCCGTAATCAATCCTTTCAGGTGAGTAGACCAGCGCGAAATCCTGTTTCGCTTTCTTCCCCCCGCGTTCTAGTAGTGGTCGAAAGACTTCCTCGGTCGTCCCAGGATAACTGGTACTCTCGACGATGATGAGTTTGTAGTCCGATATTGACTTAGAAAGGCCATTACCAACCGACCGCAGAAATGAGAGATCTGGGGCTCCTCTTCTATCGAGAGGAGTGGGGACGCAAACGATGACAATGTCAGAATTTGGGACTGTCTCGGAGAGTTTCGTTGTCGCCCTGATCTTTCCAGCGCTCACCAAGGACGGAAGAAGACTCTCGCTGTACGCATCTTCAACATAGCAGATACCACGATTGATTTGGTCTACTCTGCTCTTGTCCACCTCAACTCCAATGACGTTGAATCCTGCTTGGGCGGACGCGACAGAGAGAGGAATTCCGACATATCCCAATCCTACAACGCAAACTCTTGCTGATTTGGACTCTATCTTCTCGGACAGTGTACTTGCGTTATCGGCCATTCGCTATCACTGCCCCCATGTCATCTTGACCACTCTTGATATCTTTGCAATGGGATCTTCCATCTTTGACAGAAGAGCTCGCCCTCGAGCCTTTTGCGCTTCTAATTCATTGTTCGAGGTCAACACTCTGCTTACTTCGCGTGCTACGTTTCGAGGGGAACGGATGGACTTTACCAGTCCTTCACGTTCCAAGTACTTGATGTAGAGAGGTTTCTCGCCGGGAAAGCAGGATATGGCTGGTTTGCCGATCAGAGCGGCTTCAACGGTCATCGTGCCGCCGGATCCGATGAAGCCAGCGGAATAGTCGAGAAGACTGGTAGAGTCAATAATTCGGTCAATGACATGGATTCGTCTTCCAAAGCGCTTTCTCAAGACAGGAGCCTGCTCTCCATACCTCGTTGAAACAACGATCTGAGCGTCGAGCTTGGAATCCAAAATTTCCTGTATGATTGGGCCAATGACCGGTTCCTTATCACTGGCTCTCCCAACTAGATACGAGGCGAATGCTTCCTCAGTTCTAAGAACAATTATGGGCTTGTCTTTCTTGAGAGATAGCTGAGTCAATATCCGCGGATTGGGCTTGTGTCGCTTGAGCCATGCAGCTGCATCCAAGGCCCTGTAAGTGAATATTCCGTCCCTCTTTGCGCCGAAAGATTCCCATACTCGCCTCCCAATTATCCAGGGAGAGCACACATATCGAGAGAGTGGAATAGTCAATCGAGCTACCATCCACGAGTGCGGAGAATCGTTTACAGCGACATGAAGGATTCCCAGACCAAAAGCGACCCTTGAGGCTTCTACTGAAGAGAAGGAAACGGCAGTATCTGGACCCCAGTCGCGGATTACCTTCGCCAATTCCACGATTCTAAGCCCGCTGGCAACCAGCTTCCCGTAGGGGCTTCCCCCCCCATGCTCGCCAACAGTCTTGAATCGTACCTTTTTGAGCTGCAGGGTCTGCTGTGCCTCTCGGTACACCCTAGTTGTAATGAGAACTTCGTGTTTCTCACGTGCCAGAACATCGCGCAGCGGGGTAAAGAATAGAGCCTGTTTCGGAGTCAGGACGTCGATCCAAATCTTCACCTTAGGATTCCATCTACTGGCTACGCTTCAGAAAACGGGAGTAGATAAGAGATAGAAGATCTTCTCTCCTTAACCCGAGACCACAAGATGTTTGGCTGACATTCATGTTCAAGGGTGATTGTCGCCGCCCAACAACTCAAGCAACTTTGCGAGCAATACGCAAGCGATCTTGCACCGGAATAGATACAATTGGTTAAGGACGATCGGCAGAAGCTGTGTGATTCCCCCGAAATCATTGATTGGTCCTAAGATTGACGGAACAACTCTCACTCTCACGCAATATTGCAGTAATCGGATGGGAGCCCGAAGCACTCATAGTATCAGTCCTCCTCGCAGAGGCCAAGATCCCAAACTATCTAGTGGGCCCCTTCGAGCAATCCTCGGGGGCACATAGCAGCAGACACGGAATCGAAGAAGCTCTCTGGCTGCTTGCCGTACATCAAAAGTCCGGAAGAATCAAACTACTGCCGGACTCCCAACAAGTACCATTCGGCGAAATCACAAATGCAATAATAGCATCCCACGCGACTAACCCGAGCGATTCAAACCGTCTAGAAATGATGATCCGAAACCTGGCCCCAAGTTTGCTGGCCGGAAGCAACCTCACCTTCACTGGGCTCTGCAGACCCAACTATACATCAACAATTCTCAGGGAGACTGTCGAAAAACACAGTGGAATGAGAGTAGGCACCGATCTCGGATTATTCTACTTACCGCTCTTCTGGGCAGGTGAACCGATTCAAGCATTTAGAGAAAAGCCCAAGATCTTCGCTGCGATTGACGATGTTGCATCGGCCCAAGTACAGGAAACCCTTCTTCAAATATTTCCCTCAATGAGCTGGACTTCAAAGATCGCGACCGCCGAGGCCGCCGGACTCTTCACAAGTGTGTACCGCGAAGTGGTCGGGGCCCTCGAACTCGAATTGGCAAAGATATCTGAAAATCAAGGAGTAGACTATGGTGAGGTGTTAGGATTGTGCAAAGGTTCCGGAATGAATCTCTCTGGACTCTCGGAGCGCGTCTTTAGCAGGGATTCGATCGGGAGCGCCATTGCACTAGGCGCATCAAGCGGGAAAAGTACGGCTCCGCTCATACGAGCCGCGAAACGCATCAACGAAAACTACCAATCTCAAGTACTCCAAATGATAAAAGATGCATTGGGGCACTGCGGCCAACGACTTCGAAGATCAAAGGTTGCAATTCTGGGACTCGATGGCCTCGTAAGAAATGTTTGGTCCAAGCCCGAGCCACCGCAGATTCTCCATGCCCTGAGGAAAAGGGGCGCTTACCTCTCACTCTACCCTGGTCAAGCAGAATCATCGATGATAACTCGAATGGTTGGAAACGGCGTCCGCGTTGAGAGCAATCTTCTCAAAGCAGTAGCAAACGCGAACTGCGCAGTCGTCGCTCTTCATGCCCCTCTTACCGGAGAACTCGATCCCAAAAAGTTGGCAATGGAAATGCGCAGCCCTGCAGCAGTCTGCGATCTTACCCAAGTTCTGGAAGCTTCAAATGTAGAAAGGGCCGGCCTCTTCTATACTTCGATTGGAAGAGGCACCGTGGATACATGAAGCCTGTTGGCATTGGCGTCATCGGCACAGGATTCTGGGGAGAAAACCAGGTTCGAGTCCTTCGCCAGAGCCCCTCTTGCAATCTCCAGGCAATATGCGATAACAATGAACCTCGAGCGAAAGAGATTGGCTCGAAGTATGGAGTGCCATGGTACACTGACCTAGGAAAATTTCTGCGTCTCCCCGCGCTCGAAGCGGTGACAATCTGCACCCCTACACAGACGCACCTTCGCGTTGGCATGAGGGCCCTAGAAACAGGGAAAAACATTCTCGTTGAGAAACCAATGACCGGAGAGGAAGAGTCAGCCGCAAAACTTGTCAGAACAGCTCGGAAGGCTGGGCTGAAATTATTGGTCGGTTTCATCGAACGATTCAATCCCGGGGTGAAAGTTGTGAAGGAAATGTTGAAGCAGAAAGTTGTCGGAGATGTGATCATAGCCACAGGACGACGGGTGACGCGATGGCCGGTTAGGATCGGGGATGTTGGAGTGGTCAAAGATACCGCGATACACGATATTGACGCGATGCGGTATCTTCTGCAGGAAGAGGTATCCGCGGTCTACGCTCAAACAGGATCTCTGAGACATTCCTTCGAAGATTACGCTGAAATGATGCTGCTATTCAAGGGTGGGACAACGGGATTTATTGATGCCAACTGGCTGACCCCCCGGAAGGTTCGTACGTTGATAATTACGGGAAGCGAAGCCACGATCAACTTGGATTACATAACTCAGGAGATCACTCTCGAGGACTCGAAAGAACTGGTCAAACCGTTCACCCCCTGGGAAGAACCTCTTAGGCTTGAACTGGAGAATTTTGTGAAAACGGTGAGCAGAGATGGCGAAGCCTCTCCCTCAGGAGAAGACGCCCTTAAAGCCATACGCATTTGCGATGCAGCCCTGAGGTCCGGCAAGACAAGGCGACTTGTCGCACTGAATAACTGATTTCGCCTCTATGGCCACTCTTGGCTCGATCGGATTACGACGCATAATCACAGATCAACAGTAGGCTTATTTCCTATTCTCAACAAGCCTCTCGTTCAAGTGACGTTTTTGAAGCGACGTTTAATGGAAATCCTTGCATGCCCAATCGACAAGCATTATCCGCTCGAACTCCACGTTTTCGAGGAGAAGGAAGAGATTGCTGAGGGTCTGTTAGTCTGCCCTGAATGCGATCGCTGGTATCCCATCGTCGATGAAATACCCCAAATGCTACCAGACGACCTCAGAGAGATCAAGGAGGATCTTCCGTGGCTAGAGAAATGGAAGAGTCTTGTACCCGAAAAAGTGTTGACACAAGGAAAGCCCTTCCGGTTATCTTAATCCCCTCATAGGCTGCCGAGCTTCTCATAGGTGCTTCGGGCAAGTCGTACCACTGCACTCTCTCACCCACCAAAGCCCTCATTTTCCATTTCAAACTCTTTGGAGTGCCGTCAACGAATTCAGACAGCTGAGCAATTCTGGCTCCGATCGTAATCTTCTCTTGCTGAAGTAGGTCATATAGAGGAAGGAATCCCACAACTTTTTCCAAAGCGATCGTTACGGTGTGGCACAATCCCCAGTCGTTTGAACAGAGCTCTCCGATGTACTTGCCATCAATCTTCTCCTTGTCCCCTTGATGAGGGAAGGAGACAATCTCATGATCATGCAGAATCGCTATAATGTCTCGAATGTCCTTCTCGTTGATTTCAACGATCTGAAGCTTTGTCAGGAGCAAATCGGTTATTGGAATGGTGTAGTCATCCAAGATCAACCTCGGTCCGATGTGTAGGATGTGACACATCTGGAAAGTATCGAGAAAGATATCGACTCTCCTCCCCTGACCAGCCTCTTCGAAGATCAGACGGGTCTTTCCTTGAAGCGCGTTAAACCTCTGATTGGGTGCGTAGCCTAAGTCTTCGAAGAGCCTTTTCAACATCGCTGCCTGCTTCCCAATGCCAAACAAATCTAGGTCCGGATAGTCACGGAGAAGAGCGAGATGAGAAGCCGAAGGGCAATGGTACTTGATTGCAACGCCGCCTAGTAGCCGCAGAATTAATGCTCTTGACCTCGCCTCATCAAGAATTCGAACTGCTTCTCTAGGAATCGCGGATTGCAATCTGGATTCCTGGATGTTCAAGGAAGACTAGATAAAGCGGCGAGAACTTGTTGTGGTCTGAGTTGGCCGCAAGACACTCCCAGAGCCCTGCTTCCTCAGCCAGGAGCTAGGAAACGTTGAGACCCAAGTAGAGTCTTCCAAGCTCCCTGTGCTCCAACAACTCTTTCGTTGTGCCTTGAAAGATCACTTGGCCGCTGGCCAGCAGGTATGCGCGCTCCCCTATCTGCAGCGCTCGCGAAGCGTTTTGCTCTACCAGCAAGATCGTTATTTCAGAGCTTGTGGAAAGATAAGATATCGTATTGAGTACTTGCGTTGCTATTATCGGGGCTAGATTCGCCGTGGGCTCGTCGAACATGATTACGCTGGGCTTTCGAAGGAGCGCCATACTCATGGCAACCATCTGCCTCTCTCCCCCGCTCAAATGTGAAACTCTAGTATTCAAGTATTGTAAGAGCTTGGGAAAAATTTCAAGCGCTTTTTTCAACCTCTCTTCAAAGTCTTGACGTCCCACTGTGTAGCCCGCCATTTTGAAATTCTCTCTAACGGTAAGCTGGGTGAATGTGCTTTCAGTCTGCGGGAGATACGCAATTCCGATTCGAGCGATTTCATGTGGCGGAAGGCCTGATATTGTCTTGCCGTCGAGTGTGACTTGACCTCGATAGATGCTGGTGAGTCCGGCGATTGTTTTGAGAAGAGTGCTTTTGCCGGAACCATTAGGACCGACTATGACAGTTATCCCGCGGGGTTTCGCTTCGATCGAAACATTCTCAAGTATCTGTAGTTTTCCGTAGCCAGCGGAAACTTCGTTCACACTGAGCAAGTCATCAGCCCAGATAGCCCGCGCCCAGATAGGCCTCGATCACGTTCTTGTTTTTTATTACCTCCCCGGGCACACCAGAGGCAATTAGCCTTCCGAGAGCCATGACGAAAATCTCATCAACATATTTTAGTGCGATATCGAGTCTGTGTTCGACTATGAAGAAAGATAGGCCAAGCTGGTCTCGCAACTTCAATATCCTCGAAAAAATCTCATGGGCGAGCGTTGGGTTGACCCCTGAAACAGGCTCGTCGAGAAGAAGAAGCTTTGCGTCGGACATCAGTGCTCGACCGATTTCGACCAGTTTCATCTGTCCTCCGCTCAGATTGTATGCAGGCTGACTCCACAACCGCGACATTCCAAGCAAGTCAAGTATTCTTGACGCCTTTTCTGTCGCTTCTGTCTCGTTATCCTTCCACAATCTCTTGAAGAGGGACTTTCGAAAACTTTCTCCGGGATTGTTTTTCTCGGCGACCAGAAGATTCTCAAGTACAGTTAGCCTCCAGAATAGAGCAGGAATTTGGAATGTCCTTGCTATTCCGATCCTGTAAAGCTTGTGTGGTGTAACGCCGGTAACGTTTTTCCCTTCGAAAAGAACTTTACCTGATTCAGGCTTGTAGAGCCCACTAACAACATTAATGAGAGTCGTTTTGCCCGAGCCATTCGGGCCGATGAGAACGCTAACTCTACGCCTAGCTGCGTCTAGCGAGATCCCGTCCAAGGCATGAAGGTTGCCGAAGGATTTTCTGAGGTTCTGGACGGACAGAATGTTTGCTATCATGCGACCGCTAGAAGAAGAATTGCAGGTAATTTATTCAGTCTACGGCGGGCTGGTCCACGTTAGGGTGTCGCTGGCAGCATCCCAGGCACCAGAAAAGACCCAAGTGGGCTTCCCCCCAGTCGGGGTGACCACTTTCCAGATCTGGTAGGTTGTAGCTATTCGGTCTCCGCTTGCCTCAAGCGTCGTCGGGCCTGTCACCCCAAAGTAATTGTTGGCCACAGTCGACATGATTGCTTGTATGGCAGTTCCACTGTAGGCTCCCGCCTGAAGAGTCCCAAGTGCAGCAAGCCATACGTCATCGTAAGCGCCGAGACAATAGGCATCGCAGATATTGCCCGGGTTAGCGGCGGCAAACGTATTGTAGAGATTGAAGGTCTTAGTGTTGTTTAGGTATCCATACAATGTAGAGGGCATTCGCACCTGCGAGAGGTATGGCCCACTCGTGGTCGCGTTGACTACCACAGAATCTTGCGCCTCCCCATCAGTGCCGAACCACGGGAGGGTCGACCAAGGATAACTTGGGTAAGCGCTGTGCGCCTTGAGAATCAACGTTCCAAATTCCTCGAATGATATGAAATCAAGTGCGATATGACCTGCCCCGTATGTTGCCACATTACTGTTGAAGTCAGTCTGCAACTTGCCGAGAACAGTAGTGAAGTCAGTCGTGCTAGTGTCGTATCCAATCGTGTCAATAACAACCCCTTTGCTACCTGTGTAGGTAGTATCTGCCTTGAAGTAGGCGGCGGTCGCGTTTGCGAGCGCGGTTCCATACGGATCCAATCTCTGAACGATGATGAGTGCTGTTGCATTCCTACTAACGAACATTCTCGCATCTGCTTGGCCTTGCCATCTGTCATTCGGTGCGGTTCGGAACAGATAGTCGTTCGGTAAGGCCAGCGCGACCGACGTTGAAGAGGGACTGATCAGTACGATGTGGTTATTGTTAGCATAAGTCAAGATGAATTGGGCCGCACCGCTGTTCAATGGACCAACGACAACCTGCACACCCGAAGCGGCGAAAGATTGCAAGTCTGTCAGCGCGTTTTGGTTATTCAGTGCGTAATCATCTATGGTCACGGCGAATTTCAGATTGCATCCGCTGGCGGACAAGAATGAATTGATATCGCTTATCGCCAAGTTCGACGACCCTTTTGCGCGCACACCCTGACTCGCAAGGTCGCTTGAGAGATCAAGAAGTTCACCAATTGTGATAGTTCTACCTGAGGCACAAAGACCTGTAGAGACTAGCCCACCGTAACGGGCACCGACGTACGTCGCTGCCACCCCTGCAGCAGCACCTGCAATGAGCATGATAATGGCGATGGCGAGGGATACGGTTCTCTTTCCGGGTTGACCTGAGGGTTGAGTTTGTGGTTGCAATTTCAGCGTGAGGAATATTCTTCGCGGATATAAGCTATATTAGACTTTGAGACTGGTGCGGACGGGAGCTTCAAGCCCGTGGTAGAGCCCTACGTAACAAGTTCGATTGTTTATGCCTCTCTATTCGGTTTAATGGCAATCGGTCTCACCCTGACATATCTCACTACGAAGGTTCCAAACTTTGCATACGGCTCGTTCGTCACGATAGGCATCTACACCTCCTTTGCGCTCTATCGCTTGCAAGGTGTCAGCCCTTATTTCTCATCCCCAGTCGCGTTTGCGCTTGGTGGTTTGAGTTCAGTCATTATGTATCTGGCCATTCTCCGAGTGTTAACCAGAAGAGGCTCACCTTTGGTTGCCCTGATGATTTCTACCTTGGCAATTGATATCGCGTTCATCGGAATATTCGGCATTTATTCCGATTACCTGACGTCCCGGTATGGCATTATTGACAGTAAGAACTTCTACCCCCTTACGAGCGACTTCGCTCTATTTGGACTGCCGGGTCTACTTTACGTAGCTCCGATTTCGATTGCGCTAATTACGGCGTTTCTGTTCTTGCTTCTTACGAAGACCAAGTTCGGAGTCGCAATGCGCGCATCTGTCGAGAATCCAAGCCTCGCTCGGGTATTGGGCATAAACGTTGAGAAAGTGTATGTATTTGCATGGTTCCTAGCCGGTGGCTTCGCCGCAATGTCCGGGTCATACTACGATCTTTGGCTGTCCGGTGGAACTACCGCAGGATCTAATTTGATAGTCGAGATCTTTGCTTCAAGCGTCTTGGGAGGTTTAGCCAGCATATATGGTGCAGTGCTTGGAGGGCTCATCATAGGCGCTAGCGAGATTCTACTGACGACGGGAGGAATAGACCTCTTTGGATCTGGCGTTTCGATCTATCAGAAGGGAATCCCCTTAGTAATCATGGTTGTAACGTTGTTGGTACTGCCTCAAGGTCTTGTCTCGCTTGCTTGGCGCCAATACTTTCGTTTGGGTTCGAAGAGCTTCATGAAAATCATAAGAAAGCTTCAAGATTTGACTAGAGAGAGTCTGAAACGTTTAGGGATCGATTGGCGGAGAGTCTTTCGCTTTAGGATGGGACAGTAATTGGGCACTCCCTTACTTCTTGGTCCTAAGGACCCTTTCAATGAGATCATTCTCGGAGTCCTAGCGTTATTCTTTCTCGGAGCGTTTCTTCTCCTCATAGTAATTGGAGTGAACATCTTCAGGTTTGCGATCGATCTAGGAATAATATTCACGCTTTATCTGGTCGTAAGCCTGACACTGAATCTTGAAGCGGGGTATACCGGGGTTCCAAACTTTGGAAAGGTAATGTTCGTTGCTGGAGGCGCTGCCGTTGCAGGTTCTGTTTCAGGGCGTTTGGCAGCCCTGATACTTGCGATAAACACCCAAGGCAACTACAATGGGAATATCGCCAACATAATCACACAAGTCAATCCTCCCCTATCGAATAATCCACTTCTGTCCGTTGAACTTCTACTGTTGGGAGTCACTCTCGCAGCCGGTGTGGGCGCAGGTCTGGGCTTCCTTGCTTCTTACCCTGCGATAAGGCTGAGAGAGGATTATCTGGGAATGTTACTGTTAGCGTCGGCCCAATTCTTTCAGATTTTCCTCAGAGGCTATGAACCGTTGATAGGGGGTACACAGGGCATCGAAGTCCCCGATCTATTTGCATGGCCCGTGAAAATCATTACGCAGGGCATCGCAGTTCCCGATCTATTCGCATGGCCCGTGAAAATCATTGTGATTAAGGTAAACGTGATTGGGGTCAGGGACATGGTAGTTCTCGGGGTCTTGGCGATATTCGCCTTCCTGGTATATTTCTACTCCGAAAGGCTGGCTAGATCTCCGCTAGGAAGAACGCTCAGAGCGGTCAGAGATAACGAGGTGGCATCAAGGGCTTTGGGAAAGGACGATGTTGCGATCAGGAGGAGAGTGATTGTAATAGCATCCGCGATTAGCGGAATAACGGGTGCTCTTCTAACATTCTACATAGGTTCAGTGGGACCCGAGACTTGGACAAGGATAACATGGACATTCTGGCCCTGGGTGATAGTTATCATCGGTGGGGCCGCAAACAATCTGGGCGTCGCGGTGGGCGCACTTTCTTTTACTTTCCTCATGAGAGTTATTGACCAAGTGAAGTTCCAGTTCCAGCCATATCTACCGATCGACGTTAACTGGCTTCAGTATCTGACATTCGCAACCTTGTTGATTTTGATCCTAATGTTCAGGCCTCAAGGCATTCTGCCCGAGAGATCGTCGACAACTCTCCCGCCACCGACCGTAACCATGATCATGGAACAGAAAGTCCACCTAAGCGAGATCACCAGCGAGAAATCACAAAACGATTCAACTTCCCAAGAAGGGATTGACTAGTCAGTCGGATCGCATCTTGTCAAGTCCAGCTACAACGAATACGAGGATTCATCGTTGAGAATACGATCCTACTCCGTTGCCCTCTAACGTTCCAAACATGATGGTTTCTAACTTGACAATTGCACCGATCAAACTGACCACTTATCAAAGCAAGTACTAAGCTACCTCGTGTGAAAGTCGTGTCCGACAAGGTAGACGAGAAACTCAGGAAGCGAGAAGAAAGATACGATCGAGAGCGAAGGGTCCGGATAAAATCGAGTGAAGACACTGAAACCCTCGAGGAGGTTTTCGACCGCAGAACGATAATGACTATTGTTAGAATGCGTAATAGTGGCAAGCTCAAAGAGATTACGGGCGTCATCAAAGCTGGAAAGGAAAGCCGTGTTTATCATGGACTCGATTCAGACGGGAAAGAGGTCGCGGTCAAGATCTTCCTGACAAGTTCAGGAATCTTCAGACAGGGCCGGCTGAAGTACATTGTGGGAGATCCAAGATTCAAGAACATTCCCCACGACACAAGATCTCTCGTAGACCAGTGGGCTTCGAAGGAATTCAAGAACCTAGAGCTGGCTACTAAAGCGGAACTAGCGGTGCCCACCCCACTCTTCGTCGAGAAGAATGTACTCATGCTCCGATTCATAGGCGGAAACGGGATTCCAGCGCCTCATCTTCGAGAGGTCGAACTTCAAGCACCAGCTGGATGGTACAAGAAAATCGTCGAAATGCTGAAGACCCTCTACAACAGGGCGAAACTGGTCCATGGCGATCTTAGCGAGTACAACATACTCGTTCCGGATGGCTATCCAGTGCTGATAGACTTCGCCCAGGCAGTAACAATCGAACATCCCGAAGCCAAGGAGTTTCTTGAGAGGGACATAGAAAACTTGAACCATTACTTCAAAGGTCTGAACGTTAAGACCCGCCCGTTTAGCAGGATATTCGCGGAGGAATTATCGTGACAGAAACACGGCTTAACGCAATGATCCCAAAGGACAGGGTAGGAGTCCTCGTAGGACCGAAGGGTTCGGTCAAATCGACCATTGAGCAGAAACTGTCGGTGCACCTTGCAATCGACAGCGACTCTGGGTCCGTGGACATAGGCGTAAAACACGGCTCTCTAGACCCGTCTTCTGCTCTGAGAGCCAAGGATGTGGTCTTGGCCATCGGTAGGGGATTCTCGCCTTCCCGAGCCTTCTCCCTGTTCAACGAGGACTACACATTCGACATCATCGATCTGCACGATTACTTTGGAAAGAACGAATCGGAGATCAAACGGGTCGACGGCAGAATTATTGGGACGGAGGGAAAGAGTCGACGGAATATTGAGGAGTTGACCAGAACCTTGATTTCCGTCAGCGGGCATACTGTCTCGATAATCGGAACATACGAATCCGTGTCAATGGCCAAAGACGCGTTGGAGAAATTAATTGAAGGACGGACTCATGGGACCGTTTATAAGTTCCTAAGAAGGAAGAAGGGACAACTCAAGAAGGAGAAAGCTCTAGTACTGTGGGAAGGCTCAGGGGTTCCTTCGAAGAAGACCTAATGGCCCCCACCCCCTCGGACCCGAGACCATGACTGTAGCCGAGGTCTTCCAAGAAATCAGCGCCGCTGACTTTTTCTACCGCAACCGAGACATCGCAGGATTCACCTCTCCCTCAAGAGCGATTTACTCAACTATCAGGGAATTGGTTGAGAATTCCCTAGATGCCTGTGAAACAGGCGGAATACCACCTGACATCTATGTTCGTCTCTCCCACGAGTCGGGTCCATTAGACGGACCGGGAACCTACGTTTTGAGAATCGAGGACAACGGGATTGGAGTTCCTGGGGATGTCATTCCGTCAGCCTTCGGGCAGGTTCTATACGGATCGAAATACAAGCTCCGTCAGACGCGCGGCACATTCGGTCTCGGCGGAAAAATGGCCCTGCTGTATGGGCAGATAACAACCCACACAGAAGCCCAAATTACCTCAAGCAACTCCACCAAATCCAGAATAACTGACATAGCTCTTCGAACAGACATTCAACAGAACAAGCCCATCGTCCTCAAGAAGAAGACAAGAACCAACAAGACGCACTGGAAAGGCACCATCATCGAGTTCAAGACCGAAGCAGACTACTCGCGCGCCATGTCCAAGATTCTAGAGTACTTCAAACAAACAGCCATCATCGTTCCTTACGCTAACCTCACGTTCGTCGATCCACGCGGAAGACTGTACCGGTTCATCAGAGGTACAAGCAAAGTCCCTCCGGCACCTACTGAAACATCCCCTCACCCCCACGGCGTGGATGTGGAAACCGTTCAGCGAATGCTGAAACTCACCAACGCAAAGAGTCTACAAGAATTCCTCCGGAAACAATTCCAGCGGATAGGAGAAACCACAGCCCGCAAGTTTTTGCAATATTCTAGCCTGGGACAGAAGAAGAACCCGAAAAACCTCTCACCCGGCGATATTGTGAAACTGGTCAATGCAATGAAGAACTACGAGGACTTTCTCTCCCCAGACCCCACAAGCCTCTCACCCCTCGGAGAGGACCTTCTAGCCACCGGAATCAAGAAGGAGCTCGGAATAACCGAGGAAGAGACGCAAAACGGAACAGCCTTCGTGACCACCCTCCAACGGAAACCTGCGACCTACTCTGGCTTCCCGTTCATTATCGAAGTCGGACTGGCCAGTTCAAAACAGATAGGGGGCGAAGGAAAGATCTTGCTCTTCAGGTTCGCTAACAAGATACCGCTTCTCTTCGACGAGGCAAGCGACGTCTCTTGGAAAGTGGTGGACCAACTCATAGACTGGCGAAACTACAGAGTCATTCCCGGCGAAACCCCGCTCGCAGTCTTCGTCCATGTTTGCAGCACAAAGATTCCATACAAGACCGTTGGGAAGGAATTCATAGCCGACCGGCCAGAAGTAGAACACGAAATTCTCAACGCCATTAGGGAAGCGGGGAGAAATCTCCGGCTCTACCTCTCCAAGAGAGAACACTTAGCCCAGGAGAAGAAACGGGTTGACGTCTTTGAAAAGTACCTACCCAAGGTCGCCCAGTTTTCAACTAAGCTGGCGAAGGCTAAGAAAGAACCCGACATCAAACCTCTACTCAAAGGACTGATAAAATATGGTGCCGAAGAAGGAGAAGAAGAGGAGTAAGGGAGTAATCAAGGAGAGAAAGGAAAAGGTCCTTTCCGCCCTTGAAGAACTCGGCGAGCAAGTATACGACCAGCTAGGCAAGAAAGAATTTCCCTCCTTCAAAATGCCTAGTAGATCAATCTCCAACATCATCTACGATGAGAAGACGAGACAGTACATTCTAGGAAAGAGGAACGTCAAGAGGAGCGCCCGGAATGTGCGCCACATTAGACCCTTCACGCAACTGCTCTGGACAGCAATGTTTGTCGATGAGCTCACAGCACAGAACAAGACCAGCACCCTCCGAGACGTGTTCTACTCAGCCCAAGCTTACGAAATGGACTTCCAAGATCAACAGGAGAGCGATAATCTCATTACAGACTTGGAAACAGTGACGGGCTTCTCGAGAGAAGATTTCGACGTCTTCCCTGAGGAACGAAGCGCGATTTTTGGAGACTTAACGATCGAATACACCGTACCCGGGTACGAGGGTAGAACACTCAATCTAGCCTCCCACCCCGACGGAGTAATGATCGGTCCAGCCTTGACTACGTCAGAGTTCGTTCGACCAGACAAGCGTAAGGTGGACAAGGTGATAGCTATTGAGAAAGGTGGTCTCTTCACGAGGTTCATAGAAGAGAGGGTGCATCAGCGGTTCAAGTCCGTTCTGATCCACACTGCGGGCCAGGCACCTAGGGCAACGCGTTTCCTCCTTCGTCGTCTCAATCAGGAATTGGATCTTCCGGTCTACATCTTCACTGACGGAGATCCGTGGGGAATGCACATTGCCATGGTGATAATATCCGGGTCCGCAAATGCCGCCCATCTCCGCGAATTGAACACCCCCGACGCTATCTGGGGGGGAGTATGGGCCACAGACATTGTGGACTACAAGCTGCCCAGCGACCCGCTAACGGATTTGGACATCAAACGCTTGAACGAGCTAGAGAAGGACCCGCGCTATGCTGGGGGACTCTGGCAGCGAGAGATTGAGACTTTCAGGAAGGTTCGGAAGA